>Ga0114960_10001414_pt1 | contig 19287 bp, 16 predicted proteins | sample C_130625_MF_Meta_FD_92637 | JGI IMG/M metagenome (GOLD analysis project Ga0114960, IMG submission 92637) | Freshwater microbial communities from Lake Croche, Canada to study carbon cycling - C_130625_MF_MetaG | ecosystem: Environmental > Aquatic > Freshwater > Lake | place: Lake Croche, Canada... | reverse complement strand
TTTACTTGCGGAAAAGCTTGCCAAGGTACGCTTTTACTTGCGGAAAAGCTTGAACGTACCCTTCTTCGCCTTGTAGCCCGCCTTTACAAGATTCTTTAGCGCCTTCTTGCCAAGAGCATGCTTCTTGCGCGAAACAATGCGTCCATGCTTTGTCTTCATGAGGTCCTTGCGTGTAAGACCGCCGGATGTGTGCTTAGCCTTGCCATGATAAACAGAAGCTTTTGAGCCAACTGCAGGCATTTTGCTGGCACCTCCAAATAGTTTAACTCCAAAAAATGATAATCCCCCCTTTTTAGCCTTCTTTGTTCTTTTTCCACCCTTCATAGCATGAGTTGTTGTAGCCATAGCATCAGTTGTTGTAGCCATACGACTACCACCATACGTCATCTTATTTCCGCCCTTCATAGACATTCCAGAAGGACCCATTCCATGTGTTGTAGTCATTCCAGAAGAACCCATTCCAGGAGGATACCTCATTGCAGGAGGAGGCATATTAGGACCAGTCATTCCAGTAGCCATATTATAATTAGTAGTCTGATTTAATTTATCCGCGCCTGGAAATTTATCTTATTTATTTGTTCACAATAATTACGAATTGTTAAAATGTTATAAATCCCTGCAAAATGAACTAAAAAATGCCCAGGTTTCCATAATGGTTGTCCAGGAAGCCCTTGAATATAAGAATTAAATCGCGTATGATCGGAAGTAATTTCTACATGGGCCAAATCATCTGGGACATTTTCCAACAATTTAATAATCCCCGCATTTTCCCACCAAATATGATACAAGAGATCGGTTTGCTCACCAACCCGTTTCCAAAAATCTCTGGCCCACGCCGTATTTCTAAAAAAAATATTCCCAGAATTTATATGCCCACACGCATCTATACACATTAGCATATCTTTATTATTCGGAAAATGCGGTAAAATGTGGTCTTCAATCGTTAAACTGCTATTTGTAATAAGTACGTCTGCATCGGATAGCCAAACAATTGCGCCCTCCTCTAAAACAGAAAGAACAGATAAGATAAAAGGGATCTTTGACCATGCAATAGGCCTACTTCTATCCCAATGCTCTTCACCACCCCGAATATAATTATATCCATGATTCAAAGCATATAATTTCTTTAAATCAAGGCATTCTTTTAATCCTTGACAATAATCATGACCTATTGCAAGTGTTAAAATCGTAATCATTATATATAAGTTGTTTAGAAGCGTTTAGACCAGGCTAAAAAAATTGAAGACCTGTAACCCTTAAAACTTCTTGTAGCCATGGTATATACGTATACTAAGAACTCAGATGGTCATTTCATTTGTCAAAAGTGTTCTAAGACATATGTTCATCAAAATGCAATGCATTATCATCTGAAAACTCATGAAGGTAAACTACCCTTTGAATGTTCATCGTGTAATAAACAATTTCTTCATGCATCCACGCTGAATCTTCATAAGAAGGTTCACAATCATGAGGAGCAGGAGCGTGAATATAAGTGTCCATCTAAACAGTGTAACTACAAAGGAGCGCTAACAAAGGCGAACCTGTTAATTCATTACGTTAGAAAGCATTGTTCAACTGAGATCAATGCCATTCTAGACCATAGTGGCCCAAGCTATAAGTGCACCGTATGTGTAAAGGAAATGAAGTCATTGACTGCGTTTCATTATCACACTATTAAGTGTATTAGCGGACTTGATAGTCAGCGCCTAGAAGAACTAGAATCTATTGTTTAGCCTTCATGCTATCAATATTCAGTACTATATTTTTAATATTATAGCCCAAAGCGCCAAATCCAGCAATTAGAAATAATTCATAAAAGGGTCTTTCTGTTTTTTTGGAAGCATATCCAACCCAAAGAAGAAGAGGGGCAACTAATACTAAGTGTATAAGACTTAACCATACACTAGATGATTTTGCATATAGCCCTATAATAGTATAATAACCACTATAGACTAAAAGGAGCAGACCTATGCCATATAATACATTGTAAACCCATTCAGGAGTTGCAGCCCGTTGAAATCCAACATATAATAACAGAGGAACTGCAAATATAATATATAGTATTGATGTTATGAATTGCATATTCATTTCTATTTATCACAAAGATTATTCACCCATTCAATAACTTTAATACTATTACTGCTCTGAAACTTTCCAACAATCATCTTGTTTTTGACAGCAAGAAAATAAGGGATTGAGCGGACCTCACAGTAGCCTGTAGTATGAGGATTTAGGTCAACATCACACTTTAGCCAATTAATATTATCATTTTCTGATTCAATAAGGGGGAGGTCTAGGCTACGACATGCACCACACCATGATGCCGTAAAATATACAATACTAAACTCTGGTAACTTTTCAGACACGTGCTCGCCACGCCCAAGAAGCCCCTCAAACTCTTCATGGCTCGTTAAAGACTTCATTTTTATAGAAGTATATAGAATTTATTGTTTAGACCTAAGATAATTTAAACTAAATCCTCCTAAAATAACAAGGGCTAAGATTCCAAGAAATGGAATATCCTCCTTTGAGCCACCAGTTTGGGGCGTTAGTTTATTAATAAATGACGATAAGGGTGGTAATGAGTTTTTTCCACCTCCACTCATAGGTCTTCCTATTTCAGATACAGCAGGCGTTACTGCTCCAGCTACACTGCTAGAAGCAGGCTTTTGCATAAGTAGCCCAATTCCTGCTGCAAGAATAAAAAGTGCACCGCCTCCAGCAGTAGCATAAGCAGTATACTTGCCAATTGAATCTGTAATACTTGATGGAAGATATTTAGTTACAAAGGCAAGGCCTGAAAAAGATGTTGCTGCAAGAATTAAACTTAACAACGGAAAGGTAAGATTCCATTTTCCATTATTTCCATCAGTAGTTGGTATTGCTGATATTGGAAGTGGTGGAATAAACCCACCTTCATCAAATTTTTTATCACTCAATATTCTGATGCAATCAAAGATATACCATGGAGGTGCAAAAATAAGAATGTATGATAGCACTTTTGCAACTTCATTAACATATAGATGATTAGCAAATAATCCTATTGCAATGCCTAAGCCATAGACTGCAGCTTTTATACCAGCAGTAATTGGGAGGCCTACTGCAGAATAATTTAATCCAAAATATCCTGTTGGAGGAAAGATTGTTAAAAGCATTAAAGCTGTTTTTCCAAGTTGTATACCAGTTGCATTAAATAATGATGGAGCAGTTGGCAACCCACCGCCAATTGGTAGTGCTGATATTCCTGGTATACTCATCGCCCCTTCTGGTTTAAACAGCGCTTAGATTTTGAATACAAGTCCTGCAAACCCATCTACAACTCTTAAAACATTGTGATTTGTTGTATAGATTCGTATGCTTGCATTTCCACGTGGAGGCACATAATTTGGATCGCCAACCTGAATCGAAACACTTGGATCTGGTCGGAGAGCAACAAGTAACTTCATTACATCAATACGGCTTGCGTTTAAAGAACCAGATGGCTGTAATTCTTCAGGACGTAAGGCAAATGAATATACATAAATAAAATTATCGGTTGGAACATTTGTATGATACTGGTATGGTTGCACTAGTCTAAAATATCCGGCATCTCTAATTTCGAATCGGTCATAGCCATCAACTTGTAATACTGCTTGTTGTAAAAGATCACGGCGTGCTCCAGGTTCTTGTACTGATACACTACTATAGTTAAACCACTCATTGTATGTTTCCATTACATCACGCTGTAGCACAAATACTATTTCGCGCATTGGGTGATTAAACTCAAGTGGAATCGATGCCGTAGGGTTTGTTGCCGGTATACTTACTTTCGGTGTGTATTGAACCTGTTCAATCAAATATTCATGGCTTATTGAAACAAATCTGCGGCGCTCTTCTACATCTAAATGCACATAGTCACCATACATTCTTAAATCAATAATGTGAGCCTCCTTTGCTTGAGGTGTTGTTGCACAATTTTGATTAGCATTTAATGGTCCGGCTGTATAAACCATTTGCTGAAGCGATCTTAACTTTAGATTTATACGAACCGTATGATACTGCATTGCAAGAAGAGGAAGATAGAGGCCAGGATTCTTATTAAACCAGAACTGAAGTGGAATATAGAGTTTTTGCGCACCATATTGATATGTACCATAGATTGAAACGGCTGCCGTATCTGCAGGATAAGTCTTTGGAGGAGGAAGAGTCCCGCCCTGTTTTCCAATCATTGTATTAAAGGCATCTCGCCGCCCAGGTTGTACAGATAATTCTGACCATATTTCCATCCATTCTCCGGTCTGTTTATCAATTTCTTGCTCACCAATATCAATTGATATTTCTTCGATTAACGCATGTCCTATAGAATTTACATAGGATGCAAGTGAACCGTCTGTAAGATAAATTTCCGGTAGAGTTACTTCTAAATAAAGGGCGCCAAGAAGGTCTCCACGGCGAGGTATAACACATGTAATACGTTTACCAAAATCTGCATTGCCATCAAAGAAAATCGCCTGTGATTCAATCGCAAAATTCGTGTAACGGCGATAAACCATTTTAAACCAAGTAACTTGTGGATTTCCTGTTAAAAACACATCTTGCTTCCCTTTTGCAATTAATTGTAAAAGTCCACCACCTGAAGGCATTCTACCTTTACTCCTAGTTAATCGGAAGACTAGTATGTAAGAAAATGCGCACGGGTTATAAACTAATGCGCATTAGTCTAAAGTATGGATAGAGCAAGTTCATTATGAGTACACCAGACTTAACATCAGCGAATTTTAATAAATTATTATACTCATTGAATTTGTCAAATCTCCCGATTTCTACATCACAAATTAATGTTGCAGATGGTAATGGTGAATACAAGTGGCAAAGTGTTTTTAATGTCATCAGCACACAAGGAGCAATTGAAGGATTTCCAATAACATATTTACCATCAACACTACAACAATTATCTAACTCATCTGGAACAGGTCCTACAGGAGTATCACAAGGCTTATTTTCATGGATAGGAGATGGTATATCGATAGTATCGCCAGGCTATATACAAAAACCTATATCTGGAATAAATGCATGGGATGCAAATGCATATTCAGTCGAGGGTTTTCGGTTCGGATCCTTTATAACTTTTCAAACAGCACAAACAAATGCCGAATGCATGCTCGGATTTAGTGAATCACCCCAAATAAATACAAGTTACTCCAATATTAACTATGGCGTTTATCTTGGATCAAATGGAAATGCGACGATTATTGAAAGTGCAGTTGCCAAATCAACAATTGGAACATATTTTTCTACAACGCAATTTGAAGTACGATATGATGGTCAAAATGTAATATATTTCAAGGATACAGAGTCCGTATATAGTACGCTTAGAGTACAAGGAAATCCCCTGTACTTAGATGCCTCTATAGAAACACCAGGTGGAGCCTTTAAGAATGTACATTTTGGACCAGTTGGTGCACTGGGAGCAACAGGAATACAGGGTTTAACAGGACCAACGGGCTATACAGGGCTAGGAGCAACTGGTCCAACAGGAGCATCAAAGACGGGTCCAACAGGTACAACAGGTTATACAGGTTCAATAGGACCAACAGGTAGAGTAGGAAATACGGGTGTTACAGGACCAACAGGATTAACAGGCCCAATAGGACCAACAGGCTTTACAGGTAATACGGGTCCCGCAATAAACACATCAATATACCAATATCAAAACTTTGCCTATGGAATACCTCCTTCTGGAAAATTTACAACAAATGCTAATGACATGATAAATGTAACAAGTATTAAAATAAGCGGAATTGATTTTAATGCGATTAATAAAAGCGCATTTTTTAGTGCAATTGGTGTTAATAGTTTACTACATTTAGTTGATACAAATGATTTTACAGAAGTAATTTATTCAATTAATGGAATAGTAAATAATATTACCTATTTTATCTATAATCTAAGCTATTTATCAGGAGACTCATTTGTACCAGGTCTCACTACTACATTTTATATAACATTTGATGCAGTTGGATTACTTGGTGCAACGGGACAAACTGGATATACAGGCTACACAGGCCCTACAGGGTTCACAGGCCCCGCAGGAACTGCATCGAATACAGGTGCCACAGGTACAACAGGCTATACAGGACCAACAGGGTTCACAGGACCTGGAGGAAGTGCTTCAAATACGGGTGCTACAGGATACACAGGCTCTTTAGGGCCCACAGGCCCAACAGGGTTAGTAGGTCCTACAGGACTTACAGGCTATACTGGGCAAAGAGGTGCAACTGGTTTCACAGGCCCCATTGGAACTGGGCCAACAGGAACTACAGGTCCTACTGGTTATAATGGAACAACAGGCTTTACAGGACCAACAGGTTCAACGGGCTTTACAGGTTTTACTGGTCCAACAGGATTCACGGGCCCTGCAGGAAGCACAACAAATACTGGTGCAACAGGGCCAACAGGTCTAACAGGATTTACAGGGCCAACAGGCGATAGTATAACAGGTCCAACAGGCAACAGTATAACAGGCCCAACAGGCCCTATTGGAATTGCAACAAATACAGGGGCTACTGGGCCTACAGGGCTAACAGGTTTTACAGGTCCAACTGGTCCAACAGGGCTAACAGGTCCTACAGGCTATAATGGTACAACAGGCACAACAGGTTATACAGGATACACAGGTTTCACAGGACCAACTGGAGCACGGGGTGATACAGGAGTAACAGGGTTCACAGGTTATACTGGTTTTACGGGTCCTACTGGTAGAACAGGTCCTACTGGACAAATAGGAGTAACAGGTGCAACAGGACCTTTTGGTACTGGCCCAGCTGGTTCAACAGGTCCCACTGGTCAAATTGGTCCCACAGGATTTACAGGATGGACTGGTCCAGCTTATACAGGTCCTTCAGGTCCCACAGGAACTTTTGGTCCCACAGGTCCTACAGGATCCTTTGGTGCCAGTTCAGATGAATTAGTGAGTCTAACACGTATTGATGATAGTTCATATTCATCATCACAAGCGGATACTTTTGCAAACTCAACATCTGTTGTAAATGTAACTAGTGGTGGAATTACTTATAATAATACGAATGGCGCTTTTACAGTATCTAAAACAGGTATTTATACTATTGATATACTACTTATTGTTGATCCTCAGACTACACAGGATATTATTACCTTCAGTATTGCCAAAAATGGCTTAGCAGTATGGTCTTATAATATAGTTGTATATGGTAATAATGTAGTTGCACCTGCACCTGTTACATTATTAATGTATCAGAGTCTTGCAACTGGTGATTATATAAATATATATTATAACTCTAATGGGCAAAATGTGCGGATAAAGGCAGGTTCAACCATAAACATATCAAGGCTCTCGGTTGGGCCTACAGGTAATACAGGCTTTACAGGTAATACAGGACCAACGGGACCAACAGGTTTTACAGGAAATACTGGAGCTACAGGTGTTACAGGAAATACTGGTTTTACAGGGCCTACAGGGCCTACAGGTAATACAGGCCCTACAGGAGTAACAGGTAATACTGGTTTTACAGGTAATACAGGCCCTACAGGAAATACAGGCCCTACAGGTAATACAGGACCTACAGGTATTACAGGAAATACTGGACCAACGGGTCCAACAGGAAATACAGGTCCTACAGGAAATACAGGCCCTACAGGTGTTACAGGAAATACTGGGCCAACAGGTCCAACAGGTAATACAGGTCCTACTGGTAACACAGGCCCTACAGGTGTTACAGGTAATACAGGACCAACAGGATTCACAGGTCCAACAGGAAATACAGGCCCTACAGGTGTTACAGGAAATACAGGCCCTACAGGATTTACCGGTCCTATTGGTACAGGTCCAACAGGCGTAACAGGTCCTACTGGATTTAATGGTACAATAGGTACAACCGGTTATACAGGCTATACAGGCTATACAGGTCCTACAGGATATAACGGTACAACAGGTACAACGGGTCCAACAGGATTTACTGGTGTAACAGGTAATACAGGACCTACAGGCTATAATGGTACAACAGGTACAACAGGCCCTACAGGCTTTACAGGCCCCGCAGGAACTGCAACAACTACTGGTGCAACAGGGTCACCAGGTCCAACAGGTTATACAGGTTACACAGGTAGTACAGGTCCCGCAGGTTCTACAGGATTCACAGGTCCTGGAGGGTCAGCATCAAACACTGGTGCAACAGGTTACACAGGCTATACAGGATACACAGGTCCCGCAGGAACAGCATCAAACACGGGTGCAACAGGTGCCACAGGTCCTGTTGTTCAGTATACAACAGAGAACTTTACAGTTCTTGCACGTTATAGTAGTGCAGCTGCACTCATGTATAGTTATGATGGATTAACCTATACTGCGTCACCATCTACTTCTGTAATAAGTGTATTTTACAATACTGGAGGCGGTGCACAGGTAAATCATATTGCATGGAATGGGCTTATGTGGTTAGCAGTTGGACAAAATAATAGTGTTACTGGAGCAATTCTTTATAGTTATGATGGAATTAATTGGCTTGCTTCATCAAGTGCTTCAAGTCTAGCAACTACTGGAGCCTATCAGTCTGTTGCCTGGGGTAATAATCAGTGGATTGCTAATTTAGGTCAGGCTAATAAATATATTGTTTACAGTTACGATGGAATTAATTGGCAAATTTCTGCAAATGGCACAGCAGTATTAGCATCTCTTGCAAATGGCGGACTTGGGCTTACATTTAATGGAAGTAGTTGGGTTTCTTTTGTTTCTGGTTCAAATCCAAATGTTATTTATAGTTTAGACGGCCAATATTGGTTTGTATCATCAACTGCTGCTTCAGTACTTTCAAATTATCCAACTACAATGGTTTCAAATGGTACACTTTTTGTCGCAGGTGTCTATGGTAGTCAAGCAAATATAGCGTATAGTTATGACGGTAATATCTGGATTAATGCAACAAGTGGTACAAGTATATTTTCTGGTGCAGGTGTAACTCTAGGATGTAGCGGATTCATGTTTGTAGGTGCAGCAGGAAGTGTAGGTGCTGGTTCAACAGGCGTCTTAGCTTATTCATACGATGGAATCAATTGGACACAATCAACACAAGGCAGTTCATTATTAGCATCCTTAGGAAGTTACGTAGGTGTAAGAGGATTTACATGGAATGGAACCTATTGGATTGGATGCCTAGGAAGTAATTCAAATCTTGGAATAATTTACTCTACTGACGGAATAAATTGGACACGTATAGCAAATTCATATTTTGCAATTAAAGTTGCATCAAGACATATTGGACCATTTATAGGAACAAACATTTCAGGAAATTATCAGGCATCCCCAACAGGCCCAACCGGTCTTGGCTCACCGAGTTCTTACTTCTTAAATACAGCAACTAGAAATTTATTTCAATATAGAGGAACTGGCTGGACAGGTATTTATAATTCTAATAATTACACACCAGCAGTATCTGGAAATTGGACTGGTCCAGCGCCAACAACAATTACTGGGGCGCTTGATAGAATTGCAGTTGCTCTTGTTGCGCTTGGAAGATATGCTTAAACATATACTTATATATATTTCTATATGGATACCGATAATTGTCAATGGTGTAAAAATAATTTAACAGAAGATGAACAAATCTTATATGAATTTTCTGAAGGAAATTGTGTTTATTGGTGTGGACTTGATAAATTTCCCACATGTGATAAATGCATGGAAACAATGTGTGAAATTTGTAAAGGGCCATGTGATAATATTTGTAGCAAATGTAAAATGGTTTGCCACAGTTATTTATGCGACGATATGACAACAAAATGTAATCATAGATGTGCATGTAATAATCCAGGAAAGGATGGTCTAGAAGCATTAAATCTTGCCCCCTTTGAAATTACTCCTAATAATCTTAATAATTATACAAAAAATAGACTACAAGATGAAAATGTGAAATATGGTCTGGCAAGATGTGAAAATGAAACAAAAGATAAAACGATTAATAAACTGAGTAATCATTTTAAAAAACTTTATACAAATAAGACCTGTGTTTTAAAGTTAGATGAAGACACTGCAAATGAATATATTTATCCGCATGGAAAAACACGTCTAGACCTAAATAAAATTTTAAATGAATTTTTTAGTTCCTAACCTAGAGCTTATAAATAAGCGCCTCCTCAATAACCTTTATATCAACCTCTGAAGCAAATGCATTGCAATCATTTACTCCATATGTTATAATGTAATTTCCCCCATTTAGACTTTCACACATACCTGAAACATACTGAATAGCCTCATCATTAGCAATAGTAAACGTCTTAGAAAGACGTGATGGTATAAGATTGTTATCAAGTGTGAGAAACCGATGGTAGTATCTTCTGCCCTCACCCCCATAAAATGAGTAATGCGCAACAAGAATTAGGCACTCATCTGGCATTAACGACGACTTCCACGGTACAGGGGGCGCTGAACCACGTAGTCCATCAAAGGACACCCCCTTCTTAGAGTTCCATGCACTAATAAGAGCACCCTTCATCGTAAAAATACGGAACGGATTTAAATGATACACAAAGGCCTCCTCACCCTTCCAGATAAAAGGTAGCCAATTCTTTTGACACATGTCCTCCTCAGCCGGCACAGGTGACGTAAGAGGCTTCATACGAACAAGCGTCTTCGTCTTCATATCAACATCAATGCGAACCATCTTATTTGTTTCAGATGGGTAAAACTGGCGTGACGTGCCAACAAGGCTCTTTGTTCCAAGCCAACGACAATCCTCTAGCCCATGAATACGTGTGCTATTATTTACAATATACTTCTCAGGTATCTTAAATTCAACAGGCTCAAACCGGTCCTTTAGAACTTCAAAGTTGGAGTTAAACTCAACAATAACATTCCGTGTCATAACAATGTCGCCTCCAGAACGGAAAGTGAACTGCTTCGCATTAACTGTTTCGTAATTTGCATGGCGTAAATTTACAAGATAGCGGTCATTTTCCCTGTAAATTGTTGGATTATAGGCCTTCCAAATATCAGCTTTTAATGAAGGAATTATGTCCTCGCCAATATTAATCTTATACTGCTTTACAGTGGGTAACTTCCACTTATACCAGCGATATAGATCAGTTAAACGATTTCTTTGTTCAAAATTTAGCGCCCCATTTAATATGCGAGTATCAAGCCGAAAGCGAGCCCCATCGATCTTTCCAGTGTAATATGCAATAATGCCGAGTTCTTCCCAAAGAGAATATGACATATCAGTGTGGCTGACAAAAAGCGAATCATTATTCTTAAGTGCAGGATATAGTTTTACACCCTCTAGTGTCTCGCCTAACTGTAACTGAATAACCTTTTCAATAAAGGTCATTGCTATGAAATTATAGTTTGACGAGCATCGATAATGGTTAATAATACGTAAGGCAGCCTCAGTACGGTGCTGACGAAGATGCCACGCCTTCATCCACTCTTCTACAGCCTCTAAGGGCTTGCCAATTGTCTTTAGACAGTCACCCTTGTAAATATGCGCAATGTAAATCTCTTCTTCCCAGCCTCCTAGTTGAATACGACGAGTAAACATTTTAATGGCATCCTGCTGTTTATTAATAGACATATAGGTCTGGCCAAGATAGAAATGCGTACGAACATTATTTGGATCCGTCTTTAAATCCTCCTCAAGAAGTCGGGCATCCCGTTCATACTTGTCGGCCTTGCAACCACCATCACCAATATCAGTAATGATAGGCAATTCAAAGGCGTGACTACGCTTTCCATTTGTACACTCCCAATACTCATGCGTTGAACCAATGCACTTCCATGTTGCAGAGGCACGAAGAAGACGGGTATTCTTATAAATAAGATTTCCATTCTTCTGAGGAAGTTGGCATCCCCCAACATGCTCATCAAGATTTGAAAGATGGCCGTGAAGACCACCATTATCTGTAAGAATCATGTCGCCGTCAAGAAGAAGACCCCATACAGTGTTAGGGTCCCATGAACTATGATTTTTAACCCAGTCCTGGAAGGACTCGAAGGACTTAGTACGACTCTTTCCGAAATTTTCCCAATCATACTCGTATACCATACCTGGAAGATTAAATTCCTTTAGAAGGGCCTTTGTTAAAGAAACTGTTGAATCAGTTGAACCTGTGTCGCATAAAACTACTCCATCGACCCACCCTTTTACTGATGATATAAGGCGTCTTACATTTTTTTCTTCATTTTTAACCATTGTTAAGAGAACAATACGTGCCGGTAAACTCATATTGATGTATTCGGGTAGAATAAATGAGATAAAAATTCGCACCCGGGCGTTAATTCACTTAACCGAGTTCTTATCCTTAATCAGAATGGCGAATCGTCTTGACACAGACTCAATTCAACTTAGAACCGTTTATGCACGAACGCCAACAAATGCTTTTATTCCTTCCTCCTTTGTTCTTATTTCAGGAGGCGATGGATCTACATATTGGAATTCAGTAAGTTCCTTAGTTAATTTATCATATACTTCAATAAAAGGAAATACAAATGATAAACTCTATGCAAGTTTATCAAATAATCTTATACAGGTGAGCACAACAGGTATTGCAAATACCTTTCAGTCATATATTGATCCTGTTACTAGTACCCTTATGTTAAGTAATTCACTACCGCCCTATATTGTTTCAAATGGCTCTGTTCCAACTGTTAACAATACTGTTGCGAATGTTGTTCCAAACGCCCAAAGTCTGGTACAGGTTACTGCCCAATCAAGTATAAAGATGCTAGGAGTCGGTGATATTAAACTATCTACGATTAATACACAAAATGCAGTCTTCATATCTATAAGCAGTTTTACATCGGCTGGATATTCAACACTAAGTGGAGAAACCTTTGCATGGAGGCCAACCCTTTACAGTACGCTATCAACTGCGTATAATCGCCCTAGTTTCATTAGCTCTATACCCTATTCTGCTGGATTAAATGGATGGAACTGGGGCTCAAATCTTCCTTTTTCAACATCGGGACCCAGAGATCTGTACTTTAGTTCAATAACCTTTAACTTAGATAATATTGTTCCATATATTGATGTAACAAGAACATCAAGTTCTCGTATTTTTATTGAGTATAATCCGGTATTAATTATGCCAGGAATGCGTCAAGGTACTGAGTCACCAATAAAGGAAATATCAACCTTTATACAAATGGAAAATGCTCCAAGTGGCAAAGTTATCTTTAGTGAGTCTATAAATACGAACTATATGGTAAGCCAACAATTTACAGGTTCCGCAAATGTAAATTATTTCAATCCATCTTTAAGATTTGAAATTAACCCATATAGTTCTCTACTAGCCAACTATGCCGCAAATGGTGGCAATACTATTAACTTAACAATTTATCATCGTTTTGTAAATGGTATGTCAAATGCTACAAATGAAACAGGTTTTACTGGTACACCCACAATGACTAACTTCACTGCAAAGACTGGGGGTCTTTTTGTCAATCTAAATAATCAGTCGCCTACATTCTAGATAACTAACCATTTTAAAATATCAATAACTTATAGAATGTTTAATAGTACGAGAAGAATAAAAAAATGTGATAAAAACTATTGCGATAAAATTAAAAAAGAAACATATAAAATAAGAAAAAATATGTATAAAGATGCTAAAAAAAAGGGGATTAATATACCAAAAATGACAAAAGAAGATATAGATAAAGGTGATAAATTAAATCATGAACAATGTATGGCAATTTCGTGTAATCCTGGGTGTAAGGGTACTATTTTTGAAAATGGTAAAAGTATAACAAAGGAAAGACTTCGAATTCCATACCAAGAAGAGCGTCGTAAAAACCTATCAAAACAAAGGCGTAAATTATTTGGCAAAAGATTAACTGTATTACAAAATAATTTTTATGAAAAATATTCTAAAAAAGAAATTGAAAAATATAAAAAAAATGGAGCCATATCAGGATGTTTATATCATTACTAAAAGAAAAACCCTTCACGCTTTGCAAGTTCATTAGCCCAAGGCTCTAACCGGCCACGAACAATTGCCGTTGGTCTATAGGGAAATGGACAAAGATATACCGCATTTGCCCACGAGCCTCTACGAATCCATGCAAGATGCTTATAACTATTTTCTGCTGTCCATTTACTGAATTCTTCCTGACCAATATAATTCTCGGCAATATTTTCCACTAACTCAATAATATGACGTCTAGATGGCGTTACTGATTCTAGTGGTGCATGTACTTCTAGAAGAGCGCAAACACGTAAATACCATTCCAGACAAGCCTTTGTTTTCCAAAGAGTTGCCTGAAATACAAATCTATATCTGTCACCGTCAGAAATTGTGGCCCAATATGAATAGACCTCTTTCTGTGAAACAGGTCCAGGACACGGCATAAGACGTGCAGATACAATGCTAGGATCACTAGATAAATACTCAAATAGTTGTTCAAAAGCGCCTTTATTAAGATATCCTTCAAGAATAAAGTCCTCCTGTAAAGGAATACAGTAATTATACTTATCTACAAGTAATTCAAGGGCCTTGCGCCTTGAGGCTAGAAATCCAGAATCTTCTACAGGAATTTCAAGAAGTTTCACAGAATATTTCTCTGCAATTAATTTACAGGTTTCATGTTCTGGTACTTCAGTCGCTAAAACAATGTCCCACTTTAAATCAGGTGTATAACGTTTTAGCATCCCAAAGAAAAAGTCTAAAATATAGTAGTATTTGGGCGTTGAATTTACAAGAATTACAGTGTCTTTCCGCTCCATAGTATCTGTGTATTAATTAGTAAAAAGTATTTAGACCTAAATAGTTTTTACTAATAGAATTAGTATGTTGGCCCGTCATCCTAAAACAGGAGAGCCAATTCGTGTTATTACTTCAAATAGTTCAACATGGAAATCTGCAAAAACAATTGCATGGCTAACTGGCTTAGAAAATGCCGAACTTAATTGGAACCGCTATGATATTGGCGCATCAAATATTGATGCCTGGTATAAATTAAAGGGCATAAATATTGATGTTGATGTGTGCTGTCTATTAGGAGATGCCAATACTTGCATAGAATGGCTAGAACAAGGAAATGCTGCATCTTGTAAGATTGTTGGCGCCCCAAAGACCCTTCTTGAAACTCTTGGTATAAATAGGCTTGCAGAGTTCGGTATAACAAACATGTTATGTATGGATGAATTACTTGAACTATATCCATTTTTGGAGTTAGCCTGGGACACAAGTGAGCCAGATGCACAAATTATGCTGTCACTTATTTTACAGTATGGGGTTGCATTTGGAATAACAGACAGTCCTCATACAGCAATCGCAAATACTCTTGGGCTAAAAACAATTGCTACACTAGAGGCCCCAGCACCACTTTACTATCTTACACAGTATTATATACCACCAAATGCTAAACGTGCAAAAGAAATTGATAAATGTTTAAAAGCCAATGTGGCCTGTAAATATATTAATAAGATTATTCTTCTTAACGAGTCGTCACTAGAACTTCCTGTAGAAAGTAGCAAAATTAAACAGCAAAACATTGGTTCAAGGCTATCTTTTCACCATGTCTTTCAGTGGATTTATAAGGATGCACCACAAGATGCGCTAATTTGTATTGCAAATTCTGATATACATCTTGATGATTCATGGAAGGCGCTCTGGTCTGTTAATATGGAGGCAACCTTTCTGGCCCTTCTTCGCTGGGACACACAAGAAGATGGTTCTTCACCAAAACTCTTTGGACCTCGTGCAGATAGCCAAGACACCTGGGTAATTTCTGCAAAGGCGGTAAAAAGTCGTGTATGGGACTGGAATACCCTAAAAATCCCCTTTGGCCAAGGTGGCTGTGATAATGCAATTACTATTGAAATGCTAAAACAGAAATTTCTAGTTGTTAATCCTTGTATGAGTCTAATTACTCATCATGTTCATATGACTAAGTATAGAACATATGATCCAGCAGATATTGTAAATAAGCCTACGCTTTTATACATTAATCCTTCAGGGCTACATGATTTAGAGCCTATCCTGAACATTAAGGCTAAAACAATTAAAACATTAAATCTAGAACCGTTGGTCCTAGCACTAAAGGGTACACTCACAACCAGTCAATCAACAACACTTCTAACAATGCTTTCAAAGAAACAGGGAGACACACTATTTCCTGAATCTAAGTTCCCAATCTACGAATTTGATAATGTGTTTCAACTTTCTAGTGGTCTTATTCGCAGTTATTCGTCAATTATTGTTGGAAATTCAGAAGCCAATTCAAATGCATGGTCTAAGGAAGAAATTGGTGTTGCCTCGGCAGCAGTTTCTGTAAATGTTGGTCTAATTGCACCGTGCCCAGATGAAGTTGCTAATAGTCCTGTTCGCTACCTCTTAGAATATATGGGTAAAATTTTAGCCCTTCGTGAAGTAAATAAAGATGGAGAATGGCTTGGAGTCAAAAGTGAGGAAATTACTGATGCCTTAAAAATATTCTCTTGGGAACAAGAAACTCTTCCACTTGTTATTCGTACATCTATGTTCCAAACATGGTGTAAAAAGGCCTATGCATGGGTTCCAAATGATACTAATAACCGTATAGTGTCATCGGTTGAAATTAGTGCTTTAAGAAAGGCTCTAACAAACTGGTCACCAATTTCTACAAAGAAGACTATAATAGTATATGTTGGCAAGACAATCAATAATAGTTGCGTTGAAATATTGGAAAAAGCCCTAGATGGTAAATATGAAATTAATATTATTTATCCTGAGACGCAAGTTTCAACAACAATTAACCTTCTCTGCGGAGCACATGGAGCAATAGTATATGGTGGAAAGAGCAGTATAGAGCACTGGGGAACTCTTTGGGCTCTTCCAAAGGGCGCCAAGGTCTGGGAAATTCAGGCCGAGGTTGACCCGTGCCTAGACCTTTATAGTGTAGCGGTTGCATGTGAATTAGATCACAGCTTTAATATTATTCCCCGTGTAAATCTTAATAATAGTGATATAAATAATCTGGTTTATAAACTAGTACACACTATTGTAGACATTCCGCCTACTAACAGTAACACACAGACCCAAATCTATATGCCTTCAAGAGATACAAAAGGATTCTTCTCACACGCAGGTGATTCATTTAGAGAGATGGTTGAACTATGGGCCGAAAATGATTATGTTAATATTAATTATGTGCCTGGCCTTACACAGATTTGGCTACATGCTATTGGAGATACATTACTATATGATAGACCTACTCTAGAATGGTTACAGAAAGCGCCAGTAACCGAACAGGTCTGGAAAAAGGCATTTTTTGGTAATCCTCAACCCTTTGGAAATAACTCATCGCCTTGGTCTTTTTGGCCACGGAAACCAAGACTTTTGGAAACTCTTGTACAAAAAGGCGTTGGAACATCTGTTCAGCGCCCACTATCTCTTGTATTCTATGGGCGTTCTGAAAATAAGGTTCAACTAGACCGTCGTAGCAAGGAAGACTGGGCATCAGTTTGTGATGAATTTGTCCATATTATTGGAGATAAGCCCTATCCCTATAGTCATCATGAATACTTAATTCGCCTGTCAAGTGCAAAATGGGGTCTTTGCTTGGCCGGTTATGGAAATAAATGCCATCGTGAAATTGAGTGTATGGCACTTGGCTGTGTACCTATTGTTTCTAGTGAAGTTGATATGCAAAATTATATAAATCCCCCTGTAGAAGGTCTTCACTACTTTCGTGCAAATGGGCCAGAGGCTATACGATCAATTCTTGACATGCCTCATGAAAAATGGGTAACATACTCAGAGGCGTGTAGAAACTGGTGGAAGGCAAATGCATCTGCAGAAGGGCTTTGGCAACTAACAACAAGTCACTAAAAAATTGAAGTTGTTCTTAACTTAATGACTAATTAATAAGCATGAAGTCATTTGTATCATACTTTGCACCACTGCAACTACTCCCTACAACGGTTTATGATCTTGGTCAAAAACATGCAACTAATTGGGCACCTCTTGAGCAAATTATTATCCATAAATATACTAAACACGGTCTAGCCACCGAAAAAAAAATTGAAGTCCTCACGCCCCCCAGAAACTCTACCCAAAATGAGTGTTTCAGAGTTGTGTGATGTTATCGAGACTTACACGTGGCGTATTAAGTGTATCTTGAAGGAGCGTGGTGCACTTGTAGCAAAGGCTGCATGGTCTGAGGACGATGAAGTCTATGCCGATTATCTTGATGATCTGTATGAGGAGTATAATGGGTATGTTTTGGAGGCTCAAGCAATGCTATAGTTAGTCTAAAAATGGTCTAATGTATCAGGATTATAATAGGTTACTCCTATAATAATACATATTATTGAAATATATATTAGGATCTTATTTATAACCTTTTTATTTGCTAGAAAATGTATGAGTTCTTCAAAAAGACCCCATATACAGAGCCACCATAAAATTACAAATGTTGTATAAGATAATATAATTTTTTTATCGTATATATGCATTCCAAATCTATATAGGGGGTATTTTATTTGCCAACCGGTATATACTTATTTTTAATATGCTACTTTAAGTTTTACGCATAATTTGAAACAATATGATAATTGTAGACCTTGCATCTGGATTTGGAAATCAGTTATTTCAGTATGCTGCAGGACTGGCCTTTAAGGCCGCAAAAGGAAGGGAGTTATATTTAAATAGTTCAAGAGGTAATATACATAGCAAGAGAGATTATAGAGAATTTTTTACAAGTAGCATATTTAAAGAAGATATTACGCAAGGAAATGTTTGGAATAGTAAATTAAACCCCTTTGGTCCATGGAATCCTACTATGTATCTACCGCCAAGAGTTATATTACGTGGATACTTTCAGTATCTCCCACCATTAATACCAATTATGCATACATTACGTGAAAGTGTATTAGGGCAACTAATTACCAAGTATACTAAGCCTGAAATTTTGAAGGGCGGCTTTATTCATGTACGCCGTGGAGACTATTTAAATCCTCAATATAAATTACCTGTGCAAACAAAGGAATACTTTGAACAGGCTATAACATATATCGAATCTAAGAAACCAATTACTCAGTGGATTATGGTATCAGATGATATAGAGTGGTGCAAAATGCAAGATTGGTCAAATAAGAATATTATGATATTCGAGGAAGAAGATGAAGTGAAAGCCTTTTATTATATGACATATTGGTCTGAAGCTGCAGTAATTTCTAATTCGACCTTTGGTTGGTGGGCTGCTATGCTTGGAGCCCATAATAATGGTTCTCCTGTCGTCTATCCAAAAGTATGGCATCTTGAGAAGAATCCAAAACTATTTCCTGAGTCATGGACCTC
>Ga0114960_10001412_pt1 | contig 19289 bp, 19 predicted proteins | sample C_130625_MF_Meta_FD_92637 | JGI IMG/M metagenome (GOLD analysis project Ga0114960, IMG submission 92637) | Freshwater microbial communities from Lake Croche, Canada to study carbon cycling - C_130625_MF_MetaG | ecosystem: Environmental > Aquatic > Freshwater > Lake | place: Lake Croche, Canada... | reverse complement strand
GAATGAATTCGATTTAGTTGAAGTTTTGGAAAAAAATATTAAAGTTGTCAAAGAACATATTTTGAAGATTCAGTGGGGGGAGAAGAGCGAGATGGAATTATTTTATAAAATCTACGTTCAATCTGAACAATATGCCATTTTGATCATCGGATCAGTTATAAGTTCATTAATTTCATTTTTAGTATTATTGTTTATGGGAAAACAACTACGAAAAATCAAGTGGTTGAAAACTGGATCAAGCATGTGAGGAGGAATCTATGGCTGGGGCCAGTTTAACAGCTTTACAAGTTTTGGGACAAAGCGCTTCTGCTTCTACTCGGGCGAGTGGGATGCGCGCGAGCGGGTGGGGCGGATCGACACCAGCCGCTGCCCGCTGGTGATGCTGACCGGGGAGTACGATTATTCCTGCACCGCCGAGCATTCCGCGGCCACGGCGGCGAAAATCCCCGGCGCGCGCTTCGCCATGATGCCGGGCATCGGGCATTTTCCCTTCGCCGAGAACCCGCCGCTATTCGCCGAGCATCTGCTGCCGGTGCTGGCGGGGTGGCGCTAGAGCAAGTTCCGTTCAGATGGAAACATCTGAACGGATGTCTTGCTCTAGAAAATATAATAACTAGAGCAGGCTACCTGCTCTAGCCGCACCCCTCCCAACGGCACCGGCGCGCGATCAGCTGCCGGTGCTGCCTTTGAAGGCGCTGTTGAGCTGGTTCACCGCATAGGGTCCGAACAGCGCCATCCCCGCGAGGAAGTAACTGCCCATCGCCGAGATCACGTCCTTGGCGGGCGTGAGATCGCCGCGCAGCCAGAACTGCAGCACGACATTGCCGGTGGCCCAGAGAAAGCAGGCGAGGATCACCGCGCCGACCAGCGCCGTCACCCGGCTGGAACTGCCGGGCGGCGGCGGGGAATCGGCCGCCGCCCCGGCCGGCAGTTTCTCCCGCAAGGCGCCGCGCAGATCGACCTGCTTCAAGACAATCCGCAGCAGCACCACCACCGCCAGATTGAACCCGACGAGGATGCCGATATCGACGGCCGACAGGCCAGTTGCCGGCGCACCGTTCATACCGCAGCCGTGGCATAAGCGACGAAGTCACGCAGGCCGAAGCCTTGGCCACCCATGGGGGTGAAGCCGCCCGCGGCGTTCAGGTAGCTGTTGCCGTCGGCGAACATCAGCCCGAGGAAGGTTTCCGCGACGATGCGCCCGCCAACCGGGCCAAGCTTCGGCGTGGCGACCTTGCCTCCGGCAGGCTTGCCCGGATCGGTCACCGGGACCGGTTCCGCTTCCGGACGCGCCGCCGCTTCCGCGAGGATATACAGCCAGAGCGGCGTGTGGAAGCTGAACGCCGCGATCGCCCGCTGCACATCATCCGTCGAGGCGTTGGCCGCGGCCGCGGCGCCGTTCAGTGCCTCCTGCAACTCCAGCAGGTCGGCGGGGTTTCCGCTCGCCTTGCCGAGCTTGATGTCACGGGCGTCGATGGGCTCGCCGGCATGCAGGCCTTTGTCTTTCAGGAAGCGCGCTACCTGCTGACCCGAAGGCAGGGCGAACTCGATGCCGCGACGCAGGTTCCGCTCGGCGAGGGAGGGGATCTCATCAGAGCCGAACATCGGCAAGGTGGCGAGAGGATCGACCAGCGAGGTGTCGATCCGATAGGCGAATTGCAGACGTCGCCTGTTCGCGGCCTCCAATTCCGGGCTGAGTGCGACGCCCTCCTTCGGCTCCGCCCCATAGGCGCGCTGATCGACATCGATGAACCGCCCCCAGTCAATCGCCCAGTTCGGGTTCAGCGGGCGGAAGCCGGTCAGCCCCTCGTTCAGGCCCTGATGGGGCACCGGGAAGATCGGCAGCAGCGTGGCATTGTCATCATTCAGCCGGTAGGCCGGGCGGATCATGGAATGACCCAGCCGGTAGGCGGCGACGGCGAACTCCACCGGCATGAAGGGCACGCCGGAGAGCGGGAAAATCTTCAGCTGCGCCTTGTCCCACCGGCCACCCGGCCGCAGTGCCGCGATGACGCTGCCATGGACGATCCGCGGCAGAAAATCGTTCAGCACGATCCACTGGTAATGCCAGACGACCTGCTGGCGCAGCTGGTCGAAGGACAGGTCAGGCTTTTCGGCCGCCAACCGGTTATGGAAGCGCAGAAAAAGCGCGTGCAGCTGGGAAACGATCGCGTTCTCGTCATTCCGCTTATCGCCGATCAGGGCACGGCGGGTTTGCGCGCTGTTCCGGGGCAAATCAAAGGCCACGGGAACGCCGGCGCCGCCGACGGGATCGCCGAGCAGCATGCGCCGCAGCGGCGCCCGCAGCGCCACCGCCCCCGGCTCGGTCTCGAACAGATAGGGCTGGTCATCCGGCCCGCGGCCGTAGACGCAGTCGAGGTCGAAGCTCGGGGTCCGCAGGTTCTCGACCGTTTTGAGATCGATGAGGGGTGTGGTCCGAAAGCGCCCTTCCGGTCCGAAGGTCAGGTCGTGGTCCACGAATTGGCCGAAATAGGTGAAGAGCGCCGGAATGCCGCTCTCCTCGCCATCCGGCCCGTCTTTCGGGCCATCGAAGCCGGCCGTCATCGCTTGGCCGAGCAGCTTCATGTTCATCGTCTGGATCGCCGGTGTGGCGCCGAAGACGGATTGGTCGGCGCTGGCAAAAAGCCGGTCGAAGCGACCGACCGCCGGCTGCCCGGTATTCGCGGCCGCGGCCACGCTGCCATGGGCTACGTTGGGCTTCTGCATCTTTGCCTCCTCTCCTGCCGGTTGCGGCCCCACGACCGGGCCAGCCGGGCGACGGGGGTCTCAATGCATAACGTTGCTTTCATAAAACAATCTTTCTGGTCTGACAAGGTTTCATGACGTTAAGCTAAACAAATGGTCGCGAGCACGGTGTGCCGCACCGGATGCCAGCGCTGACCTCCGACAGGCGACGCGGCCCCGCGGCGCAGCCGGCATTTGACCGCCGCAGCGTTCCGTGATGCCTTGCGCGCGGTCTGGCTATCCGGCGCGGGCCGCTTCGGAACCGCCTCGCCATGTCCACAACCCTGTCCCGCAGCCCGCCGGCCGGCCCCAGCGCGAACGTGGCGCGGATGCGCCGGATCGTCGCCACCAGCTTCGTCGGCAATGTCCTCGAATTGTTCGATTTCGCCGCCTATGGCTATTTCGCCGCCGTCATCGGCCGGCAATTCTTCCCCGCCGATAACCCCACCGTCTCGCTCATGGCCTCGCTCGGCGTCTTCGCTGCCGGCTTCATCGCCCGGCCAATCGGCGGCATCCTGTTCGGCCATGTCGCCGACCGCATCGGCCGCGCCCCGGCGCTGCTCGGCTCGGTGGCGCTCATGGCGATCTCCACCTTCCTGATCGGCCTGCTGCCGACCTATGCGCAGATCGGCGCCGCCGCGCCCATTCTGCTGGTGGTGATGCGCCTGTTGCAGGGCGCTTCGGTCGGCGGGGAGTTCACCACCTCGGTCGTCTACGCAGTGGAACATGCGCCGCCCCATCGCCGCGCCCTGATCGGCAGCGCCTCCAGCCTCGGGGCCACGTCCGGCATGCTGCTCGGCAGCGGCGTCGGCGTTCTGCTCACGGCCCTGCTGTCACCCGACAGCATCGAGAGCTGGGGCTGGCGGGTGCCCTTCCTGCTGGGCATCGTGCTCGGCGTGGTCGGCTACCTGACCCGACGCAACCTGAGCGAGGTGGCCGAGGCCGAAGCCCCGGCGGGGCCGGCGCATGCCGGCCTGCCGGTGGTCGCCGCCATCCGCACCCAGTGGCGCGCGCTGCTGCAGGTGATGGGCATCGCCTGCCTGATGGGTGTCGGGTTCTATATCCTGTTCGTCTATTCCGTGACCTATCTCTCGACCATCCTGCACCACTCCATCCGCGAAGCCTTCAACATCAACACCATCGCCCTGCTGGTGATGCTGGTGACCATCCCGGCCGGCGCGGCGCTGTCCGACCGGATCGGCCGCAGGCCGCTGCTCGGCGGCTGCGCCGTGCTGCTGATCCTGCTGACCTGGCCGCTGCTGCACGCCATGCACAGCGCCGATTCGACCGTGGTGCTGCTGGCGCAATGCGGCTTCGCCTGCCTGGTCGGCCCCCTCCTCGGCACCATGCCGGCGCTGCTGGTCGAAGCCTTCCCGCGCGATCTCCGCTGCAGCGCCGCCTCGGTCGCCTACAACCTGTCGATGGCGGTGTTCGGCGGGCTCAGCCCGATGGTCGCGACCTGGCTCATCTCCCGGACGCAGAAGGACATGGCCCCGGCCTATCTGGTCATCGGCGCGGCGGTGGTGGCGCTGATCGCCGTGCTGACCCTGCGGGAGACGGCGCGCCGGCCCTTGCGATAAAGCGGGGGCGGTTGACAGCCGCCCCCGGCTCGGCTGCCCTGCGCCCAGGAAACGCCGAAGGAGGCCCCATGGCCCAGCGCCTCGCCTTGCCCGCCAGCCTCGATGTCGTGATCGTCGGCGCCGGCTTCGGCGGCATGTATCAGTTGCACCGGCTGCGCGGCCTCGGCCTCTCGGCCCGGATCATCGAAGCCGGCACTGGCGTCGGCGGCACCTGGTACTGGAACCGCTACCCCGGCGCGCGCTGCGATGTGGAGAGCATGCAGTACAGCTTCAGCTTCGATGAGGCGCTGCAACAGCAATGGCGCTGGACCGAACGCTTCGCGCCGCAGGCGGAAATCCTGGCCTACGCCAACCATGTGGCGGACCGTTTCGACCTGCGCCGCGACATCGCCTTCGAAACCCGCGTGACCAGCGCCGTCTGGGACGCTGGCCGCGCGGTCTGGACCGTGCGGACCGATCGCGGCGACGTCATCGAAGCGCGCTTCTGCGTCATGGCGACCGGCTGCCTGTCCGCCGCCCGGATGCCCGATATTCCCGGCCGCGACTCTTTCCAGGGCGCGACCTACCACACCGGCCATTGGCCGCACCGCAAGGTGGATTTCAGCGGCCAGCGCGTGGCGGTGATCGGCACCGGCTCCTCCGCCATCCAATCGATCCCCGTCATCGCGGCGGATGCGGCCGAGGTCATCGTCTTCCAGCGCACGCCGAATTTCTCGGTGCCCGCGCATAACCGCCCGATCGATCCCGAATACGAGCGCCACTGGAAGGACGACTACGCCACGAAGCGCGCCGAAGCCCGGCGCATGCGCACAGGCATCCTGTACGAGCTGAACGACCAATCCGCCCTGGAGCAGGAGGCGGCCGAGCGCCGCGCCACCTATGAACGGCGCTGGCAGACCGGCAGCACGCAGTTCATGGCCGCCTTCAACGACCTGATCCTGCACCCGGCGGCGAATGAGACGGCGGTCGAGTTCGTCCGCGACAAGATCCGCGGCATCGTCAAGGACCCCAAAACTGCCGAGGCGCTGGCCCCGAAGGACCACCCCATCGGCACCAAGCGCATCTGCGTCGATACCGGCTATTACGAGACCTTCAACCGCGACAATGTCCGGCTGGTGAACCTGAAGGAAACGCCGCTCGATCGCATCACCGCGACTGGCGTGGTGGCGGGCGGGGTCGAGTATCCGGTGGACGCCATCGTCTTCGCCACCGGCTTCGATGCCATGACCGGCACGCTGACCCGCATCGATATCCGCGGCGAGGGCGGGCAGAGCCTGGCCGAGGCGTGGCAGGATGGGCCAGTGAGCTATCTCGGCCTGATGGTCGCGGGCTTTCCGAACCTGTTCACCATCACCGGCCCCGGCAGCCCTTCGGTGCTGTCGAACATGATCGTCTCCATCGAACAGCATGTGGACTGGATCACCGATTGCCTGGCCTGGCTGCGCCAGCAGGGCCATGCCAGCATCGCGGCGGAGGCGACGGCGCAGCACGACTGGGTCGTGCACGGGATGGAGGTCGCGAACCGCACGCTCTATCCGCAGGCGGCGTCCTGGTACATGGGCGCGAACATCCCCGGCAAGCCGCGCGTCTTCATGCCCTATATCGGCGGCGTCGGCGTCTATCGCGACACATGCGCGGAAATCGCGGCGGCCGGCTATACGGGCTTCGTGACCGGCGGGCCGGCCCAAGGGGCGGCGGCGGCGGCGGAATAGCCGCCGTCACCCCACCCGCCCCAGCCGGCGCAGCACAACCAGCCCGGCCAGCGTCACCAGCGCCAGGTGCCCAAACGCCAAGCCCCAGCCCGCTGCACCACTGCCCGCCCAATCCAGCGCCAGCCCGACGCCGACCGGGCCCAGCAGCCCGCCGGCATAGCCGCACATGCTGTGCAGCCCCATCGTCGCGCCGCGCCGCGCCTTCTCCGCCGCCTGCACCGTGCCCGCCGTCAGCGCCGAACTGTCCAGATAGATCGCCGCATTCCAGGCTAGCACCGCGACCACCGCCAGCGGTGCCGAGACCAGCATCGACCAGCCCGCGAGCAGGGAGAGCAGCGCGCCGCCCCCCATCGCGGCGGCCACCACGCGCGGCCGGCCGAAACGCTGCGCCGTCTCATTGCCGGTGATGGAGACGACAATGCCGACCAGCCCGGCGGCGGTGAACAGCAGGCTCGGCCCCGGCAGCCAGGCGGGCGCACCGTCCCGCGCGATGGCGGCGGCCAGGAAGGTCACGCCCCAGGCGCGCAGCGCCGCCAGTTCCCAGGTGTGCACGGTATAGCCGGCAATCCAGGCCATGGCGGCGCGGTTGCGGAAGACCGGGCGGAAATCCAGCAGCGGCGCCGGGGCCGCCGGCGGGGGCGGGGCGGTGCGCGGCAGCACCGCCGCGCCGATCAGCGCCGCCAGCAGCGCCGCGCCGCCGCCGAACAGGAAGGCCGCCGACGGCCCGCCGAGGGCCGCCAAGCCGCCCGCCAGCGCGAAGGACGCCGCCCCCGCGATCCCGACACCAGCGGCGTGCCAACTGACGGCGCGCGATTGCGCCGTGCCCTCCAGCCGATCCGCGATCGCCTTCAGCCCCGGCATGTAGCAGCCGGCCCAGCCGAGGCCCGCCAGCGCGCGCAGCAGGAAGGCGCTCCAGAACCCGTCCGCGAGCAAGGCGAAGCCGAGGTGCGATGCCGCCGTCGCCAGCGCGCCGAACAGATAGACGCGCCGGCCCGGCACGCGGTCGGTCAATGCCACCAGCACCGGCACGGCCAGCACATAGGCGCCGAAGAAGGCGCCGATCAGCCAGCCCGCGGCAGTCGCCGATAGCGACCAGGCCGCGAGGTAGTGCGGCAGCAGCGCCGGCAGGGTGAAGGCGCCGATTTGCACCAGCACCTGCGCCGCGACCACCGCCGCGGTGAAGCGGGCGGCGTCGCCCCCGCTCACCCCAGGGCCCGGTGCGTCAGGCGCGCTCGAGGCACATGGCAACGCCCATGCCGCCACCGATGCACAGCGTCGCCAGGCCGCGCTTGGCGTTGCGCTTCTGCATCTCGAACAGCAGGGTCGTCAGCACCCGCGCGCCCGAGGCGCCGATGGGATGGCCCAGCGCGATGGCGCCGCCATTCACGTTCACCCGCGCCGGGTCCCAGCCGAGATCCTTGTTCACCGCGCAGGCCTGCGCCGCGAAGGCCTCATTCGCCTCGATCAGGTCGAGGCTCTCGATCGACCAGCCCGCCTTGGCCAGCGCCTTGCGCGAAGCGGGGATCGGCCCGGTGCCCATGATGGAAGGATCGACACCCGCGGTCGCCCAGGCGACGATGCGCGCCAGCGGGGTGATGCCGCGACGCGCCGCTTCCGCCTCGCTCATCACCAGGGCGACGGCGGCGCCGTCATTGATGCCGGAGGCATTGCCCGCCGTCACCGTGCCGTCCTTGGCGAAGGCCGGGCGCAGCTTGGCCAGCACGTCGTAGGTGGTCTCCGGCTTCGGGTATTCGTCGGCCGCGACCACCACCTCACCCTTGCGGGTCTTCACGGTGACCGGGGCGATCTCGTCCTTGAAGCGGCCGGCCTGCATCGCCTCGCCCGCCTTGCGCTGGCTGGCGGCGGCGAACTCATCCTGCTGTTCGCGGGTGATCTGGTATTTCTGCGCCACGTTCTCGGCGGTGGTGCCCATGTGATAGCCGTGGAAGGCGTCCATCAGCCCGTCGCGCAGCATGGTATCGATGAACTCCAGCGCGCCCATTTTCTGGCCATTGCGCAGGTTCTGCGCGTGCGGCGACTGGGACATGCTTTCCTGCCCGCCGGCGATGACGATCTTGGCATCGCCGGTCGCGATCTGCTGCGCCGCCAGCGCCACCGCCCGCAGGCCGGACCCGCAAAGCTGGTTGATGCCGAAGGCGGTGTGTTCCACCGGAATGCCGGCGCCGACGGAAGCCTGGCGCGCCGGGTTCTGGCCGGTATTGGCGGTGAGAATCTGGCCGAGGATCACCTCATCCACCTCGGCCGGGGCGATGCCGGCGCGTTCCAGCGCCGCCTTGATCGCGACGGTGCCGAGCTGATGCGCGGGCAGGCCGGCCAAGGCCCCGTTGAAGCTGCCAACCGGCGTGCGCGCGGCGGCGGCGATGACGATGCCTGTCATGTCTGGGTTCCCCTTTGCTGGCGCGGCGCGGGGCGATCGGCGGTCCGGACGCGCGGTCTGCGGGGCGCAGTATCGCCCGCCGCCCCCCTTGGCAACAAGGCAAGGCTGGCCAGCCAGCCCGCCAGCGGCCGCCACAGCGCGGCCTCCGCCCCGCCGCCGGCGACCATGCCGATATGCCCGGCCGCCGCTTCATGCACCCGCGCCGCCGGCAGCGCGGCGGCCAGGGCCCGGGCGCTGGCGGGGGCAACGATGCGGTCGCGGGCCGGGATCGCCAGGAACACCGGGCAGGTGATCGCGCCCGGGCGCACCGGGGCGCCGGCCACGTGCCAGGCGCCCCGCGCCGGCGCATTGGCGCCATACCAGCCGGCCAGGCATTCCCGCGCCACCGGTGCGGCCAGCGGCACGCCGTCGTTCAGCCAATCCTCCAGCGCGACAAAGCGCCGTGCCGCCGCGCTGGCGGGGTCGAGCCCGGCGAAGGCCTGGTATTTGCGGATCACCGCGAAGGGATCGAGCAGCGCGAACAGCGCCTGCAGCGCATCCACCGGCAGGCTGCCGGCGGCCAGCACCGGCGCCAGGGCCGGCAGCAGCGCGGCCAGGGCCTGCGGCCGGGCGCTGCCCGCGGCGTGGAAATCCCACGGCGTCGCCAGCAAAGCGAGGCCCGCGACCTCCGCCGGTCGGCGCTGGGTCAGCGCCAAGGCCAGCAACCCGCCCATGCAATAGCCGAGCACGACGGGCGGCCCACCGCCCGCCGCCACCGCCGCGCCCAGCGCGCGTTCCAGCCGCCCGGCGATGTAGTCGGTCAAACCAAAGCCCTGTTCCAGCGGCCCCGGCGCACCCCAGTCCAGCAGCAGCGGCCGCACCCCCTGGCCGGCCAGCCAGCGCAGGAAGGAGGCCTCGGGCAGCAGGTCCAGCACCTCGGCACGGTTGATCAGGCTGGGGATGACCAGCAGCACCGGGCCGCGCCCGCCGAAATCCAGCAGGCGGCTATCGCCTTCCGTCCAGAGCACCGGCGGCGGCGCCAGCGCGCGGCGATAGGGGTGCGTCCGATAGGCGCTGATGCCTGCCAGCAGCACCGCATCCGCCCGGCGTTCCGCCCGCGCCAGAGCGGCGGCGAAGCCTTCAGGCGTCGCGCCGGCGGCGGCGAGGGCGGCCCGCAGGTGCAGCGCCCTCTCCTGCCCCGGCTTCGAGAGCGGCCAGCCGCTGCTCCAACTGCGCGATGCGGGCGAGGAGAGGGGCTGGGTCAGCGCCGCCAGCCCCGGCAGCCGGGCGAGCACAAGGTGCAGGAGGAGCGGCCGCGGGCCCCGGCGCAGCGGCGGGTGGTGCGGCGGCATCAGGCGCGGCCCCGCCGGCCCGTGCGACGAAGGCCGCCCAATGCGCCGTGCCCTGCGCGAGCAGCCCCTGCCAGACGGCAAGCCCGGCCGGGTCCTGCGCCAGCGCGGCGATCTCGTCCCGCCACAGCGCCAGCCAGCTTTCGGCGAGCGCATCGAGCGATGCCTCCCCCTCCGGCTGCGGCCGCCATGGCCCCTCCCCCTCCGACATGCGCGCGCCTCCGGCATGATGCGCCGCAGAAACCGGCTTCCACCGACCGGCGGGGATGAGCATAGTCTTGGCCAAGCCGGGGCTCCAGCCGGCGCAGCAGGGGCAATAGCAGCCATGGCCGAGACCGCGCGAGCCGACAACCCGACCGAGCCGAAAAGCCAGCCGGTGGTGGTGAAGAAATACGCCAACCGGCGTCTCTACAACACGGAATCCAGCAGCTACGTCACCCTCGAAGACCTCGCGCAGATGGTTCGCAATGGCCGCGATTTCGTGGTCTACGACGCCAAATCGGGCGAGGACATCACCCGCTCCGTCCTGACCCAGATCATCGTCGAGGAGGAATCGAAAGGCAGCAACCTGCTGCCGGAAGGCTTCCTCCGTCAGCTCATCGGCTTTTACGGCGGCAGCTTGCAGACCGTGCTGCCGAGCTATCTTGAACACGCCATGTCCGGCTTTTCCCGCCAGCAGGAGCAGATGAAGCGGACGATGGAGACGACCGTGGGCGGGCTGTTCCCAAGCTTTGAGGAGATGGGCAAGCAGAACATGGCGATGCTGGAACGCGCCATGAGCCTCTTTTCGCCCTTCCGCCCGCCGGGCGAGACGGAGAGCCTGCGCGAGGAGAATGAGCGGCTGAAGGCCGAGCTCGCCGCACTGAAGCGGCGGGGCTGAGGCGCGCGGAGCGTCGCCGACTCGCGCGGGGCCAGCTACCGGGCTGCGATCACCTACGGTCGAAGGCGCGCAGCAGGGCGGCGACGCGGTTGACCGAGGAGAGGCAGTCCGCCAACCCCGGATAATTATCCACCAGCCAGTTCAGCGCCGCCTGCACCAGGACAAAGGCGGATACCGCCTGGGCGACCTGCCCCAGCGTCATCGTCCCGGTCAGGTATTTGGGCGCGCAGAGCAGCCAGCCGACGATCGGCGCCACCAGCACATTGCCCTGCGAGATCATGGTGGTGCGCATCCACTGGTAGCAGAGCAATCGCCAATCCAGGATGACCGCGGCGAAGGCGGCGGTCATCCGGCCCTGCAGCGGCCCGGCATCCTGCTGTTCGACCGGCTGCGCGCTGGTGCGCTGCAAGCGGGACCCGATCGCGCGGAACTGGGCCTCGGCGGCATTCTTGCTCGCGATCACCCGGATCATCCCCCGGGCGATCAGCGCCATCGTCAGGGTCAGCAGCAACGCATAGAGCCCGACCGCGATGACGAGATACTTCGGCACCGTCAGCAGGCTCGCAGCAAGCCGGATCGACAGATCACCGCCGACATTCCAGAGGATGCCGATGAAGGTCACGGCCCCGAGGCTGGCCGAGAGCAGGCCAGCCACCAGGGCGACCGGGGCGTCCGTTGCGATGCGGACATCCTCGGCGAGGCGGTATTCCGGGTTTGCATCCTCGCCAGGCCCGAATTGCAACCGCGCCACCGCCGCCCCGGTGAACCACCGGGCGATGAGTTGGCGCGTCAACCAGGCGCGCCATTCCCGTTGCAAGGACATGCGCGACCAGACCGTGGTGATGGCCACCAAGACGCTCAGGCCCGCGAATAGCACGAAGTGCTGGGCTTCGATCCGTAACATGCGGCCGTCACGCCGCTCCAGCGCATCGAAGCAATCATCGCTCCAGAGATTGACCCGGTCCTGGATGAGAATCTGGGCGCAGATGGACAGGATCAGGACGACGGTCAGGCCCCAAGCGGGGGCCGATCCGGGACCGCGCCAATAGCCCGAGGCGGCTTGCCAGAAACGGGCCGGGCCCGAGGAGCGGTCCAGGGGCGGCGGATCGCATTGCTCCGCGGCGGGCGGGGATCGAAAACCTTCGGGCATCGCGGGCGGCGCTATGGGCGTGGCGCCGGGGGGCGCCCGCCCTTCCCGCCCAGGAGAAAGCCACCCAGCAAGGCGGCGAGGAGGAGGTGGCGCAATGACGGCGCCGGCCCGCCCTGCATCGCCGCGAGGAGGGCCATGTGCTGCGGCGCGAGACCGCTGGTGACGAAACCACGCAACAGCCCGTCGAGCCCGTCCGGCCCCTGCTGCGGCAGCGCCGCCGGGGTTGCAGCGCGCCGCACCCCCGCCTGCCGGCGCCAGAACGCGAAGCCGAGCCCGAGAGCCGCCACGGCATAGAGGCCGGCCAGCAGGATTGCCGCCACTGCCGGCCCTTGGGCGGCGGCGAGGGTCGCGTAGAGCGCGAATGTCCCGAAGCCGATGCTGACCAGCGCCAGCAGCGCCACCACCCCGGCGCCGGCGATGCCGATCATGGCATCGCGCGGATGCCACGCGCGGGCAGCAAGGGCGAGGCGACAGATCCGACGCAGCATGCGCGGGTCAGTGTCGGGACCGGCTCAACATGCCCAAGGCCATGCCGACGGCGAAGGTGACGAGCACGGCGCGCAGCGGATTGCGTTCGATGCCCGCTTCGATGTCACCACTGGCCGCCTGGACGCGCGCGCCCACCTCGGCCGCTGTGCCGGCGAAGGCGGTCCGGGCCTGATCGACGGCGTCCGAGACCTGATGCGCGGCACCGTTCGCCTGGGCTTGCAGCACCCCGCCGAGGGTGGCCGAGAGCCGGGCGACGTCTTGCCGCAAGGCAGCGAGATCGTCCCGCAATTCGTGGGCGATGCTTTCAGCGTTGATGGACATGGCGAACTCCTGGGGACGTGGACTTTCGAGAGGGAGCGGGGCGCGGCGCGAATGCCGGCCCCGCAGCGACGGCGAGTGGGTTCAGGCCTTGTCGTGTTCGGTCAGTTCATCCTTCACCGAACCGACGATGTTCTGGACCTTGCCCTCGACCTGTTCGACATGCCCTTCGGTTTCCAGCTTGGCATCGCCGACGGTCTTGCCGACGACTTCCTTGACCTTGCCGGCGGCCTGCTTCGCGGCACCGATCATGCGGTCCTTGTTCATGGCTTGAACTCCTGGTGGTACTGGTGATCTGGGCCTGCGGTGCCGGGCACCGCAGCCAGGTGGGTCAGGGCAGGTTCCGGGTGGCGGAACGCTGGATCGCCTCACCGCTGCGGGCGATGTCCTCGCCGGCACCTGCGGTCGTATGGCATCCCATCTGAAGTCCGCTGGCCGCGAGCGTCGCCACCAGCGTCAGGGTCCGCACGATGTTTCGAAGGTTCACTTGATGGCCCTCCAGGCTGCTAGAGCGCGATGCGTTGAAGCGGAATCGCCGAAGGCGCTGAATCGCGCGATCCAACACATGCTAGAGTGAGCTGCGTGAACGCATGTGAACGCAGCATGCTCTAAGGCGCAGTGGGCGTCGGCAGCGCCAAGAATTCAGATGCGCTTCATCAGGACCAGTATCAGTAGAACGAAAACAATTATTCCCAAAGTCCCGCTTGGAAAATATCCCCAATTCGCGCTGTGGGGCCAGGCCGCCAGGACGCCAACAAACATAAGAATGAGTATTATTAGTAATTTTGTTCCCAAATTTATGGAAGTTCTCCTCAATTCATTTGTGAACACTCTGAGTATGGGTATTTTTATCGGGTATTCAAAACACAACAACGTAATCTCGAATGAGTTGAATTTTTCGTGATGTCTTCAAATTACCCCAAAGGGCAAATGCCCTGACCGCGGGCATGGGCTTTTCGGTCCCTCACGCGCCGGGCGGAACCCGCCGGTTTCCCAAAAACGCGCGGCGCGCGGCCTCAGCGCCAGGTGAAGGTGGGCGGGGATAACTGGTCGGCGCTGCGATGCGCCCAGTCATATTGCGGCACGCGGCCGGCGACGCGGGCCTGGGCTTCGTGCAGCGCGGCGGCGGCGGCGGGGTAGTCCATGGTCAGCACGCGGCCATCTTCGACCACCTGCTGCCCATCGACATAAACGGCGCGCACGGCGCGATCGCCGGCGGCGTAGATCAGGCTGCGCAGCGGGTCGCGGGCCGGGCGCATCATCGGGTGGGTGATGTCGACCAGCACCAGGTCGGCGCGGCAGCCGGCGGCGAGCCGGCCGATATCCTCCCGCCCCAGGGCGCGGGCGCCGCCGGTGGTCGCCGCCTCGAACAGCTCGGTCGTGGTCAGGCTGTGCGGATCGGTCGCCTGGGTGCGGGCGAGATAGGCGGCAAGCCGCATCTCATCGAGCATGTTGTGCGGATAGGTATCGGTGCCGATCCCCATATTCACCCCGCCCCGCTTGTAGCGGCCAAGATGCTTCAGCGTGATGCCGCGCCGGGCGAAGACGGTCGGGCAATGCGCGACGGTGGTCCCGGTCTCCGCCAGCAGATCAAGATCGCGCTTGGTGTGCCAGGGGGTGGAGGGGTGATCGTCGAGGAAGATGCCATGGCCGATAATGCTGCGCTCCGACAGCAGGCCAAGCTCATGCAGCCAGCCGATCGGGGTGAAGCCGTGCCGGCGGGTGATCTCGTGGAACTCGCTGACCGCCTGCGCCGCGTGCACCTGCCAGGAGACGCCGCGCGCCGTGGCCTCGGCAAAGCTGTCGCGCAGCAGCTCCGGCGTGCAGGTATCGATCTGGGCGGGTACCACCATCCCGAACAGCCGGCCGCTATCGTGCTGTTCGGCGCGTTCGATCAGCGACAGCGCCTCGGCCATCGCCTTCTCGCCAGCCGCCGCGTTCCACTCATACTCCACCACATGGCCGTTCTTGGTGTACCAGCGGCCGGAGCGGAACATCGGCGCGATGCAGACGCGCATGCCGCTTTCGCCAAGCAGATCGAGCCAGCCCGGATGCGCCATGGAGAGGTCGGCCACCGTGGTAACGCCGGAGAGCAGCAGTTCCGAAAGCGCCACGCGCACGCAGGACGGGATCGCCTCGGCGTCCGCCCGGAAGATCGGCAGGTATTCGTAGAGCGAGGAGTTGTAGAAGCCCGGCGAGCCGACCTCATCCGTGAACCCCTTGTTCATGGGCTCCGATGATGGGTGGGAGTGGATGTTCACGAGGCCGGGCATGACCATGAGGCCCGAGCCGGAAAGCGTGGTCGCTGCCGGCCCCGCATAGTCGCGGCCGACGAAGATCAGCTTGCCGTCCTCGAAGGCGATATCGGCCTCCGCCAGGTATTCATGCCGGCCGAGCGCGGCGTCCCAGACGATGGCGACATCGGCGCGGCGGATCAGGGTGATGGCCATGGCGGGGGGTGTCCTAGCTCCGCCAGTCCGTGCCGCCTTCGATCAGCCGCAGCGCCGCTTCCCATTGCTTGTCGCAGCTTTTCCGGATCATCGGGCTGCGGAACTGCGCTGCCGTGCGCTCGCACACCGCCTGCGGTGGCAGGATCAGCTCGCACCCGCCGGCGAGCGTCGCCACCTGCGCCGCGCAGGCGCGCTCCAGCGCGTAAAGCTCGTCATAGGCGAAGGATGCCGTCGCGCCGCAGACCAGGATGCCGTGATTGCGCAGCAGCATGGCGTCATGGGTGCCGAGATCGGCCACCAGCCGCACCCGCTCATCCTCATCCAGCGCGATGCCCTCATACCCGTGATAGGCGAGGTGGCCGTAGTATTTCAGCGCCTGCTGGCTCAGCGGCAGCAGCCCCTGCTTCTGCGAGGACACCGCAATGCCGGCCGGCGTATGGGTGTGGATGACGAAATGCGCATCCTCCCGCGCCATATGCACCGCCGAATGGATGACGAAGCCGGCCTTGTTCACCAGCTGCGCATCGGGGTCGCTGGCGCGGGGGTCGGCTTCCTCCACCGGATTGCCGTCGATGTCGATCTTCACGAGGTCGGAGGCGCGCACCTCATGGTGCATCTGGCCGAAGCGGTTCAGCAGGAAGTGGTGCTCCGGCCCCGGCACGCGGGCAGAGATATGGGTGAAGATGCTGTCGGTCCAGCGGTGATAGGCGCAAAGCCGGTACAGCGCGGCCAGCTCGCAGCGCACCTGCCATTCGGCTGCCGACCAGCCGCGCAGCGCGGCGGGGGAGGATTGGACGTTCATGGACGGCCTCCTTAGGGTTCTGCGCGGGATGTTTCACCCATCCCGCACCCGGCGCAAGCCGGCGATCAGTAGCCCCGGGCGGGGTCGAAGCGCATCGGCAGGGGCGCCCCGGCCTCGAAGGCAGCCAGGGTTTCCAGCATGAAATCGGCCCGCTCCTCGCGCGTTGCGATGCTGGCCAGATGCGCCGTTACCGTCACCCGCGGATGCGTCCAGAAGGGGTGCTCGGGCGGCAGCGGTTCCGGTTCGAACACATCCAGCACGGCGCCCGAAAGCTGCCCGCTCTCCAGCGCCGCCAGGATCGCGTCCTGGTCCTGCTGCATGCCGCGGCCCAGGCCGACATAGCCCGCCCCGCGCGGCAGCGCAGCCAGCAGCGTCGCATCGACAATGCGCCGCGTCTCCGGCGTGGCGGGCAGCAGGCAGACCAGGATATGCGAGCGCGCCAGGAAGGCGGTCCGTTCCGCCGGCCCGGCGAAGCTCTCTATGCCGGGGATCGCCTTGCGGGTCCGCGACCAGCCGATGACCGAAAAGCCCAGGCCGCGCAGCATTTCGGCGCTGCGCGTGCCCATGGCGCCCAGGCCCATGATGCCCACGGTGCGTTCGGTGGCGGCGAATTCCGGGTCGAAATACGCCCAGCGCCGTTCGGCCTGGGCGATCGCCATGCGCCGGCCTTCCTTCAGCAGGGTCAGCACCGACCAGGCGCAGAACTCGCCCATGCGCTGCGTCGCGCCGGGCACCGCCTGGCGCACGATGGGCACATGCGCCGGCAGGTCGGGGCAGGCGAGGATGCCATCCACCCCGGCGCCGGAGGAGAAGATCAGCCGCAGCTTGGTCATGCGCGGAAAGACCCCGGCCGGCGGGTCCCACAGCAGCGCGTAATCCGCGTCCTCCGGCACGAAGGCCGGATCGTCCCACTGCACGCAGCGCAGCCAGGGGGCGCGCGCCGCGAACAGCGCCTGCCAGGCGCGGAAGCCCGCCTCCCCGCCATTGCGGATGGCCAGAGTCCGCGGCGTCATGGGCCGGGCCGCGCGGCGGGCGGTGGGCAAGGGGTCGGGCGGGGCTGCGGCACGGCGGGCTCTCCTGCGGGCGGCGGGATGAAAGCGCAGCCGCGGCCGGCTGGGAACCCGGCGCAGGTTGGGCTGGCCTTTCCCGCCCGCCGCTTCTATGCGGCAAGGGGAAGCCGGCGGGGAGCCGGCAAAAAGGCAACGGTGGCATGAGCTTCGTCGTGGCGGTGGCGCAGCAGAAGGGCGGGGCGGGGAAATCCACCGTCGCCGCCAACCTCGCCGTGGCGCTCGCCGGGCTGGGGCATCGCGTGGCGCTGCTCGATACCGACCCGCAGGGCACGCTGAAGCGCTGGCACACGGCGCGCGCCGCCAAGCCCCGCGCCGCCGCGCTCACCTTCGAAGCGCCGGCCGGCTGGCGCAGCATGGCGCAGCTGGACCGGCTGCGCCGGGCGCATGATTTCGTGGTGATCGACACGCCCCCGCACGCCGAAACCGATGCCCGGCTGGCGATCCGCGGTGCCGATCTGGTGCTGCTGCCGATGCAGCCCTCCCCGGCCGATTTCTGGGCCAGCGAGGCGACGCTCGACCTCGCCCGACGGGAAGGGCGGCAGGTGGCGGTGATGCTGAACCGCGCCCCGGCAACGGGGCGGCTGAAGGCGACGGTGCTGGCCGGGCTGGCCGTCCGGAAGGTGCCGGTGCTGGAGCCAAGCTTCGGCAACCGCACCGCCTTTGCCGCCAGCTTCCTCGACGGGCTGGCGGTGACCGAGACGGCCCCGCGCAGCGTGGCGGCCGACGAAGCCCGCGCCCTGGCGCTGGCCATCGCCCGCCGCGCCCGGGGCGGCTAGGCTAAACCTCCTCCCCCGGCCCCGCCGGGGAAATGGAACACCAGGGACGGATCATGCTCGGCAAACTGTTCTACGTGCTGCACCTGCTGGCGGCCGTCCTTTGGGTGGGCGGCATGGCCTTCGCCATTCTGGCCATGCGCCCGGCGCTGGCCACGCTCGACCCGCCGCAGCGGCAAGCGGTGCATGCGGCGGCCTTCGCACGCTTCCTCCGTCTGGTCTGGCATGCCATGCCGATCGCACTGGTGACGGGGTACCTGCTGCTGTTCGGCTGGTACGGCGGCTTTGTCGGCTCCGCCTGGCATATTCACGCCATGCACATGCTGGGCCTGGTCATGACCGGCTTCTTCCTGACCATCGTCGTCGGCCCGTGGAAGGAGCTGCGGGCCGCGCTGGCCAAGGAAGACCGTCCCGCCGCCGGCGCGGCGATTGAGCGCATGCGCCAGTTGGTGACGATCAACCTGATCCTCGGGCTGGTGACCATCGCGGTCGCCGCCTGGGGCCACTTCCCCGGCTAGCCACGATGCCGCGCGAAGACCTGATCATCAGCGAGGACGACTACCCGGAGATGGAGGCGGTGAACGCCATCCAGCGCGGGCTGCACGCCTTCAACCAGGAAATGGGCGGGCCCTACGACCGCGAACCCATCACCGTCCTGGCCCGCGATGCGGCCGGGGAGGTGCAGGGCGGGCTGCTCGGCCTGACCTACTGGCACTGGCTGTTCATCGACTGGCTCTGGCTGGCGCGCAGCCAGCGCGGCCAGGGCATCGGTTCGGAACTGCTGCGCCGGGCGGAAGCCATCGCCCGGACGCGCGGCTGCACGGATGCCTACACCGATACCTTCAGCTTCCAGGCCCCGGGCTTCTGGAGCCGCAACGGCTACGCGGAATTCGGCCGGCTGGACGAAATGCCGCGCGGCCATGCACGACAATGGTTCCGCAAGCGGCTGTAAGCCGCCGGGACCGCATCGAGAGGAGAATGCCATGAAGGCCGCTGTTGTCACCGCCACAGGCGTGCAGGTCCAGGATGTGCCGGAGCCCAAGCCCGGCCCGTCCGATGTGCTGATCCGCGTCCGCGCCGCCGGGCTGAACCGCGCCGACCTCGCCGTTGCCGCCGGGCACGCGCACGGTCGGGTCGGCGGCGCCGGCACCATCGTCGGGATGGAGTTCGCGGGCGAGGTGGTCGCGGTCGGCGCCGAGGTGCCGGGCAGCATCACGCCGGGGATGCGGGTGATGGCCAGCGGCGGCGGCGGCTATGCCGAATACGCCCTGGCCGATTGGGGCCGCGTCGCGCCGGTACCCGACCGCAACATGGGCTGGGCGCAGGCGGCGACCCTGCCGATCGCGCTGCAGACCATGCACAATGCCGTCATCACGGCCGGCGGCATGCGGCCGGGTGAGGCGGTGCTGATCCAGGGTGCCAGCTCCGGCGTCGGGCTGATGGGCATGCAGATCGCCAAGGCGATGGGCGCGCGGCTCGTGCTCGGCACCTCCACCAATGCGGAACGGCGGGCGAAGCTGCAGGCGTATGGCTGCGACGTCGCGATCGACACCACGCAGGCGGATTGGCCGGAGAAGGTGCTGGCAGCAACCGG
>Ga0114960_10001404_pt1 | contig 19347 bp, 22 predicted proteins | sample C_130625_MF_Meta_FD_92637 | JGI IMG/M metagenome (GOLD analysis project Ga0114960, IMG submission 92637) | Freshwater microbial communities from Lake Croche, Canada to study carbon cycling - C_130625_MF_MetaG | ecosystem: Environmental > Aquatic > Freshwater > Lake | place: Lake Croche, Canada... | reverse complement strand
ATTACGAGAGGATGCAATATTTACAGGGGCAGTTTGCACAGGCTCGTGGGGCATCTGGATATTAACTCTTATATGCTTTTCTAATGATTTTTTATATAAATTCAAGTAATCTCCTAAATAGGCTATAACTTGAATATCAATGCTTATACTACGTTTGTGAGGTTCCATAGGTACTTTCCTTTTTCCTAAAAATACACTTCACTTTTATAGTAATCCAGCCAATGTAGAATGCGACTTTTCTAACCTATTCTCCCATAGACTTGCCATATACTCATTCTTCTTTACACCATATCCATTTGAATAGCATTCTATTAATTCATACATTGCATCATGAGAACCATTTTTTGCTGCAATGTCAAACCAATAAAACGCTTGTTTTCGACTAGGTGGAAATCCTGGAAAACCAATCTTACATGTCATTCCTATATTATACTGTGAACATTCGCACCCACCATTTGCTAACTCTAACCATTCTACTATACTTGTGTACATATCTTCTGGCATTGTGATGGGTTACATGTTACATATATATATGTTTTTTCAATTTTTTAGCCTTAAAGATGATTCTTCTCACATGTATTAGATGCCCCAAGATACAGGTAAATTTAGAAAGAATACAAAAGACCAGTACTATACAAAAGAGTCTATTGCAGAAGGATGTATAAAAAAAATCATAGATATGTACCCGAATATTCAGACATATGAATGGATAGAACCATCTGCTGGGAAGGGTGTCTTTTTAAAAAGACTTCCTTCTACATTTCATGTTCTAGGGATTGATATAGAACCAAAATATCCATCTATACAAGAAGCTGATTTTCTTACATGGTCTCCTATAGGTGATGCAAACCGTATTTTCTTTGGAAATCCCCCTTTTGGACGACAAAGTTCTCTAGCAAAAGCATTTATAAAACATGCTGCTAAATATGCAAATATAATTGCCTTTATTTTACCACGATCTTTTATAAAACCAAGCATGTCACGAGCATTTCCATTGAACTTTCATTGTGTATACACATGTGAATTGGAAAAAAATTCATTCGAAGTAAATAATATGGAGCATGATGTTCCATGTATATTTCAAATATGGGAAAAAAGAAATACATTGAGAATCATTTCTCAAAAAGAGACTGAAATAGGATTTCAATATGTAAAAGTTGGTGAACCATTTCATATTGCATGTAAAAGAGTAGGAGGTCTTGCTGGAAAATGTTATACAGAAGGAGATTTTAATCCAAACTATCATTATTTTTTAAAATTAGATGATATATATATCCCTCATATACAAACCATTCTAGAGGAAGTAAATTCACATACTTTCCCTACAAATACAGTTGGTCCAAGAAGCCTTTCAAAAGGAGAAATAAATGAAGTATTAAATATAATACTTATATCCATATAAGAGTTTTGCTGTATAAAAGGAACGTATAGAAGAAACGAGGTGAAATATAGTATGAAATGCAATATAATTTGAACTTACTTCGGCACATACATATACAAAAAATACTAATCCATATGATGATATAACATATTGCGTGTATCCCTTTTTAAAAGCTAATCTCATTTCATAGAGAAACCATAAGATAGCTAGCAATGCATCCATTCCATATAGAAGTTTAGAAGAAGGATATGTATGCCATATAACAGATGCCAATGTTCCACCTACAACTAAGGTTGTATAATACCTATTGTTCAATGTATACGATACTGTCAATAAATGCGGTAACGTGCTTAAAATAAGAGGATTCATCTACTTATTTTCGTGTATTCCTCTTATGTCCCCTCAACGTCTTTCGTATATTTCGTTTCTTATTTCGTGTTTTTAAAATACCCTTTAATTTCCTATGTATTTTACGTGTTTTTCTCTTATATGCACCACCGTATGTAGCTCCTCCTTGTCCTTCAGATGGGCGTGTAGCTCCTCCTTGTCCTTCAGATGGGCGTGTAGCTCCTTGTCCTTCAGATGGGCGTGTAGCTCCTTGTCCTTCAGATTGGTTAGCACCTTGGTTTTCTATAAACTTATAATATTGCTCTTGTAATTCTTCAAAGTTATATATATCAAATGTATGAGGATTCAAACATATATATATTATTAAATATTCTATAACATCTTTGTTATAAGGAGTTTCTCCAATATACGTAAATAAAGGATATAATATGTAAAGAATATCATACTCATCCATACCACGCGCCTCGAGTAAACCTACATATTTATCCAATATTAGGTCACCCTTTACGGTTGAGTCTTCTTCAAGCAAATTTTTAATATCTTCATATAACTCTTTTGTTCCACCCCCAGCATGTACAAATAGTTGTATAGGAACATGTCCTTGAGTACCTTCACTACCCTCTTCTTCACCACCCTCTCCACGAACTCTTTTTTTACCCGTTATAACTTCAATTTGTTGAGCCTCTCCCTCTTCCATAGGAGTTAATGGAGTATCAACCCCTTCTTGAGTATTTACAATACGACCTCCCTCTCCCTCTTCCATAGGAGTTAATGGAGTATAAACCCCTTCTTGAGTATATATATTATCAATATAATCATTAAACTTATCTAAGTTCTCATTAATATTAACGATCGCCTCTTTTGCATAAAATAGAAATGTATCTGTAACAATAGATATATCTTTATTATTTATATGTTCTAACGCGTCTCCCCCTCCCCCTTGAGCGCGTGGTCGTCTGTAAAATACTTTACTATATTGCTTATCAGACTTTGCTAACGTATATAAATATGCACCAAATGTTGTTTTTGTAGCATGAATAAGATCATTCTCTATATTACCTGGAAAAAGCCTTCGTACAGATTGCAATGCTTTATATGAATCCTTTACAGGTGATATAATAAAAAATGCTTTACGCTCATTTGAAAAAAGTTTAAATTCATTAAATTTTGTATTATACTCTTTTTCTTCATTGACCAGACTATTGTACATGTCTAACACTTTAGCGTTTTCCCCTTGTATAGTTGTTGTAATTTGCTCGAAAAAGCTTTGAATGTTATTTTTTTCAACAGGTATAACAACTTCCTCTGAACCAACCTGTACACGACGAATGGCCAATGCAGCATTTATTTGAAATATCACACGATTATTATGTTCTATATACCTTTCGTATTCATTTTTTATTTGTGCTTTAAATAGTGTGGTAGCATCTTGCTTACAAGCATAATATTTTACTCTACATCGACTTAACTTTGTTTCTTCTTTTCCTTCTTTTTCTTCTTCACCATGGTCTTGAACACAACACGATATCCCAAGTATACGACATAACATAGATACAACATTATCGGTAGTAAACATACATACTTGATCATTCATTATATCATTTCTAATCATATATATAAGTGTTCCAATAACTTGACCCTTATCTCCCCATAACTTTGCAATAGCATATTTTAATACTTCATCGTCTAATGATTTTGCTTTCTCTGTATATAACTTTGTAATTGCGTCGTTCTTTGTTTTATTTCCAAGAAAGTAATTATTATCATTATTAGTAAATGTAGATGGAGAACCTATGGTAACCGAATTTCCGAATTGAATTCCATTATATGATATTATTAACTTATACTTTCTTGGATTTTCAGTTTCACACTGACAAGTAATACTTGTATCAGGAAGTCCAAGTAACTCCATTATTTTAATATCTAACGCATCAACTTGATCGAGTATACACGAATCATGTGTAACCTTTTGCGTCTCTCTTGTTGCAGGATCAAATTCTGAAAAATTTAAAAGGAGAATCTTAATATCGTTTTTAATAGACATAGGATTATATCCAGAATCTTGAACAGCATACTCAACATATTCTGGTAAACGGTTTTCTGTAGGCATTAGATTGGAGTTGGAGTTTCTCATTTTTAAATATAAAAATGATATAGATTCGGGAGGGAGACCTAATGCACCGTTCAGATCTATTTCATGTTCCATCTCATGTAAACGCTTTGTATATTGATATGGAAGTGTATATGTATATAACCTTTCAATAATACCCTTAAAATACTCTTTACATTCACCCGTTAGACCAAAAGCATCTTTCATACTATCGCATACATTTATCTGCCTTTGATACTTCATAAAATCTTTGTCCAGTAACCGTTCCCTTTGCCGTATATGATTTATTAACTGCTGACTTACAGGTACAACTGAATTTTCCATCTAATAGACTGACAATATAAAGAAAGGGTTTAATACTATATAGCATGTTTCGATCAAAATGTGTTATTTGTTATAATCCATTAAAAACTCTATATGAAAGAAAAGCATTTCCTATATCTATATCACCCATACAGGGGGATGCGAGCAAGGATGGGTTTCAGGACCAAACGTTCGCAACATGCACATCATGTTCGTGTGTTCAAATTGCCGGAAACTTAATTGATCCGAATATATTATATGCAAATCCCCATAATAATACCGGAGAAACTCCTACATGGAAAGAACATCATACTGAATTTAAAAAATTTGTCTTAAATACTCTCCCACAATCTATTCTTGAAATAGGTGGGACAGGTATATTATATTCTCTTATACGAAATGAACAACCTGATATTTTTTATGCATCCCTTGATATATGTGACCCAATGATTCATCTCGATGGTGTTAGATATCTTAAAGGAAATTGCGAAACATATGATTTTAAAGGTCATACTACAGTTGTTATGTCACATGTATTTGAACATTTATATAATCCACGTGGTTTTATTGAAAAACTCTCAAATGCAGGCGTAGAAAATGTTATCCTTACATTTCCAAATATGAATGCTATGCTCCATGTAGGAAATCCAAATATATTACATAATGAACATACATATTTTGTAGACCGTATATATACAGAATGGATGTTTGCTAATTATGGGTATCGCTTAGCTTTGTATAAAGAATTCAAAACACATTCTATTTTCTTTCATTTTGAATTAACTACACAACCCATGTCAATATCTTTATATAATCGTCCAGATATTCCTATCAAAATGAAAGAAATATATGAAGAAGAAAAAGCTCGTCTAGAGGGTATTATTGTAAAAGAAAATTCATTCTTTGCTCCTGCAGGTTTATATGGACAACTTTTTCATTATTTTACTGAAGCGAATATTATTGGGTTTTTAGATAATGATACAGCCAAACAGGGGTTACGTGTATATGGCACACCTTATTATGTGTTTCCGTTTGAACTTCTTTCAAAATATAGACAAAGCACAGTCTATGTTTGGGGAGGGCCTTATATGGATGAATTAGTCAAACAACTGACATCGTATAGTGGTGTCGATATTATTAAAATTTAAAAATATACAAAATACTAAGTATTCAAGTCCGAGCTCATAAGAAACATGCTCTAGAACTCCACGGTATACTGGATGTGATGTAAATGACTGTTTTAAAAAAGTAGTATAATCACGTTTCCTTATATACGCTATTTAGGCCTTTTACCTCTAGCCCCACCGTTTCCAATATATCTTCTGTAAGACATCTACGTCTCTTTCTGCACTATGGTCATTCGGTGGAGCTGGTTCTTGAAATGTTGCCTCGTATAATTCATTTAAACTGGGAATCTTATATAAATCATTTCGTTTTGGGAACTTACTTGGTAACTCTAGTATATTTTTAGTCATTTCTCCAGTACAAAAGTCTGCCCTATCAGGCCAAAATGTAACTGGTTCTCCTAAACGCCAAAGAAATGCATGTAATATAACATTCTTATCAAAATCAAGATTATGTGCTACAACCCTATTTGCTGTTCGAACATCTTCGCGAAATATAGATAATACAGTTCGCATATCATCTCCTTCCATTGCTTTCTCGGTTGTTATACCATGAATTGCGGAAACCTCTTCTGAAATAGTCCATCCCATTGGCTTTATAACATGATACATTTTTTTCACTTCTTTTCCATCATCAAATAATCGCCAACAGATAGAAACTAAATCAGGCCAATTATCTTTGTTATCCATCGCACTAATTCTCCTTAACTTAGGTAACCCCGTTGTCTCCGTATCAAATATCAATACTCGCATTGTAAAAAAGATGTGATATATTTTATGAGAGTTATAAATATCAATTTTTATGGAGTGACATTGTACTAAGTTGTTTTCGATACGTATTATATTTCGCTTTTCCACCATATATAGCTTGCTTTGAAATATCTTCAAGAATCTTGTCACGTATCATGTGCAAACGTTCCACGTTTGAATCTTTACCATGTTTTTCTATATAGATATCTACAGCTGAATCACAGAAATCAGGTGATACTTTTGTATAAATAAGTTCAGCTGTAGAAGAAGAATTCCATGACGGTATAAATTGTTGAATAATTCCAATCATATTAACAGGAGTCTCTTCTTCGAATAATAGACCGTGTAAGACCGATTGACACTGTTCTAAAGACCAGGAATCTATCGTTGAGAAATATGCCTCATCTATTCTCACATATCTATTTATAGAATGACGTTTTCGAATAGCTTCGCGAAATAAATATGCAAGTTCTTCCTTTAAAGGAGTTGTTATATATTTATATGTTCCCCTATCATCAATATCAAATATATGACCTCTAGCTATATAATTAGGAAAAGGATTCTGTAACCATTCCCTTACAACGGGTACAGATGTTATATTTGCCCCACGTTCATATATATTTGATGCTTTCCCTCCTTCTACTAAAATACACGAAATATCTACTATATTTAAATGTGGAGTATGTGGGCCATATCCTTCAAGTATTGTAAACTTATTTTTAAAGACAGTTGTAAAATTCTTAAGTTGGGTAGTGTTCATCAAATCAATAAAACATAAAAGTTTATTCTCCATTTTAAGAAATGCTTCTACATTTTCACGAAGGCTACCATTATTATCCCATGGGTAGCAAATATAAACATTAAAGTCTGTAAATGTATTAACGTTTAATATACCACCTTGATTTAAATCACCTGCACCAAGCATACCCTTTAAACTAATATTCTGTGCAAAAGAAGGAATGACAGGAACACCAACATGAAAGTTTAATATATTTTCATGTGGGAGTAAATCACGAATTCCATATCTAGCACACATTTCAGCAGTCATTGTATATATACTATCGCTATCTATAAGTATATTTTTCATTTTTTATTATAAATGTTGTGTGTTTCAGACATTTTACCGGTTGCTCCTGTTGAAGTTGAGCCTGCTGTTGGTGGTATTAATGTTGATGATTATGGTGAGAGTATTGTTGGTACTTGTTTAAGGTGTGACTTAGTGGAACGGGGAGGGCGTAGTGGCTTCGTTATATAGTAATTATAGTGTTCATTATTACGATGTAACCATAACGTTGGCATATTCTCTTCATATTCTTTTCGTATATCTGTTATATCAGTCACACGCATCACTTTAATATTATTATATAATAGAATGTGTGTTACAACATCAATATCAATCATACTTGCAAATACAAAGGATTTGTTTCTTAATTGTAATACATCTGCCACATCATTATAAAAATGTATTTCACCCTCTTTTGTATCAGGGTATTTCTCCTTAAACTCATTTTCATTTCGAGGGAACTTAATTTGTAATTCGCTTGCTGCTTCCTCCCACCATGCTGTATAGAATGAGGAGTCACTAGAACCCTTCTGTACATTTGTTATTTTTGCCTTACGCTTTTCAAAAGCATCATCCGTTTCTCCTTCTTCCTTCAAGACTTTATTATTACTACTCTCAGTATAAAAAGTTTTAAATATAGTTTCATCCATTTTACCTTTACCTTTACTTTGCGTGAATCCTATATAGACACAACCACGTATAGCATTCATTACTCCTGAAGATACATCATTTATAAAAGCCTTTTCTTTTTGTGTATCATTACCACCCTTTTTGTATTTTAAGTCAAATATCATATATATTTTCTGTAAAAGCCTAGGTGATGTATCTCTTGCTGACCTATACAGCGCACTATAAAAACACGAACCATCTCCTAGTGTTTCTTTAACTTCAAAGTTTTTATAATACTCCATCTATGTAAGGTATAGCCAATTTTTTAAGAGAATCCTTCCGTGGACAGAACGCTCGGGATGGAATTGTGTTAATAAAGAATTCTTATATAAAACAATCATTGCCTCTCCTTCATATGAACTTAATACTTTCATACGTATAGCTCGTGCAGGAATAAATAAAGAATGATTTCTATATATTCTCATTGGATTTGGTATATCCTTACAGAGGACACATTGTGTATCAAATGGTATTTTCACATACTCTGTTTTCTTTACATGACGTTCTAAGAGAGGATACCCATATTGTTGTAATGCGCTTTCCATTGAATAACAAATAAGTAAAAATACCTTATTTGCTAACGAGAATATTTCTGTTGGAACAGGCGGAGGAAGCGGTTGTTTATGCATAGTTGTTCCTGTGAATATCCAATGACGTATTTTAGATGATTTAATACTTTGTAGAATAGGCATATCTTTTTCAATAACTTTTACTCGATATCCCATCTCTTTTAATACATTCAATAAAAAAGAACAACCATTTTTATTTCCACACATATTTACTACCCCTACATATATAGGCGGCATTCTATTCTATATTATCGATTTTTATATATATCGTTACGAAGGTTGTTTATATTGACTTTTAGCCCTCTCCATCATGGCTGTGGTCCTTTTTTTCAATCCCTCCCTATAAGATTGTAAGTAACTGGATACATGCTCATTCCAATTATCCAGAAACACAATAGATTTCTTATCAGCTGTTATACGCCCTACTATAAAATCCGTATCATACATATATACATCGCCTGATTCACTCACAGAGTAAGGTACACCATTCAGAATATGTGTTTTCATTTTCTACATTCCATATATTGACTATACAACTATCAATTTTTGAGTTTTTGTAATATACGATGAGGATACCCCTGTGTAGGATGCACATTCACCTCCTCGTACTCTCCAAGTGATAAGTATACATCAACATATGTATTAATATAAGGAACATTTGTATCATCTACAATTAAAAGTCCTCCTGGGGCAACTAATCTCGTTGCATTTTTCATATCGTTCTTAATACAGTGCTCTGTATGCCCCCCGTCTACATGAACAACATCATATGTTAACATGCGATTAGAGTTTTTTGCTGTCCACGGGGGAACAGTCATGGTAGAATCTCCCTCTATATACTCAAATGTAACATGAGGAAACGCCTTCTTCATATACTCTAAACATGGTTTAGTATACGCATGATGACCAATATCAAAAATAGTAAACTCAAGGGGAGTCGTATCTCTGCCAAGTAACATTAAAAGAGTAGAATGCCCAGCATTAAATCCAATTTCACAAATACGACTCTTAGCAGTAGTACCACACCAGAAAGTATTCAATTGTTTTGCCAATAGAACATCGTATTTATTCAATGTATTATGAACATAAAAAGAATTCCCCTCCAAAGGCTTTCCAGTTTCAAGAATAATTTTTTCAAGCTCATCTAAATGATGTTGAAGTGTAGGTTGTAGAGATACATATTGTGTTTGAACACTTGTCTTATCCATATAAATATAGTATGTATAATTCTTTATATCCTTACTCTAAAATCATATTTAGGACTTCTTCTATCAGCCCAACTTACACCAAACTCACGTAAAGGAATGCGAGGTGCTCCTTTTATACCGCGAAGTGCCCGTAAACGCGATGTCCATATATCATATTTACGATTAAATTTATTTAATTGACGTCTATAATTATTCATGCTTCGAATAGCTATCTTTCGCTCAGGTAATTCACTCAATAATTTTATATGTTCACGTTTTTCATATATAATTCCTTCTTTATATGCACGCACAGAATTAGCAAATCTTCTACGTAAACCTGCTCGTAAAGGTCGAAATATACTAAAGTTTTTTCGGTATATATTCCGTTGTTTTAATAAGACCCGCAAATCAGTCCGAAACTCATCGTTTTCATTCCATAAAGTCACAATATTCATATTTTCTCTCCTAACATGGTGTTCTTCTCTATAAAACTCACGTATTGTATCTGGAAAGATATATTGATTACATTCAGAGTTTGGGCATATTTCATACACAGGTAATTCTTCAGTCACCATTGTCCGATACATATAACAATGTGTATGATATTCATGCCCACAGCGTAATTTAATTGTAGGCATATTTGCAGTAAGGGGTGTTTGTGGATATTGCACAACATCTCTTTGTTCTGTACAAAGACCGCATTGCCAAACCTCCATTCTACATATGTATTTATTTGAAGTTTAGACCTTTTATTTAAAGCATACAAGAATGCAATATAGATGGGTTGTCTTATTTTAACACACCTTGGTGAGTCTATACCTCCATATATAAAGGACTGTGTTCATCAATTACGTATTTGGAACCCAGAACTAACGATTTACCTTATTCTTGATACATACCATAAAGAAAATATATTTCAAAGAACCTATGTAGCAAACCTAAATGGTGAAATGCCACTATGGAATATATTAGCAACAAAATATGGTGTGAATATTGTATATACAGATTCCTTATATATTACACAACACCATAGTTATTTTAGAAATAATTTAAAATCAGAAGAAAGATTTGATTTACAATTTCGCAAAGGATATTGGCAATTTGTTAAAGAAAGATTTTTCTATTTAGAAGAGCTTATCAAACAAAAATCACTTACAGATGTTATATCAATGGAATACGATATTCTTGTATATCAAAATATTCAACCTCTTTTTCAAAAATTAGCGAAAAGTCATCAAACTCTTCGGTTTGTAAAAGATAATGAAACAAAAGGTCATCCTGCCTTTATATATATACCAAATTATAGTATATTAGAACATTACAATCAATTTCTAGTAAGTATAATGGATTCAGGCTTAGAAGATATGCAGTCGCTTGTGGCATATGAAAAGAAATATCCTACAAGGGTTCATTATTTACCTGTTCTAAGCGAAGGAACTACCTTTCGAAAACCAAATCGTAAATCATTAGAAGGACATACCACTCAAAATCCATCCTTTCTATGTGAAGATGCTTCCCTTTTTGGATGTCTATTTGATTCCCTTGCTGTAGGACAATGGATTTCAGGTGTTGACCCACGCAACACAGGTGGACATAAATATACACGCTACGCGAATGAGGGATGTTTATATACAATTGAAGAAGTAGGGCTAGAATGGATTCAAATTGAATCAAAATGGGTTCCAATCCTTGATGGAATGTTACTTCTAACCATCCATATTCATTCAAAGGCACTATCTCACTTTTTATCAGATAGAATAACATGCCCTGCGGATGACTATGAAGTAGACAATATTCTCAAAGGGCTGGTTCCAAACCAGGTACCGTGAAGTATAAACATTCATTACACTGCAATTAAATTAAAGAATAAGCGGTATAAACATTAGCATTGTATATCATGTATGGACACTATCGAAAAAATAGCAAGTATTATTGTCCTTAGTATAGGGATATCCTTTCCACCCATTGCGTTCGCATGTTATAGAGATAATATATGCGCACCATATACTGCTGATGTATTATTAATTATTGGTCTCTCTCTAGATGTAGCTATAGTAGGATTTTCTTTACTATTCTGGATCTATAGCTGTATACTTCGATGTAACAAACCGTCTGCACCAGGTAACCATCCTCCTATACATGCTTCTATGAATTTTACTAAATTTCATAGAAAGAAACGTTCTCAGAGTGTATAACAAATAGCTCACCATCTAGGTGCACAATGTGAACTATGCCCTCCTTCACAATATTCTTCTTGAAGAAACCCTTCTTCTCTTTTACAACAAGTTCCATGGTTGTCTTTCGCATCTATTTGTTTCATACCTGTAACCGGGTCATAATAGAAAGAACAGTATTTTTTTCCACACGTCCAACACCATGAACGCCCACACCCTTGTCCCTTCATAAATATATTTTTGTCTGTTAATCCACATGCAAAAATATATGCACATGCATTATCCTTTAATGCCCACCTTTTACACCAAGGACATTGCTTTGCCTCGTTTGACATCTATTAAAAGAAATTATTTTGAAAAATACATGAACGCAGTATATAGGTCTAGATTTATAACACAAATAGCAATGAAAACCCCTATAAAATACTCTGCCAAATCAATACACATATTTTTATCACTAGAATCTATTATCTGATACGCAAGAAATAGTGGAAGAATATAGATATATTTAATAGTAAGAATACCGAAAACAAAATGCCAAAAAGAATTCCAACCATCTGTAAAGAGTGGTCTACTTTTGTTATTTGTTCTTATATTCATCTTCACTCTATACAGGGTGTTGATTTTTACTTAGACCCATGTTCATTTCTAGCTATTGCGATAGGCTATTTATTCAATTTAAATTCACGGTACTCGCCACTCTAAAATGTAGCATTCATGGAGAAAACCATCTCCTCCTTATCCTTGCCAGAATGTGCTTTTGCATATGTACTAACCTTCTTCTCAAAGAAATTATCCTTATTCTCTAAGGAAATACGCTCCATAAAGGGAAATGGATTTGTTGCTGAATACGTCTTAGGATATCCAAGTTGAAGAAGAAGTCTATCAGCAACAAATTCAATATATTGACACATCAGTTTTGCATTCATACCAATCATTTCACAAGGAAGAGACTTTGTAATAAACTGTTTCTCTATTTTTACTGCTTCACGAATAATCTTTGTGGCATCTTTCTTAGGCAATTTATTTACCAATTTACGATACAGTAAACATGCAAAATCTGTATGAAGCCCTTCGTCTCTTGCAATAAACTCATTGCTTACCGTTAATCCAGGCATGATACCCCTCTCTTTCAACCAGAAGATAGCACAAAAGGCTCCACTAAAGAATATTCCTTCTACACACGCAAATCCTATTAAACGCGTTGCAAAATTTGCATCTGTATTATCAATCCATTTCTTTGCCCAATCCGCTTTTTTTGCCACACAGGGGATTGTTTTAATTGCCCGTAACATATTTAATTTCTCATCCTTATCTGTAATATATGTATCAATTAGTAAAGAATATGTTTCACTATGAACAGCCTCCATTAAGATTTGACAACTATAGAAATACTTTGCCTCTGGGCATTGAATCTCCCTCATAAAACGTACCGCTAAATTTTCCATAACAATACCGTCAGACCCGGCGAAGAATCCAAGAATATTTTTTATAAAATTTCGCTCATTCTCTGATAGCTTATCCCAATATGGCTTATCCTTCGATAAATCTACCTCTTCGGCCATCCAAATTACAGATAAGGCATTCTTTGTCATTTTCATTATATCATCGTATTGAACTGGAAACAGAGTATATTCGTTTTCAGAAGGAAGAAGAAGAGGTTCTGGAAGATCTTTTACTGGTGTCACGGCACTTGATGTATCTAATATCATTAACTCGGGTTCAGCAGCAGAAGACTTTCGCCTAGGAACCAGTGTCGGGCTAGTATGAGGCGTCTTTGAACTACGCCTTTTCTTTAAAGGCTCTGGTATGTGCTCTATAGAATCCTTAAATGATACTCCTTCCATCTTCTGTTTAGTTATGGAATTAACTTCCATTTAAGCGATGAATTTTTAAAAGGGAAAGTCCACCGCCAATTTTTAGCCCTTTCAGTAGTTAGCATCATGCCTGAATGGTTATTTGCTTTTATACTATTAATTGCCATTTGTGTATTAGGAGTTTATATAGTAAAGGGTATAGATGGATTTAAAGATATGACTACATACGGTACGAGCGCTCAAGATGCCCTTGAATATGCATATTCACTTGGCATGACAGGGCAATATAAACCTAAAACACAAACAAATTCATCCTATACCAACCCTCCTACATTTTCATGTGCTACATATAAAGGAAATAATTGTAATACCAAATATTCATGTTGTATTGAGGCATGTAATGGAGTAGCCGCATGTTCTCGTAAATGTATGACGGCATTTGATACATGTAAAAAGAATAATGCTGATGATGATGGTACACATGTTACAAATGATGTAAGTAATAATAATTTAAATCTAAAGTGGTTACAAAAAAATGAATCTCCTTCTTCCGACGTATGGTGGAAACAGAGACATTCTCATAAACATACACCCACTAGTACACAACTTCAAACAGCACAATGGGATGGAATAGATGATGTAACGCCATATAGTAGGCATACAGGTGATACACATTCGCAATATAATAGACAGTGGGAGAAACATCGTTCTTCTGGAAATACACATTCGGCATATGATGTGGACAAATATAACATGGGTTCAAGTGAATATGTGGCCCCATCCCTTCGTGATTTAATACGCTCCGACATGGATGAAGCTGTTGGTTCTTTAGTAGAAAAAGAAGTTCTTCAACTAAAAAATCAATATCAACTTTAAAGCTCATATTCTAACATCTTCAACATAGCATTACATAATATATATACATCTACTTCTTCTTCTACTGGCAATCCCATATATTTACCTTCTTTTCCAATACGTATGATCCTACCACCTTTTCGAATACGCCCATCCCCTTTCCATGTAGGAAGAAATACATTTAATATATCATACAACGATGCGGATTTCATTCCAAGTACTTTTATATATTCTTTTTTCACGGGGAATATCTTCTTATAAAGAGGATCTTCTGCTTGAACACTCTCAATCATATCATCTACCTCATGTAAAATCTCTGTTAAACGCTTACGCACATTCCTAACAGAGTTTACATACTCATTTTTATCCAATTCATCACTCATCTATTCATGGTACATTCTATTTATAAAATCAACTTTTTGCAAAACTACTAATTGGATGATGTATTTCTGCTTGAAACATCCATAACATATTATTCACATTTGTTTCATCCGAAGATATATCAACTAAAATGTGTGGTGGTAATAAGAGGGCATTCCCCTTTTTTAATTTAATTTCAACATATTGAAGATGTGATACAAGGGGTGTATCTGCTGCTGTTATAGTCTTAAGTCTCCTCCCCTTCCATTCAATAGGTAAATAAGGAATCATTTTCGATAAGAGTAGGGATACATGGGCTTTCCCCTGTGTAGGAACTAAAAGGGTATGAGCTGCGCTTGTTTGCCATAAACCACGGTGAGAAGGCCAAAGACCTGTTTTATAAAAATACATCCATTGTGTAAAACTAGAAGGTAAAAGTTGTTTATATGAATGAAGACCAAACCAAATATGAAGACCAGACTCTTTAGCTAAGAATTCCATCGTCGTGGGATGAAATGTAAAATCTTGTAAACTCTTGGAATGTAAAAGGGTATCAAGTGTCTCTTTTGTATCACCAATTGTTAGACCTAATACAGTTGGTCTTTTTTTCATTTCTTCATATGAACCAAGCGAGGGAACAGGAAATCCTTTCAATACAATCGGGGAACGTTCACCGTATAAAGTCGGTACCTCTTCTATACGCCCTGCATCAAGTTGAAGTATATCTATCTCTTCATTTGCCTGTTTATAGAATAAAATTCCTATAAAAAGGATAACTATTATACAAAATAAGATATCAAGCATTCCTCTTATAAAAGGACCCTTTAACACTTTTTATCATTTCCGCACCTAGGTAACTTATTTCTATCTTGTTTCGTTGAATTATTAAAAAGAAGAGGACTCCTTGAGGCATCTATACGACCCTGTTCTGCTCTACATTGGTATTCACCTTCACGTATTAGTGCTCGTGGAAGTGCTAATTCACTTATAAATCTATCATTTGGTAAAGACCTTTCGGGGACAGTTGAGCGAGGCTGATATAAATTGGTCGTGAGACCTGGAACATACTGTTCTTTTTCGCAAAGACCCAAATGCCTGTCTAGACGACGAAGCTTTGATTCATTGTCAATAGCATCTTTGTAACGATTAGGTGGATATACGGTTCCACCCCCTGGATATACAAGGCTATCCGGGGGTGTGGGTGGTTCTTCAAACGGTGCACTTGTAACATAGTTCAAACATACTTTTGTATATGGCCTAGGTTCAATTAAACTAGGAACCTGTGCGCTAGGTAAAGTGCGTCGAATAATTTGTTCTGGATCCCAATGACTACGAAGAATTACTTTTGGAAATATATTTGGATTATCAGCATTTTCAATTGGAAATTTAGATGGATTTTCAGGTTTCTTTGTATATTCATAGGATGGTCCTTTCGGTCCTTCCCATGGAGGTGGTTGCCGTTTATCTTGATGAATACTTGCCATATCTATATTCCAACTATAGAATTATCTAGCCACTAATATCTGGGTATTTTCTAGCATTTATTGTAGAAGCAAAATCAAATTCTTGTTCTTCTAAAGATTCACCCTCACTTTCGGATACAGGCCGCAATGTACTCATGGCTGTTTGAATAGAGACTGTTGTAAAATCAAATGTTTTAATTTGCTCCTGTAAGTGAATTGTCATATTCCATTCAGAATCTGTAGAAGAAGCATTTGATAAAATATTGCCTCGTGCATCAATCCATTCAAAACTGAGTTTTGATATTTTCGGTAGATTTGGATTAAAAGGCACTGGGTTATGTGTAAATGTAGTAGCTTTATTACCAAATCCATTTAAAAGTAATTTACAATAATATTGATTTGTTATACCAGATGCCTCACGACTATCTGAATAATTTTCTTTTGAACCAGTATCAAGTCTATTAATATTAAATTCAGGATTCAACCTTAGATATATATAATCATTTTGAATTCGAAAAAGTGAATCAGCATAATGTATAATTCCAAACGGCGTATCGTTTTTTGAAAACCCTAAATTCCAACCGAGCCCCCATTCAGAAACATCATTTGCGATTACAACTGGGCTAGCTGCTGTAAGTGTTGACCACTGTAAGGAAAAAGGGATAGGGTCTGTATACACCATACGAGTGAGATAGTTGGGAGGTATTATATACTGAAGATTCGACGTAAGGTATTTATTCATTTGATTCGTAACACTTGTATTTACAATACTCAAATAATTTTGATATATAATATATTGGCTATGAATTGTTGAATATTTTTCTATAAAGTCAGAAAATCCATATGTATGTATCGTACTCCCTGAAAGTCCTGATGCTATACTCAAGCCATATGTATTTATCCCAATAAATATAGGGTTAAATGTTGATATAGATGTTAAATATGATATATTATAATTTGTAGAAAGGTTACTATAAGAAGCAATTTCATTCATAAGTGTACTAATAGTGATATATCCAAAATCTGTACGATTGGGTACTTTCCATCGTAAAATAGCATTAAAATCTTCCGTAGGAGAAAGCCCACGTATTGCCAAATAGTATGCGTTTGGCGCATTACTTGTAAGTGGGGCAGGTGTCCAATTTGGTACAACTGGTATATTTTTAATGTATGCGTTATACTCATATCCACTGCTCTGCGTATCACACACCATATAATTAGATTCTAATCCCCATTGACCGCCATTTATAAGAATATCATTTGAAAATGAATTAAATGTAGAATAGACAAACATCTCACTATGTTGCCATTCTGATACTAAATTCGATGTATTTGTTATAGATGTGTATAATGCTGTGACCCTTGATAAATTTATTTTCATGGCTGGAAAAAAGATTTGACATGCTATATCAACGCATAAAATATCTACAGAATGCCCCATGACATAAGGACTTGTACCAAAACAAAGCCATGCAGAACGTACTGGTCCTATACTTATTCCTATTGGAATAGCACTTAATATTTGTAAACTTTTATATACGTTTCGTGTAGAAGTATCCCATCTAAAAAATCCAAAGTTAACACCATCTATGAAATATACATTCTTTTCATATGCTACCATTTGTATAAATGTTCCTATTTTATATCCAATTAAAAGATTTGATGTATCTGTTAAACTTGGTCCAACAGATGTAAGAAATTGCTTTACAGTGTTAAATCCTGTTCCTCCTAGAACTGTAATAGCATAATATACAATAGGTATCGAGGTATCCATTGCTAAAAACCCGCGTGTTCCTGGGCCCAATATAAATTGTTTATTAATTCCATTATCTTGCACTCCATATATATATACATCCCCTGTCGTCGTATTTGTATATGTTATCCACCAACTTTGTGTATCACTAAATACAAAATCGCCTATACGATATATGGATGGGTCATACGGAATAGTTAATGTATAAGGAACAGATGATACAATATGTGTAACAGGATTATATAACTTAATACGAAGTGTATTTGTAGAAGAACTATAGCCCACAAATGCGTAGGAATTAGTATTTCCTGTTATAGCGAGCATAGTTGTATTTTCAAATGGTGGAAAGACAATATCATCTGTTAGAGTTGTAACAGGAGTAAATTCAGTCGAATTATTTGAGTATGATACAATACCATATGTACTGCCTTTTAATAATAGAAAGCCTGGTATATTTGCTATTATATTTGTTGGTTGAACAGAATAATTTGTCCACGGTACAAATGCTTTTAGAGATACTATAATATCGTCATGGTTTATGTAATGAAGGTGGCTATTTACAATAGGCATAGATTGCTCATATACGGATACACTTTTGTCATAATAACGAGACGCATCTGGTAAAAAGGCGAGTGATGTATTTATTTGAGGACCAGTAATAACAACATCCTTTTGATTTATAGAAGATATTCCATCATAAAATAATCCAGACCGAATAGATGAATATGCGTATGGATATGGGATAGGAGAACCAGCGAGATTTTCCATTGTTAGAATACTTAAGAAAGGAAGAGCTGCTTGTAATTCTGTAACGTTTGTTATAGGAGTAGGTGATCCCCCAAAGGATATCACAGAATAAAACGAATGAACATCTTGAATAGATACGCTTGGAACTTGAACAGAACCACGAATACTACCATTTGTCAGAATAGTGCTATATGTATAGTAGGAACCATTTAGACTTGCTAGTGGATATGTATTTGAAGAGCTTAAAACCGCAACGGCAGATGCATTTGGTAACAATCCTACAATGGTTGGACTAGTTTGCTGATAAATTGTATACGTTGGGAAGACACCTAATACTTGAACAGCTGTTTCAAGGCTTTGCCCCTTAAATGTTATAGTATTTACAGACCAAGTTCCTTCCGATGGAAGAAATGTAAATCCACACGGCCCTGAACCCAATACAATATTTGCGTTTGAATCATAGGAGTATCCATATAACGGACCAGATGTAAGAGAACTCCTATACGCTGTTAAATTCGCAACGATATCTCCTATTGTTGATATATATGTTGTCACATTATAATTACATATATTAGATGTAGGTTTTACATTTGTAAATGTGCCTGGATACCTTACATTTACAGGGACTGTTATATAATTTAGTACAATATGATCTAATTGAGAAGAACTGTCGT
>Ga0114960_10001403_pt1 | contig 19352 bp, 20 predicted proteins | sample C_130625_MF_Meta_FD_92637 | JGI IMG/M metagenome (GOLD analysis project Ga0114960, IMG submission 92637) | Freshwater microbial communities from Lake Croche, Canada to study carbon cycling - C_130625_MF_MetaG | ecosystem: Environmental > Aquatic > Freshwater > Lake | place: Lake Croche, Canada... | reverse complement strand
CCCGCTGGGCCAGGCCGAGCAAACGGCTGAGGCTGGCAGGCGCCCGCATCTGCCAGCTATCAGCCCACTGCAAACCCTCAGCCGCCTGGGGGTCCTCCGGGGCCACTGGACAGGCAAGACATTCACCCAACTGGGTCGCCATGGCCGGATCATCAGCGCCAGGCCCAACTAACCAGAGCTGGGCCAGCTCCCCCTGGGGGTTTAGGCGCCCCTGGCGGCGACAAAGGGCCAAGAGCCCTTGGATTTGTTCCGGCCCTGTCTGGGGCTCAAAACTGAGCTGAAACCGCGGCAACCCTGCCAGCCAGAGCACCAGATCCCAGCGACTGGTCTGCAGATCCAGCACCCCCAGCCAGTCATCACTGGCAAAGGCCTTGAAATCCCCCGCCAGGGCCCTTCCCAGGCTCAGGGTCGCCGGTTCCAAACCATGGAGCTCCAGGCCAGCCACCGTGAAGGTCTGAATCCAGCGATCAATGGCCTCAGAAGCCATAAACGCCCCGAGCGTCCCTCCCTCCTTTAATTCCCCATCGAGTTCTGCCTCCCCAAGGGGAAAGGGCAAACCTAGGCTGGCTTCCCGCCTGTGCAGCAGGGCCCGCAGCTCCGCCCCAGCCAGCTGGGGCGGCAAACCCAGCAGGCGCAGGCTCACCCCGGCAGGGGGCAGGCTGGCCAGGGCCCCCGGGGCCTTGATCCCCCCCCCCAACAGCAAATCCCCCAACAGATCCCCCAGGGCATCGGGCAACAGTGGCACCCCAGCGCTAAAAACCCCAGCGGGTATGGGGGTGGTTAGCCATTGGCGCACCAGCAAATCCCCCGGGCCCGGTTGAAATTCCAGCAGCGAGAGATGGTCGTCTTCGATCTCCACGGCCAGGCGACTGAGCTGGAACGGCTTGAGCAGCCTCTGGCGCAGCGGCATTAGCTGCTCGGTGAGGCCCGAAAACACGGCAATGGCAGAGCAGTCGCCGTGAACTTAGGGCGCCCCTAAGCCTCCCGCCAGGGCAAACCACAACCCACGGCGGCGGCGATGCTTGGCAACCCATGGCCATCGAGCTGGGCCAGCAGGCCCCCAAGGATCTGGGGCACCAGTTCAGGCCCCCTATAAATCCAGCCCGTGTAGAGCTGCACCAGGGAGGCCCCAGCGGCGATGCGCTCCCAGGCCGCCTCGGCACTATCAATGCCGCCCACGCCGATCAGGGGCAGATCGGGGCCGGCGCTGGCCCGCAACCGCCGCAACACCGCCAGGGAGCGGGCGCGCAGGGGCACTCCACTCAAGCCACCGGCTTCCTCCGCCAGGCTGCGGCCGGTTTGGGTTAGCAGTCGCTCGCCAAGGCCCAGGCGATCGAGGCTGGTATTGGTGGCGATCACCGCCGCCAGGCCTTCGTCGTAGGCGAGGCGGGCCACCGCATCAATGGCGGCGTCCTCGAGATCCGGGGCGATCTTCACCAGTAGCGGTGGACAGGCGGGCTGGCGCCGCAGCCGTTCCACCAGTTGCCGCAGCAAGCTTTCATCCTGGAGCTGCCGCAGCCCCGGCGTATTCGGCGACGACACGTTTATCACCACGTAATCCGCCAGGGGGGCCAACAACTCCAGGGAGGCGGCGTAGTCATCGCCGGCTTTATCCAGGGGGGTGAGCCGGGATTTACCCAGGTTCAAGCCCAGCACCGCCGGCCGCTGGCCCGGGGCCGGCAGCTGCTGGGCCTCCAGCAACTGCCGCACCGCCACTGCCCCGCGGTTGTTGAATCCCATGCGATTGAGCGCCGCCTGCTCCGCCGCCAGGCGAAACAGCCGGGGGCGGGGGTTGCCGGCTTGCCCCAGGGAGGTAACCGTGCCCAGCTCGGCAAAACCAAAGCCAAAGCAATGCCAGATCGCTGCGGCCACACCGTTCTTATCAAACCCAGCCGCCAAGCCCACTGGATTGCTGAACTGACAGCCAAACAGGCTCTGTTCAAGCCGCGGGTCTGGCCGTTGCAGAGCGGTGGCGGCGGCCGCCAGGGCCAGCCGTAGGGGCGGCAACTGCCGCCAGCGGCTCGCCAGGGCCAAGCCCGCCAGGGTGCACTCACTCATCCATTCGGCATCGGCACCGCCATCCGAGGCCAGCAACGGCCCAAGGAAACGCTGCCAGGGGTCTTGGGACCTAGGGGGGGCGCTCATTGCTCAGCCCCCTGGGGGGCCCGGCGCAGGCGCCAGCGGCCCTCCCCCTGGGGTTCCACCAACCATTGGCGCCAGCTCCAGGGCCCCTCCCGCTGTTCCAGCCGGCTGAGGGGCTGTTCCACCAGCTGGGCCAATTCCACCAGGCTGAGCCCATAGCCGGCCTCGGCAAACCGATCGGCCAGCTCCAGGCGTGACAACAGCCGTTGCAAGGGGGCCGGAGCCGCATCAACGGGAACCGCATCAACGGGAACCGCCGCCGCTGGCGCCTTTTCGCCACGGGAATAGGCCACGGCGATCGCATCACAACGGTCGTTGTCTGGGTCGCCGCTGTGGCCGCGCACATGCACCAGGGGCACCCCGGGCAGGCGCGCCCCGTCGAGGGCCTCCCACAGTTCGCGGTTAAGCACAGCGCCGCCGGAGGCGGTGCGCCAGCCCTTGCGTTTCCAACCCGGCAGCCAACGGCTGAAGCCGTCGATCAGATATTTGCTGTCGGTGCGGATCGCCAGCTTTGGGTCGAGGGGCAACTCCTTCAGCCGTTTAAGTAGGGCTAGGCAGGCGGTGAGCTCCATGCGGTTGTTGGTGGTTTGGGGCTCAAATCCCCCCAATTCCTCCACCGTGCCGTCGCTATAGCGCAGCAAACAGCCCCAGCCCCCTGGCCCGGGATTGCCCTTACAGGCCCCATCGCAGGCGGCGGCTACCACCGTTCGGTACAACGGGTCTTGAACTTCGCTGGCTTGGTTGTTCCCCATGGGCCGAACCTACCGAGGACTCGGACTGGCAGACCGGCCCAGTTTGGGGATGGCCATGGCTGTGGCCGTGGCCCTAGGAACCGCCCCTGCCCGGGCCCAGTTGTTCAGTAGCGCCCCCTTAGACCAGCAGCGCTTTGTGGTGCTGGGCCAGCCCCTGGCCCAGGGGGGCTGGAAACTGCTGGTGCTCGAGCAGATCCGCCAGAGCCCCCAGTGCTGGCAAAGGCGGGCCGATGGCTTGATCGACCCCAGCCTGATCAACTTTGATTTCAGCGGAATCTGTAGCCGCTACATCGATAGCAACGGCTATTCCCTGCGCTTAGGCCAAAGGGACCATGCCCTAAGCCATGACCTGCGCCTGATCCCGGAGGGCCGCCAACTGCTGCTGCTGGGGCTGCCCCGCCGCGGCGGCGATGGGGTGCTGATCGCCCAAGCCCCCCTGCCCAGTCGCCCCCGCGCCGATGCCTTTGTGGCCCTGAGGTTTGAACCCGGCTGGGAACTCAGCCGCCGCACCTACAACGGCCAGGCCCTCAGCCATGTGTACTTCTCGGGCGCCGGCCAGGCAGCCGGGGCTGGCCAGTCCAACCCTCCGCCTGCAAAGCCCCCGGCCTATGGCCGCGTTATCCCCCTAAAGGTGGTGCCCTACCGGCCCTGAGCCAGGCGCTGGGTCAATCAAACAGCTGTCCCCCCCATGGGGTTTGCCCAGGATTTGGGGGTAATTTCATGGGGTGTGAGGAGTGAGGACTCCACCAGGGTCGAAACAAGGACAGACTCCTGGTTGAGTCCAAACCCTTTGCCCCGCCTTGCGGGGTTTTTTTTTTGGCCTATGCCCGTGGCTGAAACCGCTGGGGCCAGACCAGCCACAAAAAAACCCCTGGCTAGGCAGGGGTAAGTAATAGAAATCTGGAAGCGGACCCTGGTACCCCAGGGCCCACGGCTGGATCACTTGATGGTGACCTTGCCGCCCACTTCTTCGATGGCCTTTTTGAGCTCTTCGGCAGCACCCTTGGCGATGCCTTCCTTAACGGGGGTGGGGGCAGCTTCCACAAGGGTCTTAGCTTCGGCCAAGCCCAGGCCGGTGGCCTCGCGCACGGCCTTCAGCACCTTGATCTTGGCGGCCGCATCGAAGCCATCGAGGATGACATCGAATTCGGTTTGTTCTTCCACTGCCTCAGCGGCAGCGGCAGGGGCGGCCATCATTACGGCGCCGGCGGAAGCGGCGGCGGACACACCAAAAGCCTCTTCAATCTGCTTAACAAGCTCGGAAGCTTCCAGCAGGCTGAGGGTTTTCAGCGATTCGAGAATGTCGTCGGTTTTTGTAGACATGATTAGGAAAACAACAGAACGGGGGATCTATGGAACTCAGCTGTCGCCGCTTTCGGCGTGCTGCTTGAGTGCCCGGGCAAGACCAGATGGAACCTCGTTGATGCCAACGGCCAGCTTTGTGGCCACAGCATTGATGGCGCCTGCAATCTGTGCCAATAGCACCTCCTTGGAGGGCAGGTCACCGATGGCCTTGATGTCGTCTTGATTGAGCAGGCGGCCCTCATAGAGGCCCCCCTTCAACTCCGACTTCTTGCTGTCCTTTTGAAAGGACTGCACGGCCTTCACGGCACCACCAACATCGCCCTTGATCAGGACGAAGGCGTTGGTACCACTGAGCAGGGGCTCGAGGTTGGACCAGGTGCTATCGCCATCAATGGCGCGGCGCATCAAGGTGTTTTTGGTCACCTTGCAGATACCGTTTGCTGCGGCAAGACGACCACGTAGGTCGCTCAACTCCTTGATGGAGAGTCCGCAGTAATCGAGCACGAGGGCCATTTCGGCCTCACCGAGTAACTGCTTGAGTTCCTCGACAATCTGTTGCTTATCCTCCAGCGTGCGGCCCATGGGTGGAACGGATCGGGGGAACAAGCGGGCATTGCGGTCCGGTGGGAGGCCGCAACACCGATCCGCACCCCGTGGGGTGAAACCGTTGCGCAAACCTCGGCAGGACTTATGAAATCAGGGGAACCCTGGCCTCACCTGCTGTCTTCGGCTGCGGAGGCCCAGGAGCTAACACCCCGGGGCCAAACGCTGGGCGCAAGCCCTAATCCAACTTTGGTTGGAATCCAACAACTTATCAGATGGCCTAACGCCTCAACCTTCGAACTTGATGTCCTGCAAGACAGTGACGTCGACTTCCACCGAGGGGCCCATGGTGGAAGTTATGAACAAGCTCTTCCAATAGCGACCCTTGGCACCACTGGGCTTGTTGCGATCCACGGTTTCCTGAACGGCCTTGAGGTTTTCGAGCAGGTCTTCGGGGCTAAAGCTGGCCTTGCCGAACTGCACGTGGACGATGCCGCTGCGGTCAGCCCGGAATTCCAGTTTGCCCGCCTTGAACTCCTTAATGGCCGAAGCGATGTCTGTGGTGACGGTGCCGGTTTTGGGATTTGGCATTAGACCTCGGGGACCAAGCACCCGACCCAACTTCGCCACCTTGGGCATCATGTCGGGGGTGGCGATCAACAGGTCGAAGTCCATGGCCCCGCCGGCGATCGAATCCACCAGTTCTTCATCGCCCACCAGCTCAGCACCGGCGGCCTTGGCCTCAGCCACCTTTTCACCGCGGGTGATCACGGCAATGCGCACGGTCCGACCGGTGCCCTTGGGCAGGGCCACGGTGGTGCGCAGTTGCTGGTCGGTGTACTTGGGGTCGATACCGAGGCGCACGTGGGCCTCAAGGGTCTCGTCAAATTTGGCCGTGGCATTGGCCTTGACCAGTTCCAACGCCTCGAGGGGGATGTAGGCGCGGGGTTCAACTTTGGCCGCAGCGGCCTTGAAGCGCTTAGAGGTTTTTTTCATGGATTCAGTGGGGTGCAAACGAAGGCGCTAGCCCTCTCCCCCGATAAAGGTGAACAGAAATTGAACAAACGAACCCGGGGGTTCAGTCGTTCACGGCGACGCCCATGTTGCGGGCGGTGCCTTCGATGATCCGCATGGCGGATTCAACGCTGGAGCAGTTGAGGTCGGGGAGCTTCGTGTTGGCGATCTCCTCGAGCTGGGCGCGACTGATCGAGCCAACGCTGCCCTTTGATGAGGTGGCAGCCCCTTTCTCAATGCCGGCAGCTTTGCTGATCAACACGGAGGCGGGGGGGGTTTTGGTGATGAAGGTGAAACTGCGGTCTTCAAAGACCGAAATCTCCACCGGAATCACATAGCCAGCCTTGTCCTGGGTGCGGGCGTTGTACTCCTTGCAGAAGGCCATGATGTTGACCCCGTGCTGACCGAGGGCGGGACCCACGGGCGGTGCAGGGTTGGCCTTACCGGCATTGAGGGCCAGCTTGATAATGGCAACGACTTTTTTAGCCATCGGCGATACACACGGAACAGTGCTGCGGGGCGCCGTCGAAGGCGCGAGGACGGCCGAAGCCGCCGATGGCCGCCCCCCGCAGCGGGACGGCCCAGGCGATCAGCTGTCTTTGCTGATCTGGGAAAACTCGAGCTCCACCGGGGTTTCCCGGCCAAAGATCGAAAGCAGCGCCTTGAGTTTGCTGCGGTCTCCGGAGATCTCGATCACCTCGCCCTGGAAATCCTTGAAGGGTCCAGCGGTAACGGTAATGCGATCGCCCTCGGAGAGATCCACCTTCACCACAGGCTTTTTCTCCTGGGCGCGCTTAAAGATCCGATTCACCTCGGAGAGGCTGAGCGGCCGGGGCTTGATGCGTCCGCGGGAGCGGCCGGTGGTGCGGCGTTCCTCATGGCCCACAAAATTGATCACGTTGGGGGTGCTACGCACCGCCTGCTCCGTGTCCTCATCCATCATCATCCGGATCAACACGTAGCCAGGGAACACCTTTTCCTCAGTGCTTTGGCGGGAGCCGTCCTTCTTAATCTTCACCGCCGGGGTTTGGGGTATCTCAATCTCGATAATCCGGTTTGCCACCCCAAGGGTGACCGCCCGTTGCTCGAGGGTGGCCTTCACTTTCTTCTCACAGCTGGAGGCCACCTGCACCGCATACCAACGGGCCACCGCCGGCTTACCCAACTCCACCACCTCAGGGGCAATATCAGCCTGGGGCAACGGGTCAAGCGCTAGCTCGTCGAGGCTGGGGTCCAGGTCAGACCCAGGGGCAGAGAAGTCGGACAAGGGAATGGTCAATGGAAGAGGAGTTTGGCCAGCCAATGAAAGAAACGATCCAGGGAGGCGATCGCCGCGGCCGAGAGGGTCACCATCAGCAGCACAGCCACCGACTCACTGATCAGTTGCTGGCGGCTGGGCCACACCACCCGCCGCAGTTCGGCAAGGGTGGAATCCAGCAGACCGGTGGGCTCTGGGGGCTGGGGGGCGGGGGCACCGGCGGGTAGGCCGGCATCGCTGCCAGGCAAGCCAGCCGTGTCGATCACCGCCCCCTCAGGGGCCGTGGGCTGACCTGGCTGATTGGGTTGGCTGAAAACCACACTTCCCCGGCGTGCGGAACACCCGCAAACGACCACCCTACAGAATCGCTTGGAATTTGGGCAGCCCGTCCTCCAACCGCACCGCCACGCCGCGGGCACCGCGGAAGCGCTCCTCCAGCAGTTCGGTGGCCAAGGGGTTTTCCAATTGGCGGCGCAGCAGGCGCCGCAGCGGCCGGGCCCCGTATTCAGGGTCGTAGCTCTCCCGGGCCAGCCAGGCCACCACCGGCTCCTCCACCTCCAAGTCCAGGCCCTGCTCCTGCAACAACAGGTTGAGGTCTTGGAGCTGGAGGCGCACGATCGGCTCGAGATCTGCGGGCTGCAGGGGCCGGAAGCGGATCAATTCATCGATGCGGTTGAGGAATTCAGGTCGGAACTGGCTGGCCAGGCTGCGCTCCACCTCCGCATCCAGGGCAGCGCTGTCGCCATCGCGAGCATGGCTGAGGATCGCCCGGCTGGCCAGGTTGCTGGTCATCACCACCACGGTGTGGCGGAAGTCGACGCTGCGCCCCTGGGAATCACTGAGGCGGCCGTCATCTAAGACCTGCAGCAGCAGATTAAAAACGTCTGGATGGGCCTTCTCCACCTCATCGAGTAACACCACCGCATAGGGCCGCCGCCGCACGGCTTCAGTGAGCTGCCCCCCCTCCTCGTAGCCCACATAGCCGGGGGGCGCCCCGATCAAGCGGGCCACGGCATTGCGCTCCATGAATTCACTCATGTCGAGCCGCACCAGGGCGTCCTCCTCATCGAAAAGGGCCGCCGCCAGGGTCTTAGCCAACTCGGTTTTACCCACGCCGGTGGGGCCAAGGAAAAGGAAGGAACCCACCGGCCGGCGGGGGTCCTTCATGCCGGCCCGGGCCCGGCGGATGGCGGCAGCCACCGCCGCCACGGCCTCCCCCTGGCCCAACACCTTTTCAGCCAGGCGCTGCTCCAACTCCAACAGTTTCTGGCGATCACCGGCCAAGAGCCGTTGGATTGGAATGCCGGTCCAGCGGGCCACCACATCGGCGATGTCGCTGGCCTGCACCTGGTCGCGCAATAGCCGCTGGTCCCCCTGCAGCTGCTCTTCGAGGGCGAGCCGATCGCGCTGCACCCCATGCTCGAGTTCCACCTGCAGCCGGGCCCGCTCCTCCCAATCGGTGAGCCGTTCGGCTTCGGCAATGCCATGGCGCAGGTCCTCCTCCTGCTGCTGCAATTGATGCAGGTCCTGGAGCTGTTGCCGTTCCAGCTGCCAACGGTCTTGGAGTTCCTCCAGGCGATCGAGGGCCTCCGTGCGCCGTTGCTGCTGCTGGATCCGTTCCTCCAGGGGGGCCTGCTCCGCCGCCAACAGGGCGAGTTCCACCCTGTGCAACTCCGCCTCCGCCTGCTCCACCAGGGCCGGCTTTGAGGTGGCCTCCATCTTCAATTCAGCGGCGGCCTCATCGATCAAATCGATGGCCTTGTCTGGCAGGCACCGGTCACTGATGTAGCGGTCTGCCAGGCGCACGGCCGCCTCCAAAGCGCCGTCGCCAATGGAAACGCCATGGTGCAGCTCATAGCGCTCGCGCACCCCCTGGAGGATCTCCAGGCACACCTCCTGGCTCGGCTCCTTAATCAGCAGGCGCTGGAAACGGCGGTTGAGCACCGGATCTTTTTCCAGGGTTTTGCGGTATTCCTCCACGGTGGTGGCCCCAATGCAGCGCAGTTCCCCCCGGGCCAGGGCCGGCTTGAGCACGCTGCCGGCATCGGCCCCAGAACGGTCGCTGTTGACCAGGGTGTGGATCTCATCGATAAACAGCACCACCCCGGCGCTGGTCTCGTCGGCGGCACTGATCTCCTCCAGCACCAGCCGCAGGCGTTCCTCAAATTGGCCGCGGTACTTGGCCCCGGCGATCAAAGCCCCTAAATCAAGGGAAATCAGGCGACGGCCCTTGAGCGAATCGGGCACCTCCCCGGCCACGATCCGCTGGGCCAGCAATTCGGCGATCGCCGTTTTACCCACCCCCGGCTCACCAATCAACACCGGGTTGTTCTTGCTGCGCCGCGAGAGCACCTGAATCAGCCGGCGGATGTCGGCATCGCGGCCGATCACCGGATCCAGCACCCCGGCCCGGGCCAAGGCGGTGAGATCGCGGCCGAACTGATCGAGGGCACTGGTCTCCGCCAGGTTCTCCAGCGGGGCCGCCGCCGCTGGGGCTGCGACGGGAGCTGGGGCGACTGCGGGAGCTGGGGGCCGGGCAACCTCTGCCCGCCTGGCCAGCAAGCCGGCACCGATGCGCTGATCTTCCCCCAGGGCCTGAAGCAAATCAGAGGCATCTATGCCGCGGCCCCCGCGGCGCTGGCGCCCCAGTTCTGCCCCATCCAGCAGTAGTTCAAGGGCCTCACCCACGTAGAGCTCCGCCCCGCCCCGGGCCGGTTGTTGGGCACAGAACTCATCCAACCCATCGAGCAGCCGATTGGTATCAAGCCCTAAGGGCTCCAGCAACTCCCGGCAGCGGGGCTCCTGGAGCAGGGCCTGGAGGAGGTGCTCCACATCCAGCTCCCCATGGCGCCAACGCCGGGCCTGGTCTTGGGCGCTGAGCAACAGGTCCCAAGCCAGGTCGGTGAACCTTTCCGGCTCAGTGGTGAGGCTGAAGCTGCGGTTGAAACCGAAGCCAGGATCAGGCGGCCGCATCAGATCGGTTATTCAGCTGAATGAGTTCCACCTTGTAGCCATCCGGATCTTCCACGAAAGCAATCTGGGTGGAACCGTGCTTCATCGGACCAGGCGGGCGCACCACCCGGCCGCCCTTGGCCGCCATAGCTGCGCAGGTGGCCACGATGTCGTCCACCCCAAGGGCGATGTGGCCATAGGCATTGCCCAGGTCGTAGCTCGAGGTATCCCAGTTATGGGTGAGCTCCAATACGGTTTGCTCCGATTCGGGGCCATAGCCCAGGAAAGCGAGGGTGAAACGGCCCTCCGGATAGTCCTTTTGGCGCAGCAAAGTCATGCCAAGCACCTCGGTGTAAAAGGCGAGGGAGCGCTCCAGGTGAGTCACCCGGAGCATGGTGTGCAGCAAACGCATCGGCGCCCGTGTGACAAAGGCTGCGGCCATTGTGCAAGGCCAATCTGCATAATGAGCCCGCTTGCCTAAAACCCGCGTGTTCGACTCCCTCGACCTAGTGATCGACACAGTGGTGGCAAGGGAGGTCTTGGATTCCCGCGGCACCCCCACCGTGGAAGCCGAGGTGCTGTTGGAGGGCGGTGCCAGTGGCCGGGCGATCGTGCCCAGTGGGGCCAGCACCGGCGCCCATGAGGCCCATGAATTGCGCGATGGGGATCCCCACCGTTATTTCGGCAAGGGGGTGGGCCAAGCGGTGACCAATGTGGAGGAGCGGATCGCCCCGGCCCTCTGTGGCCTCAGCTCCCTTGACCAAGGGGCCGTGGATGCCGCCATGGCCGAACTGGATGGCAGCGATAACAAATCCTCCCTGGGGGCCAATGCCGTGCTGGCCGTGAGCCTGGCCGTGGCCCGGGCCGCCGCCAACGGGGTGGGTTTACCGCTTTACCGCTACCTGGGGGGCCCTAGCGCCACCCTGCTGCCGGTGCCGTTGATGAATGTGATCAACGGCGGTGCCCACGCCGCCAACAACCTGGATTTCCAGGAATTCATGGTGGTGCCCCATGGGGCCGACAGCTTCCGGGAGGCCCTGCGCATGGGCGCCGAAGTGTTCCACACCCTCAAGGGCCTGCTCCACGACCAGGGCCTCTCCACCGCCGTGGGCGATGAGGGGGGCTTTGCCCCCAATTTGGAAAGCAACGATGCCGCCGCCCAGCTGCTGGTGAGCGCCATCGAAAAGGCCGGTTACCGCCCCGGGGAACAGATCTCCCTGGCCCTTGATGTGGCTAGCACCGAGTTCTTCAGCAACGGCCGCTACAGCTATGGCGGCAGCAGCTTTACTGCCGCTGAGATGGTGGACCAACTGTCCCAACTGGTGAGCCGCTACCCAATCATTTCGATTGAAGACGGCATAGCCGAAGACGACTGGGACGGCTGGAAGCTGCTCACCGACCGCCTGGGCCAAACCGTGCAATTGGTGGGAGACGACCTATTCGTGACCAGCAGCGCCCGGCTGCAACGGGGCATCGACCTGGGGGTGGCCAACTCGATTCTGATCAAGGTCAACCAGATCGGTTCCCTCACCGAAACCCTGCAAGCGATCGACCTGGCCGGCCGTTCTGGCTACACCAGCGTGATCAGCCACCGCAGCGGCGAAACCGAAGACACCACCATCGCCGACCTGGCGGTGGCCACCCGGGCGGGCCAGATCAAGACCGGTTCCCTCAGCCGCAGCGAGCGGGTAGCCAAATACAACCAGCTGCTGCGCATCGAAGACGAACTGGGGGGCCAAGCGACCTACGCCGGCGCCGAAGGCCGCGGCCCCCGGGGCCGGCGCTGAGTTGTGCCTAGGGGCAGTTAAACGAGGCGATCAAGGCGGACATCGCGGCCAAGCCGCAGCTGAAGCTTCAACCAGCTGAAGGCCAGCGGCAAGCCAGCCAGGGCGGGGGCCACGGCCCAACTGGGGCGACTACCGCCCGCCAGTACCGCCGTGGCCAGGGCCAACCCGGCCAGCAGGATTGCCTGGCCATTGAGCTGTTGGCCCAGGGCCAGGCGCCTCAGCAAACGATCCGTTTCCCCAGCGCGAATCTGCACCTGCAGATCCCCCTGCTCAAGCCGATCCAGCCCCTCCTCCAGGCGCCGGGGCAGGCCCAGGGCACGGCTACCCACCGCCGCCGCCTGGCGGGACAGGTCGTTAAACAGTTCTGAGGGGCCTGATCCACTGGAGGTCATTAGCGGCAGCAGATAGGGCTTGGCGATCGAAACCAAACTAAAGCCGGGATCGAGGCTGCGGCCCACCCCCTCAAAGGTGGAAAGGGCCCGCATCACAAAGATCAGCTCCACCGGCAGCCGAAAGGGCTGGCCGTAAACAAGGGCATAGAGATCCCCCGACAGCCGTTCCAGCACGTTGCCACTGAAGGGGGGGGTGAGGGCATCCTTGAGCATCAGCCTCACCAGCCGGCGCACGGGGCCGGGATCCAGCTCCGCCGCAATCACCCCTGCCGCCTGTAATTCAGCCACCAGGCCTGCCGCATCCCGGGCCGCCGCCGCCCGCACCATCGCCCCCAGGCGGCGGCGCAGCCGTGGCGACAGTTGACCCATCATGCCGAAGTCGTAATAGATAAGGGCGCCATCACTGGCAACGGCAAGGTTGCCGGGGTGGGGATCGGCATGGAAGAAGCCGTAGCGGACCAATTGCTGTAGATAACTGGCCGCCCCTTTTTCGGCCACCGCTGCCGGGTCAATGCCCTGGGCGAGCAAGGCTTCGCGGTCGGTGATTTTGATGCCCGGCAGGTAATCGAGGCAAAGCACCCGCTCGCTGGAGAGCTCCCAGATCACCGCCGGGATCCGAATGGCGGGATCATCTAAAAACTGTTGGCGAAACCGGGCCGCATATTCGGCTTCGATGCGGAAATCCAACTCCCGCAACAGCACCCGCTTGCATTCCCTAGCCATACCCACCCAATCGCGGCCACGGCCCCAACTGGGATGGCGCTGCATCACAGCTGCCACCTGGGCCATCACCTCCAAATCAAGGCGAAACAGCCGTTGCAACCCCGGCCGTTGCAGCTTCAAAACCACCACCCGGCCACTGCGCAAAACAGCGCGGTGCACCTGGGCGAGGCTGGCGGACCCCAGCGGGGCCGGGTCAATCTCCACGATCTCGTGGCAGCGGGGCCCCAACTCCCTTTCCAGCAGCGCTTCGGCCAGGGCAAAGGGGAAGGCGGGCACCCGGTCCTGCAGGCGGGTTAGTTCCTGCACCCAGCCCACTGGCAGCAGATCAGGCCGGGCCGATAACAACTGGCCAAGCTTGATAAAAGCCGAACCCAGGCCCAACAACTGGGCCACCAACCATTGGGCCAGCAGCTGCTGGCGCCTGGCCCGGCGACTGTCACTAACGCCCCCTGGGTAACTCCAAGCTTGGCCATCCCACCAAAGACGCGTGAGCAGCAAAAGCACCACGGACCAAATCCGCAGGGAGCGCAGCAGGCTCCGCAGGGGGCCCATCAAGCCTGCTCCTCAAGCCGTTTGGTGAAGCTCGCCACCTGTTGACGCAACTGATCCAATTGCTGCTGCACATCTGGCGCCGGCACCGGTGCCCCAGCGGCGGAGGCGCTGGTAACCCCAGAGTTATCAAGGCGGTCGGCCTCCTGCTGCACCTCTTCCCAAAACAGTTGCAGTTCCTCCTGCAACCGCTGGGGGGCGTCTTGGGCCAAAAGGCTCAACTGGGCGGCGGCATCCATGGCACCGCTGCCGAGGCGGGCGACGAGCCGATGGAGGGCGGCCTGCAGAAGCGTGTCGGGGCTGCTCATCGCCAGGGCACGGGCGGTGCCACGACTGTGGCAGATCCAGCGGGCGGTGGTGGGACCACGGGGGCCACCAGGGGCGGCAACTGGGGGGGCTGGGGAGCCTGAGGGGCCTGGGGCGCCTTGGGGGCAGGGTTGGCTTGCTTTAGCGCCTCAAGCGGGTCAGTGAGCGGTTTCTCCAACTTGCCTTCCTCCTTGCCAGTTGGCGGAGCCAGGGGATCAAGGCTGGGATTGCCGCTGGAGTTTGCTTTCGGCTCGGCCGAGCCTGGGCCCTCGGGGCTGCCATGCAGATCGATGCGGTCGGCGCCAAAACGCATGCGCAGGCTTTCAAGGCCCGTGCCGGGGAAACCCCTTACATCAAAGCGTTCCCCCAGCCTCACGAAACTGGCAAAGCGGCCATCCAGCAGCCGACTGGTGCCGGCAAAGGCCAGCCCAAAACAGAGCCCCACCAATAGCGGTGGCAAGGGATTCCAGGGATTGACCGCCCGGTGCCGGCGCTGGGGGGGCCGATCGGCCGGGCGGGACGAAGCCATCGGCTTTGGCAAAAGCTTGCTGGATTCAGGCTAGCCAGGGCCATAACGACCGTGCCCGCAACTTAATTGGCAAGTCGAATCAAGCTGATTACATCCCCCCTTACCAACCTTGGCCGACAACCTAAATCGACCAAAAGCACAGAATTTTTAACAAATTATCAGCCTGGCCACTTAAAACTACAAATAGCTACTTATACCAATAGCAATCGAGCAAAGCTATGCAAATTTTGCATAGCTACCCAATATTGGGGGGGGCATTGACGCATATGTAAAAGCATATATAAAGTACCTGTTGTGATAACTAATCCCCGAGCCATGGACCCGAGAAACCTCAATAATCCACAAATAAACTATCTTAAATCACCCAAAAGAATCAGCATCACAATTCCCAACGCTCTCCATGAATCCTTAACAGCCCAAAGCACGAAGCAAGGCAGATCCTTGAGCAACTTGGCCGCATTTCTTCTGGAAAAGTGCCTAGATAACATAAAAAGCACTTAATCCGATTAGCACCTATTCATGGGTAATAGGCAGCAAGCCGCTAGGGCAAAGCTACCCCCCCTCAACCCTAGAGAAACAATCCAACCCAGCAGATAGGAGCTTCAAGTAGATCAGCCCCAGCAACGATTGGACGGAAATCCAGGGGGGGGGGGGCTTGGAGTCACCAAGTACAATTAGATCAGCTTTTTGCAAAAGCATGATGCCATTGATGCTGGGAATTGCAAATCAGCCTTGGCATAGCAAGGGCTCTGCTTCTCGGCCGCAGCAGCGACCCCGGCCATGAAGAGACTATTTTTCCTGATACTTATCTTATCTGCCTTTGTATATTTCTGGAAACAGTTTGATGAAATTCCCCTACTTGTAATTGGCCAACCGTCTTCCACCGGCACAATTCAACAGAAGCGAGAGGGGCCTTTCTTTAACGAGCTGAGGGCTAAAACCAATATCCCATTTCGCGTAACCTACAGGCCGCTCGAATCAGTTGGCTTTAAAGATACCCATCAACTACAAATGCTAAAAGAAGGCACAATTGATTTGGCCTCCCTAAGATTTATGCAGAATAGCGAGAAGGAGCCCAGCCTCCAAGGCATCGACCTCTCAGGGATGATTACTGACTACAACAGTGCCCAAAAGGTGATTGCCGCCTATGGCGAAACCGTAGACCATTACTTGCAGACCAGATTTAACGCGAAGTTACTAGGATTCTGGACGTTTGGCCCCCAGGAAATTTTTTGCAATCGGCCGATCAATAAACTTACAGATATCAAGGGACTTAAGGTGCGGGCGGGAAGTTCAGCCTTATCTACATATATCACAGAGTTAGGAGCTACACCTGTCGTTATCTCATTTGACGAAACAAAAAACGCCCTGAGCCTTGGACTCGTCGATTGTGCAATCACCAGTGCCGCCTCTGCCAACTTTGCCGGCTGGCCAAAATATGCCAACTACAACTTTTCTATACCAGCCCAATTTGGCCTAAATGGCTATGCAATCTCCCTGAAGAAGTGGAATAGCCTCTCGCAGCAACAGCAGAGAATACTGCAGAAATCTTTTGATTCCTACTTGCAGGAGCTTTGGCAATTTACAAAAGTCATACAAATCGATGCTTCCACCTGCAACGCTGGAGCCCCCTGCAAATTTGGCACACCATACAAGGTGCACAGCTCTAGACCCTCCACGAAAGATATCCAATTATCCCATCTAATTTTGATGACCAAAGTACTGCCAGAATGGGGCAAAAAATGCGAAACTATTCATCCCGGCTGCCAACACACCTGGGAAGAAAAGCTATCGGCCATTATTCATAATTTTAAAGATAGCGACTTAAAAAATAATAATTCAATGGAGAACAGCCCAAAAGCAAAGCCTTCAAAAGATAATATTTTGCTGCAATAAATAATGCTTTTATTCTCAAAAATAACCAATAAGTCTCGCCAGGGAGAAATGATAGCTCTTCAAATGGTGGGTTTACTATCGGCCTTGATTTTTGCGCTCAACTGCGGCTATGAAGTGCTCCATGTCAACAGCTTACATTCCTCTCAATATATCCTTATTGCCCTTCTGCAATGCATACTTGCCCTTTGGGCAATTATTGAAATATTCGCCGCAGACAACAAGCGAGATCCGATTCCTCTTAAAAGTTTAAAAATATTTTTGTGGCTGCAACTGGCAATTATTGTTATTAGACATATTGAAACACTCTACGGCCATGCGGCCAACAGCAATGGGGATTCGATGGTTGACAATATTAATTTTGACCTGGCCATAGCATTTGCCCCTGCCTATCTTTTTGTGTTTCTAGGTATAAACAAGTTACTAATTAATGCATTCGCCCATGCAGAATATCTGCGTGCCAACCAGCTGGAACAATCTCGCCAAGAACTGCAGAGAAAGCTGAAAACTAGCCTAGTGGCCTCAAGTGTTGCCCATGAAATCAACTACCCCCTCAGCACCATGGCGCTAAATATTCACTTGGCCACAGAAGATCTTGAGAAAATCGGTGCTGCTGCTGCCCCCATACAAATACGCCTCAACCAGTTGGCGGTGGACTCAAGACTGGTGGTATCAACCATAGAAACAATGCGAACATTACTGCGAAATGTTCAAACAGAACATAGTGAATTTGATTTATCCAGCTCAGTACTTAGCGCTTTAAAATACCAGCGCAATCTGCTTCGCTCAAAAAACATTACGCTCACCGCCATAGGAGTTAAACTTAAGTTCTTAATGCTTGGCGATGGTTCGCAATTGCAGATTGCAGTAGTCAACTTATTGCGGAATGCCGTTGAAGCTTTAGAACAGGAAAGAATAGCCCAACCCCAGATAGAGATTAGCCTTTCCCGCATGCATAAACAAATCAAGCTGCAGGTAGCTGATAATGGGCCTGGCTTTATGGGAATCAACCTAGAACAATTGCCCCTGCAAACAACCAAGCGGCAGGGCAGCGGCCTTGGGCTTTATGTGGTGCGCACAGCCGTGGAGAACCATGGTGGCTCCATGAGCATTGGCCGCAGTGAGAAACTCGGTGGCGCAGAGATAACATTGATATTTCCCACAATCACCCGCTGCTAAGTGGTGTAATCGGCGTTAATGCGAATATATTGATCGGAAAGATCACATCCCCAGGCGCGCCCCTGGCCCGGGCCAGGGCCCACCGATAAACGGATATCCACTTGGTCGGTTTGCAGATAAATACCTTCCTCCCTTTCCCTTAGGTAAGCGGCGGCGGCATGGCGATCAAAGGCCAGCGGTTGGCCATGGGCCATCAACTGATGGGGGCCCAGCCATAGGGCCACGGCCTCCGCTTCAAAGGCCACCCCGGCGCGGCCAGCTGCCGCCACGATCCGGCCCCAATTGGGGTCGCGGCCATGGATGGCTGTTTTCACCAAAGATGATCCACACACCGTGCGAGCGATCTGACGGGCGTCAGCCGCAGTGGCAGCCCCCTCCACCTGCACCTCGATTAGGCAGGTGGCCCCTTCACCATCGCGGGTGATGGCCCGGGCCAGCTGTTCACAAACCTGGGTGAGGCCGGCTTCCAAGGCTGGCCAATGGAGTTCTGGTAAGGCTGGACCCGCCGCAAAAGCCAGCAAGCAATCGTTGGTGCTCACATCACCATCCACGGTGATGGAATTAAAGGAACTGTCCACCGCCCGCCGCACCATCGCCTGCCAGGGCTCCGCCGGCAGGCCAACATCACAAGTAACAAAACCCAGCATCGTTGCCATGTCGGGATGGATCATTCCCGAACCCTTAGCCATGCCGCCAATCCGTACGCTTTGGCTGCCCAGCTGGGCTTCATAGGCCACGCTCTTATCTACCAAATCAGTGGTGAGGATCGCCGTGGCCGCCGCCGGTCCCCCATCGCTGGCGAGGGCCTCCACCAGGGGATCCAAGCCCGCCAGCAGGAGCTCCATCGGGATCGGCACCCCGATCACCCCGGTGGAACAAATAAGCACTTGCTCCGCAGCCAACCCAAGCCGATCGGCCAGGGCCTGGGTGCTGCGCAGGCTGTCGATCAAACCGCGGTCTCCGGTGCAGGCATTGGCCTGGCCGGAATTGATCAGTACCGCCCGGGCCTGGCCATGGCCAGCCCCTAGCCGTTCTGCACAGAGGTCCACACAGGCGGCCCGCACCCGATTGGTGGTGAAGGTGCCGCCACACACCGCTGTTTCAGGGGCGAGCACCAGGGCCAGATCGGGCTTACCACTGGCCTTGAGGCCGGCGGTAATGCCCGCCGCCTGGAACCCTTTTGGAGCGGTGATCCCGCCAGGGATTGGCTGCCATTCAGACACCGGCTTCAATCAGCTGTATCCATCCTGCCTAGGAGCCCCTTGGTGCAACGCCGCATCGGCCTCACCGGCGGCATTGCCACCGGTAAAAGCAGCGCTGGGCGCCTGTTGGCAAGGGAGCACCAACTGCCGGTGCTTGATGCCGACAGCTACGCCCGCACAGCCTTGGCCAGGGGCAGCGCCGCCAGCCGGGCCGTGCTGGCCCGCTATGGCGCAGCGGTACAAACGTCTACTGATAGCCAGGAGCTAGATCGCAAGGCCCTGGGGGCAATCGTGTTTAACGACCCCGCTGAACGCCGCTGGCTGGAAGCACTGGTTCATCCTTTAGTGCGCCAGCGCCTTGACCAGGAGCTGAAACAACTGAAGGACGAATCAAGCGTTGTTTTGATGGTGCCATTGCTATTTGAAGGGGGCCTCGAAACGCTCTGCAGTGAAACCTGGCTGGTGGATTGCGATGAAGCACAACAATTACAACGGCTGATCACCCGGGACCAATGCACCTCAGCCCAAGCCCAGGCCCGCATCCAAGCCCAATGGCCCCTGGCCCGTAAACGAACCTTGGCCGACCGGCTAATCAACAACCGCGGCGGCCCTGAACAACTGGCTGCCCAGGTGACAGCGGCCCTAGGAAAATAAACTCAATAATTTGACTTGATTAAATAATAGTTTGACCAAATAATTCCCAGTTATATAATTCCTTATTGCAATACGTTGGTGGAATATATAGTGCAATTACTAAAAATGGGTTCAAACTGGTTGGCGCCCCAGAGCCCCTGCTGCGATGACCCTCCGCCTCGCCCTATGCCTG
>Ga0114960_10001402_pt1 | contig 19353 bp, 30 predicted proteins | sample C_130625_MF_Meta_FD_92637 | JGI IMG/M metagenome (GOLD analysis project Ga0114960, IMG submission 92637) | Freshwater microbial communities from Lake Croche, Canada to study carbon cycling - C_130625_MF_MetaG | ecosystem: Environmental > Aquatic > Freshwater > Lake | place: Lake Croche, Canada... | reverse complement strand
GCTAAACCTGAACCGCTAAAATGCGAGCCTTTTACGTCATATTGCATTGTCATAATTAATCTCCTAAATTTTAAAAAAGGGGGCGTAAACCCCCCGGGATTAATTAGTCAAAGTTACCATATGGGTAAGTTGTTTGTGTACCAATGTTGTTATCTGGCTGTGTGTACTGTAGGGTAAAGTTGTATTTACCTGTTAAAGCTGTCAATGTATCTAGCGCAGTACCAACAATAGCAAGAGTTACAACAACTTGGGACACGTTTGGTGAACCAGACTGCAAAATATCAGTAGTAGTAGCTGTTTGGTTAGCCATCTGAGTAGCTGTAAATGTTGAGAGAGCCTGACGACCAGCTGTTGAAATAGCGCCAGTTTTGAAGTAAGTTGCAGTACCGGCTGCTGCTGTGTAGTTATTAGAAATATAAGCAGTAACAGAAGTAAGAGCTGCACTACCACCTGAAACAGCTGCTGGAACCAGGCAATCCACGTAAATGTTATCTAAGTCAGCACCAGTAGGTACATAAAACACTACGCCGCGATAGATATTAGTAGCTGTATCAGCAGGGATAGTCTGAACTACTGATGGGTAAGTTGAAGAAGACGGTACATAAATAGTAGCATTTACGTTAGGGATGCCGTTTGAGGCAACAAATTGACCAGAACCGCCAGCGTAGTTAGCGGCGCCATTTGTAGTTACAGAAAAGTCTAAATCAGCGTTTTGTACTAATTGTGTGTAACCTACGTTACGAAATACTCCAAAACGTTTGTCGCCCGATAGAACCGGGCCTTCGAAGGTGGAACGTGCCATGATAAATTTCCTATGCAAAAGTTAACCGTACAAATCGTTGCATCGTCTGCTGGGTCAGTCAAGTACTGTCATCACCCAGTTGTTGTAATTCTACACTATTTTTAATTTTTGCAACATATATTTTGGGTAAAATAAACAAAACTAAACAAATCATTGGGGGGCTATGGAAAATGCAATTTACAGTCAAAAAAGTAGATATAAGAAACCCCTCAATACAGAGTCTGTTGCTCTATCTTCAGAAGCAGATATTGCCAGCGGATCACCCATACGAACCAACTCGGGGTCATTGGTGGATCGCCTATGCAGAGAATGGGAAGCCCGTCGCTTTTGCGGGTCTGGTGCGCTCGACGAAATGGACAGATACAGGTTACTTATGTAGAGCTGGTGTACTTGATGGCTTTACTGGGCATGCTCTACAGTTGCGCTTAATTAAAGCTAGACTAGCCCAAGCTAAACGCCTTGGATGGAACTGGTGTATCACGGATACAACAAACAACCCCGCTTCAGCTAACTCCCTTATCAATGCGGGTTTTAAGATATATACTCCTGCTAATAAGTGGTCCTTCCGTAACGCAATCTACTGGAAATATAAAGTTAACCAAGATGCCATACAAAGACAAGAACGTAAGAGTCGCCAAACACAAAGAGTGGAGCCGTGAGTATTATTTAAAGAATAAAGAAAAAGTTATTGCTAGAACATTAGCTAGTAAAAAACAAGGTAAAGAAGAATGGGTAAAGTTTAAAAGCACTCTAAAATGTACTGTTTGCGGTTTTGACCACCCAGCTGCATTAGACTTTCACCATGTGGACCCAACTAAAAAAGAAAATATTGTTAGCGCTCTGATAAGTAATGGTTGTTATAAAGCCGCTATGCGGGAAGTAGAAAAGTGTATCGTATTATGTGCAAATCACCATAGAGTTTTACACGCGGAGGAAAGAAAAAACCCAGCCTTGTGAGCTGGGTTTTTATTAGGAACATTCCGGTTAGAATGAACCGCTTGAGCCCCAGACGCCGAGTGGGTCTGACCAGCCGAAGCTGTAACGCTCACGAGACTTGTAACGAACGTTACCAGTATCGAAGTCGCCGTCCATGCTGTTTTGCAGCGGAGTACGCTCGAACATTTTTAAACCGTTAGGAACGTCGGTTAACAAGAACCATGCGTTTGTGTCGGTCAAAAAGTGGTTAACAGCGTAGCCTTCTGGGATTGTGCCGTTGTTCTTCAGTGCATTGATATCGTTATTGGTTGTACCAACACGGAGGTTAGTTTCCAACAAACGAGTAGCAACGAACATCAAAGCAGGTGGGATCACCAGTTTGCGTGGCTTAGCAGCAATCAAGAGACCGCGCTCGTCAGTCCAGGCAGCGATTTGAATTGTTGCGGCTTCCAAAGAAGTCTCGTTCAAATCAACAGGGGTAGCAGCAGTGTTGCTGTTTGTGCCACCGTTTACCAATGGATGTGCTGTAGAGAATAAACTTACGCCGTCGCCACCAAGGTAGCTAGAGCTAAAGCCGTTATTCAATGTAGAAGCACCTTTAACTTGCTTGGTGTATGACATAGCACGAGCCAATGCTTTGGTGTAACGAGCAGACAAAGAGTCATACAAGTTATCTTCAATCGCTTCTTCAGTGATTGAGAAACCCAAAGCAATAGTTTCGTGTGAGTAGCGAGCTGTAAAAGCTTCTTGTGCATTATCGTAAGAAATTGCACCACCTTCGTTCTTGACTGGAGCAGCCGAGAAACCAGACAGTTTTGTCTCTTCTTCAAATGAACGCTCAGAGGCTTCGATATCATAAATCTCTTTATGCTCTTCGCCATAGCGCTTGTACTCTAAACCGAACAACGCGTTTAGTCCTGGGAGTAACTCTTTTAAGAGCTGTGAACGTGAAATAGCCATTTATAGCTCCTTATTAAGCAGTTGTACCAGCGGACTGATAGTACTGATGTACGCCAAAGTTTAATTTGACAATAACATCGGTATATGCGTCACCGGGGTTAGAAGGGAAGTTGCCGCCGAATGTAGAGCTGGAGTTAACCAAGTCAACAATCTTAACAGCCAACGCGCTTGTGTTCGCAATAGTAGCTGACAATGCAACAACTGAGTTACCAGAAGTGCTATTACCAGTTGTAGAGCCTGTACCAGCAGAGAAGTTTGCCAAAGCAACTGTCTTACCGATTGAGCCGTAGCCAACAGAACCCAAAGACTGTACTTGATACAGTTGATCTGGATCTTCAACAACGCGGATGAAAATATTGGTGTAACCGGCTGTTACAGCGTTAGCAGGTAAATACTCTGCATACAAAGGGTAGCCGAGTTGCTGACCAGATAACTGGTAGCGAACGCCAACGCAAACACCAGCGATACCAGTAGAGCTGGTAGTAGGTGTAGATGTTACAACAGTTGGTTGCCCAGCTGTGGATGCGCCTAATTGAACTAAGTCACCAGTGTAGATAGGTGCAGAGTTGTTAGAAGTCAATAAATACTCACGGATTGTGCCGCCAGTAAAAGATTGACCACCAATTAGGCTAACAGGTTTTAGTCCATAAGGACTTGATACTGTAGACATAAAGGTCTCCTAAAAAATTAATTAACGTGTACCACTTCCAAAGCCGCCACCTTTACTTACTGTGCTTTTACGCTCACTATATAAAGGCATACGTGCATCGTTATTACGCATGAAATGGTTATCAACCGAATCCATCTGATTTTGTGCTTGCGACTCGTAGTACTCTTTTTGTGCTGCGAGTTGTTCAGTTAAGATTTTGCACAAGATCAAACCACCGATCTCTACATTTCCGTTTGGATCGCCCACAATCATAAGTTCTGGATGATCCACTGCTTTAACCGGTACCCAACCATCACGAAACTTTTGGGAAACGTTAGTTGGAACCGCTTGTCCTAGTACCTCTTTAGCTACCCATCTGAAACTGTAGCCAGGTTCTGGCGTAGGGTCAGGTAGAGTTGCCGCTGGGCGGTAGATTGGACGGGTTGAAGCTTTTTCGCGATTCTCGAGATCGCGCGTGTTACGAGTATTAGCCATTCCGGGCCTCCTGTTTTAAAAATTCCTTAGCATACAATTCACGTGGGATACCTAACTTGTCAGCGAGAGCCGCTTGGGTTGCTGTAAGTTTGATAGTTTTCTTTGCTCCCGTTGAACGGGTAGCAGAAGCCACGACTGTTGCCGGCTTTTTACTAGGTTCACCGGTTCTACGGCTAGCTGGTTCGTCATCCTGAAGCAAATCAGGGAACACAGACTTTAAGCGAGAATCAATTTTCTCGAAGTATTCTTCACTACGCGGATCGTAACCCGTGGCAACCAATTTTTGATGAAGGCCTAATGCAAAAGCCGTCATTTCCTCGTACCCCGGTGTTCCGAACCACTGGTTTTTTGCTTGCCAGCGCAAGGTTTTTTCGTCGGGCTTGGGTACTGATGGAGCCGTATGTTGTATTTGTACATCATTTTCTTCTTTTTGTAAAGCAGTTGGACGAAAATTTTTAGCTGCTTCAATTTTCATTTTTGCTTCAGTCAAAGCCTCTTGAGCTTCAAGCAACGCTTCGGAGTCATACTCTTCGGACGCTTTTTTGAACTTATCACGTGCATTATTTAATTCAGCTTCGGCTTTTTCGCGCATCATTTCTTGATAGGAAGTCTCGCCAGACTGAACGTATTGCTTCAGTTTTTTGTTTTCTTCCAAAGCTTGTTGCGCTAAACGAATAGCTTCTTCACGTTCGCGTTGTGCTGCTTCTTTTGCACGGCGCTCATCATGACGGGCATGGGTAAGCTCTTTAATACGGGATTGAACACCTTTAGTGTAGCCTTCGATCTCTTCGTCAGAAGGATCTTCAACAGTACGGCTTAAGGGCTGGGCCTTGCGGTCTTGTTCAGGGGTATCGTCTTCAACAACAATATCCGCCTCAATAACATCGCCTTCGGCAGTTACATCTAATTCGACATCCGGTTTTTTGTCAAAATCGTCTTGCTCATCCGGAAATTGATACGCCATACTTGCTCCTTATTTTAAGCGCGGGTAATTCCGCGGGGGTCTTCGACAACTGCTTCTACTTGGTCATCGTAGATTACTCGAAACTCTTTTCCATAAATCATGATCCTGGTTCCCGTATAAGGACGAGTAATTACAAAATCGCCCTCTTTACACCAAGCACCTGTTGGAAATTTAGCCTCATCTTTGTACGCCAGATCGCCAAGTTTTAAAACAAATAAAACTGGGGAAGTTAGTTCCTCAATTTTTTTTGTTTCGTCTGCTTTTAATAAACCGCCCTCATACTCATCTGAAGCTGTAACTAATGAACATAAAATTCTCCAGCCACTAGGTTCTGGCAACTGCTTAGCCATTTGAGCTTGTACTTCTTCAGGCGTTGGTTCTTCTACTACTATTACTTCTTCTGCGGATAGTTTATGCATCGTTCCATCCGATAAAACAAACCCTTGCGGGGGTAATGCGATGGTGTCACTCATCGTGGTCTTCTTTCATGTGGTCAGCGAGGTCAAATAAATGGCGCTCTGCATAGGCTAGGCCTCGAATCACCCCGCAGAGCTCTTTGTACTGCTCAAAACTTGTGCACTGTCCGTTTGCCAAATCGTCAGTGAAATTATTCATATCTGTGCGCAACTTATCACGCATTGCGGCTATGAAATCGGCCGTTAGTAGGTCCATCACTTTAGTTATTCTCCTTTAGGTTGTTTTATTTGGTGTTTCTTAAACGCAATTTCTGCACCCATCGCCATGCCATCTTGTTTAACACGCATACCTGCTTCTTTAGATTTAGCTAAGCCTTCAGTTATTTGGGCTTTTTTAACGGCTATTTCTGCTCCTGCTTTCATACCATCTTGCTTAATGCGTGCTTGCATTTCTTGCGCACGGAGGGCAAGTTCTTGTGCTTTAGCTTGTGTATCGGCCTGAACTTTCTGCGCTTTAGTGTCGGCTTCTTGTTTCTTAATTTGAATTTCTTGCATTTGCATCTGCAATACTGGATCTTGTGCGTTTTGTTGGGCTTGCTGCTGCGCAACAAGTGCTTTACTTTGGGCTAGTACTTGAGGAGCAGCTTGTGCCATGAGGCGGCTAACTTCTTTTTCCATTGCTTCTGGCATATTATCATCAGGGCTAGGTAGGGCAATACCAAGGCGTTCTTCAATCTTCTGGCGGTACGCATATCCAACGTGCTCAGCAATATGGGACTGAATTGCTTGCGCTATCATGTTTGCTTGTGGGTTTTGGCCAATAAGCTGTTGTATAAGCGGGTCAGTCATCATGCCTTGGTGTACAGCAATATGCGCTTCGTGATCTTGGTAGATAAACGCTTTAAGTGGTGTACTTTTTAGTACATTCATGTTTTCTGTTACTGGATCTTTTGGCTTCTGATCATCTTCAAGCGGTACTAACTTATCAGCGTTTTTAATGCCAAGTACGTCAAGCATTTGCCTGTGCAACTCCGGTAAGTTATAAATCTGTGGAGCTGACTGGGATAACTGAATAACTGCCTGATACTGGACAACACGTTGAGACAGTGTGGCCGCGTTTGGATCTGATACTGGCAAGATGTCTACGTGCTTGTAGTCTTCTTTCTTAACCTGCATGTCACCATGCTCTGGCTCGTAGTTGTAGTCGTCATCTGTGTAGTCGCGAATAATACCAGCAATAAGTTTAAGTTCTTGACGTAAGGCATAGTGCACACGAGCCTGAACTGCTGACATAACCTTAAGTGTACGTTCCAAAATAGCCAAGGTAGTTCCAACAGGGGCGTTAGCTGACATGTCAGATATTTGCATATCAGAAGTAGCAGCAAAGCGGCGGCCTTCCTCAATTATCTTATCCATTAAACCAGCTAAAACTGCGGATGGTTCTTTGTATGGGAGCGGAAGAATGTTGTCGCGAATTGTTCCTGAACCAACGTCTACGTCACGGAATTCACCTGGAGCAATTGGGGTATCGTCGCCTTTAATGCGAAGACCGCGTGACTTTAAACCACCCGGCAGATTCGATAGGGTCCCTGCATCGACAAGTTGTCGCAATATGGAAGTAGCGGACTTAGCAAACCCGCCAACAAGATGGAACAAACCGAAACCATAGGCACCGTAACCAGGAATATACTGATAGTGAACAAAGTGCTGTCTCTTAAGACGGAGAAGATCGTCTTCCTTCCAGTTTCTACGAATTGCAAGAATTTCATTGGTACCCCTAATCATTGTTACTACATACGGTAGCGCAATACCAGTCTCTTCACCGTTGTCGTCCTTGTCTTCAAAACCAGGCAAATCTAAATCAACGTGCGCTTCGTATAGTTCAAAACGGTCGTCATAACTAGCTGTAAAGCCTGTTTCTTTGTCTTTCTTTTCTTGGATTTCAGTACGGAATTTTTGTGGTTCGCCAAGTTCAACATCTGCATAGAAACCAGCGCGCTGTAGCTTAATTAAGTCCTGTTTAGTCTTGCGCATGCGGTGGGTAACACGATGGCATGATGCAATTTCACTAGCGCCGTATGGCAAAATTATGTCTTCTGCGGGAATAAAAATAGAAATCTGACGGCCAATGCTAGGGTCGTAATACACCTTCTTAAATGCAGAACCAGCTGAAGGCAAGTTCCACAACATACGCTCGTGCTCGTTACGGAACTCAGGCATTTTTTCTGTGAGCTGGTAGTTCATGTCCATCTCAACACGCTGTGCCGCTTCTATCTTTGCACGAGTCTCTTTACCGATGATCTGCGTACGAACCGGGCCCTTAGCAGGGAAAGTCTCCATAATTGTTTCTGACTGGAAACGTACAACAGCTTCTGTAATCATGGGGTGGAATACGCCGCATGCGCCATCCCACGGTTCAACCCTCTCTTCGAATTTAAGTCCGAGTAAAGTAATACCATCCTTATACATCTGTTCCCAGTCTTTACGGGAAGTTAAATCATTATCAATGTCAGAAGATAATTCAGATGCTAAAGACTCAAGAGCGCTCGCGTCAATTTCGTCAACCAAGTTTTGGTTAAACTCTTCGCTGCCGTCAACTTCATCCATCTTTTCAATATCTAGCTCAAAGCCATTGCCAGCAATATGAACCGCTTCTGGGTCTTCAATTTCAATTTCAATGTCTGGCTCGTTTTGAGTCAACTGGTCCAAGCCTTTTGGCGCTTGGTATAAACCTTTATCTATTGGCATTTTATTTCCCTGTGTATATCTCTTGCATCAGTTTTATTAATTTTGCTGATGCAGTGCGTTTCTAATCTTTCGCGAGTCAAGCGAAATTCATTTTTTTCCAACCATTCATTAATACCTTCCGTGGTATATTCCACGGGTTCTAAACCACGTTGTTGCTCGATTTTAACCTGACGCCAGATAGCGCGGGACATTTTTTTGACTTTCCACCATCTTCTTATGAATTTAAACATTAGTAGTATGCCGCCTTTCGTCTGTATTTGTACTGCAAATCATCTTTTTCGTCGGAGTCTAAACTAATAAACCCACCCTGGCGGTAGCGCATAAGTGCTTGGGTTGTCGTATCCACATAGTCATCATGCTCGCCAACTGGAAACGACGCTAACTCTTCTATTACGTCCCGGGCCCACCGCCTATCTGGAGCCCAGACTTTACCACTAGAAAACAAATCAGATACCGCATTTAATCGGACCATTTTGTCATTACCACGCGACGGGTTTGTTTCTTGTACAGGTATACCCATCATCCTAAGTTCTTGGATTAGCGGAGCTCCTGAAGCTTTTTTTTCCACAATGAACGCATCGGGGTTCCATTCTTTGTAGTGTTTCAGTGCTGTAGCTTTTAACTCTGGAAATGCCATGCGGTCTTTAAATGCATCAAGCAGTATGAGGTTTGGGCTATTCCCATCTTCTTCGTTATACCAAACACCCCAAGTTGTGCACGCGCTGTAGTCGGAAGTTGTCTTTGTTTCAAATGCTGTATCCCAAGACTGAATTATGTACTCTACTGTAGGCGGATCGTCTTTTTCCCACATCATCCAGTCTTTTCGGCCAATGACGGCGCTCATATCGGATGTTGGATTTTGCATGTACTGCGCGTTCCAGTAACGCGGATCTAGTACTGCTTTTGTAGCTTTTAGGGTTTCAAGCGGCCATTGTTCTGGCCAAAGAGACTTTTCGTGTTCTGTATCTTCGTTAAGAATTGCTGGCAACTCCACTATTTCCCATGGGGTAGTGTGCGGGTTTTTAATGTTGTAGTCGATAATTCGGCCTGTTAAGTCTAACAAACTCCAGCGAGTCATGATTACAATAATCGCACCCCCCGGCATTAAACGTTGCAACGGACCAGTTTGGAACCAAGACCAAGCGCTATCAAACGCTAGTCTCGAGTTTGCTTTCATATCCTGTTCAGAATGAGGGTCGTCAATAACAAACAAATCAGCGCCTCGTCCTGCCAAGGCACCCCCGACACCAGCAGCATAATACTGGCCGCCAGCAGATGTACTCCACTTACCCGCTGCTTTCTGGTCGTCTGCGACAACTGTTCCTGGGAACACATCCTTGTATTCATCCGAATCAATTAAATTCCTCACTCTCCGTCCAAAGTCTTCCGAAAGCCCCGCGGTATGCGTGGCCATAATAATTTTCTTTTCGGGGTACTGACCTAAGAAGTATGCTGGAAACAGGTACGATGAAAACTCCGATTTGCCCATACGTGGTGCAATATTGATAATTACGCGCTTTTTTCGACCCTCAACAACATCTTGGAAAATTTTAGCTAGTTTGCGGTGCTGGGGCCCTATCTTGAACCCTGGATATACAGCTTTTGCAAACTCTAGTGGCTTGTTTTGTGCACTATGTAAGTGCAAACGGCTTTCTTTTTCAACAAGCAGCGCCAAGTATGCTTCTTTTTCTTCCCGAGTCATGTCTTTTAACGCTAACTGCGCAGCAAAAGCTTCTTCTGGGGTTAAAAAGTCTAGATTCATTCGTCGTCGCGCTTGTATTCAGGCGCTGTAGTCTTTATTTCTACAATTTCGTCTAACTCAACTACGTCAACTACGTCAACTTTGCCCATGTACTTAGACAACTTGTCACGAATTTGTTTTTCCAACTCTTCGTCAGACAATTCGGTTTTTTTAATTTCAACTCTGTCGGTAAATAGCGCCACTTCTGTGACTTTACCTAGTAGTTCTAAGGCCTTTAGTCTTATCCTAGCGTCGGGGTGTTCTGTTTCTTTGACGATTTTGGCCACTGACATGCTGCGCAGCTCATTAGCTTGCTTTACAAACTCCCACTGGTACCCGCTGACCATAGCCACGGCGCTTACTATTTCTTCTGGGACTTGCAGGTTGAGGAGCTGGTTCTTTGCATCTGGGGCGCCGGTTGTTAAAGCGGCAAATGCGTTAGCTACTTGTTGTTCTTGCGCGTTAGAGAGTACTTGTGCTTCTTCTTCTTCTGAGGAGAACTGGTTTAACCATTCGGCTGTTTGTTTTTGGGCGCCAAGGGTTTGGGGGGCAGTCAAGTTTTCTATTGGAACAAAGTCATCCGCACCCGGAGTAATCTCTGGGGTGAAGTCAGCAAAGTCAGCTGAAACCAAATGCTCTAAAAGCAAACTAAATACCTCCTGGGTTGCGCTGGGGTGAGCGGATGTACGTATTGTACTATGCTTTTTTATTTTTGGTGTATACTTCTTTTGCGTGTAGCTTTTCCTCCTTCGTTTGGGCTATGCGCAAAACTCCTTTGATGGTGATGGTTTGGCCCCCGGACTTAAAACATCCGGGGGTTTTTTTTTACTTAACGAACTGCTTGAGGCTAGAGATTACGGAATTAATCCAGAACTCGTTTACTTCCTTAATGCGCTCAGCTAGCTCTTCGTACTGCTTGGTTACTTTAACAAAATCAAACATGGTGTTTTCCTTTAGGTTGTTTCCCATACTGTACGTTTCTGGGATTTTGTAAATTATACGAAACATTATGGTGCAGTGCAACATTTGCCTGGAGATTTTTTTAGAATTTTTGTAATGTCACATGTTTGGTCAAATATTAGACACGTAACCCCTTGATTTTTATAGAAAATTTTATAACTTTACAATAATCAGGCAAAACTTTACAAAATTTGACATTTTTTAGCTGTGCGGTTAAGGAACAATGATCTAGTGTACTCGTGCCCATCACGCCAAAACTGCCTGATACCCCCTAGGTGGGGTTCGGATATAGCCCTGACGAGGGGACAGAATGACCCTAAAGCTATACTGTTTACATGGATAGAAACCTATCCAATCGTTGCCTAGCCGATTAGCTAGGCTTTTTATATAGGAGTATTACATCATGGCAACAACAAACAAAGCAACTGTTTATATCAACGCAAACAAGAATGACCCAATCACCTATGACGAGTTTGCTCAGGGTATCGGGCATAACGATAGGCTTACTGCTGAGGAGTCAATCATATGGCACAAGCAATACATCAAGGAAAGCCCTAGTGCCAAGGCTGAGTGGGCTAAAGAGTGGCGAGTGAATTACTTTGTGGGCAATCTCAAGGTGAGTGAGAAAGAAGCGGATAGGATTCTATCCCTGACCAAAACACAGAGAACCAAAGCACAGCAAGGTGCTTACATGAGAGCCAACTCCCAATTCATTTACCACATTGTTAGACCTGAGCCAAGCACTACTGTGAAGCAAAAGAAAGTCACGCTTGCTATGGTTCGTGAGATGTTTGGTCAGTTAAGCAAGAAAGACCAAGCCGAGTTTCTACGCAACCCTAAGTAAGCGTGGCTTCTACGCAGTTTAATTTAATGTAAAACGAAAGGAAACATCATGCATTTAACCCGTAGCCAACAAGCCCTACTCAGGCAACAAATCAAAGGACAACGGGATAGGATTCTATCCGACACCAAGGCAAAGCCTGACTTGCACAAGCCCATAACAATGGGCGAAGTCTTAATGACCTTCAACCGCAACACCTACAAACAGGGGAAATACGAATGAGTAACATGAAACGAGTAGTAGAAGAAGTGGTAGCCCTATACCAACAAGGCTACTCAACCCTAGCGATAGCAAGGCAACTCAAGCTATCAACCCAAGCAGTTCAATACGCAGTAAACCACTACATCTAAGGAGTAATACAAATGAAATCAATCGCACTCAAACCCAATCCTGTATTCAAACAACTCATGGCGGAAGGTACGCTAGGAAACCGCAGTAATGTATGGCTCATAGCCCGTAAGAAAGGTGATGAGATAGGCGAAGTAATCAAGCACCCCTACACCTCTCTCGCAAGAACCGATAGGAAACGCCGTAGCCTACTCAGGAGAGACGGAAAAGACTCAGGCTGGGTGAGCATTACCTCGAATGAGTTAGCCCGTTGTGGATTCGTTTGGCTCTAATTGAAGGGGGTTTGGGATAGGTTTCTATCCCGTTTAGCTAGGCAAGTGCCTATTATTTAGGCACTTGGTATTTGTCTAGTTTAAATCCGTAGTGGACACTACCTTGACGCCCGCAACCCTTTATACTATGTGCGTCTACCACATTCCCAGCACACCTATATATATAAATACTAAATTCTAAATATATATATATAAGGGTAAATAAGTGGACTCTTTCTTTTGTGTCTTACTTTCTTAGTCTCTAAATTGCTGGAATTACGTAGACATGTGTGTTAGCATAAATAAAAAGCGTAGTAGTAAAAGGCTCAAACACCTGACAACTACTGTGGACAACTATGTATTACAAGGTGGACATTAGTATACTTTTATGGCTAAACGGGACAGAAACCTGTCCGAACCGAAGGAACTCGTATGAAAAAACTAACCAAGCAAGCACAACTAACTTGTGCAAAATGCGGGGAAGAAAAGCCCCGAGCTGAATTTAAAAGACGCATGACTGCCGAAGAATACAGTAAAGCTCTAAACAGGCGGGTAGAAACAGGCACTACGATCATCAGCTCTTTATGCAAAAACTGCCAGCCAAAACGCAAGCCGAGGTCAAAACTCACCCTCAAAGAACTACGCAACAAGATAACAAATAAACGAATCAACCCCTACTTAGGGGGCCTGCTTATCGAAGAAAAGCGTAAGGCAATCAACGCGACCCGAAAAAGAAACATGAAAATCAGGTGGCAAAAAGAAAAGGGTAAGGAACGCCAAGCACTCAAAGCAAGCCTAGATAAAGAAGTAAGACGGGCAGGCAACGCATACCGAACCCTCAAACACAGGATAGAAACCTATCCGCTAGTCAAACCCACAAGACAGACCAAGTGGAGTAATGAAACAGAACGGCTCGCTCTCGAGCAAGCAAGGCTCGACCACTTGGCGGTTTTGCAAGAGCAGTATAGATTTACCACCCAAAAACGAAAGGAGAAGCTAGAAGAATACGACCAACGCAATACCAAGTAAACAACCACTAACAAACGAAAGGAAAACATATGAGCAACACAAGCTCAGGGATAAAGATACCCAAGATACCCAACAGGTACATAACAATGCATCCGTTAAATCCCCCCGAAGTAAGACTACCTGATGAAAGACCTGCTGTTCTCAACAGAACCACGATGGTTCGTTACATCTTACGCAACGGAGATAAAGGTTGTGCTAAAGCAGGGGCGCTATGGTGGGGGGACAGCCAATCCTCTGCATCAACAGCAATCGTGGCTTACAAGGTCATCAAGTTAGAAGGGGCTTGGACTGATTGGGGTCATAAGTTTGATAGGGGTGAGCGGTTAGACATTAGCTTTGGCGGTATACCCGTTGGACTAGAACCGACAGCCCGAGTTCAGATATGGCTACGAGATTACCCCACCCCGCAAGGCGATATAAGAAAAGCTGAGCATTGGGATTGGAGTGTATCGGGTGCGAGCGGTGGCGACATCATGAAGTACAGGGTTCTCATTAGTTAAACAAAAGGAGGCAGTATGAATTACGACAGGTTTGAGTTGTATAGCCGTATCGCTTTGTTGTTTTGCAGTATTTTTATAGTATGCCAAGTAGTTCGTTATCTAGTAGGTCTGTTGTTTAAATGAATGGGATAGGTTTCTATCCCGTCAAACCATCACTTAAAACATAGGAGAATTAAATATGCCAACACCGACATATCCAGTATCACAAATCGTTGCAGTCGAGCTGAAGTATCACAACGCAACAACACCTTTGACCCGTGAGTACTTTCGTTACACGATGGAGCACATGAGACGCCCCCAAGTTTGGACTGTTTCGGAATACCATTCAGTAGCAAAGGGTCAAATCAGAAACAACATGGACAACGGCAACCATAAGCAGTATCGGTTCTTTATCAACGGCTCGACTACTGAGCACTATCAACGGCTTATGTCTTGGAAACGCAACAACTACCAAATTGGTAAGGAACTAGCTGGGTGCTTCAAGACCCAAGACCATGATGGTTTGGTAGCCATCCTCAACGACAACTCCGAGATCAGAGACCGCAAGGGTTCGGGTAATTGGTGCGACATAATCAACGATACCGACAACTTCCCCGATGCACCTGATTACAACTACTGCTCTGACTGCGACTACATTGAGCCTGATGATGACGGCACTTGGATATACAGTGGCGATCGCTGGGTGTGCTCAGATTGTCGTGACAATAGTTATCGCTGGTCGGACTACCATGACTGCGTGGTGCATGAAGATGATGATGAGCCCGACCATGATGATGATGAACCTGAGGAGGATAGCGGTCCAATCGGTAGTTATCACAGCAGTAAGTCCAAGCTAGGTTTCATCCCAACTAAATACTCTACTCGCAAGACGCCTGTGTATATGGGCTTAGAGCTTGAGATGGAGATGTTTGACGGCTCTAGTAGTCGTAGAGAAAAAGCCGAGTTGTTGCTAGAAGAAGTGGGTCACTATACTGATGACTCAACAGGCAAGGTATACAACTATTGTCTACTCGAGCAAGACGGCTCACTTGATCACGGCTTCGAGATGGTCACAGGCTATACGGGTCTTGATGTCCATGCTAAACAACTATCCTTTTTCAAGAAACCATTTGAGGGTATGAAGTCGCACGATACTAAGACTTGCGGTCTTCATGTGCATATCTGCAAGAAGGGTATGAGTATGTTCCATGCCGCCAAGCTGATCTTGTTCATGCACGATAGTCGTAATCAAAGGCTGTTCAAAGCTATCGCCCGCCGTGACTCAAGCAGATACTCACAGGTCAAGAACAAGACGGCTGACTACTCATGGGTCAAACACGCTAAGTCTGATGGTATGCGTAGGCTCAATGACGATCGCTACGAGTCAGTCAACTTCCAACCCGAACGCACAGTCGAGTTCCGCTTGTTCAGGGGTACGCTACGCTACGAGACCATCATGGCTTGCTTGGAGTTTACTTATGCATCATGGTTCTTTACTCGTGACACAGGTCAGCAAGACTTAACTTCCGAGAACTTCATCAAGTTCATATCGCTACCTGAGAATCGCAAAGACACCATCTATCTACGGTCATTCTTGCGGTCTAAGAACTTCATACTAGATAAACAAGCGGTAGTCAAAATCAACCCACGAGTCGAGCAATCCAAACAACTTCAAACAACCGAAGCCTAAACGGATAGAAACCTATCCCAAACAAACCTAAATCAAACAAAGAAAGGTATCAAATCATATGTGTTTATTAATCGTACAACCAGCAACAGCCCCTACACTCACGCAAGCATGGCTTGAGGATTTTTATACATCTAACTCTGATGGCGTTGGTATCATGCGTTCCGTTGACGGCGAACTTCTCATCGAGAAAATTCTACCCAAGACTGCCCAAGAGTTTGTTGAGTTCTATTACAACCACATTGATGGCTACGACTGTGCGTTCCACTTGCGTATGAAAACCCATGGCAATATCGACATGGAGAACTGCCATCCGTATGAGGTGTTCAACAAAGCCGAGCATGGTGTAGATGTATGGCTCATGCACAACGGCATTCTGTCCACAGGTAATGCGGCGGACACAACCAAGTCAGATACATGGCACTACATCCGTGACTACCTACGCCCTATGCTCGCCAACAACATTGACTTTATATTTACCGATTCCTTTGCTGACATCATCGGTGGTCATATCGGTGGGTCTAACAAGTTTGTGTTGATGGATAGCACGGGTCGCACGCAGACTGTCAACCAAGATGCTGGTGTGTTTTGGGGCGGTCGTTGGTTATCAAATACTTACGCATGGTCTAGCCCACTCAATGCATCTAAGACTTACAAAGACGACTACGACTTAGCCCTTGACGAGATCGAGTCTACACCATACAAGCCGACCTATACCAAATCAAGCTACAAGAAATGGTCTACGGGTTATATGACAGGCTACGAAACCTACGATGACGAAGACTATTGGGAGCGTTATGATTCTAAGAGCAACGCATGGAAAGCAACCCAACAATCACAGAAATACGACCGCCCTGTGTATGTGCCCCCTGTTGGTGGTTTAGGTGATGATGATAGCGACTTCATTGAAGGCGAGTATACAGTTCTTGGCGAGGATGGCGTTGCCCGCACCGAGGTATATGGTGTATCCGAACAAGAGGCTGACGATGTAATGGAGGACTTGCTTATGGAAATCGAAGGGCAGTTTGAGATTCAGCACATCAGTCGTGTGTCTGCGTATGAGTTCGTTGAGGAGTTCGGTATCGATAACTTCATGGAAGTGTCTTACATGGCGTTAGATGAAATGATTGACAGCGGTTGGTATGAGCGTGTTATTACCGACTTCGCTACCGCTCGTGAAGCGTTCCCTTGGCTTGAGCGTACCAAGCCTGTTAAAACAGCAATTAACTAAGGAGGTTTTGTATGGCTGTATTTTATGTAATCACAGCGGCAACTCGTTTTGAATTTAAGCGGGTTGTTGCCGACACCAAAGAACGAGCAGAAAAGATTTCATACGACTCGCCTGATGGCTGGCAGTTTGGTTATCAAAGCGACAACTATGAACACTACGCTACATTCACAAAGAAAGAAGCACTAGAAGAAGGGTGGGGTGATGAAACGCTATCATGAAGAACACATTGCGGTCGAAAGACCTCACCTAAACATAGGTAGTGCAACCCAACGCATATATAAATTCCCCAATAACTATGGGGCTAGTATTGTGTGGGGTGGTAGTTTGCAGACAGCCATTCGTGGTAATGCTGACTCCCCCTATGAGCTAGCTGTAATTAGATTTGTAGATGAGGAAGATTACTACTTAGACTACACGACGCCTTTGGGTAACGATGTATTCAGGCATCTAAACGAAGAGCAGATACGCGATCTGCTTAAACAAATCAAAAACTTAGAAGGAGAATACTAAGTATGACAAACACATCAAGGGTAGCCATAGCCCCATATAAACGGGGCAGTAGAAGTGCTAGGTTACTGCGTGATGCCTTGACGCAAGAGCTGGGTCGTAATGTTTTATTCATTGCACCTGAGCGGGTCGGTCTTTGTAAGGCTAGCCGTATCGTAATTAATTGGGGTAGTAGTGGAGTTGATGGCGATGGTGCGTGTCGTATATTAAATCGTCCTGACGCAGTATTTATGGCGGCTAACAAGCATCACTCCCTATACGAATTTAGCACGCACAACATACCCCACCCTGAGTTTACAACTGACAAGCAACAAACAAAAGACTGGATAGACCAAGGGCACAAAGTAGTATGTCGCACCTTACTTACCGCTCACTCGGGTCAGGGCATTGTTGTAGCCAAGCAACACGATGAGTTGGTAGATGCCCCGTTGTATACAAAATACATACGCAAACAAAAGGAGTTCAGAGTTCATGTATTTAATAGTAAAATTATTGACATACAAGAAAAGCGTAGGAGTTCTGCTGTTGATGATCACCACCCTTATATTAGAAACCATAGCAACGGGTATGTCTTTTGTCGGGGTGATATCGAAGAACCTCATGCTCTTAGGGGCGTGGCTATATCTGCCGTTAATGCATTAGGTCTAGACTTCGGTGCAGTAGATGCTATATGGAACGCTGAGCTAGATAGTTGTTATGTGTTAGAAGTAAATACAGCGTGCGGTCTAGAGGGTTCGACTGTTAACAAATATGTTAATGCAATTAAGGAGGTTGTATGAATGCGTTAGAAAAAAAGTTGTTTAATTGTTTGATTGAGTTACTAACCCAAGTTAGAGAGGATTGCCCGCAAGAGTATCGGACTAAACATTTAGAAACGGCTATATGGGACGCTAACGATTTAATTATTAACACGCAAGTAGAGGAAGGAATGCTAAAACTATGAGCAAAACAATAACGAAGGTGCAAGTAAGGTTTACATGGAATGACGGCAAGATAGAAGAGTTTGACGAGAATCTATTAACTGCCGATTCTGATTTAGGCTTGGAGTTACAAAGTTACGCTATGGATTATGAGGCTTTGCGTAATGATGACCAAGCTTTATACGACGATGCTTACGCTAGTTGGACACCCATACCCAAGGACTATGACACATACATGGCTAGCGGTATGGTTGACCCACTATGGGAAGCTGGGTTTATTGCAGGCAAGGTGCATGAGGTTAAGCGTGCACTAGCTATGGTAGACATGGCTATGTCAATTAAAGAATCATTAGATAAACAGGAGGAAGTATGAAGTTGTTTTGTAGATGCGACAAGATGGTAGATAAAGTCAGGGCATTGGAAGCTAGGATAGAACAGCTTGAGATTCATAATAAGTATTACACCGACGACCACAATAGTTTTTGGTCTGAAGCTAAGTTCGTTGCTTTGCATGAGGTAGTGCGTAAGATAGCCAACCATTTGGGTATGCTAGTTCGTCACCAACCCCCTAGAAGCGAGAGCTTCACAACCGAATTTATAAAAAAGGAGGAAGTATGACAACATTTACAACGGAAGACCGCGAGGCGGTTATGCAAGGAGTAACAGGTGCGCAATATACTTTTATGGACACCAGCCCCCATGCTCAACAAGTCAGGCAAAGCATCAACACAATCTGTCGGGAACTACAGGCTTTATCTACGGTCATCATTTCCCTTCAAACAACAACACGTAAACTAGAGGACACTTGTGGAAAATAACTTGTCACCACGCAAAAGCAAAAGCAAAATCGAAGAAGCTAATCAATCTTCTTTATTCACAACAATACCAAAAGCAGAAACACTAGAAGCCAAGCGTGCTCTAGTATTACAAGGCAACCCACATCACTACTCGTTTGGTGAGGTACGCAGAGCATGGAAACCTTGGTTAACTTATGAAGAAAACATGGAAGAGGAGTATATAGAATGAACGCAACTGAACTAGCAGATTTATTAGAAGTAGATAGTTGGTACAAGCTGGTAACTAGGGAAGAAATAGCTACTACGCTACGCCAGCAACAAGCTGAAATAGAGTCGTTGAAACTGCAATTACACACAACGCTGACTAATCGTGATTTAAGAACCTATGATGGGAAATTAGAATGAACAATGAACCAGTAGCGTGGATGTCAAATGGTAAAGAATTTTATGTTCAGAAAAACTATTGCCCTGATTTTATTCCACTCTACACCCATCCAGCAAAGACACTAACAGATGAGGAAATATATGAGATTCTTTGGAAATATTTTCCTATATCAGACAAAGAAGCAAACGCAAATTTTATTGCAGTAAT
>Ga0114960_10001400_pt1 | contig 19372 bp, 18 predicted proteins | sample C_130625_MF_Meta_FD_92637 | JGI IMG/M metagenome (GOLD analysis project Ga0114960, IMG submission 92637) | Freshwater microbial communities from Lake Croche, Canada to study carbon cycling - C_130625_MF_MetaG | ecosystem: Environmental > Aquatic > Freshwater > Lake | place: Lake Croche, Canada... | reverse complement strand
TGACGCTGGAGGCCTATACCAAATGGCGCAAAGTTCACAAACCCGAAATCATTGCGCATCGCAAATTGCGCAGTGTTCAGTTGGGCGACCATGTGAATTTGCAGTTTGAAAGCGAAACCACCAGTCGCTATCAAATTCAAGAAATGCTGCGCATTGAAAAAATCTTCGAGGAAGAAGGCATTCAAGGTGAGATCGAAGCCTATGCCCCTTTGCTGCCCGAAGGCAGTAACTGGAAAGGCACCATGATGTTGGAATACACCGACATCAACGAGCGCAAACGCGAACTGGCACGACTCATTGGCATTGAAGATCGCATGTTTGTAGAGGTGGAAGGGCATGCCCGCGTGTATGCCATTGCCGATGAAGACCTTGATCGCGAGAACGACGAAAAAACTTCAGCCGTTCATTTCGTCCGATTTGAATTCAATGCCGCCATGTGCGCCGCCATCAAGGCTGGGGCCAGTGTGAAGTTGGGTTGCGATCACACCAACTATCCTTCGCACATTGAAATTGCTGCCGACACGCTTGCGAGTTTGGCAGGTGATATCCGCTGAGCTGGTGCAATTCAGAAGCTTGAGACTTTATTTGAGAGCAGACTTAAGCTGTTCAATGCGGTCTTGGCCCCAAAACATTTGATCGCCCACAAAAAAAGTTGGCGCTCCAAAGACGCCGCGGTCGACTGCATGTGAGGTGACTTCTTTCAACCTGTCTTTGGTGGTTTGCTCGTTCGCCAAAAGAAGTAATTCAGCAGGATCGAAGTGTGCTTCGCGCAAAACACGCTCCACCACCTCAGGGTCGTTAAGGTTGAGGGCATCCACCCAAATGGCTTTGAAAATAAGGTCCATGAAATCATGCATGCGAGCATCTGAGCGCATTTGCAATGCCGTCAGCATGCGCATCAGTGTGGTGGTGATGATGGGAAAAAAAGGGTTGATTTCTAAAGGCACGCCGTAGCTGTCTGCAAAACGCTTGAAATCAACAAAGATGTACTTGCCCTTGGCAGGTACGCTAACGGGTGAAGAGTTTCCCGTTGCTTTGAACACGGCACCCAATAGCATGGGAAGATAGTTTGGACTGGCGCCTGTTTCCGACTTAATTTTTTCCATTTGCGTGTGCGCCAAATAGGTGGCCAAGCTACCAAAGTCAAAATAGTAATCAAATTTTTTTGTCATGTTGTGTCTCTTAAGCTTGAGTTAAAACTTTTCCATGTAGGGCCTTAAATCGAGTTCGTGCGTCCAAGCGTCTCTGGGCTGTTGATGCAGCATCCAATAGGCGTCTGCAATGTGATCCGGATTTAAGATGCCTCCCTGATCCTTCAATGCATAGCGTTCAGGGAAAAGTGTGCGAATGAATTCTGTATCAATGGCGCCATCAATGATGATGTGTGCCACATGGATTCCCATTGGCCCCAACTCGCGCGCCATGCTTTGCGCTAAGCCACGCAAAGCCATTTTGCCACCTGAAAATCCAGCAAAGTTTGCGCTACCTCTTAAAGATGCAGTGGCGCCCGTAAAAATAATGGTCCCTTTGTGACTAACGCCGTGGGTGTTTTGTTCGGTACTGGAGGTTCTTGAAACCATTCTTTTGGCAACTTCGCGTCCATTCAAAAAGCCAGCTAAACAAGCCATTTCCCACATTTTTGTGTAACGCCTTGCTGTTTCGGTCAAAATGCTGTTGGGTGAGTTGGCACCAATATTGAAGACCAACACCTCAATGGGGCCGATATTGGTTTCAATGTGATCGATGAGGGCCATCACGTCATTTTCTTGACGGGCATCAGATGCAAAACCATGCGCCACACCACCAAATTTTTGAATGGTTTCAAGCAAGGGTTGCAGTTTCTCAATGGTTCTGCGGGTTACGCAAACAACAAATCCCTCGCGAGCAAATCGCTTGGCAACAGCGCCACCGGTGGCGTCGCCAGCACCTATAACCAAGCACACTTTTGATTTTGACATTTTGTGACTTTAAGCGCTTTTATACATAGCAACATCTTACTGAACTCTGAAAAAAATACCACTGAAAATGAGGAACTTTCTGGCTGGCCTACATAGGAGCTTTGCAAAATGCTTTTTTTATCTGCGTATGGACCAAGCGGAATTGAACGACACAGGGTTAAACTGACTTGAAATTTATTTACATTTGAGGTTCACTTCATGAATCTAAAAAGTAGTCTTTGTCTATTTCGAAATTAAAGATTGCTGTAAATTTTTAAATGGCATCAATATGATCAAAATCAGTCGAAAAAGAGTTTTACTTTTTTTCATATTTGTTTTTTTTATCCCATTATCTTGGGCGCAAACTCAAGTATGGCCTACTAAACCTGTTAAGTTGGTAGTCGCATTTGCGCCTGGGGGGCCTGCAGACATCATTGCCCGACTTCTAGCGCAAGCTATGCAAGACAAATTAGGGCAATCAGTCATTGTCGAAAATCGAGCTGGAGCTGGTGGCAATATTGCAGCTCGATTTGTTGCAAAGGAATCGCCCGACGGATATGTATTGCTTGTTACAACAAGTTCATTGGCTGTCAATCAAACTCTTTACAAAGAGCCAGGCTATGACGCGCTTAAAGATTTTTCACACATTGGATTAATTGCGATTAGTCCCAATATCATCGTAAGCCATCCAAGTGAGCCTTCTGGTGATTTGAAAGAATTTATTCGCAATTACAAAGGTAAAAATGTTTCTTATGGATCTGCAGGCATTGGCAGTACACCACATTTAACGGGTGACCATGTGTTGCGTGTTCTAGGTAAACTTGATGCAGTTCACATACCATTTCAAGGTGCAGCACCGGCTTTAAATGCAACCATGGCAAACCAAGTTCAATTAGCAAGTGTTGCATTGCCTCCGGCGGTGCCTCTGATTAAGAGCGGTAAATTAAAAGCCTTGGCAGTTACAAGCCTGAAGCGATTAGATACATTACCTAACGTTCCTACGGTTTCTGAATCTGGATTCTCTGAGTTTGAAGACTATACGTGGGTCGGTTTGTTTGCGCCTACGAAATTACCTAATGATCTTCTTATTCGATTAAATGTCCTCATCAATGAGGCAGTACGACAACCCGATTTTCGCGAAAAATTAAACGCTGTTGGATTCGAGGCTCAGACTGGAAGCCCTCAATACTTCAATGACTATTTAAAACTTGAACTCACAAAGTGGGGAAAGATTGTGAAGGAAACTGGAGTGTCACCGCAATGAGCGAAAAAAGCCCAAGAACATATATTCGCAGGATTGTCACTGGTCATGATGATCAGGGTCGATCCATTGTGACCGAGGATCAACTTGCGCCTTCTGTCCACTCAAATCCTAAGAGGGTTGGATACCATCTCACTCAGTTGTGGATGACAGACCAAACACCTGCCTTCGTAGGCAATGAGCCCGATCCCACCTCACGGCCTTTAAAGCTTGAGCCGCCTAAAAACGGATCCGTCGTTCGAATCATTGAATTTGGACCCGAAGGTGATTGGCTTGACAAAATTGATGCTCAAGATACCAAGCTTGCTTGGAGTGCTTTAGGCACACACACGGCCTCTACAAACCAAACAGGTAATGCTAAGCACCCATTTATGCACCGCACACAATCGGTGGACTATGCATTAATTTTAGAAGGCGAAATTACCTTGTTGCTTGACAATGAGGAGGTCCTCATGAAGACAGGTGACTTTTTAGTAGAGCGTGGAACCAATCATGCTTGGGCCAACAGATCTGGTGCAATGTGCCGAATTTTATTTGTGCTGATAGACGGGCAATTTGATCCTGAACTTTCAAAACACTTTGTCTAATTGCGTTAATTTCTAAGATAGATCTAAACTTCTTAGTAGTTTTGATGGTTAGACAACAAATAGCGAGTACAAAAATGATGCTTAAAAAGAAATTACGCTTGGTAAATTTGGTTTTTATAGCGTTATCAATTTTTAATATGGCTGCTGTCGAAGCGGCTGAATTAAAAATATTGGGTGCAATTGCAATGCAGGAAATTACTGCTGACCTTGTGCCAAAGTTTGAGCGTGCAACAGGTCATAAAGTGGTTGTAATAGCCGACACACTGGGTGGAATTATCAAGAGAATCGAGGACGGTGAAACTGCTGATTTGGTGATGCTGCCCGCTCTTGGAATTGCAAACCTAGTGAGGCAGGGAAAAGCATCGGAATCTGAGGTCCGATCTATTGCAAGATCTAGTGTAGGAATGGCAATTCGAAAAGGAAGTAATAAGCCAGACATTTCTACGCCAGAGTCTTTTAGAAATGTAATGTTGTCATCTAAGTCAGTTTTCATTTCCGACCCTTCACAGGGAGGTTTTGTGACGCCTCATCTGCTCAATGTTTTTGCTCGTTTGGGTATTAGTGAAGAAATGAAAGGCAAGCTTGTATTCACCAAAAAAGCGGGAACGGCAGGTATTCAAGAGACAATAACCTCAGCTAACGTAGACATTGGATTAAACCAATTACAGGAGTTCGCACCAATTAGTTCGATGGAAATCGTAGGCCCACTTCCTGGTGATCTAGGTCTGACTACAACTTTCGCAGGTGTCGTTCTAAACGGGGCAAAAGAATTGAAAGTTGCTCAAGCTTGGGTTAGCTTTTTGCGTACTCCTGAAGCCGCATCTGTTATCAAGTCAAAGGGAATGGAGCTTGCTTGGTCTGAGAGTTGCAACGCAAGTCCTGTGACCGTACAAATTCTTGGTTCTGGTGGTCCGGTTGTAAGTAAGGATCGAGCATCCTCGAGTTACTTGCTTTGGATCGATGGGCGCTCAAGAATGCTTGTAGACATGGGTGGCGGCGCATTCTAGCGTTTTGGTCAAGCTGAGGCCAAGCTGACCGACCTATCGCTTGCTGCAATGAGTCATTTCCATCCAGACCATGTCGCAGACTTGCCAGCTTTATTTTGGCTCAGTAACCGCGTTCGTAAAGAACCTCTTCCATTCATTGGACCTTCGGGAAACGCGAAGGTTCCTGGTGTCAATGAATTTCTTTCTAGACTGTTTGATGTTGATCGGGGTGCATTTCAGGTCATGGGAACATCTATGGGCGCGCCACAAGTGGGCGACGAAGGCGGGGGCGTCAAGCTTGAAGTTAGCGCTGTTGCTATCACTAAGAACGAACCTATGACCGTTTTTGAGAAAGATGGCATGAAAGTCACAGCCCTTACTATTCCTCACGGAAACATCCCGGCTCTTGCTTACCGAGTTGAAACTCGTGGCGTATCAATTGTGTTTAGCTCAGATCAAACCGGGACCAATCCCAAATTTGTAGAGTTTGTTCGTGGAACCAATGTACTGATCATGCATATGGCAATTGCTGCGGGAACCACAAATCCGCTTCATGCAGCGCCAGCCGTTATTGGTCGGATCGCACAGCAGGCGAATGTTGGAAGACTTATTGTTAGCCATATCGGTCCTTTTGACGTTAACGCAGCTATTCTAGAGTTAAGAACCACCTACTCAGGTCCTTTGACAGTGGGGGCCGATTTGCAGTGCACGCCAGTCGTCAATTGAGTTTTTATCATCGCCAGCAAATTGTTCGGCTCTTGTAGTCTGCGAATTTCGTAGACATTCAGTGATCAGAATTACACGCCTTCAATAATTCGAATGTCACGAACCACTGCGTTGCTGCCCAAAGCAATCAGAGCCTCTTTGTAGCCAGGGCTGTTGTAGGCCGCAAGAGCTGCCTCAACGCTTTCAAACTCGATGAGTACAGTTCGCTGTTGTAATCCGCTTTCTTTGACTGCAGCAGGCACGCCTCGTGCTAAAAATTTGCCACCTGCAGCCGTCAAACTAGGGCCTGCCAATTTGGCATAGGCAGCCAATGCTTCGTTGTCACTGATGCTCTGATAAGCGCTGATCCAATATGCTTTAGTCATTTTTTATTCCTTGATTACTTTGAAAAAATCAGATTCCTAAACGGCAGTGTATTACGATTTCGCACAGCGAAACCCAATATTGTGGTGTCCCGCTTTAGGGTTCCGGGAGAGGTTTCGTCCCCTTTGGGTTGTCGTTATCTCTTCTTCGCTTGAATCATGCCCGCCACCCCGAGTGGATCGCACAGGACCCGTATTTTGGTTTTCTCGGCCATCGTCAGATTTGTAGGGGTAGGGGAGGTAGGCGCTAGAGACCCATTCCCATTGATTGCCGGCCATGTCTAGAAGTCCGTATGGACTTGCGCCGTCTGGAAATGCATCAACGGGTGCTGATGCGTTGAAAGGCCCGCCATAAAAAGCTAATTTTGGATTTGGTTTTGAATTTCCCCAAGGGTATTTTCTGCCGTCTGTGCCGCGTGCTGCTTTTTCCCATTCAGCTTCGGTAGGCAATCGCTTTTTCAGCCAAGAGCAGTAATCACGAGCGCCTACCCAACTTACTTCGTTAACAGGGTGCCTTGCATAGCCTTCATCAGCCTGCCATTTTGACTGTCGCAAGTGAATTCTTGCATCATTGTCATCGTCATCGTAAAAGCTATCACCCCGTTGATTTCTTAAGCCTTGGCTATTCAGAAACTCTGCAAATTCAGCGTTGGTTATGGGTAATACATCGATAAAAAATGATTTAACACTGACCGTATGTGCAGGTTTTTCGTCATCTGGTCCCGTATTGGAGCCCATCGTAAAGGCGCCTTCTTGAATCAGGGCCATAGCTTTTGATGCACTCAGGTTTAAATTGGCCATCTGAGCCTGACTCACATTCATGCCAAAAATAAACAACCATAAAGTAAATGTAAAAACTTTGAATCGCATGGCTGGAAGTGTAGAAGGCTAATTAAAAAATCAGCTTGAAACTGTTGTCTTGAACTTCAATAGACTCTAAGTTCTTTCCAACCATATCCGGTACATGGTAAACAGAAGTTCCATCTAACATGGTTAGCAGTGAGGAATTTAAAACATGAATGACTGTGCTTGAAAGTTCTTTGCCGTCAGCAGTAACAAGCTTCAAAATATTGACTTTTGATATTTCAATATCACCTTTTGATTTGTTCCAAACTGGCTGTGTATCTATGCAAAAGTCTCCCGAGCGCTGCGGTACTTTGATGGTCCATATGCCACACAATTCAATTTTTTGTCGTTCTTTGCTGAATTTGGTTGAGGGTTGATCCAACACGACTGTTAATTTTTCTTTAGGAAATTTTTTGACAACAGCCAAGTCAATGAGTGATTTGGGAATACTTAAAGAAAGTGCAAAAGCTGAATTGAATGTGAGCAGAAATGCGATTGCATTTAAAAATTTTATTTTGTGCATAAGTGCCTGTCAGTTCAGTTCAAAGGCAGTGTCTTTAATGGGTGCATAAGTTATATCACTATCAACGACATTGGCCAGTTAACGCGTTTTAAGAAAGGACAGTTTATAGGAGGGCTTTGCCAAATACCATCCCTTACAAACTTTACCGTGTCGCTTAGGGTAAACATTGCATTGCCCTCATTGCCCATGACTGCTTCTGTGTACATAATATTTCTTCACTTTACAGCAAAGGCTTACCGTGGAATGGTCAGAATTGAATTACACCGTACAGGATGGTGTGGGTCTTATTACCTTAAACCGTCCCGATAGGCTTAACGCTTGGACACCAACTTTGGAATTTGAGTTTCGATCGGTGATAGAAACTTCTCAACAGGATGATTCTGTCCGGTGTTTGGTGCTTACCGGTGCTGGCAGAGCCTTTTGTGCCGGCATGGACATGGCCATTTTGGGGTCTTCTGGCCGCAAAGCTTTCGAGTCGGACTCCGAAGACGATGTCATGCAGCGTTATGGCTATTTGTTTGGATTTGACAAACCTCTTATCGCTGCCATGAACGGCGCGGCTGCAGGTGTGGGTCTTTGCCTGGCGCTTTATTGCGACATACGCTTCATAGCCAGTGGTGCCAAAGTAGCACTTCCCTACACACGAAGAGGCTTGGTTGCAGAGCATGGATTGGCGTGGTTGCTGCCGCGCCTAATAGGGCCATTGCACACTGCTGATTTACTCTTGAGCGGTCGCACCATCGAAGCCCAAGAAGCCAGCCAAATGGGCATGGCCTTGCTGCGACCCTCTGAAGGTTTTATGGATGCAGTCCTGGCTTATGCCAAAGATCTGGCTTCATCGTGCTCCATCCGATCTACGCGCATTATCAAAAAGCAACTTCAGCAGGCCCGATATCAAACCTTTGGGCAAGCTACCTACATCGCTGACAGAGAAATTGCCTTATGCCGTGAAACCCACGACTTCAAGGAAGGTGTCCAGCACTTCATTGAAAAGCGAAAACCTAACTTCACGGGCCGTTAATCATGCAAGATAAAGCCAATTTGCCATTAAGCGGTATTCGAGTTTTAGAAATGGGGCAGAACATCGCGGGCCCCTACGCGAGCGAAATTTTGTCGTCTCTTGGTGCCCATGTTGTGAAGATTGAACGACCCGAAACGGGTGACGATGCCCGAGGTTGGGGGCCGCCTTTCTGGCAAGGCACTGCAACCACTTTTCAGGCCATGAACCATGGCAAAAAAAGCATTGCCCTCGATGTCAAAAATCCTGAGCACATTCAGTGGCTGAAGAAGTATTTGTCTGAAGTAGACGTCTTTGTACAGAACATGCGTCCTGGCTTGCTAGAAGAATTGGGTTTAGGTTCTGCAGAAATTTGCGCTTTGAACCCGCGTTTGATCTATTGTTCACTTACCGCCTTTGGCCATAAGGGACCCAAAAAGCTCGACCCTGGGTATGAACCCATGATTCAAGCCTTCGCCGGATTGTTTAGCGTCAATGGCGATGAGAACGGGCCAACTTCGCGTGTGGGTATGCAAGTGTTGGATCTGGGTACTGGCATCTGGTCTGCATTGGGATGCATTGCCGCATTGTTTCAACGTCAGCAAACTGGTAAGGGCTGTGTTGTGGACACTTCATTGTTTGAAACAGCAATGGGTTGGTTGCAGGTCATGATGGCTGGCTATCAAGTTACGAAAAAGCAGCCAGCAAGACACCGAAGTGGTAATCCCAATGTGGTGGTCTTTCAAGCACTGCCAACTTTGAATGGTGAAGTGGTTGTGGCTGCTGCAAATGACAGGCTGTTTATTAAATTGGTCACGGCATTGGGCAGGGAGGATTGGGCACGAGATCCTTTGTACGCCACGAACGCACTTCGCGTTAAGAACAAGGCAAGCATCATTCCTGAGATGGAAAAAATATTTCGCACGCAGACAACCGAACATTGGAATGAATTGCTTGAAGGATTGGGTATCCCTTGCGCACCCATTCACAATTTCGAGCAAGTCTTAGCACAACCGCAAACTCACGAAATCGGTATTTTTCAAAATATTCCAGATTTGGACATGAAGATTGTGGGGCTTCCTATTTCGTTTGATGGCATACGCCCGCCGGTTGTTCGCAGAGCGCCCAATATTGGCGAACATACCCAAGAAGTTTGCAATCATTTTTCTATACAAACTGATGGAGAGACAAAATGAAAAGACGGCATTTCGCAGGATGGATGGGGTCGTTGCCTTTAACAGCATTGCCCGTTGCGTGGGCGCAACCTAAATCAATTCAGATCATTGTTCCATTTGGCCCGGGGGGCTCGGGTGATATTTCTGCCCGAATGTTTGCAGACTTCATCACACGCAAAACTGGGCAAGCTGTGGTTGTAGAGAACCGCGCAGGAGCCAATGGCATCTTGGGCGTCGAAATGGTCCGCAAAGCGCCTGCAGATGGCTCCGTCTTGCTGCTTGCAACAACTTCTACCCATTTGGCCAATCCCAGTTTATATAAAAAATTACCCTACGACCCAGATAAAGATTTTCGATTGGTTGGATCTTTTGGAACTGGCTCCACCTACATGTTAGTGCGTCCCGATGCACCGTGGTCCACTTTGCAAGAATTTGTTGCAGCCGCCAAGGCCGCTCCAGGCTCCATCAATTACGGACATTTCAATGCGTCTTCACAAGTGACATGTGCCTTATTTGCAAATACCGCAGGCATTAACTTGACGCCTATTCCCTATAAACAGGTTAATCAAGCCATGTCGGAGTTGATTGGGGGGCAGATACAGGTCATTTTTACAGACACCGTGCAAGGCGATTCATTTGTGGCGTCAAAAGTTTTACGTGCACTGGCTGTTCACAGTACCACCCGTCTAAAAAAATATCCGAACGTGCCGATGATCACTGAGTCATATCCCAACTTCACCATTCAAGGTGGGTTCTTGGGCATTGCAGTACCCGCTTCCACACCTTTAGAGATACAGCAGCGATTGAATGATCTGATGAATGAAGCCGTGACCACAGACCCCATCAAGTCTCGAATGGAGGGGTTTGCCTTTGTGCCGATCAAACAGACCTTGGCAGAGTTGTTGGCAGGAGAGCGGCAAGAGCGTCAGAAGTGGCGCACCTATGTGCCAATGGCAGGTATTGAAGTTCAGTGATACTTTTCTGAGGTTCGATTAGGCCTTGGCTTTTTGTAAAGCAGCCCAAATTTTGGGAGCAGTGAAAGGCATGTCCATTTGGTTGATACCGTAGGGGCGCAAAGCGCTCATGACGGCATTGGCCAATGCAGGCAAGGAGCCCGTGCAACCTGACTCGCCCACACCTTTAGAGCCCAACAAATTAAGTTGGGTTCGGACTTCGTAAGTTTCATTCGTTAAGTGGGGAACGCAGCCAGCACGCGGCATGGCGTAGTCCATGAAACTGCCGGTCAGCAACTGGCCTTGGCTGTCATAAACCACTTGCTCGCAAAAAGCTTGCCCCCAGCCTTGCACAACGCCGCCATGCACTTGTCCACGAACAAGTTGCGGAGAGATCACTTGTCCCAAGTCGTCCACGGCATAGTAATGAATCAAGTGAGTTTCACCCGTTGCGGGATCAATTTCTACTTCAGCGACGTGACATCCATTGGGATACGTTGCGCCTGAAGTCGCTTCACCCAATGCACTGAGCGAGGTTTTATCTTCGTTTTTCAGAGCATCAATGATTTGGGCCGTTGTAGTGGTGGAACCGTTCGCAAGCCAAACACCATTTTCAAAATGAACCTGAGCTATGTCGACACCCATCGTCTTCGCTGCATGCGGTTTGATGGTTTCAAGCATCTGATGGCACATGGCCAAAATAGCACTGCCAGCACCGTATAAGGAACGGGATCCACCTGTTCCATTGCCTAGCAATTTTTGATTGGCTTTACCAGCTTCATAGCGCACACGATCGGCCGGCCAACCCAATGCTTTTTCGATGATACTGGCAAATGAAGTGGAGTGGCCTTGGCCCGAAGGACCCGTGACACCGTAAACATACAAATTACCGTTGGCATTGAATTCGCCCCAAGCTTGATCTTTTGGTGCGGTTCCTGCACCCGATGCCTCGAGAAAAGTAGACAGGCCAATACCGCGAAATTTACCTTGACTTAAAGATTGGGCGCGGCGTTCTTCAAATGTGGCGTAGTGTGATATTGCCAAAGCGCGGTCAAGTAACTTTTCACTCAAGCAGGTGTCTATGGTGCTACCGTTAGCTGTTTTGTAGGGAAACGCAGATTCTGCAATGAAATTTTTGCGGCGCAAGGCAACAGGGTCATAGCCATGTTGGTGCGCAGCAAAGTCAACCAAACGTTCAATGGCGTAGGCAATGTCGGGTCGTCCTGCACCGCGATAGGCAGATACCGGCGTGGTGTTGGTGTACACCACCTCTGACTCCATGAAGAGCGCAGGGATTTGGTAGACCCCGCCCATGGTGATCGACAGATTCCGTGTGCCAATGAAGGTGCTCATCATGCAGTTGTAGGCCCCCGCATCAACACGGTCCTTAAATCGAATGGCCAATATGTGGCCCTCGACATCGAGTGCTATTTCGCCATTCAAGATCAAGGCACGACCATGCCAATCACTGAGAAAAATTTCGCTTCTAGAGCCAACCCAGCTGACTGCGCAGCCGAGGTGGCGAGCTGCCAATACCAACGCGGCATGCTCGCTATACGGCCCACCGCGAAGTCCAAATGACCCTCCCACATCGTTGGCGTCAATGCGCAAGGATTCTGGTGTAGCACCTGAAGCCAGTGCTAAAAAGTTGCGCATTCCCAAAATGCCTTGATGAGGCGTATGCACAGTCGTGATGCCAGCAACTTCATCGTGGATGGCTACGACTGCCCTTGGCTCCATGGGAACGCCCATGAGTCTTTGGCTTAAAACTCTAAGCTGGCTGGTGAAGGTGGCTTTGGCAAATGCGGCATTCACGGGTTCTGCATCGCCCGACGCAAAATGCACAGATACATTGCGAGGCGCATTACCATGCAATTGAACTGCACTTGGAAGCGTTGTTTGTTCTGGGTCAACACTGGCTTCGAGAACTTCGAATTCGATTTCAGCAAGCTCAGCGGCATCTTGAGCACAAAGCGCAGAAACTGCAAAAACCACGGCAATCGGTTGACCCACAAAGCGCACAGTGCCTTCAGCCAAAATAGGCATGAGTGCCAAAACTTGCTCTTCACCTCCTTTGCCTTTGGCCGTGACGGGGTTGACAATGTTGCCAGCACCCATTGCTTTTAAATCTTCAGCGCTTGCCACCCAGCGCACCCCAGGGTATGCGCGAACAGCTTCTAAATTGAGGTGCTTAATATGGGCGTGTGCATGCATGGATCGAATGACATAAGCGTGCAACATGCCTGGGTAATTGTGATCTGCCGTGAAATGACCTTTGCCTGTAATGAGAGATAAATCCTCTTGGCGTGAGGGCGTGAATCGGGCATTCATGCTTGTTTCTCCTGCATGGCGGAGGCGGCTTGTTTGACCGACTCAACAATGTTGATGTAGCCCGTGCATCTGCACAAGTTACCGGCCAAACCTTCATGAATTTGGGCGTCTGTTGGTTGTGGGTTGTTTGCTAGCAAGCCCGCTGTGGCCATGATCATCCCGGGGGTACAAAATCCGCATTGAAGTGCATGGCAATTGGAAAAAGCAACTTGAATGGGGTGCAAGTTAGCACCGCTGGCCAATCCCTCGATGGTTGTAATTTGGGCGCCATTGGCTTGCACTGCCAACACTGTGCACGATTTAACCGTATCACCGTTCATGAGGAGGGTGCAGCAACCGCATTGGCTGGTGTCGCAACCAACGTGTGTTCCTGTTAATTTGAGCTTGTCGCGCAAAACATCTGCAAGTAAAGCGCGGTCTTCCACCTCAAGCTTTTGGGTGGTTCCATTGATATTGAGTGATATTTGGCTCATGGTGTTCAATTCAAATTGAGGCTAAGCGAGAGACGGCCTGGGCATACAAGGTGTTGACCAAATGAGCTCTATAAGTTGAGGGGGCATGTATATCGTCTAGCACGCTGTCGTGTACAAAACGCAAATTTTTGGGCACAGAACCCGCAGCGGCTTCTGCTTCGTCCCATCGGCAAACACAGTCGGTAGCGCCTGTGACAGCTACACGCCATTGGTCCTTTGATATTTGCGCAACAAAAACCCCTGCCATGGCGTAGCCAGTTGCGGCGTGGCGGAACTTGGCATAGGCGCTTTGAAGTGGTTTGGTAAAACTCAGGCCTTCGATGATTTCGTCACTTGCTAAAGCCGTGGAAAACATGCCTAAGAAAAAATCATCGGCAGCTATTTCGCGTTTTTGAGTTTTGATGGTGGCATTGAGTCCCAGTACAGCAGCAGGGTAATCGGCAGCAGGGTCGTTATTGGCCACTGAACCACCGAGGGTACCTCTGGCACGCACCTGGGGATCGCCAATCATGCCTGCCAATTCTGCTAAGCCGATGCTGAATTTGCGTACGTCAGGATGCCGCGAAACACTTTGGTGTGTAGCGCCTGCGCCAACCCACAAATGATGGCCTTTAACTTGAATGTCACGCCAACCCGGTAAACCCGTGATGTCAATGAGTTCGTCGACCTGAATCAGCCGGTGTTTCAAGGATGGAATGAGGGTCATGCCACCTGATAAGAGGCGGGACGCATCACTGCGGGTTAAAGCCGCACAGGCCTGATCGACAGACTGTGCCTTTTGATAGCTGAAGGAGTACATATTGAGCCGTAAAAGTGGAGATCTATCTTGCAGTCAGAATTCAATATCGCGCTTAGACTGTACTTGACAGTCATTCGATTCATCGCAAACGGACATAATCTGGTTGAGATTAATAAATAAATGATACCAAAGGTTAGCAACATGGGTGGTGCTTTAAGTGGATTGCGGATCCTCGATTTGTCCAGTGTTCTGATGGGGCCATTTGCCACACAGCTTATGGCGGACATGGGAGCAGATGTGATCAAAATCGAGCCTCCCACAGGCGATACGGTGAGAGGCATTGGTCCAATGCGAAATCCGGGCATGGGCTCCAATTTTTTGCACGTCAATCGCAATAAGCGCAGTTTGGTATTAAATCTTAAAAAAACAGACGGCTTGGACGCATTCTTCAAGTTGGTCGAAACAGCCGATGTCGTTGTCTACAACATTCGTCCCCAAGCAATGGCGCGACTGGGAATTGATTACGAACGACTCAAAGCCATTAACCCCCGGATCATTTATGCAGGCCTTTATGGCTACAGTGAAAAGGGCCCTTATGCGGGAAAACCTGCTTACGATGATTTGATTCAAGGTGTGGCTGCGGTGCCCAGTTTAATGAGCAAGGCCAGTGGTGGGGAGCCCCGTTATGTACCTTTGACACTGGCTGATCGCACCGTTGGTTTGATGGCCTGCAATGCCATTTTGGCAGCCGTCGTCTCCCGATATCAGACGGGCTTAGGGCAATCTGTTGAGGTTCCCATGTTTGAGACCTTAACCCAGTATGTGCTGGGAGAGCATATGTCGGGAGCTTCCTACGACCCACCTATGGGGCCCACAGGCTATGCACGCTTGCTGGTTAAAGAGAGACGACCCTACCGCACCCGCGATGGCTATTTGTGTGTCTTGATTTACACCGATCGACATTGGGAAAAATTTTTAGAATTGACAGGACAAGCCGAGCTGTTCAAAAAAGATCCAAGGTTTGCCAATATCGGTGCGCGCTCCATGCACATTAATGATTTGTACGCCATGGTTGCCCAGGCTATTTCAACAGATACGTCTCAAAATTGGATGGATCGATTGAATGAGGCTGATATTCCCTGCATGTTCATGCACGATGTCGACAGTTTGTTAAAGGACCCGCATCTTTTGGCGGTCGGCATGTTGCAGTATGTTGAACACCCAAGTGAAGGACGGATGTTGGAAATCGGTGTGCCTTTTAGTTTTTCAGGCACGCCGGGTTTGTCCGTTCAAAAGCCTGCGCCTCAATTGGGGCAGCACAGTGTGCAGGTATTAAGCGAGGCTGGCTTGGATCTGAAGGCCATTGAAGCCTTACAGATGTCTGGCGCAACCAATCGATAAATTATTCTGCCTTGGCGCCAGAGTCTTTGACTGCCTTGCTCCAACGGGGCATTTCGGTGCGTAAGTAAGCTGCGTATTCTGCAGGCGTACCCCCCAAAATATCGGCGCCTTGTGCCGCCAATCTTGAACGAATGTCGGGGTGAGCCAGTGCCTTGTTCACTTCGGCATTGAGTTTTTGAATAATCTCAGCAGGTGTGCCTGTGGGAACCACAATCCCTTGCCATGCCGCTGCTTCAAACCCAATGATGCCCGCTTCAGCTAAGGTTGGCAGATCGGGTAGGAGCGGTGAACGTTTGGCGCTTGTGACTGCCAGTCCGCGCAATCGATTGTCGCGAACATAGGGCAGTACTGTATTGATGGTATCGATCATGAACTGAGTTTGACCCGAAGCCAGATCGACCAAGCCAGGTGCACTGCCTTTGTAAGGAATATGTTGAGTCTGTATGCTAGTTTGTGTTGACATCATGGCACTGGCCAAATGGGTGATGGTTCCTGTACCAGATGAACTGTAATTAAGCGCACCTGAACGTGATTTGGCCAAGTCTAGAAACTCCTTGACCGAACGCGCTGGCAGCTGGGGATTGACAACCAAAACCATTGGGACACTGGCCGTTAGGAGAACAGGCGCAAAGTCTTTAAGCGTGTCATAGCTCACCTTGCCATACAACGCAGGGCCGATCACGATGGCCGATGTGTTGTAGAAAATGGTGTAACCATCTGGCACTGCTCTGGCAGCCAATTCGGCAGCAATGTTGCCACCTGCGCCTGGCTTATTGTCGACGATGACTTGCTGACCAAGTTGCTCAGACAATTTTTGCGCCAGAACTCTAGAGACCAAATCGGTAGGCCCACCTGGCGGAAAGGCGATGATCATGCGGACAGGCTTGGTGGGCCAACTTTGCGCCCAAAGCATGCTTGTCATCAATGCTAGAAAAAAACCAACTGCAAATCGTGTCCAGGATTTCATGACTTTTCCTTATGCATTGAAGTGATCTAAGATCTGACCAGGACCTTGCGAATGGTCGACGTAGTTGTGGCCATCGTGCACTTTGACGCCATTCACCCAAACGCCATGAACTCCGCTGGCTGTCCTAACCATGCGAGACCCTCCGCCAGGTAAATCTTGAACCGGTATTGGTTTTGAGATGCCCACGGTTGCGGGGTCAAATAGCAACATATCAGCCGGCAATCCAACTTGCAACCTGCCGCGTTCTGGAATCCTGAAGCGGTCGGCCGGTTCGCTGGTAATTTTGCGAATACCTTCACTGAGCGTGAAATGCCCTGTCTCTCTCACCCAATGCGACAGAAAATACAGGCCAAATCCTGCATCGCACATATAACTCAAATGCGCACCAGCATCAGACAAGGTAATGACACTTGCAGGGTGTTTAAGTGAGGGGGCAACGCCCTCATCGTTGTTGTTGAAAAACTTACCCACAAAATGAGTGCCAAGATCTTCGGACAGCGCAAGATCTAAAAAAACATCGACAGGGTCTTGGCCTTGCAGTTCGGCAAGGGCCTGAATGCTCTGGCCTTCCAGCTTTTGGTTTTCGGGGCGCATTGTTGGGCCAACCTCGATATGTCGCCAGTTCCCTAAGAACAAAATACCTTGTTTAGGTTGCTTCAGATCTTTTCGAAATGCATCGCGAAACTCTGCAGAGCGGTAGATACTTGGCAATGCATCGGCTGTGGCACTTTTGACAACATCAAAAGCTGAATGACTAAGAAGTACGTAGGGATCAGTGAGACTGAAATCAAATGACAAGGGCTGGCAACTGGTCAAAATATACAACTCATGACCGCGTTCCATAGCCTGTGCACAGCGCTCGTAATACGTGGCGCCCAGCAATGGATTGCCTTCGTTGTACATGGTCAGTACGGTTGAAATGTAAGCAGGGCGTCCCGTATCCTCGACGATAGATTCCATGATGTCTGGGCTAGCCCGCGTACCCGTGGCCATCATGAAGACGCCTTTTTTCTTCTCGCCTAGTATGGAGGTCAGGGCTCGCAGTTCGGCCTCAGAGGCAATGGTTGATGGCATTGGAATGCCTCCATAGCCACTGTGGTTTGGTGAAAAAGATGAGGCAAAGCCAATGGCGCCATGGTCCATCGCATCGCTCACCATGCTTTGCATGGTCTGCAGTTGCTCGGCACTTGGCTCGACACGGCGCGATCCATCTGCGCCCATTACAGCTGTGCGAATGACAGAGTGACCCGCAAAAACAGCCGTATTGATATAGGGGCCAATGCGCCGCAATTGATCCATGTATTGACCAAATGATTCGAATTCCCAATTCACACCGGTGAGCAAGGCGTTCAAATCCATGCCTTCAACCACGGAAAGATTCTTCAACATGGTCTCTCGCAAAGGCGCAGGGCAGGGCGCTATACCAAAGCCACAATTGCCAATGACGGCAGTTGTGACCCCCAGTGCTGGCGAGGGGGACATGGTGCGGTCCCAAGTCACTTGGGCATCGTAGTGGGTGTGCAAATCTACAATGCCAGGCATCAGGGCAAGCCCCTGAGCATCGATGGTTTCATGCGCAACATCGGTGATGTGGCCTATCTGCGCTACTCGTCCATTGGACACGGCCACATCGCTTAGCACTGGCGGAAGACCAGCACCATCAAATACTTGTGCATTTCGAATGATCAAGTCATACATATGGGAAAGCCTTGAAAGTAATGTTGGCTTATTTGGCTTGAAAATTAGGTTCTCGCCGCTCAGTCATGGCTTTGACGCCTTCTTTAAAGTCTTCCGTTTTGAATTGCCAATTTTGTTCAATACTTTCATGCGCAACGGCTTTTTGCAGTTGTTCAACCAAGCCTTGACGCATCGTTGCGCGAGTTGATTGAACAGATAGTGGCGCTGAAACAGCTATTTCTTGCGCAAGTTTCATGGCTTCTTTCCGAACCTCGGATTGAGGAACCAATAAATCGGCCAGTCCCATGTCCAGCGCTTCCTGCCCATTGACGCGGCGACCGGTGAAAAAAAGCAAGTTGGCTTTTTGAATGCCTACTAAGCGGGGCAGAGTGACTGACAATCCAAATCCTGGGTGGAATCCGAGTCGGTTGAAGTTGGCTGTGAACCTGCCTTCTGGGCAGGTAACTCGAAAATCAGCTACCAAAGCCAGGCCCAGACCGCCCCCAACGGCGGCACCTTGAATGGCTGCAACAATAGGTTTTTTGCAGGAAAAAATTCGAATCGCTTCGAAATAAAGCGGGTTGGTGCCAGGATTTTCTGGGCGACTGATTTTGTCGTTCGGACTGTTGAATTTGGCGCCCGCACAAAATGCAGTGCCCTCTGACGCCAACACAATTGCGCGGCAGTTGGGGTTCTTGTCCAGCTCCTCAAAGGTACTGGCGATTTGCTGGATCAAGTCAAAGTCGAAAAAATTGTGGGGAGGACGGCAAATTTCAACCAGGGTAACATGCCCTTCTTGAGAGATTTTCAGATCGGATGCGGTGCTCATGAATTAAATTCCTAATTTAAATTGCGGTGAAAAAATTTCTATTTGCCATTAACGATCGCGCCTTGATTGACCAAGGATTCAATCTCATTGTGGCTATAACCCAATTCGATCAGAATTGACTCGGTGTCTTGTCCTAAGCGCCGTGCTTGATGGCGTACTTTGGCTGGGGTTTTGGTGAATTTAACGGGTGGGCGAACATATCGGATGGCACCTAAATCTGGATGCACTTCATCTGTAAATAATTGGACTGCTTGTAGTTGTGGATGTGAAGGCAACTCTTCCATGGTGTAGATGGGTGTTGCAGGTATATCGAGTCGATCGCAAATTTCAATCCATTCTGCAGTTGTTTTGGTCGCCGTGATATTGTGCAAAGCGGAATACAGACCTTGGATGTTGGCGTTGCGAGTGATACGGTTTGTAACGCCCAACTCTTTGCCAAGAGCCTCCTGCCCAGCATCCCGGAAAAAACTTTCCCAATGGTGGTTGGTATAAGGCAGCATGGCAATGTAGCCGTCTAGCGTAGGACTGGGCTGACGCCCCCCCGACAGCACCCGGCTGTAGCCGGCGTTTTGTGTTGCTGGATTGCGTGTTAAGCCGCCCAT
>Ga0114960_10001399_pt1 | contig 19391 bp, 17 predicted proteins | sample C_130625_MF_Meta_FD_92637 | JGI IMG/M metagenome (GOLD analysis project Ga0114960, IMG submission 92637) | Freshwater microbial communities from Lake Croche, Canada to study carbon cycling - C_130625_MF_MetaG | ecosystem: Environmental > Aquatic > Freshwater > Lake | place: Lake Croche, Canada... | reverse complement strand
GGCAATTTGAGCGGCTCTGGCCAAAACTTCATGGGCCATGGATGCGCTACGCAACTCATAAAACCATTTCATGTATTGTGAGACGATCTCATGCTGCCTGGTTGAGTCTTGGGTGTAGTGAATGAACTCAGTTCGATGGCCCGTTTGTTCTTGTGTGATGGTGGTGGGCGAGAGTCCAGCAACGATGATCACCGGTATGCGAGAGCGAGCTGCATTGTGCACACTGCAGCCCAAATTTTGCGTTCCCACATCCACATGCACCAAGACCATTTGAGCTTGGCGAGTGATCATTGAAAATCCATGGGCTGCACTGAGCGCCGTCATTTCATGCGGGCAGACGATGATTTGCGGCATGCTTTGTCCATTGGCGCTCAAGGCAGCGAAGGCCTCAATGAAAGCGGGGTGATCGCTGCCCAGGTTGGTGAACACATATTGAACACCAAGCTTGACCGCGTCTTGTAAAAGCCGGCTGGCAGCAGTGGGTGTTTGAGGGGCGGATGGACTCAAAATCAGGCCTTTGATGGGATGGTGGGAAAAGACGCCTTATTATTTCATTGAATCCAAGCCTTTCAGGGTTTAGAGAGACACTGATCCCCTAGGGTATCCCTAATTGCACGGTGCACAAACCCCTTGGGTGAGGCCCACGAAGCAAAGAGGGGAATGCGACTTAAAATAGGACGCTGTGCCGCACAGCACGGCTTCACTCCTCACCAAAGCATGATCAAAATTTACCACAACCCTAGGTGCTCAACCTCGCGAAAAACGCTTGAATTTTTGACCGAGCATGGCTTGGCGTTCGAGACCATTTTGTACTTGGACACACCAGCGAGCAAGGCCGATCTTCAACGCATGTTGAAAGACATGAAGATGGGTGTTCGAGACTTGTTGAGAACCAAGGATGCCCCCTATGTGGAGTTGGACTTGTCCAACGAAAAATGGAGCGATGAAGAACTCTTGGACTTCATGGTGGAGCATCCCATTTTGATGAACCGACCTGTTGTCGTGACCAACAAGGGTACAAGGCTTTGTCGGCCCATGGAGACGATCTTGGAGGTGTTGGACTTGCCCGCCTAGGAGAGAGCTGAAGTGCAACTTGTTTTGTATTCTTTTCGACGTTGTCCTTACGCCATGAGGGCGAGGATGGCGCTTGAAGTTTCAAACACTGCATTTGAGCACCGAGAGATTGAGCTCAAGCACAAACCAGCTCATTTGCTTGAAATTTCTCCAAAGGGCACCGTGCCCGTGCTTTGGATTCAAGACCATGGGGAACAACGGGTCATCGAGCAAAGCCTTGACGTCATGAGATGGGCATTAGGTCGCAGTGACCCTGAGGGATGGTTGTTGGACAAGCAGATCCATCTAAGCGAGATGCTGGATTTGATCAAAAAAAACGACGAACACTTCAAATTCAATCTTGATCGCTACAAATACCCCCATCGCTATCAATTGTCAGACCCCATGCCTTACAGGCAGCAGGGCCAATTGTTCTTGGAGGACTTGAACAAGCGACTCGAAAAATCTGCATGTCTTTGGGGCCCAACGCGGTGTTTGGCCGATGCGGCGCTCATGCCCTTTGTTCGCCAATTTTCAAAGGTCGATCCGCCTTGGTTTGAGCAGTTGCCTTTTGAAAAACTGAAAGCTTGGTTGCATGATTTTGAAAGCTCAGAATTGTTTGTCTCCATCATGTCCAAGAAACCCCTTTGGGCTCCTTCGACATCTTCTTCAAATGCCAATTTGACCTCCCAAGGCTAAAAACTTATAATTAGGGTAAACCCTAGTAGGGTTTGTTTTGATATGCAAGGTAGTTGCTAGGAATCTGGACTAAGATGCCTGCACTCTACCGATACTTGAAGGACTGTATGTCATCGACTGAAAATGAATCTGGCCAAGCTCACAAGAGCAGCATGGCCGCTCTTTTGATTGGCGCCTTGGGCGTGGTTTTTGGAGATATTGGAACTTCACCCCTGTATGCGTTGAAAGTTTCTGTAGAGGCCTCTGGGGGTAGCTCAGGTGCCGCATTGCAACCCGCTGTCTTGGGCATCTTGTCTTTGATCACTTGGTCCTTGTTGTTGGTGGTGACCATCAAATATGTGATGATCATCATGCGAGCAGACAACAACGGGGAGGGCGGCGTCTTTGCCTTGACCGCTTTGGTCTTACAAAAATTACAATCAAGTCCCTCAAAGCGATGGATGGTGACGATCGCTGGAACTGCCGGTGCTGCACTGTTCTTTGGTGACAGCATGATCACGCCGGCCATCTCGGTGCTGAGTGCGGTGGAAGGACTGAATGTGATCTCGCCTGAGCTCAACCACTATGTGATCTACATCACCTTGGTTTTGATTGCAGGCTTGTTTGCTGTTGAGCGATTTGGAACGGGCAAAGTCGGTGTTGTTTTTGGTCCGATCATGCTGGTGTGGTTCATCGTCTTGGGTGCCATGGGCTTTGCTGAGGTGATCCACAGTCCAGAGGTATGGTCTGCGCTCAATCCCTTGAACGGCATCTTCTTTTTGTTCGATCACCAAGCGGTCTCTGTGGCCATCTTGGGCTCGGTGGTCTTGGCGGTCACCGGTGGAGAGGCCTTGTATGCAGACATGGGGCATTTTGGCCGCTCTCCGATACAAAAGGCTTGGTTGATCATTGTTTTCCCTTGTCTGCTGCTCAATTACTTTGGGCAGGGCGCTTTGCTGATCAGAGACCCTTCTGCTTTGGACAATCCTTTTTATCGCTTGTGCCCCTCTTGGGGCTTGTTGCCCTTGTTGGGTTTGGCCTTCATGGCCACCATCATTGCTTCTCAAGCGGTGATTTCAGGTGCTTTTTCCATTGCCAACCAAGCTGTCCAATTGGGCTACATTCCACGCTTGCGCATTCGACACACCTCAGCCCAAGAAATTGGGCAAGTGTATGTTTCAAAAATCAACATCATGCTTTTTTTAGGCGTGGTCTTGTTGGTCTTGACGTTTAAAAACTCTGAGAGCTTGGCCTCTGCCTATGGTATTTCAGTCACGGGTGCCATGGCCATTGACACCTTGCTGGCCTCGTACTTCATGATCTCGGTCAAGAAGTGGAACAAGTCCTTTTTTGCCCCGGTTTTTGCCCTTTTGTTTTTATTGGATTTGATGTTTTTGGTCGCCAATTTGTTCAAGTTTTTCGAAGGCGGTTGGTTGCCGATCGTGGTAGCGAGTTTGGTTTTGTTGGTGATGATTTCGTGGATCAGCGGACGAGAGCGTTTGCTCAAAGCACGCTGGGGGAACTCCATCAATTTGACCGATTTTTTATCCGTGATTCGAGAAGGAGATCCCATTCGCGTCCCCGGCACTGCGGTCTTCATGGTGCCACATCAAAACATTGTGCCCATGGCTTTGATGCACAACTTGAAACACAACAAAGTTTTGCACGAAAAGGTGTTGCTGCTGAATGTCATTTTTGAAAACATCCCAACCATTCAACACGATCAGAGAATCCACATCAAAGCGCACCAGCACAATTTCTTTGAAATTCAAGTCCATTACGGATTCATGGAAGAGCCCAACGTGATTGACATCATGAAACTTTTGGACGAAAAGGGTGTTAAAAATGAATTGATGTCCACGTCCTTCTTCATAGGACGCGAAAAAGTGGTACCCAAGAAAAGCTCACCTTGGTTCTTGAACTTGTTTGTGTTCTTGCATCGGGTGATGTTGGGGGCCACAGAGTACTTCCAAATTCCTCTAGAGCACTCGATAGAGCTTGGGGGCTACATCGAGATTTAAGCGCCTTCAAAATAAATAAAATTGAACGCCTTCAAATGACGACTTCGTGGCTTAGGATGAAGGGATGTCCAAACACCCTTCTCACCAGCGCATCAATTTGGCCTCTCTTGCCGATCAAGTTCTCCTTGATTGGGGCTTGAGGCCCTACTTTTCAGAGGCCGCGCTCCAACAATTGGAGCTGATCGATGAAGCGCCCGTCCAAGCGACCCCGCTCATCAAAGATCTTTCGAGTTGGCCTTGGTGCAGCATCGACAACGATGATTCAAGGGACTTGGACCAACTGACACTCAGTCAGGGGCACTCAAATGGTGATATGTCCATTTTGGTGGCCATCTCCGATGTGGACAGCTTGGTCAAGAAGGGCTCGGCCATTGATGAGCACGCATTGGCCAACACCACGTCGATTTACACATCGGCCAAGATTTTTCCAATGTTGCCAGACAAGCTCAGCACCAACCTCACCTCGCTCAACCAGGGTGTCAAAAGAGCGTCCATAGTGGTTGAGATGCTTTTCAATCACTTGGGTGAAATTCAAAACTTCGATGTGTACCAAGCCGTCGTTCAAAATCAAAGCAAATTGGCTTATGACGCTGTCTCCGATTGGTTAGAAAACCGCAGTGAGTTACCCCAAGCGGCCCGATCCGTTCACGGTATGGACGCTCAACTCAAAGCCCAAGACCATCTCGCTCAATTGCTCAAAAAGAACAGGCTCAAAGCCGGCGCGCTTAATTTTGAGACGTTTCAACCGCGCGCAGAATTTGTAGGCGAACACATCACCAAGTTGACTTTGCAGCCTCACAATCGCGCTCGGCAATTGATAGAGGAATTCATGATTGCTGCCAATGAGTGCATTTCTAAATTCTTGATGCAGCACGGTGGTGCGTCCTTGCGGCGTGTGGTGCGTTCACCTGAGAGATGGGCGCGCATTGTTGAAGTCGCTCATCAGTACCAAGAGACCTTGCCCGAGCTGCCTGACTCAGTTGCTTTGGAGAAGTTTTTGGCCAAGCAGCACCAACTCGACCCCCTTCGCTTTCCTGACCTGTCCTTGGTCATCATCAAATTGATGGGGCGAGGAGAGTATGTTGTGGAACGTCAAAACCAAAAGCCCATTGGTCACTTTGGTTTAGCTATCAAAAATTACACCCACTCGACCGCTCCCAACAGACGTTACCCCGACTTGGTCACCATCAGGCAGGTCAAGGCCATTTTAGGCAAGCAAGATCCAGCCTACTCCAACCGCGAACTTGAAGACTTGGCAGCTCATTGCACCTCTCAAGAGGATGCATCGCAAAAGGCAGAAAGGCACATGAGGAAATCCGAGGCTGCCATGCTTTTGACTTCGCGAATCGGTCAGTACTTTGATGCTTTGGTGACGGGGGTCGCACAAAAGGGCACTTGGGTGAGGATCATCGACCCCCCTACAGAGGGCCGATTAAGTGGAGACATACCGAAATTGAAGGTAGGTCAAAGACTCAGGGTCAAATTGATTTACACCTCGGTAGAGAAGGGTTTCATTGACTTTGTCATCACTCGCTCGCCGAGTTTTTGAAGATCCTTGGGTAAGAAGGCTGAGCCCTACCTTGATTCCCGCGAGCCGTTGGCACACGACTTGACGATCTTGATTTCAAAACGGGTCTTGTAAAAAGTGCTTATTTCAAGTCGCAACAGTCGACCAGAAACATCATCATTTCCGTGGCATCTTGGCTCAGATAGAAACGAAGCATCTTTTCGTTGAACTCTTGGACTTTTGCTGCCGGTATGCTGATCGCGTCAATGCCCGCAGACATCAAGATCCCATTCATCATGAAGCGGGAGGTCCGTTTATTGCCATCAAAAAAGAATTGCTGCAGTGCGCCGAACAAGAAAAATGCAAGTGCTTTTTCAAATGGATGCAACACCTGATTGTTGAGCTCTTCTATACCTTGCGAGAAGACTCGGTTCAAGTCTGGGGCTCCTGCAAGAGTTGGCAAAGGGGTGTGGCGTCCATGCTCTCCTAGTGCAACATCAGGTGTATAGGATGATTCTTTGCCTTCTCCCCTAAAGTGTCCCCATTCCAGTGTTTCATTTCGTGCTACAAGCCTGTGCAAGTCAGTGAACGTTGCTTTGTTCAATGTGAACTTGCAAGCTTTGACTGTTGCCAAGAGATGCTTGGAGCTTACAGCAAGGTTGAGAACCTGCTCTTGATCAGAAATTTTTCTTCCGCCGACAGTGATGCCATCCAGCAAAGTTTTAACTTCAGGATAGGTAAAAGGGTTTCCTTCAAGGACTGATGCATCCCAAACAAAAACGGATAGCATTTGGTGAAAACGAAAGGTAACGCGCTCAATTGAATGCGTTGGCATGACATCAGGCGTTTTCAATCGATTCCAATTAAAACCAACTGCAGAGAAAAGGTCCCCATGTTTTACTTTGTAGGATGTGTTTTTAGGCATTCAAAGTTAATTGGAGCCGAATTGATGTTTTTATCAAGTGAAGGTTATCACGACTTTAACTGGGCAAGTCCAATTTGTCACTCAGATTCAATTTTGAGAGTCAAGCTGAATGGCTCAAGCGGCACCTTCGGACTTTTGCTCAGAAAAGTGTCTAAGTGCAGCAGCCATGCTAACGTGAAAATGAACTACAGGTGATCAATCCTAGGACTCAGATCCTGGGTTCTAAAATCTTGAACCTTTAGCCTTGAGCCTTTATCCTTTATCCGTTGAGGAGCAGATCTGAGCCACTAGAACCTGTGCCTCGAGGGTGACCTGATTTAGTATTGTTTATAGGGTAAAAATTTACCTGATAGCATAACGTTCACACGATCCCCTTTGGGGTCCGGTTGGCGTACGATGTCCATGGAGAAATCAATTGCGCTCATGATGCCGTCGCCAAACTCTTCGTGGATCAACTCTTTGATGGTGGTACCGTAGACGTTGACGATTTCATACCAACGATAAATCAAGGGATCGGTAGGCACAGGCGTTGGTAGAGACCCTTTGTAGGGTACGACTTGTAACCACTTTTGTTCTTCGGCGTCGAGGTTAAAAATTTTGCCGACAATCTTGGCTTGTTTGGCATCCAAAGTCATTTGGCCCAAGCAAGCAGCCGTTGTCCACTCTTTGGAGAGACCCACCTTGCTGGCCACCGCTTCCCATTTGATGCCTTTGGAGACTTTGGTGCTGATGATTTTTTCGGTCACATCGAGACGGTTCATGCTAACTCCTAGGTTGATTGAAAATTTTTTAGGCCACAGCGACTAGGCGCTGCTGGTTTTGTTCGAGTTGAAGGCGGCCAAGAAGCACATCGCCCACCACGATGATGGCGGGGCTTACCAATTGGTCTCGGACCACCGTGTGGTGCAGCTCATGGAGTGTGCACACCACATGACGTTGCGAGGAAAGACTCACGTCTTGAACAATGGCAACAGGTGTGTCGGGGTGCAGACCTTGCAAAAGCGAGGCTTGAAGTTGCGCTGTACCACTCATGCCCATGTAGATCACCAAGGTCAGCTTGGCTTGCGCTGCGGTGTGAGACAAAGCGACCCAGTCCACCGCATCGGTGGCACCCTGTTTGGCGTGCCCCGTGATGAACAACACACCATGCGCATGGGCACGGTGAGTGAGTGGCACACCCAAAGAGGTGACGCCGGCCAAGCCTGCGGTGATGCCATTGATCACAGTCACGTTCACGCCTTGGTGTTGAAGGTGTTCGACCTCTTCACCCCCGCGCCCAAACATGAAGGGGTCACCGCCCTTTAAGCGCAACACGTTTTCGCCGCGCAAGGCTTCTTGCAGCATGAGCTTTTCAATGAACGATTGCGGTGTTGATTTGCAGCCGCCTCGTTTACCCACATAGATGATGCGGGCGTTGGCATTGGCGTAGGCCAAGATGGCGTCACTGACCAAATCGTCGACCAACAAAACGCTGGCAGCTGAAATGGCTTTGATGGCTTTCAGGGTCAACAGCTCGGGGTCGCCCGGGCCAGCGCCAACCAGAGTGACGTGGGGCCGCATGGGTGGGTGTCGGTTGGTCATGTCGTGCTCTCGGAGAGTTGAACCATGCGCCGCAGCTCAGGTAAGCAAGAGCCGCATTCCGTGCCGCACTTGAGCGTGGCTTGCAAAGATGCCAAGCGCTGTGCGCTGTGGCCTTGGTCAATTTTGAGATGGTCGCGGATGGCGATGTCTTTCACCCCTACACAGCTGCACACCGTGTTGCCCAGATCCACCATGGCCAGCGGTGGTTTGCTGCCAGTCATCAACAAGCGTCGACCATAGTCCTTCGTGGACGCTTGGGTTTTCAGCAGGTTCTTGAGCCAGATTTCAGCCGAGGTGTCGCCCGCGATGATGAAGGCATCGAGTTGTGTGTCTTTGCTTGATTTGGCCTGGATGTGTTGCAAGCGCATGCTGCGCAGTTGGTTGCGTTTGGCGTCGACATAGCGAAGGCTATCCGTGCCGTTGAGCTCCAAGAGTTCTTCAATCTCATGAATGAGTGCCATGTCAGGTGCTTCGCTGCAGGCAGCGCGCATCAGCACACCTTGGCGCAGAGGGCCTTGGGGTTGTGCGGTGATGGGGACATCACCACTGAAGGGCACGCAGCTGGCAAACTCGAACTTCACCATGTGTGCACGCAAGGCTTGCTGCACCTTAAGCGCTCGGTGATCTGGCAACCACGCCACAGCCAACAAGGTCCAAGGCAATTCGGCCTTGAGCACTTTGACCGCGGCATGCTTGAGCTCAGGCTGCTTGGAGGTGGGGCAATACACCGATGTGGTGAGGGCATTCACACCCGCGAGAGGTTTGTTTTGGTGGTCGCGTCCACTCAAATAAGCTCCTCCCCAGTGCATGGCCATGAAAGCATGGTGGATGCCCAGGTCTGCACTGGCTTCTACGGGCAGCACGACTGATCCACGCTTGCTGGTCACGTGCACCAAGCTACCTTCTGTCAAACCCAAGCGCGACATGTCCTCAGGGTGCAGTTGAACCACGGGTTCGCTCACGTGGCCAAAAAGTCTGCCCACCAAACCAGTGCGCGTCATGCCGTGCCACTGGTCGCGCAAGCGACCCGTGTTGAGCGAAAACGGAAAGCGCGATTCACGCAGTTCTGCGGTGGGCACATAGGCAACAGCAGCAAATTTTGCGCGCCCGTTGGCGGTAGCGAACACGCCGTCTGCGTACAAGCGTGCTTGACCATGGGCTGCGCCTTCGCGCATCGGCCACTGCTCTGGAGTGTGTTCTAAATGGGCGTAGCTCAGGCCCGTGATGTCAAGGTCGCGTCCACGGGTGGATTCACGGTGTTCTGTCCAAATTTCTTCGGTTGAGGTGTAGGCCATGTGCAGTGCATGTTTGTTGGGGCTCACACCAGGCTCTTGTCTCAAGCGAGCTGCCAAGTCCACCACGATTTCCCAATCGTGTCGAGTTTGGCCAGGAGCGGGCACGGCAGCGCGCACGCGGGTGATCCGACGCTCGCTGTTGGTGACCGTGCCTTCTTTCTCGCCCCATGTGGTGGCGGGCAAGAGCAGGTCAGCAAAGTCGCAGGTCTCGGCGGTGGCGAAGGCCTCTTGCACCACCACCAGCTCGCAACGCTCTAAGGCGCGTCTTACCATGGCTTGGTTGGGCATCGATTGGGCTGGGTTGGTGCAGGCAATCCACAAGGCTTTGATCTCCCCGTCAGCCGCGGCTTCAAACATTTCCACAGCTGTTTTGCCGATTTGGGCTGGTACATCTTCAACGCCCCACAAGGCCGCTACTTCGGCTCGGTGCTCGGCATTGCTCATGTCGCGGTGTGCGCTCAGCAAGTTGGCCAAGCCGCCCACTTCGCGTCCACCCATGGCGTTGGGTTGGCCGGTGAGTGAGAAGGGGCCAGCACCCGCTTTGCCCATGTGTGCTGTTGCCAGGTGCAAGTTGATGAGCGAGGCGTTTTTGGCTGTACCGCTGCTTGATTGGTTCAAGCCTTGGCAATACAGGCTGAGCGTGGCTTTGGACTTGGCAAACCAACGCGCGGCTTGCAGCAGTTGTTCTGGGGAGATGGCGCACACGTCTTGCACGCGAGCAGGCGTGTAATCGGCCACCAACTTTTGCAGCGACTCAAAGCCTTCGGTGTGAGCTGCGATGTAGGCTTGGTCTACCCAACCTTCGGTCAACATCACTTGCAACATGCCATGAAACAGCGCCACATCGCTTCCGGGTCGCAAGGCCAGATGCAAGTCAGCGCTAGAGGCGGTGTCGGTTCGGCGAGGGTCGACAACGATGATTTTGAGCCTGGGGTTTTGGGCCCGCGCATCTTCGATGCGCCTGAATAAAACGGGATGGGCAAAAGCCGTGTTGCTGCCCGCGATGAACAAACAATCAGCATGCATCAGGTCGTCGTAGCAAGCGGGTGGGGCATCGGCACCCAAAGTGAGCTTGTAGCCAGCAACGGCGCTGCTCATGCACAGGCGTGAGTTGGTGTCGATGTTGTTGGTGCCCAGCAAGCCTTTGGCAAGCTTGTTGAAGACGTAATAGTCCTCGGTCAGCAGCTGCCCAGAGATGTAAAACCCAATGGCATCAGCTCCATGCTTGCGCACGATGCTTGCAAGAGTTTGGCTGGCCAGTTGCATGGCACTGTCCCACGTTACAGGCTGCAAACTACCCCCGCGCACCAAGCGGCGCAGGGGTTGGAGCAAACGTGTTTGTGCAGATATCACTGGGCTGGCTGTGAGATGCAAGGAAGAGCCCTTGCTGCACAAGCGTCCAAAGTTGGCAGGATGCTCAGGGTCGCCGCGCACGCCGGTGATGTGTCCCGCGGTCGATTCAACGATGACGCCGCAACCAACACCGCAGTAGGGGCAGGTTGAGCGCGTTTCTTTCATGAGGGCTGGAGGGCTTGAGTTCTAGGGTAGGTCAGTGTCAGCTGAGGACAACGCTTTGGTCGATCGCCAAGGTGTTGAGCTCATGGGCATCCAAGGCCACATCACCGTTTGCCACCCTCACCGCAAAGCGGATGGTGCATCCTACATCTGGCGCTTGGGCGCAACCATCCACCAAACCGATGTGCCAGTTGTGCAAGGGACACACCACGGTTTCGCCAAACACCAAGCCTTGGCTTAGCGGGCCGCGCTTATGAGGACACTGGTCCAGGAGAGCAAACACCTTGTCTTCAGCATTGCGAAACACAGCCACTTCTACGCCCCTGGCGCGTTGCACCCGGCGTGCGCCCAAGACGGGGATATCCTCAACTTTGCAAATGACTTTCCATTCGTTCATGGTGTGTGTCCTTCAAGGGAGATGGCTTCAAACTGGCGCGTATCGACCTTTGCTTTGTCGAACTCAAACCATGGGTCAGGTTCACCCTCAAGCGTGAACTGCAAACGTGCCCACAAGGCTTTTCGACCCGCGTCGTCGTCCAAGATTTTTTTCTTCACATAGGCCATGCCCACGCGGTTCACGTAATGCACGGTGCGCTCGAGGTACCAACCCTCTTCTCGGTAGAGCTGCATGAAGGCGCCGGTGTACTCCATCACTTCTTCTGAGGTTTTGACCTTCACAAAGAACTGGGCCACTTCGGTTTTGATGCCACCGTTGCCCGCGATGTACATCTCCCAGCCACTCTCCACACCAATGATGCCCACGTCTTTGATGCCGGCCTCTGCGCAGTTTCGCGGGCAACCGGAGACGGCGAACTTGACCTTGTGTGGGGCATACATACGCCACATGGCACGCTCCAAGTCTTTGCCCATTTGTGTGCTGTCTTGGGTGCCCATACGACACCACTCGCTGCCCACGCAGGTTTTGACGGTGCGAAGTGCTTTGGCGTAGGCGTGGCCGCTGGGCATGCCGATGTCTTTCCACACATTGACCAGATCTTCTTTCTTCACTCCTAGCAAGTCAATGCGTTGACCCCCGGTCACCTTGACTGTGGGAATCTTGTACTTGTCGACCACATCGGCAATGCGACGAAGTTCATCGGCGGTGGTTTCACCTCCCCACATGCGTGGGATGACGCTGTAGGTGCCATCCTTTTGGATGTTGGCGTGACTGCGCTCATTGATCAGGCGACTTTGCGGATCGTCAAAGGCTTCTTTGGGCCAACTGCTCATGCGGTAGTAATTGATGGCAGGCCTGCAAGTGGCGCAACCCGTGGCTTTGGAAGATGGGTTGGGTTTTTTCCAATTCAAAAATTCAAACACCGCGTCGTTGGTCAACAGCTTGTTGTCACGAATGGCGTCGCGCACTTCTTGGTGGCTTTGCTCGGCGCAAGCGCAGATGGCTTTTTTCTTTGGCGTGGCCGAGTAGTCACCGCCGGCGGTGTACATCAAAATCTGCTCGACCAAGCCAGTGCATGAACCGCAAGATGCGCTGGCTTTGGTGTGCTTGCGCACTTCGTCCAAGGTGAACAAACCTTTGTCTTTGATGGCTTTGCAAATCGAGCCTTTTTTGACGCCGTTGCAGCCACAAACTTCGGCATCGTCGGGCATGCTGGCGGCCTTGCTATGACCTTCATGGCCCACGTCGCCAATGTTGGATTCGCCAAACATCAGCTTCTCGCGGATGTCGGCCACGTTGCGTCCATCGCGCAGCAGTTTGAAGTACCAGCTTCCGTCCACGGTATCGCCGTACAAACACGCGCCCACCAGTTGGTCGTTGCGGATGACGAGTTTTTTGTACACGCCTTCGTGCGGGTCGCTCAACACAATCTCCTCGGTGCTGGCGTCACCACCTCCCATGAAGTCGCCTGCACTGAACAAATCGATGCCAGTGACTTTGAGCTTGGTCGAAGTGAACGAGCCGGTGTAGCGACCAATGCCAAATTCGGCCAAATGGTTGGCCAGCACTTTACCTTGTTCAAACAAAGGGGCGACCAAACCATAGGCAATGCCTCGGTGGGCTGCGCATTCACCCACGGCATAAACACGTGGATCGGTCACGGTTTGCAGCGTGTCGCTGACCACAATGCCGCGCTCGCAATGCAGGTGCATTTTTTCGGCCAAGGCTGTGTTGGGGCGAATGCCTACGGCCATGATCACCAACTCGGCCGGTACATGTGAGCCATCTTTGAACAACACAGAGGCAACACGCCCATGTTGGTCGGCCAGCAACTCTTGGGTGTGTGCCTGCATGCGAAACTGCATGCCACGCTCCTCAAGCGAGCGCTGCAACAAGCCGCCCGCCACGCGGTCGAGCTGACGCTCCATCAGCCATTCGCCTAAGTGCACCACGGTCACGTTCATGCCGCGTTTCATCAAACCGTTAGCGGCTTCAAGGCCGAGCAAACCACCACCAATCACCACCGCGTTCTTGTAGGTGTTGGACGCATCAATCATGGCCTGTGTATCCGCAATGTCGCGGTAAGCCAAAACGCCCTCTAATTTGAGTCCGGGCACGGGCAGCATGAAGGGGTTGGAGCCGGTGGCCAAGATCAATCGGTCATAAGGAGCGCTTTTCACATCCCCCGCCGAGTTCGTGGCATGCACCACACGCTTGACGCGGTCCACCTCGGTCACGGTGCAACTGGTGTACAGCGTGATGTGGTTGTCGCTGTACCATTCAAGCGGGTTGAGAATGATTTCATCCAAGGTTTGTTCACCCGCCAACACGGGTGACAGCAAGATGCGGTTGTAGTTGGGGTGAGGCTCAGAGCCAAAGACGGTGATGTCGTACAGGTCCGGTGTGAGCTTGATCAGTTCTTCCAAGGTGCGCACGCCGGCCATGCCGTTACCGACCATCACGAGTTTGAGTTTCTGGGACATGTTCAACTCCTTAATGTTTTTCGACGTGCGCTTGGCGTGTGTACAAAAAGTCAATCACGGCTTTGCGGTACTGCAAGTAGGCGGGGTCGTCCGAGAGGGTCACGCGAGAGCGTGGGCGAGGCAGTTGCACATGGAGAACTTCACCGATGGTGGCCGCAGGACCATTGGTCATCATCACAATCTTGTCAGACAAGAGCACGGCTTCGTCAACATCGTGCGTCACCATCACCACGGTGCTTTGGGTGTTGGCGACAATGCCCAGCAGCTCGTCTTGTAGCTTGGCGCGGGTGAGGGCGTCTAGCGCACCAAAGGGCTCGTCCATCAACAGCACTTGCGGCTCCATGGCCAGTGCACGGGCAATCCCCACGCGTTGCTTCATGCCGCCCGAGATTTCGCCAGGGCGTTTGAATGCCGCGTGGCTCAAGCCCACCATCTCTAAGGCCGCGTGCGTGCGAGCGGTGAGCTGCGCCTTGGCCTCTTTGGGCTTGCCACCCACAACGCCTCTTTGGCCAAATACGCGTTCAACGCCAAGGTAAACGTTTTCAAAGCAGGTGAGCCATGGCAACAAGGAGTGGTTTTGGAACACCACCGCACGCTCAGGGCCAGGACCAGAGATTTCACGGTTGGCACAAATCAAGGTGCCCTTGGTGGGCATGGTCAAGCCTGCAACCAGATTGAGCAAGGTGGACTTGCCGCAACCCGAGTGGCCAATGAGGGTCACGAACTCTCCTTTGCTCACCGTTAGATCGATGTGACCTAGGGCTTGAAAATCACCTTTGACGGTTTTAAACGTCTGGGTCACGCCTTGAACTTGTAAATACTTGGTGGTCATCGATGTGCTCATGATTTGACCTCCTCAAAGGTGAACGCGGTGGCGATTTTGATCAAGATGTACTCCAAGAACAAGCCTACAAGGCCAATCACGAAGATGGCGATGATGATGTTTTTTACATTCAAGTTGTTCCATTCGTCCCAAACCCAAAAGCCAATGCCCACGCCACCCGTCAGCATTTCGGCCGCAACGATGACCAACCATGCTGTGCCCACGGCCAAACGCACGCCTGTGAGCATGTAGGGCAAGACGGCTGGGAACAAAATTTTGCTCACAATCTTCCACTCGGAAAGGTTGAGCACGCGAGCCACATTCATGTAGTCCTGTGGTACGCGTTGAACTCCCACGGCGGTGTTGATGACCATGGGCCAAATCGAGCAAATGAAGATGGTCCAAATGGCTGCTGGGTTGGCGCCTTTGAACACCAACAAACCAATGGGCAACCAAGCGAGTGGCGACACGGGACGCAACAAGCTGATCAAGGGGTTGAACATGCGCGACAAAAACTCGAAGCGCCCAATCAAAAAGCCCAAAGGTATGCCCACCAAAGCCGCCAGGCCAAACCCCAGTGCCACGCGTTTCAGGGAGCTCCACACGTTCCAACCCACGCCTTGATCGTTGGGGCCGTTGCTGTAAAACGGGTTGCTGAACACATTCACGGCTTGCCAGAAGGTCTCGGTGGGATTGGGAAAGTTGTTGGTGCTGGTGATGGACACCAGCGACCAAATGCCCACCAACAGTGCCAAGCCCAAGATGGGCGGCAGCACATGAGACAAGAAATTTTTCAAAGACGTGGGCATGCGATACCTTTATGCGTGGATCTTGAAACTGTCGGCGTATTTCATGGGGTCTTTGCCGTCCCACACCACGCCGTCCATGAGCTTGCTGCTACGCATGTCGTTTTTGGGCACAGGTGTTTTACTAGCTGTGGCCGCTTGTTTGAAGATCTCGATATGGTTGATCTCTTTGGCAACTTTCAAATAGTCTGGGTGGTCTTTGAGCAAGCCCCAGCGCTTGTGCTGAGTCAAGAACCACATGCCGTCTGAGAGATAGGGGTAGTTGGCCGTGCCGTCGTTGTAGAACTTCATGTGGTTGGGGTCGTCCCAAGTTTTGCCCATGCCGTTTTGGTAGCGGCCCAAGATGCGTTGGTTGATCACGTCCACGCTGGTGTTCACATAGGCTTTGTCAGCGATGGTTTCAGCCATTTTCATTTTGTTTTGCAGGCCAGCGTCAATCCACTTGCCTGCTTCCAAAACGGCCGCAGTCACCGCGCGTGCGGTGTTGGGGTATTTCTTGACGAACTCACCCGTGGTGCCCAGCACTTTTTCAGGGTGATCGCGCCAGATGTCTTGGGTGGTGGTTGCGGTGATACCAATGCCGTCAGCAATTGCGCGGTGTCCCCATGGCTCTCCTACACAGTAGCCGTCCATGTTGCCCACGCGCATGTTGGCCACCATTTGAGGTGGGGGCACGGTGATGACCTTGGCTTCTTTGAGTGGATTCACGCCCACGCTGGCCAACCAGTAATACAGCCACATGGCGTGCGTGCCAGTTGGGAAGGTTTGTGCGAAGGTATAGTCGCGTTTGTCGGTGGCCATCAATTTGGCAAGGCTAGGCGCATCCACCGCACCTTTTTCGGCAAGCTTGCTGGAAAGCGTGATGGCTTGACCGTTTTGGTTCAAGCTCATCAACACGGCCATGTCTTTCTTAGGACCAGCCGTGCCCATGTGCACGCCGTAAATCAGGCCATACAAAGCGTGGGCAAAGTCGAGTTCACCATTGACCAATTTGTCACGAACGCCAGCCCAGCTAGATTCTTTAGTTGGAATGATCTTCACGCCATATTTCTTATCAATACCCAGTACGGAGGCCATCACAACACTTGCGCAGTCCGTCAGTGGGATGAAGCCAATCTTGACCTCTTCTTTCTCTGGTTTGTCTGAGCCTTGAGCGTAGACAGCGGCACGCAAGGCTGGTGCGATGGTGAGGGCACCTGCAGTGGCGACTTGCAAGAGGTTGCGGCGGCTCAAGGGGGTCTCCAAAAGTTTCGTCATGACATCACTCCTAAAAAAATGGGGGGCAGAAAAGACAAAGGCGTCCTCATCGCATGCGCATGGAGCTCATGGGTGGGGACGCCGTTGTCCTTGAACCGTCGTTGGTTCTTAATGAAGGTGTTGCAAGTGCTGTGCCAGATCAGGAGGCTTGTTCACAGAGAAAGACGCACTAATTTGGGGTTCTATAAAGGCTGCACCAAGAAGCGTGCACCAAATTAGGACAAGAGGTCGGCCATGTCAAGTGTGCGCTGAGCGACTTCACCCAACTTCAAGCCTTTGTCCATCGCCACTTTTCTCAGCTTGGTAAAGGCCTCTTGCTCGCTCAGGCCTTGGCGCTGCATCAATAGGGCTTTGGCGCGGTCTATCAAAGTGCGCTCTTGCAAGGCGTTGCGTGCAAGGTCGCGTTCATCGCGCAAACGTTCCTCATATTCGAAGCGAGCCATGGCAACATCTAAAATAGGTCGAATACGTTTGCTAGAGAGGCCATCGACGATGTAGGCCGAAACACCAACAGCCACAGCATCGCGTACATGCGTGGTGTCGTTGTCATCGGTGAAGAGCACGATAGGTCGGCGCTCGTCGCGGGTGGCGAACACCACGTGCTCCAAAGCATCGCGTGCTTCAGATTCCGCGTCCACAATGATCAAGTCGGGTTGAAGTTGCTTGATGCGGTCGGCTAAAAATACATCGGCTGGCAACGAGGCCATCAGATTGAAGCCGCTTTCCAAAAGGCCTATACGCAGTGCTCTTGAACGTTCAGCTTGTGAGATCGCATGATCATCGTTAGGGTCTTGAACATCCAAGTCAGGAACCACAACGACAATTTTTAGAGCAGTCAATTTGTTGGCCGTGCGGGTCTTGGGTTTCATGGTGTAGAGGGCTTGGGTGATTGAACACATGCAAATATCAAGCCATTTTCCAACTCCGATACCGTCCTAGAAGGGACAATCCAGTTGTAACAAGCCTTGTTGAGCGTGACATGGATTGTCCTTGTTTTTTGGGTTAGAAATCCGCGCGAGGAACTGATTGACTGAGATGGAGCCAGATCTTGGCGCTCCTTTGTTTCATCTCTCTTCAGGGCAGAACTTTGTCAGCTGAGAACTGTCATCCAAGATCTGTCAACCAAGATTCAAGAGCTCTTGGGTGGATCGATCCATTTGTTGACTTGCGGGCGAGTCCATTGGCGTAACTTTTCAAGCACACCATGAACATCACCCTCAAATAAAAGCATGTCCATGTGTTCTTTTTTTAAAAATCCCGAATTCGTCATGGCACTCAGCATGCTGTAGAGAGGATCGTAAAAGCCCTCTACATTTAACATGCAGGTGGGCTTGTCCATCAATTCAAGTTGCGTGAGCGTCAGGACTTGGAAGAGCTCTTCTAGAGTTCCGTAGCCGCCTGGCAGAGCGATGAAGGCGTCAGCCAAAATTTCCATTCTGGACTTTCTGATTTTTAAATCAGCGACCACTTCAAAATTTTTCAATCCTGGGTGCAACTGCCCCTTGTCAAAGAGGTTCTGAGGAAGGATACCAATCACTTGACCGTGGTTTTCTAAAACCGCGTCGGCGATCACACCCATCAGGCCTTTTCTGGTGCCACCGTATATCAAGGTGACTTGTTGGCTTGCAAGGTAAGTACCCAAAGCTTTGGCCTGAGTCGCATAGTGTGAATTGTTGCCAAAGTTAGAGCCACAATAAACTGCAACGCTTTTGATTGTTCTTGGTGTCATTGGAAATTTTTTAAACAGCTTGATGAGATTTGCGAATAGGACGTTTTGTAGCTTGGGGCATCCTGTTGGACTAATTTATCACGAATAAGCGGCCTTCTTCATTGAAGTTGAAAGCCAATGGGATCAGAAGGGTTTGCCATATTTGAAGGCATGGTGTAAATTAGCTTCTTTTCAAACACTCTACAAAGTTGTCTTTATGTCTTTTATTCCATCTGGCGTGATTCCCGCAGTTTTGCTCCCCTTCTTTGAGGATCTGTCCATTGATGAGGCCTCTTTTCGCTCCCATTTGAACGATGTGACCCGTGTCAAGGGTTTGTCAGCCTTGACGATCAATGCACATTCAACGGAAGTTGCATCGTGCACTTTTGACGAGCAAAAAAGAATTCTTGAGATCACCAAGGATCAAGTCGCTGGACTTATGCCCATCGTTCATGGAATTTACGCTGAGGGAAGTCTAGAGGCTGCAAAAATTGCACGCATGGCGACCGATGGGGGAGCTGGTGCATTGCTGGTATTTCCTCCAGGACCCTTGACCCTTGGTCAACGACCTGAGATGGTGGTTGAACACTTCAAAAGAATCTCTGACGCCTCGGGCCTTCCCATCATCGCATTTCAGTACCCCTTGGCAGGCGGTCAGGGATACCCATTGGGTACCTTGCATCGATTGTTCAAAGAGGTGCCTGCGGTCAAAGCCATCAAAGATTGGTGCTCCAACCCCGTTTTGCATGAAAAGCACATCAGACAGTTTCAGTCCCTCAACCCGATGGTCAACGTCCTCAGCACGCACAGTGCATGGCTTTTCAGTTCCTTGGTGTTGGGCTGCAATGGCTTGTTGTCTGGCAGCGGCTCGGTCATCGCTGACTTGCAGTTGGCACTCTTTAACGCAGTTCAAAGCAATGATTTAAAGTCTGCAAAGTCGATCAACGATCGCATCTTTCCTTTGGCTCAAGTCTTTTATGCCGAACCTTGGGTGGACATGCACAATCGCATGAAAGAAGCCTTGGTCTTGTTAGGGAAAATGCCTAGAGCGGTTGTCAGGCCACCTTTGGTCAAAGTGACCGATGAAGAAATACAATCGATCAAATCAGCATTGGTTCAAGCTGGACTTCTCGATCAGGCAGGCAAGCCGCTTTAAGGCTTTGTCTTTGTTGTATGGTTGATTGAATCGATGTTTTTTTCAATTCAATTTAACAAGCAACATGCCCCACGACAAAGACACCAGCCACTGGCATGAGCCAGCGGGCAACAAAAAAGCCGGTTTTGGCGAATTTAAAAAGCAACCCACGCCTTATGACGCCTTCATGCAAGAGGAGGGCATTCC
>Ga0114960_10001398_pt1 | contig 19394 bp, 17 predicted proteins | sample C_130625_MF_Meta_FD_92637 | JGI IMG/M metagenome (GOLD analysis project Ga0114960, IMG submission 92637) | Freshwater microbial communities from Lake Croche, Canada to study carbon cycling - C_130625_MF_MetaG | ecosystem: Environmental > Aquatic > Freshwater > Lake | place: Lake Croche, Canada... | reverse complement strand
GTGAAGCACCTGGTCGATGATGCGGATCGACTGCTTGATCTCGTCCATGCGCACCAGGTAGCGCGCCAGCGAGTCGCCCTCGTCGCGGGTTGGCACGTCGAACTCCAGCTCGGGGTAGACGAGATAGGGGCGGTCGCGGCGCAGGTCGAACGGCACACCGCTCGCGCGCAGGTTTGGCCCAGTGACGCCCATCTTGAGGGCCGTCTTTGCATCGAGAACGCCGAGGCCGCGGGTGCGGCGCACGAAGATCTCGTTCTCGTTGATCAGGGCCAGGTTGGAGTCAATCTGCGCCGCGGCGCGGCTCATCCACGTGCCGAGGCGGCTCATGAACTCGTGGTTCAGGTCGCCGTTCACCCCGCCGATTCGGTAGTAGTTGTAGAGCAGCTTCTGTCCGGTGAGGGCGGCGAGCATGTCGACGATCTCGTCGCGCTCAATGAACGCCCAAAGGATCGGGGTGATGCCGCCGAGGTCGAGCGCCATCCAGCCCTGGAAGAGGGTGTGGCTGGCAATGCGGTTGAGCTCCATCGTGAGAACGCGAATGTATTGCGCGCGACGCGGCACATCGACATCCATCAACTTCTCAAACGCGGCGACTGGTGCGGCCTCGCAGAAGAGTGAGCTCACATATTCAAGCGGGTCGGTGTAGCAGATCGCCTGGTGGTAGTCGGCGTTCTCGCAGAGCTTCTCAACGCCGCGATGCAGGTAGCCGAGCACTGGATCAAGATCGACAACCTTCTCGCCGTTCACCTTGATGATCACGCGCAGCACACCGTGTGTCGATGGGTGCTGTGGTCCCATGTTCACGAACATCTCGCCTTCGCGCAACGTGAGGAACTCCGCCTGTCGCTCTGTCTGTGGGATTGGCGCTGGTTCGTACCACGTTGAATCGGCAGGGATCGCGACGCGTGGATCGTCGAGCGATGGGCGCATCTGCTGTGTCATCGCTATACCCCTGGGCTCTTGCGCAGTACGGTTGCTGCGGTTGCGTCGGCCGGTGTCCCGGCGCGCTCCATGTTTCGCACACCAGCGGCGGGTGAGCGCGATGCATCGTCAGCGAGATAGAAATCTTTGCGCAGCGGGAAGCTGCGGTAATCGTCTGGCATGTAGATGCGACGCAGGTCGCGATTCCCCTCAAAGATGATCCCAAACATGTCGTAGGCCTCGCGCTCCATCCACTCGGCGCCTGGCCACAAGAATGTTGCCGACGCAATGCGCGGCGCGGTGCGATCGAGTCCTGGAACAATGACGCGAAGCCAATCACCACTCGTTGACGAAGAGAGGTGGTACACAACTTGCATCTCTTCGCCGGTGTCGACACCGCACAGGTCAATCAGCATTTCAAATCGAAACGCAGGGTCATCGTGCAACGATCGCAACGTATCGGTGGCATCGGCAAGCGCAACGCGAATCTCACTCTCGTCATATCGCTGGCGCACCGGTGTGAGGAGTCGCTCGCCAAACTTCTCTTGCAGCAGTGCGGCGAGACGGCGATCCACTTAGATCCCCTTCGGGACGGTTGGCCCGATCGCGCGCTCTGGCCAGTGGCCGCGGCGATCTTTTACCAACTGCTGCAACTTCATCATTCCGTAGATCAGACCCTCTGGGCGCGGCGGGCAGCCAGGAATATATACATCGACTGGCATCACGCGATCGATTCCTTGCACCACGGAGTAGCTGCGCTTGTAGCGTCCGCCAGAGCAGGTGCAGTCGCCCATCGCAACGACCCATTTTGGTTCGGGCATCTGCTCCCACAAGCGAATCAGTGGTTCGGCCATTTTTGTTGTCAGTGTTCCGGCAACGATCAGCACGTCGGCCTGACGTGGGCTGGCGCGGAACGGGAACATGCCCCAGCGGTCGATGTCGTTCTTCGGTGTTGCGGTCGACATCATCTCAATGGCGCAGCAGGCGAGACCAGAGAGCAGCGGCCACAGGCTATTCGCGCGAATCAAGTCGAGCACCACGTCGGCTTTCGTTGGAATCGCTGCGAGGGCACCGCCCCAGCGCGCATCATCGACACGGCCGTCACCGGTTGCGTCGTAGCGCGCGAGCTCAAGATTTGGATGCGCCTCGAGTGGTAGCCCGCCGTACGCGCGTGGATCATCGGTGCTCCACAGTGTGTTGCCAACGGTTGCCGGCGACTGAACGCTGCCGTCTGGCTGCACTTCAGGCAGGTTGCTGAACTTTGGGTCGCGCGTTATCGCCATGAGAGGACGCCTTTGCGCCATGCATACGCCAGGCCAACAAGGAGCACGCCGATGAAGATCGCCATGGAGATCAGGCCGTCCATCAAGAGCACCTTGAAGTTCAGCGCCCAGATATAGATGAAGACGATCTCCACGTCGAAGGCGACGAAGAGGAGTGCGTAGAGATAGAAGGAGAGGCCGAAGCGTCCGTGCGTGTCGCCGTACGTGTCGATGCCAGACTCGTAGGGGACCTGCTTGCCGCGGCTGCCGCGCGTGCGATGGGAGATCAACCAGGCGAGGCCGATGGTAAGGAAGACGAAGGAGGCGCCTGCGCCTGCGAAACCGAGGACGTACCAGAGTCCGGTCATGAAACTCCCCCGTTCGATCCATCGCCCCGGCGCGTACCCCGTAGCGGGGGCTCGGGTGGCTACGTTCGGATTCTAGACGAGGGGGCGATTCGGAGCCGCCGTTCCAGGGAGTGGCGATGTGGGGTCGGCGAGGGCATTTGCCCCTGGGGAACGCCCCGCCACAAACAGTTCCACGGCGAATCCGCCGATGCGGCGAGGATCCATCAGTTGGGCGAGTGCGGAGCGTAGGGCGATCGCCGCCTCAAGGGTTGCCGTCGGCCCGGTGCGGGTTCGGGCTACCTCGCCGTCGACCCCCGCCGTTGCGAGAAACCTGGCCTGGTTCGTGCTGGACACGTGGCGGAGCCCACCCCGTTCCGCCGCAGCCCGAAGCAGGGTGAGGTCCACATGGGCGGTCAGGTCGCGGCCCCCCGGCTCGCCGAGGAGGTCGGTGGTTGCTCGGTGCCCCTGGTAGGCGAGGGCGGTACCGGCCATTCGGCTGGCGGGGTCCCGCAGGGTAGCCCCCTCGCGACCGTAATCGAGCACGAGGACGACCCCCTCGGTGAGCTCGCCCCCGAGCGTGGCGGCCCAGTCGGCCGTGGCTGGCGAGATCTCGGCGAGCTGCCCTTCGGCGAGCGGCGGCCAGCCAGCCATCAGGGAGGCGAGCCGCTCGGCGACCTCTGGGTCGAGCGGCCCCTCAACCCACGTGAGGGCATTTGTTACAGGATCAACGGCCACGCGACGCTCGGCGAAGCCGCCCGGGGCGGCGGCGCGGCCGACCACGATGTGAAAGGGGAGGGCGTCGGCAAACTCATTGGCGACCACGATCCCTGCGGCGGGTGGGCTACCCGCTGCGATGAGCGGCGGCCCCCCACCGGGTCGGGCCCCCAGTGCCGCCGTCAGGTCGGCCAGGCGGTATGGATTCGCCTCGCTCACCGAGACCTCCAGCACATCCAGAAGGGGGTGCCCTTCGCGGGCGAGGTGGTCGAGTGCTGCCAGCAGCAGGGTCCCCTCGCCAGCGCCGTACTCACGCCAGCGAAACTGCGTCGGCCGACCGAGCCGATCCCATGTTGCGGCGGCGAGTTGGGCGATGGCGACGCCAAGGAGTGGGTGCAGCTCTGGCGCGGTCATGAAGTCGCCGCTGCGGCCAGCCCGACGCTGCGCCGTTGCGTAGTAGCCGAGCTCGGGCTCAAGGAGGGCGCGCTCCATGAAGCGCGCAAAGCTGATGGAGCCCTGCCGTTGGGCCTCTTCACGAATGAGCCGTTCGACCTCTTCCATGCAGTAGATCCTACGCGGCGCTACCGTCGGGCACATGCGTGACCTCGTTGTACACCTAGGGATCGGGGCAAACCTTGACGACCCTGTGGCCACACTCGCCGAGGCGGTCGTTGCGCTCGCGCACATTCCGGGCTGGAGCCTTGAGCAGGTCTCACCGCTCTATCGCACCACCCCAGTCGGACTTGTTGATCAACCGGAGTTCTTCAATGCGGCGATTCGTCTGCGCGCTGCACTACCCGACGAGCCAGCTGCGGCGGCGGTTGAGGTGCTCGTGCGCGTGAAAGAACTCGAACGCCTCTTCGGGCGAGTGCCAACAGTACGGTTCGGACCGCGCCGTCTCGACATTGACATCATCGCCATGGAGAACCTCGCAGTCGTGCATCCGCGCCCACTCGGCACAGAGCCAGATGGCGCCGATAGCGATCGGCCCCTCGTTGTTCCACATCCTGCGGCAACCGAACGCCTCTTTGTCTTAGCGCCACTCGCCGACATTTCACCAACGCTCAAGGCACCAGGCTGGTCGGGAACAGCGCGTGAACTGCGTGATGTACAGCGAGGGCGTGAGGGCGATGCGGCGGCGCTCTGCGTTGGCGCGTGGGACCAGGCGGCGCTGCGCTGGGTGTAGCGCGTTAGCGGCGGTAGTGCCGCCGGCCAGTGAACACCATGGCGATGCCGTGACGATCGGCGATCTCAATCGCCGCCGCATCACGACGTGAGCCGCCCGGCTGAACGATCGCGGTGACGCCAGCCGCCGCGGCTGCCGCTATGCCCTCGGCAAATGGGAAGTACGCATCGCTTGCGAGCACTGCGCCGCGTGCGCGCTCCCCCGCCTGGTTGAGTGCAATGTCAACGGCAACGCGCCGGTTCACCTGGGCCGCACCAATGCCAAGCGTCGTAGCGCCGCGCGCAATCACGATCGCGTTTGATCGAACATGTCGAACGACGCGCCATGAGAAGAGGAGGTCGGTGAGTTCGTCGAGCGTTGGGCGACGTTCGGTGACGACACGTAGTTGCGAGCGTTCGATGTTTCCCGTGTCGGCAGTTTGCAAGAGCACTGCACCACTGACGCCGATCATGTCGAACGCTGTTGCACGATGTGAAGGGTCGATCACCACGCTCAGATCTGGCCGCGTGCGCAGCGTCTCTGTGGCGCCATCATCCGCAAGGGCTGGCGCGAGCACCGATTCAAATGTTCCCGCGGCAATCACCGCCGCAACGCCACGATCAATCGGAACGTTCAGCACGATCGTTGAACCGGAGCTGGCCGCTGGATCTGTCTCAATTGCGCGAGTGAGCGCGCCAAGTGCTGTCTCGGCGGTTGCCACACCAATTGGGTCCGTGTGGCGAATCAGCGCAACACTTGGCGTTGGTAGGTCGGCAACGAGGCGTGCGCCAGCGTCAAGGTCGAGGAGGTCGTTGAGGCTTGGCTCTTGCCCTTGCAACACTCGGGCGCCCATGATCCCCGCGGCGGCGCTGTGCACGCGTCGGTATGCCGCTGCGGCCTGATGCTGATTCTCGCCGTGCCCGAAGGTGCGAATGCGCTCCAGCACGATCACGTCGCGAGCGGGCATTCCGCTCTCGCTGTCGCGCACCAGCGGGGCAACATGCGCCGCGATGGCGAGTGCCGCTGCTCGACGCAACTCGCCTCGTACTGCGGCAAGGTTCCCTGCGGGTCCAAGGTCGGAGGCGAGGTCACCGGTTGCCGTTGGGTCGACGACGATCAGTGGCCCGCTGTCCGCGGCAAGGAGCGCGCGCGTGATGGCGAGGATCGTCGCGGGTGGCGCCTCGGCCCCCGCTGGCGCGATCAGGAGGTCGGCGCTGGTGAGGCTTGCCGCTGCCCCGTCAAGCGACGCCGCGTCGGCATGTTCAGTGACGCTGATCCGCTCGGCCCGAAGGTGCGGGGTGGCCGGGCCGGCTTCGATCGTGGCCCCACGGGCGGCAAGGGTCGCCAGGAACGGCGTCAGCCCCGCCAGGGCGGGACTCTCGGGGGAGATCAATAGAAGGACGCGCATGCTCCTGATGGTGGCATACTCGCTCACACAAACCCAGACGCTGTTGTGCTGGGTGAACTAAAACCTAGCGAGTGAGGACAAGATGTTTCGTTGGCCTTGGGAGTATCTCTTCACCGTCCTGAACGCCGATCTTGGAACGTTCTACACACCGTTCTGGATTGCAAACCTCGTGCTCTTCCTTGCAACGATCCTGGTCTACTCGTTCGCGACCCGCGGCAGCCGCGGCCGTGGGGTCATCGGCGACGAGTGGGAGTACATCCTGTGGATCAGCCTCGGCACCTTTGGAATGAACCTGGTCTACGCCGCATTCCAGTGGTACGGCCTCTTCCCCATTGCGACCACCCTCGTTGGGCTCCTCGCCCTCCGCGATACCGTCACGAAGCGCTTCCCCCCACTCCTCGCCGCGGAGGCTGATCATGCCGCACTCCTGCGCACGCGTCGCCAGGTGGCCGACGGTGTTGAGGCGACCATTCGCCCAGCCAACCGTCGCGGATAGCCCTTCAGTGTGCGCAGCTGCGCACGGCACGAGTGCATGAACATCCGCAGGTTTGGTCCCGGCCATCGTCGTGCAGACCGTGCTGCGGGCTCACAAGGCGTTCTCAGTAGCGCGATCTTCTCGAACGACGTTGCGCAAATTACGGAATTCACCGTCACGCCCGGTGGCACGTACGGCCCACTTCGTAGTGCTGGTGATGTGGTTCTCGTCGTGATTGAGGGGGGCGGCTGGATCACCGCGCGTGAAACGCAGGTGCATCTTGCCGCCGGTGAGTCGCTGCACCTTGAACGACTGACGCCCTATAGCGTGGCGGCTCGTGAGTTGCCGCTACGCGCGATCCTCATCGAACTTACTTCGCACGACCTTGCCGAGCCGGCTCGCACCATAGGCGCCAGCGGCGGCGGCGAGCAGGAGTAGCGCACCAACAACGAGCGTCGCGCTACTGACAAGCGCGGTTTCGCCGGGCTTCTCGAGCGTGACCCCAAATTGGAATGGCCATGTCCACGTTGGCAATACGCCCTGATACCAGTTGTGTATGCCGGTAGGGAGTGGCAGCGCCGACCAATTCGGATACCAGATGAGTGCGATAGTGGCGATGCTACCGAGTGCGACGGCGAAGATGCGACGTGGGTCACGTGCGCTGAGGATGGACCATGCCGCCACCGTTGCAGGCACGAGCGCAATCGCGCCGATGAGTGGGCCCGGTGTGCCAAATCCTCCAGAGAGACAGACCTGACTCTCGGGATACACGCTGGCTACACCTGCGAGTGCGCAGAGTGCACCTGTTCCCATCCAGAGCACCGGCGCAGCGAGGACCGCGCAAGCCCCACCAACCCTCACGATGTGTGCAGCGCGCGGCGATCCTGCACGTAGATCGGCCAAGAGAAGGGCGAGCCCTATCAGTGCAATCTGTGATGTTGGGTAGTAGTGATATTGGAATGCGGCACGATCGATACGCGCCCACGGTAGCCAAAGGGCAAGTCCGAGCACGAGGACCGAGGTGAGGCCCCAGCTTCTTCGGCGCCACGCTTCTGCTGCAAGCCAGAGCGCGCCGCCAATGCTGAGGATGCGCGAGAGCACGTTCCCACCGTCATACACCGCGGCGGTCCAGGAGCTGCCACCGGCGGCAAAACTTGATTGGAAGAACCAGACCGGCTTTAAGTCGAGTGGCCACGCCCACCAGGGTGAGCTGGCGGCATGCGCAACGCGAAGGGTGTCGTGATAGCGATACATCGACGACGTGAGGTCGGCGAGCGTCTGCCCCGCGTTGCCGATCGGCCACCCCGCAACGATCTGGTTGCCGAGCGCGGCCCACGGCAGGTAGCTCGCGATATAGACACCGATGGGGAGGGCGGCAAGCGTAAAGAAGACGAGTGTCGCCTCACCTGGAAGGGAGAGGAGAGCGAGAAGCGAGCGTGGCGTTGCATCGCGTCGCGAGATGCCCCCGGCGCGAACGGTGGCGGCTCCGGCCGCTGCGAGGAGGACCACCATGACAGCGAAAAACGGCAGGTTTGGGATACGTGTGGAGCCGTCGACGACCGCGAGTGCCGGCGGAATTAAGGCGCCACCGAGCAGGGCGAGCCCGCCCACAACCAAGAGTCGCCCGGGCGCCGTCCGCGCGAACCACATGATTCCGAGACCGAAAATGCCGTAGAGGGCCACCCATTTGCTCGCAAGGGCACCGCCGAGCAGAAGCCCAGCGCCGATGAGGAGGAGCCCCCCAGGGAGGGCGCCGCGCACGCGGCCCTGGAGCCACGCCACAAAGGCGACCGCGCCGCCAAGTAAGAGGGCGAGAAGGTACACATCGTTCATGCCGATACGGCTCTGCACGAACCCCGCACCATCCAGGAGGGCGAGCACGCCGACCAGCGCGGCGACGTCGCGGCGCTCAGTGAGGAGTCGCGCCAAGAGAACCAAGAGCGCTGCGGCGAGCGCGCCAGCGATCACCCCCGGCCAGCGCCAGCCGGCCGCAAGGTCACCAACGTTCACCTGCGCCATTGCGCCCGATGGCGCGGCGAGTAGCAGCTCTCCGCTGCCACCATCTGTGCGTTCGCCAGAACCATCAAGTGCCGCACCGCTCGAACCGAGTGTCAGCGCATCGATTCCCACCGCGACATCAGCAAAACGCGCGTTGCCATTGGGCTCTACGGTCCACAGCGATGCGCCGGCATCGTTCGGTCCAGGTGCCACCACGTGCACCATATGGCTCGCGTCGCTCGGCACGATCGCCGTGGCACCCGGAATGGTGATCTGCGAAAGCAGGGTTGTGCTCTCGCCCCCAGCGACGTAAACAAGCACCGCGTCACGCCCCGCAACATAGAGGCGAGGCGCGTCGAACCAGCTAACAGCGGCAACAGCGCCTGCTCCTCCGTCAATCGACAGGAGTTGCGGGCGAGACAAGTCGTACGCCGCATAGCTCGTAAGGCCAGCGCTACTCGTGACGAACAACACCTCGTCACCCTTTACCGTCACTGCAACAGCAGATGAGCCACCGGTAAGCGGCGCGCTTGAGAGGAGAGCTCCGTCACGAAGGATCTCAACACGATCGCGTCGAACGAGTGCGACACGATCGTCAGCCAGCGGCGCAATGCCGTACACCGCACCTCCTGTGGGGGCCCAGGTGCGTAGGCCAATCGCACCGCCCGCTGTCGCCGTGTCTGGGTCAACTGAAAAGATCGTGCCGTCTCTCGTCGCCCCCCAAAGAGCACCGTCGTGCGCTGCAGCAAGGTGCAAGACGCCGCGCACTGGGAGCGCGCCGACCACTGCTCTACTTGACGCATCAATCACGCTGATCTCGTTGGGACCCGCAATCCAAATCCGCCCTGGGTAGCGCGCACCCTCGGGCCGTGCGGCGATTGCGCCAATACTCGTTGGGTATGTCGTGTGCGCATCGACGCGCGGGGCACCAAACACTTCAAGTCCGAGGGCGATGAGGTACTTCGCGAGATGTGGATGTGTATATTCGTAGATCGCATGCGGTTCGCCGTACTTCCAATCTTGCATGAACTCTGTTGCGGTACGCACGTGATACACCTCATCAAACTGGAAGTGTGTCGGCTCACCAACACGCCATCCACGGAGCGAGAGTGCGCTAATGGTCACAAGAACCAATAGCCAGAGGTCTATCCGCGTTAGTGCTCGGCGGGGTTCGGGCTTCGCTGCAACGACCCGTTTCGGCACGGCGTCCACTCGTTTGCGTTGCGGTGCAGCTGTTCGCTGGCGCCCGCTTCGCGATTCGGACGTGTGTGCCAGCCATACGGCACCAACCAGCGTTGCAGTGATCGCAGCGGCAACGAGCGTCACGGCGACTGGTGTGTGCAGCGCATCGGTAATGGCGCCAAGGTTTGGAAGACCCTCGTTCTGAAAGTAGGCGATGGTGAGTACACCCCAACTATTGGCTAGGAAGGCGAGAGAGGTTGCGAGCGCAATCCGGCGCCAGGCGGGTCGAGCTGCGGCCAGCGCGATCGTGAGAGGAATTGCGGGGAAGAGATATCGCTCGTGCACGCGCGTCGGGAGGACAAAGAATGCAATGGCGAGGATTGCGGCCGCGGTCACGGTTCGAAGCGCGGTGTCGCGTCGCACGTAACGCATGGCAGCAAGGACGGCGGCGGCGATTGCGGCGGTGCCGATTGCCACACCGGGGATGCCGATCAGCGGGAGCGGGTCGATGTCGGATGCCCACCCAGTTGCATCAGCGACTGCTCGTCCTCCGACCGCGACGAGTGCCCACGGGTTCCACGCATTCACCGAGAGGTACGGATAGCCGCCAGCCGCCTCAGCGATCTTGGCTAACACGTCGGGGAGCGTGAGCCCAAACGGTAGGGCGGCGATGGCGATGGTGGCTGCACCAGCGAGACCCGCGACAACGAAGGCCCATGGGTCGCGCGCCAATCGCGCCCGCACGAAGGCGACGACGCCAACGATCGGAATCAAGATGCCGAACTGCGGCTTCAGCACCGCAGCGAGGGCGGCGAGGATCGCACCCTGAACGGTCTTACCCCTGATGAGTGCTGAGAGCGCAAAGAGGATGGTGGCCGTTCCAACGGCGTCAACTTGCCCCCACACGGCCGAGTCGAGCCAAACCATCGGTCCGATCGCCATCACAACCGCGGCGACGAGCTGGCTTCGGCGCGATGCGCCCAAATCGGCGGCGAGCCGGACGGTTGCAAGCACGAGCAGCCCATCCGCAAGGATTGCTGGAAGCTTGATCAGTGCCCCTGGGTCGGTGCTACCGGTCACGAGTGCGCTCAGGGAACCGAGCGCCCAGAGGATCCATAAGTAACCGGGGAGATAGTCCACATAGATTCCCCGCGTGTAGAAGCCCCACGGCCCTCGGCTCGCTAATTCAGATGCCCACGCTCGGAATGAATGTAGGTCTGCGCTAAATCCTGCCTCTGGGGGGAGTGCCGCGTATGCGATGATCAGCCGCAAGAGAACGCCGAGCGCAGCGATCAGCGCAATTGTGCGGAGGTTGACCGGTTCGGCTGATCGACGGGTCGTCTGAGAAGTCATCTGCCGAGTGTAGCCGTGAAGGGGGTTGCGGAAGGTGCCACTGCCAGAGCTCTCCCTCTTCTTCCCGTGTCATAACGAGGCCGATAACCTTGATGCACTGGTTGCCGATGCACTTGTCGCACTTCCTGCCCTCGCAACTACCTATGAGGTCATTCTTGTCGACGACGGCTCGCGCGACGATACAGCCCGCGTGGCCGGTCGCCTCGTAGAGCGACATGGCGGGCTCGTTCGTTTGATACGCCATGAGGTCAATCGCGGATACGGCGGCGCGCTCCGCTCGGGCTTTGCGGCGGCACGGTACGCCAATCTCGCCTATACCGATGGGGACCGTCAGTTCCGTGTGGCTGATCTTGCACGACTCGTCGAGTGCGCCGAGGCTACCGACTCACCTGTAGTGATCGGGTATCGACTGCGGCGCGCCGATCCACCACTGCGACTCATCTATGCAACGTTCTACCGTATTGCGAATCGTATCTGGTTCGGACTGCGCGTCCGCGACGTTGACTGCGCCGCGAAGCTCTTTCGTCGTGATGCGCTGCAGGGAATCAGCGTCCACTCTGACGGGGCATTTTTCTCTGCAGAGCTCCTCATTCGCCTGCGCGTTGCTGGAGTAACGATCGACGAGGTTGGTGTGCCGCATTATCCGCGTACCGCCGGATCGCCAACCGGTGCGCGTCTCTCGGTGATCGCGCGAGCGATTCGCGACTTCTGGTCGCTGCGGATTGGTCTTTGGGTGAACCGCGCTCAAACGCTTTCGCGGGGTCGCGCCCTGTTGGGCGATTAGCGCTATCGCGCTGTCGGTGGCTCCTCGCCGTCAAGTGAGTTGACAAAGTCGCGGAAGAGCGAGAGGCGCTCCTCTTCGGCGGCTTCCGGAACGATCCCCTCTGCCGAGAGCAGCTCTGCTGCGATGAAGATTGGCGCCTCGGCGCGCAGCGCCAGTGCAACTGCGTCGCTCGGTCGCGCATCGAGCTCAGCCTCTTCGCCACTTGGGGCAACCATCATCATTCGCGCGCGGAACGTCTCTTCGCGAACCTCGGTGATACGCACCTCGCGCAGCGTTGCCCCGAGCGCGCGGATTGCGCGAAGCGCTGTGTCGTGGGTGAGTGGGCGTTCTGGTGTAATGCCTTGCAGGTGGTAGGAGATGGCGCTCGCCTCGTTGGGCCCAATCGGAATGGGAAGGTAGCGCGCCTCTTCAGCGTCACGAAGTAGCAACACATGCGTTCCAGAGATCATCTGGATCCGCACCCCTTCCACCACCGCGCGTCGTAGTTCCATCGCCCTATGATCGCACGCTTACGGTGTGGGAATCGGCGTCTCGATGATCGGATCAGGGGTCGGCCCAACGCTCGCGCCAGGCCCCTGTGTCACTGGCACGCCGAGTACGGCGCTGCGAACGCGTCCCGCTTCCGCCCAGATAAACGTCGGCGCGCCGCCGTCGGCGGCGGGGAGGATGTATCCGCCAAGGATCTCGCCGACGGGGTCAGCCCCATCACCAATAACGTACTGCGCGAGCATCGCACCAGACGTCGCCTTGGTGTACGCGATCACTCGATGGGCGCTGCTGTCCCAGACATAGATGACCCCCGTTCGGCTCGCCCCTGCGGACATCACCAGCGTTGGGGTTAGGAGGGGGCGGAGAAGCTGGTCACCGATATCGGCTGGGACCCAATCGTCTGGCGCCCCGCCGGAGTAGCGGCGCAGGGTGCCGGCGCTCGTCATGTACACATCGCCATCGATGGCGATGCTGGTCATGGCGCCCAGTGACATCGGGTTGATCAGATACGCCGTTGGGGTCGCGGGGTAGCCCGTTCCGTCAGGGGCCGGCTGGTATCGCAAAATCTGCCGAGCAGATGGGTCGACCACATAGAGCCGATAGAGCCCGGTCCCTGGATCTGCCGCGAATCCGACGATCGCCCTCACGTCGCTCCCCCAGAGTTCGCCGTCGCGAACCCGGAGCTTCACCAACGTCCCCTTGCCAGCCTTGTCGGAGGGGCGCCAGCGCCAGAGGTTCGACGAGGCGTCAAACACCACAAGGTCGGGCCCTGCGGCGGTCAGCAGGAGTGCGCGCCCGGTACGCGTGCCGTAGAGATCAAATCCTGGCTGATACACCACGGTTGCTCGACCGAGACCAGCATCAATCCGATACACCGCGCCTGTCACCTTGTCGATGACATACGGCAGACCGTCTGGCCCCTGAACCAGTGCCTGGATCTCAACACTTGCGCCCGCCGCTTGGAAGTCGAAGAGTGTGATTGGGGTGGTGACGCTGACAAGGAAGATCTTATTCAGTGTCTCTGTTGCCTCTGCGCGGAGCGACGTGATCTGGGCGATCGACCCGCCACCGGCCTCTGCAAGGTTGAGGTTTGCGACGGCGGCTAGTAGGAGGCTCTTCACCCGTGATGGATCGTTGACGAGAAGGTTGGTTTGGGGGTCGAGCGCCTCGGTAATGCTGATCTCTGCGCTTCGTAACGCCTCGCGTGCCTTCGCCACAGCGTCCAACTCTGGCGCGGTCCCGTTTAGCACCAGCGCTGTTGCGCCACCAACGCCCGCAATGAGGACCGCAGCCAAGAGGAGTGCCGCCGAGCGGCGTCGGCGCAGACGTTGTACCTCGTGCTCCGCCTGTTCGTCGCCGCCCTTCGCTGCGCGAAGCGTTGGTTCGGCTGGGGTGATGGTTAACCAGGGTGCACGGCGTTCAATCTCATTGGCGACGCGCGCAACAACCCGCTGCAACAACGATGTTGAGGTTGCTGCGCGTTCACGCCACGACCGCTCTACCAGTGGCTCGGCCACACTGCGGTGTTCTGCTCGCAGTCGCGCCTCCGCGCGCGCAGTCTCTTGTGCGGCTCGCACCGCATCGCTCGTGCGCTGATCGCGCGCGAGTGGCGGCTGGCTCTTCCCTCGTGCGCGCGCCTCCGCTCCACTTCGCGCGCTTGGGCGACGTGCGTCGATGACCGCTTGTGCTGCTGTGTCGATCGGTTCGTATGGTTGCGTGTGTGCATCCGGTCGGTTCGGGTCGGCTTTCGGTGCTACTGGTTTTGCAGCAGAGATCCTCGCCTCGCGCTCAAGGTTCCCCTCTTCCCAGCGTGCGCGCGCGTTGACCTTTGCCGCTGCAACCGGGTCAACAGGAACGTTGAGGAGCGTCTCCGCCTCGGGCATTGCTCGCGAAAGCGTGGTTCGCACTGGCAGGAGCACCTCAAGGAGCACCGCCGGATAGGCGAGCGGCGCGAACGAACCGCTCGCAGGCGTGTGCGTCTTTACTGCAAGCTTCGCCTCTTCCGGCGTAGCTGCCAACGCAACACGATCGCCCGGCCCCATCGCAAGTCGCGTCGTGGAAATGCCACCGCGCTCGAGCGTGCGTGAGGCCGCACCAGGTGCATCGTCGGGCAACATGATTGTTGCCATGCGGCCATCTGTTGTTCGACGCGCAGCAACCGCCACGCCGCTCGTGCGCGCAACGAGTACCTCGCTGCGCGAGAGCGCGACGAGCCCAACCGCAACGCTCTCACCGAGCCGTTTTTGTGCCGCGCTGAGCGCGCGGCGCGCCCGCTCGGCGGGACTCGCTGAGGCATCGTTGTCAAAGAGGTCCAACGTTTCGGTTGCGGCTCTCTGGAGCTGTTCCGCCGTAGCGCCAGTGAGGCGGATGAGTGCGGCACGTGTGCCGAGCATGCGCTCTTCAGACGGCCCCTTCGGTGTGCGCGCGAGTAGAAGCCAGCCCGCGCCAAACGCCGGTTCGGCCGCTGTGAGTACCGCGGGGTGAATGGTTTGCTTTGCGTGGTCCATATGGTGAGAATACGCTCAGTCTTGTTCGCCGCTTGGGGGCGCAATTCGTACCGTGAGGCCGAGTGAGCGTTCGCCGCCTGGTCGCTCACTAAAGGCCCGCGCAAGTTCTGCGCCGCGAAGGTGCAGCTCCTGTGCCGCTACCGGGTTCTGCGCTTCAACAATGAGCCGGCCGCGCTCGATGGCAACGAGGTGGGTGTCGGGGGCGAGGTGGGGGGCCAGTTCACGAAGGAGATCGCTGAAGGCGCCCATGGTTCGGGCAAATCGCAGCTCCTCTTCGAAGCCGAGGGCGCGTGCCGCTTCAGGGAGTAGCCCTGCCAGCCCCTCTGGCCGCCCCTTCCGCGTGCGCTTGGTGCTCACGCGGCCACCGCGCTGCCGTGTGGGCCGCGCTGAATCTCGCGTGGCTGCGCGCGCGCGACGAGCCCAGGAGCCAGGTCATCGAGTGCGGTCGCCGTAATGATGCTCTGCGGGAGCGCGGCGATGCGCGCCACGAGGTGCTCACGGCGTTGCGGGTCGAGCTCAGAGAATGCGTCGTCGAGGAGGAGTACCGGTGGGTGGCCGTACTCATCGGTGAGGAGCGTGATCTCGGCGAAGAGCAGTGCGAGGAGGAGGCTGCGCTGTTGTCCGCGCGACGCCGTTGGGGCGATGTCGCTCCCCCCGACATAGAAGGCGATGTCGTCGCGGTGCGGGCCAACGAGTGTGTATCCCTGATACCCCTCCGCCTCCGCGGTTTGGTCAAACGATTGCGCCAGCCGCGTAGCGCACTCGCCCGCGGACTCGTCCGGGCGGTACTCCTCACGCGAACGATAGTGGGTCTCGAGGGCGGCCTCGCTCGGCGCGACTTCACTGTGGGTTGCTGAAAGCACCGGGGCGAGTGCGGCGAGAAGGGCGAGGCGGCCAGCGACCACCTCTGACCCGGTCGTGATGAGCATCTCGGTCCATGGGCGCATCTCGCTCGCGATGGCGCGCCGCGCAGCGCCGTCGACCTCGATCGCGTCTTTCAACAGCCGGTTGCGTTGACGAAGCGCGCGCTCGTAGCGTGTCAGCGTAGCCTCGTACCCGCGCTGCCACTGCGATGCAACGCGGTCGAGCAGCCCACGACGCACGGCTGGCGCACCAACAACGAGGCCAGTTTCCTCAGGGACGAACGCCGCGACTCGCAGTCGTTGACCGAGCGCCGCGGTGGTGCGCGCAGTTCCGTTCAAGAGGTGCTTCGCACGCCCCGCGCGCGAGATCTCAACACCAAGTGTTGACCGCGCAAGTGTGTCGGCCGGGTCGGCACCGTCATCGCGTACCGTCACCGTGATCGATGCCTCGTCGCCATCACCTGCGATGACTTCGCGCAGCGCACCCGCCCGGTGTGAACGGCCAGTCGCCGCAATGATGCACGCCTCGAGGATGGTGGTCTTCCCTGCGCCGTTCTCGCCCCAGAAGATGTGTGTTCCTGGCGCCAGCGCGACGTTACCGTCGGCCCAGCTTCGAACCTGGTGGAGTCGAACGCTCTCAATCATTGCGGCGCCGCGCGTTCGCGAGCGGTGCGGATCAGGAGGGTGTGCGCACCGGCATCACAACGTGCAGGTAGTCGCGACCGTCAAGCGGGCGAAGCAACCCGGGTGCGACGGGGCCGGTGAGCTCGAGTGAGAATTGATCAGCCTCGACGCGCGAGAGCACATCAACAAGATATTTCGCGTTGAATGCGATCGTTGTTCCCTCGCCTTCTACCTTCGCCTCGATGTGCGCTGCGTGATCACCAACATCCGCCGCCGCAGTGATGTCAATGGCGCCGCCGCCCGTGGTGGTGATGGCGAAGCGCACGATGTGCGCAGACGCATCAGCAACAACCTGCGCTAGCTTCACCGCTGAGAGGAAGCTATCTCGATCGAGCGTCACCTTGGTGGTGTGGCTCGTTGGTACGACCTGCTGGAAGTTTGGGAACTGCCCCTCAATCAGTCGGCTCACTAGCATGGTGTCACCGAGCTTGAACTGCAGCTGGTTCTTTGTTGCGGTGTACGTGATCTCCACAAGATCGTCGACATCAGAGAGAAGGCGCAGCAGCTCCGCATAGGAGCGGGCAGGCACGATCAAACTTGTCTCGGGCGCTGCCTCTGCAAGTGGTGCGCCGGCGACGGCGATGCGGTAATTGTCTGCGGCGGCGAAGGTTGCCTTCTCGCCCGTGAACTTTGTTAGCACGCCAGTGAGGATCGGCCTCGCCTCATCGCCCGCGGCGGCGAAGACGGTTGACTCAAGTGCGGCCTTCAGCGCCTTCTGCGTGATGCGCGCTGTTGGCCGCTCTCCGGCGGCGCCCACTGGCGGGTAGTCGTCGGCTGGTGTCGCGCGAAGGTGGGAGGCGTTGCGACCACACTTGATCTGTGCGCGCCCGTCGGCGAGGAGCGAAAGGTCGATCTTCTCGTTCGGGAGGCCGTTCACAACGTCGGCAAGGAGCCGGGCCGGGATGGTGGTGGAGCCCTTCTCCTCAACCTTCGCCGGAACCCAGTGGGTGATGGCAATGTCAAGGTTTGTGGCGACAAGGCGAAGCCCGCCATCCTCAGTGCCGAGGTAGACGTTCGACAGGATCGGCAGCGTGTTGCGGGTCGCCACGGCGTGGCCAACGATGGCGAGACCGCGGGCAAGGTGATCCTGGATTACCGAGAGCTTCATCTGTTCCTCCACATATAGGTTCCCCCTCTAGGGTAATAGTGTCTTAGTTGTTTTATCTCGTCGTCACCGTATTCGTACTGTGGGCAGCGTGGAGAGCCGTGCTCACCTTCGCACAAACAGGCCGTGGGAAGGACCCCCTCCTAGGTGGAGAACCCCCACCCGGCCCCCTGCGGCACCCTTACAGCTGGGGAGACCGTGCGGAGAACCAGACCAGGTTACCCACACCCCTCTTCACACGCCCCTCGAAAAACCCCCACGGAACCACACAGGAACGGGTGTTATCCACGAGATTTCCACACCTCCGGGGGGCTTTATGGGCGAGCGGCAACCCCTTGCCCGAGACGAAGCAGGGCTTCGCGCAGCAGAGCAACCTCGCGGCGCAGCTCACCGTCGTAGCTCATCTCCCGTTCAATCTTGGTGCAGGCGTGGATGATGGTCGAGTGGTCACGCCCGCCCAGGGCCGCCCCGATTCGTACTAGTGAGGCATCGGTCTCCTCTCGAGAGAGGTATGCCGCAATCTGTCGCGGGGTCACAATTTCGCGATCGCGCTTGGGGCCGCGAAGCTGCTCGACGGTGAGGCTGAAGTGCTCGGCAACCGTGGCGACCACCTGCTCCGGCTCAAGGATGCGCTTTGGGTTCGGGTAGACGGCCTCGTTCAACACACGCGCCGCGAGCTCCATCGTGACTGGCATGCCACTCAGCCGCCCAACGGCGACGAGTCGCGTTAGCGCACCCTCAAGCTCGCGCACGTTGCTCTGCACGCGTCGCGCGACCTGCTCAACCACATCGTTCGCAACAATGACGCCACTCTCTTCCGCCTTCGCGCGCAAGATCGCAATACGCGTTTCGAGATCGGGCGACGAGATATCGGCGATGAGGCCCCACTCAAATCGTGAGCGCAGACGCTCCTCAAGCAGTGAGATCTCCTTCGGCGTGCGATCCGACGTCAACACGATCTGCTTCCCCGCGGAGTGCAGCGCGTTGAACGTATGGAAGAACTCCTCTTGCGTGCGCTCCTTATCGGCAAGGAACTGAATGTCATCGATGAGTAACACGTCGATCTTGCGGAAGCGCGAGCGGAATGCTTCAGCGCCGCTCTGTTGAATGCTGGTGATGAATTCGTTCGTGAACGCCTCGCCGGTGATGTAGAGCACTTGGCGCTTTGGTGAGCGCTCGGCAACGGCGTTGCCGATGGCGTGCAGCAGATGTGTCTTGCCCAGGCCGGTGCCGCCGTACAAGAAGAGCGGATTGTATGCGCCACCTGGTCGCTCAGAAACGGAGAGCGATGCCGCATGCGCAAGTCGATTCGCCGCACCAACAACGTAGGTCGCAAATGTGTAGCGAGCATTCAAGTTTGTTGCGCGCGCTGGTGCATCGCGATCAACAATGCGTACGCTCTCTTGTGGTGCGGTGACACGCGGCGCTGCATCGTTTGCAACAGCGCCCTTCCCCTTTGCGGCGAGTGCGCCGTGTGCATCGAGCTCTGCGTCACTCACTACTTCTACGGAGAGCGTCACGCTGTAGCCCACAACCTTCGCCATCGTTTGCGCGATTAAGGAGCGGTAGCGCTCATCAACCCAGTCCTTAGCAAAGCCCGATGGAACGCCGAGAACAAAGGTGGCAGTCGACTCATCAACACCAAGGAGTGCGGTGCGACGGAACCAGGTCTCGAAGGTGGCCTGCGAGAGGCTGATCTCCAGCTCTCCGAGGACCGCGCGCCAGACCTGTCGTCGATCCATTCCGCAGCGCCCCCTTTGTTCCGTTGGCGTACGCCACCAACACCGCGGCAGAAGGGCGGGGCCGCCGAGGAGTCGGCGGTGCCACCCTTGTGCAAGATTGAATCTGTGCTGACCGGTTTACGCCGACCCCTCCCACAGCCCCGTACAGAGAGCCCAACCGACGGTGTGATGTCGCTCGGGCCCTTTGTGGGGAGGCGGAGAATAGCACCCGCGGCGCTTCCTGCAAGCCCAGGTTCACCCCGATTTTGGATACCCCCTGGGGGTATGTGGCTAAATCCCCGTTACAGGGGTCGGAATTGACACCGCCGCCTGCGAGGAACGATACTTCCCCTCTCAGAACCGCCCTCTTCGCGGCCTGAGTGAAAACCAGGAAGAACCCCTTGGGGGCCACCGCC
>Ga0114960_10001396_pt1 | contig 19397 bp, 34 predicted proteins | sample C_130625_MF_Meta_FD_92637 | JGI IMG/M metagenome (GOLD analysis project Ga0114960, IMG submission 92637) | Freshwater microbial communities from Lake Croche, Canada to study carbon cycling - C_130625_MF_MetaG | ecosystem: Environmental > Aquatic > Freshwater > Lake | place: Lake Croche, Canada... | reverse complement strand
GGATTAGTTATATTAATCTGAGTTATAACTCCACTGATGCTTTTCACAGCAGTACCCTGAGCAACGATTCCGCCGGGAGTAGTAGGCGGACTAAACTGCACAATCGGTACAGTACTATATCCAACTCCTGAATTTACTGTGATAATTCCACCAGGTGCAGCAATACCGCCCGGATTTCTAGGATTAAAGTGTAAATCAGCGTCACCTGTGCTTGGATTCCAGTTAGTTACATAATCAATTTCATATCTTATACCTTTGTCCATAAATGCACAAGGTGTTTGGGGAATACGGTTTGTTAAACCGGACACATGTATTGTTGCAGTTCCTGTATAATAAGTTTCTGCACTTGTTGAAGTTGCTTCTAAGTTGCCCACACACCCGTCAATAAACATTCCGCCTGCAAATGTTTGTGTATTAACTGATCTAGATATAGAAGAGCAGTTTTGAATATACGGCGATTTAGTTAAAATCTGACCTTCTGGATCAAGGACACACATAAATCCGCCATGTCCTTGAGCACTTACTGCTCGAAGAATTGTTTGATCGTTCAGTAAGAATACATCTATACTATTGTTTTCTTTTGGAGTAGAATTGGGATCGTTTGGATCTGTTAGGTAATGATATCCAAATTTTTGATTAACTACTGTTAATCCGTCAAATACTTGATCTCGTCTAAACCATGTCTTTACCCACGGACTAGTGCTAACTCCATTAGCTGGTCTAATAATTACTCGTCTAAATTCATCTCCGCGAATCGACACGTTTGCAGGTATACGGATCGGATATTGTTCTTCGTAAATACCACTTTCTACACAAATAGTAATATTAGTAGTAGCAATAGTAGAACCGTACATCAATGGTTCTCCTAATTGGAATCCTGCAACTAACGGATTGTATCTTACTGTTACATCGTATCTTTCAAGACCATTGCTTTGTGTCAGTGCACTGATAAATCCAACCGCGCCGCTGATCATACCTTTAATATGTTGCCCGGGACGCATATCATTTGAAATCCAGGGATCAGTCCCAGGACCAGTATAATTTACACTGATTATCTTGTTTCCCGGAATATCGGTGCTGTTTGTTATAGTCTGAATAGTGGATCTGTTATTATAACTTCCGCCGTAGGTAATATATTTTTGATCTGGACCAAGTTCTACACTTGAACTATTAATAAGGGCCTCGGCCACCTGCGCAGCCTTATTAATAGTCTTAAACGCATATGCCAAAGCTCTACCAGCCTTAATTCCTGTTCTTGAATCATTACCGGACTGTGTACTTACATATAAATTAACCGAACTAGCAAACCCGTTATCGTCAACATATTTCTTTGTGGCTAGATCTTGATTTGATACAGGATCAGCAAAATTATTAGCTAAAAAGCTGTTACCATTTAAGTTTGCGCTTAACTTTGGTGACGAATCAGTAAACAAAGAAGAATTAGTATTGCTAATAACAATACCGGATGCCGTAGTAACAATCGAAATACCGGTGCTTGCAACTAATATTTTTTGAGTTACTGTGTTAGCTGCACTGTTTACAAGGATTGCACCTGGTGTTAATACCTTAGGAGTATCGTCTAATTTGGTAAAAAACAGGCCTGTGCCCGCATTATTAATGCTGTATAATTCTGAAAAGTTTTGATTTACTTTATCAAAAGCGTCGCGAATACTATCGCCTGTACCGTCGTTACTTTGATTACCGATGAATATCGTTTTCTTTGCCATTATCTGTCCTCTATTGCCATATTTAACCAAAAATTGGCTTAAAAATCTTACTAAGGTATTTACCTAAAAGTATTTCTTAGTATTTAGACAGATACAGCAGATTAATCTACATATATTTCTTTTATTTCTGTTCGAATATTTTCTTCCGAAACCAAGCTGATTGCTTGATTTCTAAAACCGGATAGTATCATTTCTCTTGCTAGAACACCTGATATTCCTCTACTTTGAAGATAGCTGATTTTTTCCAAGCTGATAGTTTCAGTTTCTGATGCATATCCTGCTGTGACAAAATCTGCATTGATATAGGTGTCTGGTTTAGAATAGCAACGTCCTAATTCTCCGGTTACTAAATTACAATTTTCAATAATTATTTCGCATCCCACAGCATTAGGTTCTGCAACTGCAATACCTTGGAATACTGTTTGACTATTTTCTCCAGCAAGACCTAAAAATAATTGGCTGCTTGAGCTGTCTGCACCTTGATGAACAACTTTGGTAATAACTTCAGTATCACCTCCGGTTTCATTTGATATTAATCCATATGCAGAGAATGTAGAACCTTCTTCTTGCACAACTTGAATAATATGCTTGTTAAGTTTTCCATCTTTGGCAAATAATCCTAAACTGATACTGGCTCCCGGTTTTAGATGAATATCGTATAAAAAGACCTGTTGCAAATCAGTGTCAACTTCGTTGATAATGATCATTTCTAAGTCGGCATCATTTTGAATTTGAACCCTTAGGTGTTTTGCTAATAATTCTTTTTCAGTTGGATTTTGTCTAAGAACTACTTTGTTTGACGCACCTTCTTCGAGTTCAACTTGACTGGCATCAATAATTTTAAATTCTTTACCAAAATAATCTTCTGGAGTATATTGCCAGTCCGGGTCACCTCGTTCTGCTTTAAGAAAACTGTGAATAGCCATCTTCTAAAATCCTTTTATATAATTCTGCTGATCCGTTTTCTCGGATCTCGCCGTCAACCATCACATGAACATGTGTAGGATTTAGTGCGTCTAATAGTGCTCGACTATGTGTAATAATGATAGCTGCTTTTGTTTTATCCGAAAGAAATTCGTTAATACATGAGGTAAACAGTTCTAATTCGTCTTGTTCAATTCCTGTGTCAATTTCATCTAAAATAATAAAATCTGGATTTAAAATAAACATTTGAAGTATTTCATTTTTCTTACATTCAGTGTCTGACATAATTGCATGATTAACAATTTTGTATCCATGATTTGAGCTTAGTCCTAATTTTTTACATAGTTCTTTATATCTATTTTCTAATTCATTAGGCGTTCTAGTATCTTTTTTTGACTTTAAAATAGATTTAATTAACTCAAAATTAGTAACACCGTCGATATTGGGAGGATATTGGAAACTGATAAAAATACCAGCATTACTTCGTTCCTCAATAGATTTTTCTATGATTGATTTCTTTTTATATTTTATAGAACCATTTTTAATCGACATTGACGGATTGCCGAGAATTGCGTGAATCAAACTAGATTTACCAGATTTTTCGGGTCCTATGATAGCATGTAATTCCCCTTCATTAACTTCTAGACTGACATCGTCAATTAATTCAAGAGTTTCAATAACTGCTGTTAGATTTTTTATTTTAAGCATAATTATAGTATACAAATTTACTGTTCAAAAATCAATAGATATATTTTTTTTATGTAGGTATTTATTGAGATTAAATACATCATAACATTTTTAAAGGAGTTATAAAAATGGAATATATTTTCTCAATTCTATTCATTGGTGCAGTTGCTTATTTGCTGATCAGAAATAAGTCTGTAAAGCCTGCACAAGCATCAGAACCATTGAATGATACAGTAGCATACAAAGTGCCAGAACCAGCTGCTACAACACCTATCCCGTTGGTTGTTACTAACAGTAATCCTGCTGATAACGTGCCGTTGGTTGCCGATGTAGCTGCACCTGTAGTTGCAGAAGTAGCTGCTAAGAAGCCACGCAAACCACGTGCGCCTAAAGTAGAAGCAACGCCAGTTAAAAAAGCAGCCGTAAAAAAAGCAGCACCTAAAAAGGTAGCTGCCATTAAAGTCGTGTCAAAAGCTAAATCAAAGAAGACCTAATTTTTTAGCCTGATCTGCAAGTGCAAAACTTGCAAGATTTTTACCTTTTGATTCTACCATAATATCATGGGTGTTGAGGAAACTCAATGCCCATTCATTTACTTGGTAGTTCCACATAAAATCACTATGAGCACGGAGTTTCTGTTTTTTGTAACCGTCTTCTAGTAATCGTGCATGATCTGGCATTACACCAGTGTCATGCCCCACGAGATAATCTTCGCGGCTGACACTATAGTGCATAGTAGGCCGGACACCACGCCAAGACTGAACCACGCGATCAACGCGGGGGTCCAAGGGCGAGATGTAATCTCCTGTTTTAATCCAATGGTGATGCACATCCAAAACGATAGGCACCAAGTCACTAATAGTAAGACAATCATCTAATCCCCAGGCGTTTTCTTCGTTTTCGATAGTAATACAGTTTCTTGCTTCTGTTGATAATTTTGTGTAGGCACTGCGGATGCCGGCTGGACCTTCTTTACCGGAGATGTGGACATTGATCTTGAAGTCCTGAAAGGACTTGCCGTAACCCATCCAACGTGCCATATCCGCATGATATTCAAATTCCTCTATTGATCTTTCTACAATACCTGGGTTAACACTTGCCAAGACAACAAACTGGCCAGGATGCATAGATAACCTAACATTATTCTTGCGAGCCGCATCTCCCACGGTTCTAAATTCTCTTTCGAGATATGTTCTAACGTCGCTAGTCCGCCAAAACCAAGACCAATCACACTGAGTGTATACAGGCAAGATATCGCTGCTGAGTCGTACCATTCTAAGATTTTCATCAAGTGCTCCTACACGTTCAACTAGCAAACGAGTCGACTCGATGTTACCTACCATCAAGTCCCAGAGTCTTTGCTCTGCAACCTCTTTGCTCTGTCTATTTAACCATGCAACAGTTGTAGAGCCTGTATTGTATTTTTTAGCATCATCTTTGGTGTCAATACCATCAACTTGACCTGCATGATCGATCCACTTGCAGGCAAATCCCAGACGTTTTATAGTCATTTTTCAACTTTCGATAGAGTCCATGAACCATCTTTGTTATCTTTCCAATCAAGCGTATCCCCGTCCCGCCAACCTTGCTGATCTAGAAAGTCTTGTGGCAGCGGCATGACAAGATCGCCGCTGCCGTCATCTGCTTCTTCGAGAGTAACTGTCCAGGAAGTTTTCATTGTAATCGAATTCCAAAAAATTTATAATTAACATATATAATAATAGCATCTAATAGTGCAAATCCGTAATGTTGATTGCATAGATTATCGATGCAAGATAAACACAACCATCCGATAATAAACCAAGTGATTGCATCTTGATTTCGAACATACCAATTGCGAAATTGACTCATTTTAATATTCCTTCTAAAACAATATTTTACACAATTTTACGGAAATAGTCAATAGTATTGATTAGACCGTCAGCTAACAGCACAGTTGGAGACCAATTTAACAATTTTTGGGCCTTGGCAATATCAGGTCTTCTTTGTTTTGGATCGTCTTGTGGCAGTGGCAAATAGATGATATTACTGCCACTATGTGTCATAGAAACAACTGCTTCTGCTAATTCTTTAATAGTAAATTCACCAGGATTACCTATATTAATAGGCCCGTGTTCGTTACTGGCCATTAGTGCTATCATACCATCTAAATTATCTTCATAGTAACAAAAACTACGAGTTTGACTTCCATCACCATAAACGGTTATATCCTCGTTACGTAAAGCCTGCACAATAAAATTACTAATTACTCGTCCGTCGCCAATGGCCATTCTGGGCCCATATGTATTAAAGATACGCATAATTTTTACATCAACATTGTGTTTACGATGATAATCCATAAACAGAGTTTCAGCAGCACGTTTACCTTCATCGTAGCAACTGCGGATACCAATTGGATTTACATTGCCCCAATATTCTTCTGGTTGTGGATGAACTGTAGGATCGCCGTAACATTCGCTGGTGCTGGCCTGCAAAATTTTGGCACCTGTTCGTTTGGCAAGTCCTAACATATTGAATGCACCAATCACTGATGTTTTCATTGTTTGAATTGGATCGTGCTGATAATGTTGCGGACTTGCAGGACAGGCAAGATTATAAATCTCATCTACTTCAACATATAACGGAATACAGATATCTTGACGTATAACTTCAAAATTTTTATAGTCAAGTAGGTGTTCAATATTTTTTTTACTGCCTGTAAAGTAGTTATCGACACACAATACATGATGCCCTTGATTAACAAGTCTATCACATAAGTGACTACCAAGAAATCCGGCACCACCAGTTACTAAAATCTTTTTCATTTCTTATCTACCGGCTCTACAATTCCATACTGTCTATACATCCATGATATAAAATTTTCAATAGGCAATGCTGGACCTACTAGTCTCTTATATTCTTTATAAGCAACATCTACCCTCTCAAGCCATTCTTTATCAATCATAAATTGTAGACCATTTCTTAAGTTTTTCAATTTTGGCCAACTTGGCAATTTCCATATTCTCCCATGATACAATATCCATTTCTTTCATAATATCAATCATGGCTAATAGATCACCTAGTTCTTCTTCGAGATGTTCACCGTTGGTCAGTGGTTTGCCGGGCTTATAATTATCAATACCAAATCGGTTACATTTACTAACTGCCTGAATAACTTCTGCACATTCTTCTTGAAGAATATCCATTACTTCTTTTTCTTTATTGTTCATTTTAATTTACCAATGTCTAATTACACCTGCTGCTATAAAACAGTTTGTTATAATATATGATAGCACAATGAAGGTTCGTATACAAGCAATCTGATCAGCTTCTCGATCTGTCTTGCCTGTTTTTTGTCCAATGGCATTGGCCCATAGTCTCCAAATTTTTTTAGCCTTGGTAGATAGCTGAGTTGGCACCATGCTCTGCACACTCCACTTTAACACAATAACAACGATTGTCAGTTTTTTCTCGAATCAACTGATCGGCAAAGTTAAACGCATGTTCAGCAAATTTTTCTGCACCTACTCCGTCGAATATGCGTATTTCTGCCAATCCTAGCTCTTCTAATTCTTGGAATTTTTTTAGATGGGGATCAGCTTTGTCCAAGGCCAGCTTGTGATCAAACTTGTCCTCTAACCATGCCTTGAGTGGTTTGAGTCCTCCGAAGTCTACTGCCCAGTTTTTATTATCTAATGCATCACATCCAAATGTAAATGTAAATGCTAGACTGTAACCATGTAGCAGATGACAGTGACTATGATCTGCATTTGGCTGTCTAAACACAGCACTCAGTCCAATATTGTGTCCGTAATGTTTTGTTGAGTAAAATTTTGCCATTGTATTCTCCTTGAATAAGCAATGACACGCAGAGTATTTTAAGTGGGATGAGCGTCCTAGTCCACTATCTTTTTCTATAATATAGTATAAACTAAAACAATTATTTAATCAAACTTTTTTGGTGTAATATGTTAATGTCTGTTTTGATTTCTTTAACATCGGTAGTTATTTCACTCAATATTTTAATTACATTGGTTTGATGATCTAACACATCACGGATTAAAGATATTGTCCAATACCACCAATTAACGCTTATAATGAGAGTAAGAGCACTAACAGCCCACCATAAATTTGAAGAATAAAACTTTGCAATGTTTTCAGAAAATATAATTATTAAAATTGCACTAATAGCAAATACTAAGCTAGATATTAACCAAATTTTACGTTGATTCTTTAATCTATTGATAGATTTATTAAATTCTAGTATTAATTTTTTAGTTTGCTCGTTCATTGTGCAGTTCTTTTATTTTATTTAATATGAACAAGCGTCAAATTTTGTAAGTGTATTATAGTATATTTCCGAATGGTCTCCAAGTGCCCGGAGAGCCGCTTGTAATACAAATCCATCCAACATATGTATCTACTTTAGGATTGGTATTCCATACAATGTCACCTTTCTGATATTGGCCATCAGTAGGAGCAGAATCGCCATTGGCAAACAATCTATTGCCTAATTTCATATTACCTGCAACTTCTAATTGTTCAGTTGGGTTTTTAACTCCAACTCCCATTTTTCCGTATACTCGAGTAATGGTATTGTCTTTATATTCGTGCCCTATTGTGACATTTCCGGACTCGGTGATACTGATTCTTGCTAAGTCACCTGTTATTAAATCAAGACCTTTATTGCTGTATGTTCCAATTTTTCCGTAGCCATTTTCTCCACCGTCAATAATAATTTCAACATTATTGAGATAATCGTATACACTAAACAATCCGTTGCCTTCTTCAGCACCTAAGCTGACTCTTTGACTAATTGGATTGAAATAAATGTGGTCGCCAATATTGACTTCGCCCGAAACTTGTAAATTATTTAAAGTTCCTAACTTTTGCAGATTACTATTAACAACATCGAGTCCTAATGAATCTTTGCTCAGTGCAGGAGTTCCGTTGAACATTAAAGATTTATCTTCGGGTAAATCAACATTTTCAGTTAGCCAAAATCTGTCAGGATTTATTCTAAACAAGAATTGTCTATTCTGGCCACCTAGCCATAATAACCCAGATCCTATTGATTCTCCACCGGGCGCAGCGAATTCTAAGAACTGTTTTTCGTAGCGTTGATTTGTAATTATTTCTGTAGTTCTTACAAAACCTGCATCTAAAATTCCGTATATTTTAACATCGCCTTTGATAGTTAGGCTACGATCTAACGTATCTATACTGGCTGTTTTTACAGTAATTTTATCATCTTCGATAAAAAGAGTCTGTTTTGTGCTGTTATCTTTAATGCCGGGACTAGAAAATTCAGTAATTATACTATCTTTAACATTATTATCGTTTGATTCGAAGACTTTAACCATTATTGTAATCCGTATAGTAGTGCACCGTCTCGTAATCGAGGTTGAGTGTTTCTACTATTTAGCAGGATTACAGCTAGCTTTTTATTTTGTGTTTAACCTAGAATTACTAAATCATTTTTTGATTTGATAATTTGCCCAGTTTTTAAATCCTGCACAACATAGCTAGTTGCTAATACACTAGTCTGTGTAGTCTCTATTTTAGATCGCGCTATAACCGGGGTTATAACGCAAATTAACGCTATGATTTTAACTAACGTTACTAACAAACTTGTTACCGTGAAGTAACCACTTTATCAGCTAGCCCATATGCTACCGCTTCATCTGCTGATAAAAATGTATCAAATTTCATAGTGTTAAATAGTTCTTCGTAATCTTTACCTGCTGTATTATGACGCACATATAGTTCAGTTAGACGTTTATTAACACGAACACTTTCTTCAAAGCTACGTTTTGCATCTTCGAACTGCAAATCTTGAATATGAACGCTACCACTAGTGCCACGTGTGCCCGAACTAACACGATGAATCATTGTTCGAGATTCTGGCAATACATAACGCTTGCCCTTAGCACCTGCCTGTGCAAGGAAAGACCCCATTGAACATGCCTGACCCATAACATAGGTTGCAACATCTGGTTTAATAAATTGCATAACATCATAGATACTCAAGCCTGCAGTAACTGCACCGCCTGGACTATTGATATACAAATGAATATCTTTTTCACTATCTTGACTTTCGAGATGTAGTAACTGTGCTACAATAATGTTAGCAGAATGATCATCAACTCCGCCATTTAAAAATACAATGCGCTCATTAAGTAGTCGACTAAAAATATCAAACGCACGCTCGCCTTGACCAGTCTTTTCAACTACCATTGGTATTAAATTATTTGTAATCATTATATTTTCCTTATTGATATGTTTTGTCAATGCCGATATTTGAAAGTCCGGCAATTACTTGAAATTGATCCCATGCTTTTTTTGCTGCAGGATTACGCTCTAGTTCGCTCTCAGGCAATACTGTTTCCAACCAGTATTCATGACGACGAGCAGGATGTGCGCCAAACTTACGGGGCTGATGAAACTTGCCATCTTCCCACAACATAATACTCACTGCTCGGAATTTATCTTCATCTTCTTTATTAAAGAAATCGTAGTCGCCCCATTCAGCATGACTCATTCCACCGTGACAATATCCTGACCAGATACCTGACCACTGTTTGTCATCATTTGGATCAAAATCTGTGCGGGCAATAACAACCAATACATCGTTGATATCTACTCGTCCTTCAACAATATCAAGGATGCACCGACTATAACTTAAACCTACTTTCATTTTTCTTCCTTTTCCTGTTCGTGTTGTTTAATCATTCGATACAACGGCTCCATTCGTTCTTGAAATATCGAAGGGCAGTTTTCAGCAGCTACCTTCATATCCCATGCACTGGGATAGTGTCGCAACAATGAGCGAGCCTGTTGTTTTATTATCTTAGGGACTCTAGGAGTATTGCAAATATTAGTAAGAAACTGAATAGTCTGCATTACTGCTCTATATCGTTCATCTGGCAACGTCATGATGTTCTTTTGTTAATTCGCATACAAGCATAAAATGATTGTATGCTTTACGCACAGCTTCATGTTGCATCAATTTATCAGCTTCTTCCATCATGGCCTTAACACCAGCTTCGGCACAGTCATGCACACTAAGTCCGTGCAGTGTGCAAAGTTCATTACCAAATTCTTTAGCTAACTTTTCCCAGGCCTTCTTTTGACCTAATGTAATGGGCGTTTGTTTGGGCCGCAGTTCGCTGGCTTTGCTAATGGCCTTGCAGATAGCATCTTCGGCCACTCGGCCTGCGGCAATCATTGCAGCATAGTTAGGATTAATATTATACCTACGACTTTGCCCGCCAGGATAACACATTACAATATGCGTGCCTTTTCTAAAACTATCTAAGTAATCACTATCGTATTCAGAAACAGGAACATACCTTCTTCCTACTTTTTCGTAATAAATCTTTTTCATTTGAATACTTTTAAGATCATAATTTCTGCATTGATGCGTCCGTTTAACAAAGTATCTGTTGCTTTGATTTTACTAAACCAATCAAGAACACGCTTTTGTGTGTTTTGTTCTTTAAATTCTTTAATTTGCTCTGCTGGTTTTCGTAAAGTTTTTTGCATTGACTTTTCAGTAAAATCAATAATACTTGTACCTTTGACACTTAGTCCTGCTGATGTCTTTGCAATATAAATTCCAATCTTACGTGTTTTAGAATTATATACAATTGCTGACTGTGCTCCTATCAATCCAACTGCTGGAATTGACACTACACCTAGCTTGTCATCTACTGTTTTAAATTTAACTTTTGAAACAATTTCTTCTGCAGGTTTAATTTTCTTAGCACGTGGCTTTTTAAGAACTTTAGCTTCTGCTGCAATTTGATCACAAGCAGACATGATACCGGTATAAAACTCAATCAGCTTCTTAACATTCTTACGACTCACATGTTTATATGATTCTTTTAATTGTTCGTCAGCATTGCCTCCGGACAACTCTAACAATTCATTTTGCCCACGAACAAAGAATGTTTTTATATAACGTGCCTGTGCAGCCTTAGCACCTTTACCACGTAACAGACTAACCATTTTGAATGCTTTAGGATCAAATGCTTCTGGATCCATAATCCAGCTGTCAATTGCGGCATCAATCTCTTCACTCATTTGACCAGCTTGTTCTCGAATCCGTTCTTGAATATTTGGAACAACTGCTACTGTTTTGACAACTTTTGTAGTAACCGCAGTATCGTCGACGTCGTCTTTGCCTTCGTCAATAATTTTAGCCAGTTCTTTTTTTAACCATTCTTTAGTATCTCGGCCGTTGTTAAACCCTAAATGAACTGACGGCATACCTCTTAAAAGACAAGCCGCAATTGATGCCACTGTAAGCCCGCATCGAGAATCTTTTGTTTTCTTAAAAGCGGCAATAGTTTTCTTGTCATAATCGTTTAACGCCATCCAGTCAATAATTTTAGGCTTAAGATCTTTAACACTAGATTCCATTCGATAGTAACTCATAGCAGAGTGAAAATATCTTAAAAAAGTATTGTCGTCCCAAGACTCCGAACCTTGCCATTTAGGGCTAAGATCACGTTTTGCATTCTCACGGATAGACTGAGATGTGATTCGTTTAGATGTTTTTTCGGTAACCATTATGTTGCCTTTGTTGTCTGCATAATAGTTATTATACAGATGTGTTGACCTGCTGTCAAATGGAAGAAGTATCGTCGTCTTTGTAGTCTACAGGAAGCCAACCTAATCTTTTTAAATCTTTAGTTATTTCGTCAGTGACTACACCTTCACCTACATATCCTGATTTTTTTCCCTCATCGCCAGAGAGACCACCACCTATGCCGGAACAGTACCAATCAATGTAGTCGCCCTGTTGTCGCATGTCAGCTACAATACCGCCAGCATGTCGCCAACTAGCACTCCACCGTTGATCTTTAAGAATAGGCATAACATCTAGTTTTATGAACTCTTTATTGCACATGGCAGCATACAAATTTTGAGCGTAGGTATCACTAGCACGAACTTTTTCTAAAATCCATTCTGTGCTACGTAGATCATATTCCATGTTATCTTTTTGCCATTTAGGATCCAACAGATTAGCATCATCTTGTTCTTTGGCAGTTTTCCAAAATTCAAGGTAGTGTTCTGGAACTTCTTTGCCTTTTTCCTCGGCACGTTTTTTTGCACCTTCTACTTGGAAGGTATGTCGATCGGGACTTTTACTTGCGGTCATGTTGATGTCGATGTCGATATTCTCTCTTGAGCCAATACTTGTATCGATTAAAATAATCATTCATTGAATAAGGTAGTTCACCAAGACTTGAATGTTCTTCAGAATTTTCTATCCAAATATTTTGAACCCACAATCTAAATTTACTTACTTTTTTGAGATTTAAATTTAGTGACATCTTCGATAGCCTTTTTCAAAGTTTCTGCATAATTTAATGCCTGTTGTTCGGACATAATAATACTACCTTCGTATTCAATATATCCTTTAGTCAACAATGTCCATATAGTCTGCCACCGATTCATACTCCACCATTTTGATTTTTGTTGAGTGTAAGTAGTAACAGTAATACTATCATCAGCTTCAATCCAGATATTATGATCGTGATTGCTGTCTCCACACTCGCAAACAATCTGATAGGTTATTGCATCGCCCCAATCGTTGCGTTTTAGAATACCTTCTGCTGGAGTTTGTTCTTTCATTGCAGTATACGTGTAGAAGTATTAGACATAAAACCAGTTAGATGATCAGCAATTTCACTGTCATCTTCAATTAGTTGATCAAAATCAACTAATTCACCTTGCTCCATCAATTCACCGCTTTCGGCCATTTGAACAATTTCAGCCATTAAATTATCTAACTCTTCCTGTGTGCCTTCAAACGAGTCAAAGGCACCTGGCGCAAAAGTAACGGTAATTTTTTTAGATGTCATAATTTACTCTGCTAATGGTAGTTCAAGTGCTTCTTTAATTACTTCAAATAACTCATCTTCTGTTCCGCAAAGAATTTTGCAGTTTTTCCAATCATTCTCTTTGTCTCGGCCGCCGACTTCGATCATAAAACCGTTGTCGTAACGATTAATTGTAAATGACTCGTTAACTTTATCTAATTTGTTTAATTTATTTTTCATTTTTATGTCCATAGTGCATCTCGAATTTTGATCAACCGAATCATCATTTCGGTCTCTTCCTTTTCATAGGCTGTTTCAATTTTTTGTAGCAGTTTGTGAGCCTTGTCGCTGGCTTTGCGATCTGCTGGATCTTTGCTGTTTAGGCTAGATATAAACTTACCTGGATACTTGATACGCATGGCATCACAGTGAGCACTCCAACCGCTAGCATCGTAAGGATCTGGGCGGTTGCGGTAAGTTACTGTCCACCAAGTATACAACTCTTTAATTTCTTTTGCACGTAGCGCCTGACCGGTAGGCTTGCCGTACTCTGGGTGATCGGGTTCACACCAGTCATTATTGGTTAGTGTCATTGCCCAGTCAAGGTGATCTAGACCTGCTTGTGGGCAACGCCAAGTTCTCCAACGCCACCATCCTGTAGCCCAGAATGGAGCCGCATATTTTGCCTTGTCTTCTGCACTGCCCCAGGCAATGTGCATCCATGCTGATTCTACCTCTACAAAGTCAACGAGCTCGTTAAATAGACAAGGGAGAAAACGGTTGCCAACATCACACCATTGCCCCGGCTTAATATCACGAGGATGAGCAGTGAGGGAATGAGTGCGACTGACCCAGCGATTATTAATGTAGTATTTGATATCATATAATTTCCTCATGGGCCATGTTACAAAATCTTGAAGATGGCTAAGACCCTCTTCGGCTAGCCAATAGCGAAAGTTATGTTTCATCTGTGCCTGAGTAGTCCAGTTGTCCCATTCCTCACTAGTGCCCACGCTGAGTTTTTTAGTTCCACGGAGCCAATCTGCCAGTGGTGAACAAGACCAATAATTTGAATGATGTGCGATGATAATTCTCCCTAATTTCTATAATACTATTATAATGTCTTTTAGTATTGTTGTCAAGTGATACTTCGGCATCAACTACTTTACTAGTGTTAGTAGCCTGCTTAACTTTGCATGTTTCACTGAATCTTGTTACTCCCATCTTTACCCCATTTAATTTTAAGCCAAATTCGTTCGTGTATATAATAGTCAATACTTAACAACACATGCAATGCAGTTGCAAAACTTGTAGATTTTCCTAAATCTCCCATAAATAGGTAAGTCCAAAAAATAGTAAATACCCAAGCAGTTAGCCTGTATGTTATCATTCTAACTATAGTTCTTTTATATGTTTCCATCTTTACCCCATCTTAGATAATATTCACTTAACTTTTTCTTTTCTAATTCTGCTGTAATGACATAGTGATAACTGTATGTCACATGATCTATGTTCCTATGCCATTCAGGTTTATCTATAGCATGTTCCATTACAAATTTGCCAGCATCACTTTTTTCCCATAGATATAATGGTTCGGCAGCATATAAATCTGGATCTTCTACATCACTTAATCTAAAGCGATGAACAACAACTTTGTGAATTTCTTCTACAATCTCTTGTCCATCTTTATGAATAACTCGACATCTTACCGATCCCATGATAAATGAAATAAGGTAATAAATTTTTCAGCTTCTTGTCGATTTTTAAAATCCCACATGTCCCATGCTTTACGATGACAGTCGGGCCATGTTTTTAATTTTTCTTCAACCCAATCAATACATTGGTTTAACTTATTAGAAGGAGGTTGATGATCGTCACGCATTTCAAATTCTTCTACAAGTTGTAGACGCCACCAATAGTTAGGACCTCTGGCTCTACGATGCAGAGTAGGTTTAATCACAGAAATTTGATCTTTCCACTTGAACATCACTGCTTGTAAATCATCAAGTGCTGTATTCAAACCTTTTTCTTCCTAGGAGGATAATTACGGCGCTTGGGTTTAGTTTCTTTAATTATCAAGGGACTATGAGTAGAATCTTTTTGCGATTTTTCTAAAGCAGCATGAATTTCTTCAGTTGTAGGATCAACATCGTCATTTAAAATATCCAGCACTGAATCAATAGGAAGAGGTGTTACCATTCCTACCTTTTTTAAGTATCGATTATTTTTTGTAAAATCTTCAATATTTTTAAAAATATTAATTGGTCCCCGCGCAGTTGAACTAATTTGATCAAAAGTTCTTACTTCGTATATATCATCGATTCCTGTTTCAATCTCAATAATGTAGAGTTCTCTATTTTTAGAGTGACCTTCGTTTAGATGTTCAAGATTAATAATGTCTACAACTCGTCCTTCGATAAGTTTTCTTTCGCCAAGATGTATCCATACTTGGTCTTTAATATTGTATTCTGTTTTCATGGTAGTATTAAGTAAGCTAGCCCAATATAAACTAATTGATGTGCCATTTGATCTAAACCTAAGTGTTTCCAAAAAAGTGGATTATTAATATCTCGATTGCCGTAGTTCATTTTACACCAATCAATGTGATAGTGTGTAATATAATCAATAGCACCGAGTATAAATGCAAATGTAGCATAGTCTGTTCCAAAAAATCCCAATAGGATTAATGCGGTTGCAAGACCGTGTTTTAAACTATGTTTCATTCCTTGCCAATTTAAATAGATACCTTTGTGTGTTACTTCTTCATCGGATTGATTAACAAAGTCTATATACCAGTGTTTAATCTGTAAGAGGATGAGAACTACAAGTATAGATTCCATATTATGCCTGTTGACGCGGAGGTGTTGTTTCTAACAAATCTTTTATAAATTTAAGAGCCTTACGATCGGTATCGTAAACGTACTCTTGATCCTCGTCATCATTACGTAGCGTAACAATAACTCCGTTTTTTACTTTACGAATTTCGATACTTTCAAACATAAAACTCCTTTAAATTATTTTTGAACACTGAGATTGTAGTTAAAGTGAAAAATTCCAATATGTGCAATCTCTCGACTTAGTTCTTGATCACACCAAATTTCATAGCCTGCTTTTTGTGCTTGCTGGCAAAAATAAATATCTTCACCAATTTCAAGATTTAATTCAGGAACATACTCTTGTAAGTAATGTGGCTGTGGAATTTTTTCATAAACTGCACGTTTAACCAATACACATCCGTGTGGTAGAACATCGATTAATTCTAACGGAGGACTTGTATCAGTAGTTTGAAATTCTGAATAAGAGCCGGGCTTTCCCATCATTCCGGTAAAGTTTGCATTTGGAAAACGGCGGCGTCGATAATTTGCACCTATAATGTCTTTATTTCTTGCCAATAATCGTAAAGGAGTATCAATAGGAAATTTCATATCACTGTCGACCCACCAAATATAATCAAAGTCTGATTTCAAAAAGATATCTGTAAGATTTCTTCGGGCAATAGTAATTACTGACCCAATATTAAATGCACAATTAATTCGAATACCGTTGGCTACCATTTGAGCAGCGGCCATGGTCAAGTGTTGTGCAAATTCTGCATTGACCATTTCCATTGCTGGGACTGCAATCATGATACTGGGAGGTTTTGGTTTGTTTGTTTCTGTAATAGATGTAGGAGCGGGCGTTGGTGCAGGACGGGTGGGAATGTTTAGTTTACCTTTTGATTTCATAATGATCCTTTTGTTATTGTAGGTATTAGTAATTATCTAAATTAACTAGATGGTTAATTAGATATTGAGCAGCTTTTAAGCAAATTATACAGTTAATTCATTAAAAAGTCAAGAAAAAAGGCTCCGCATTGGAGCCTTTTAATAATTTACATTTGATTAAAATGCGTATTTGACATTGGCAGTCAACCGATTGCCGTCAAATGTATTCACACGATCTTGACCATACTGACGAGTAAGATCTAAACCAACACTGACTTTGCTAGCCACTGGCATGCTAACACCAGCACCAACTAATAGTGCATATCCGTCTGCACTAGTTTGGTTGTTCATGTATGCACCACCTGCCTTGACTGCAACTGTTGCAGAACCAAATTTAGCAACATCGTAGCTACCGACTACTGTGTAACGGTCTTGATTGTTTGCACCTTTGGTTGCACGATCAAAACCAGCAGTTACACCCAACTTGCCATAAGATTGGCCAAGAGTAATACCGTAGGCATCACGGTCCGAACCTGCATAATCACGAGCAGCGGTAACACCAACTTCGACTGCTGATGCTGAGATTGCGGCCATAGCCAACAATGAAGCAATTGCTAATTTTTTCATAATATAATTTCCTTTAAAAATAGTTAAACAAATATTGTCTAACTTATATTAAGTATATATTAAAAATTAAACAGTGTCAACTCTTTATGATTTTAACCAGTCGGAAGTTTTATAGGGTTTGCCTAATTTTGCATAGGGCAAATAATACATTATTTTCTTTTTGAGTTTTTTAATAACAATGTGATTGTGATTATGATCAAATGTTTTAAGATATGTTCGATATGAATTTTTTTCTAATCTATTGTCGGACAAATCTTTGTTTAGATAATCAACAATCTGGTTAACATTGTTTTTAAATTTATTGCCTAGCATACAGGCAATATTAAAAGAATAGGCATCAATTTCATCATTGTGCCCTAAATATATCTGTTCAGCATTCTGTTTGCTGGATTCTGCAACGCTTTCGTATCCTGGGATAGATTTAAAACATCTGCGTCTGTATTGGCGCATGTGTATCATTTCATGTAGTATTGTATCGGCAATGGCTAAACACATTCTACGAAATTTTTGTTTATTCAGTTTGACATACTGCTCTGTAGGATTATATTGTAGTCGCACTGTAATGGACTTTTGCCCAAGTTCGTCTTTACCACTGTAATATAGTCCTCCTACCCACACTGAATTTTTACTAGTATTTTTATGATAAATTGATACTATATTTACAGGAACTTTAAAGAAACGCAAATGACTACGTATACGTGAAGATAACTCTACAGGAGTTAATTGTTGATTAACAATATTATAAGCAGACAATGCTGTTATTTCTGTTAATAATTCCCTATCAAGCATAGACCAATCGTAGCTACTGTCCATAGGATTCCCCAGTGTATAATCGTAATTATCCGGTATAATTATACCATTAACTACGTAGTTTATACAGTATTTATTTGGGTAACTTGGACACCCGATTTTTCGAGGAAAGTAACACCACTAGAATCCCTATAAGCGTTCCTATATAAAACATGGCTAATGCCACTTTGGTATATAAGTTTGGCACAATCCAAACATGGAGCATGGGTGACAAACATAGTAGCACCGTCACCAGATCCGTTGTTTTTTGCCAATTTAGCAATTGCGTTTGTTTCAGCATGTAATACCTCGTGTTTAGTTTTTAATACAGTTCTATGGATAGCACCTTCGTATCCGGAATATAGTTCTACACTTTCGTCTTCACAGTTATTATCCCATCCTGCAGGCATGCCATTATATCCGTAACTGATTACACTGTCATTTTTTACAATGACTGTGCCCACTTGCAAACGACGAGCATGGCTAAGTTGAGCAGCACGTTCTGCCCAGTCCATGTAAAGGTCTATATATTTTTGTTTCATATTATTGGTCGATCCTGTTGGAATCGAACCAACATCGCAAGTTTCGAAGACTCGTATCCTATCCATTGGACGAAGGATCGAAAATTGGTGTGGCCGGCAGGAGTCGAACCTACAAGGGGAATTAGATTCACCCTGTCCCGTAAATCGTAGGATGATTTTTGGAGCTTTGCCATTTGCTCACAGCCACGTGTTATTATTTAAGCGTATTCATAGTTAACTGACTCTAAGTTATCTCTAAATACTCTTGCTCCATTTTTAAGATGGAATTTTTTTGCCATCTCAGTTTGTGGACTGAGAGTAACAAATTTTTTAATTTTGGGTTTTCTATCTGGTAATGCATTTCTTGCAGCCATAATTAAGTTTCTTCCAGCACCTGGATCATAACTCCAAATGGTATAAAAAACTGCAACTGACGGGTCAGCAGGCGCGGTGAATAATTCTTCACAGTCCTTAGGAACAAAATCCATATATGCAACACAGACAATAGCACTAGGGATATTATCTTTTATTAATGCAAAAATTTCAGTGTTGTTTGAAACTCGAAATTCTATAGGAATTTCAGGTCTTACCGGATCATCCTTAAGATAT
>Ga0114960_10001392_pt1 | contig 19423 bp, 15 predicted proteins | sample C_130625_MF_Meta_FD_92637 | JGI IMG/M metagenome (GOLD analysis project Ga0114960, IMG submission 92637) | Freshwater microbial communities from Lake Croche, Canada to study carbon cycling - C_130625_MF_MetaG | ecosystem: Environmental > Aquatic > Freshwater > Lake | place: Lake Croche, Canada... | reverse complement strand
GATTTTATCGAGATAGGATTAGGCCATCGCCTTTTTTAAATTCTCGTCGATTTTGTCGAGGAAGCCTGTCGTCGAGAGCCATTTTTGATCGGCACCGACGAGAAGGGCGAGATCCTTTGTCATGAAACCCGATTCAACGGTCTCAACGCATACGCGTTCGAGCGTTGTCGCAAAGCGCGCCAATTCTTGATTGTCATCAAGTTTCGCGCGATGGGCGAGGCCTTGGGTCCAAGCGAAGATCGAGGCAATTGAATTGGTCGAGGTTTCCTTGCCCTTCTGGTGTTCGCGATAGTGGCGCGTAACGGTTCCGTGGGCCGCTTCGGCTTCAACGGTTTGACCATCAGGCGTCATGAGAACCGAGGTCATAAGGCCGAGTGAGCCGAAGCCCTGTGCGACGATGTCGGACTGCACGTCGCCGTCATAGTTTTTACACGCCCACACATAACCGCCCGACCATTTAATCGCGGACGCGACCATGTCGTCGATCAAACGATGCTCATAAGTAATACCGAGCGTCTGGAATTGGCTCTTGAACTCGGCGTCAAAGATTTCCTGGAAGATGTCTTTGAAGCGGCCATCATAGGCCTTCAAGATTGTATTTTTTGTTGAAAGATAGACGGGATATTTACGCTGAAGTCCGTAATTCAACGAGGCGCGCGCAAAATCTCGGATGGAGTCGTCGAGGTTGTACATCGACATCGCAACGCCAGCGCCAGGGAATTTGAACACTTCCTTCTCGATGACGGTGCCATCGTCGCCTTCAAATTTAATGGTCATGCGGCCTTTGCCAGGCACCTTAAAATCGGTGGCGCGGTATTGATCGCCAAAGGCGTGACGGCCGACCACGATCGGTTGGGTCCAGTGCGGCACCAAACGGGGCACGTTTTTGCAGATGATCGGTTCGCGGAAAATGACGCCGCCCAAAATATTGCGGATGGTGCCGTTTGGCGACTTCCACATTTCTTTTAAGTTGAACTCCTTCACGCGCGCTTCGTCGGGCGTGATCGTGGCGCATTTGACGCCGACCCCGTGCTTCTTGATCGCGTTCGCCGAATCGATCGTTACTTGGTCATTGGTAGCGTCGCGATGCTCGACCGAAAGGTCGTAATAATCAAGGTTGATATCGAGATAGGGATGGATCAGCTTCTCGCGGATATAATGCCAGATGATGCGGGTCATCTCGTCGCCATCGAGCTCGACTACTGGATTTGCGACCTTAATCTTCGCCATTGTCCCATCCTTTGATAGCTATCGGGCCGCCCGACTTGGATCGGTGCTGACCGCCGTTTTTTTTGAATCGAGTTTTCTTAGCATTGCTCGGGTCCGCGGCAAAGCTACTCCTTTGGGCAATAGGGATGTCTTTCTCGGGATGCAGACCTTCAAACACTGGACAAATGCGGTGTCTGTCGCCATAGTCCGGCCAAATTTGCGGGCGTCTTTGGATTTTAAGGCCATGAAACAGATTCTTTTGACGATCTTTACCTGGTGGCACGGTGCGACAGTCGGGACTTTGTTCCATACTTGGCGCAAAGGTGATTTCGTCGGCCAAGATGAGGCAGGAAACCGATATTATCAGACCAAAGGCGGCGTGATTGATCCGGCGCTGGGCATTGTACGCCGTTGGGTCATCTATAAGGGCGACGCGGAGCCTTCGCGGATACCGCCAGGTTGGTACGGTTGGATGCACCATAAATTGGATGTTCCGCCTGCTAATGAGAATTATACGGCGTATGATTGGGAATTGCCGCATAAGGCAAACGCCACGGGGACAGTGGATGCATGGCGCCCACAAGGTTCAATCCTTAAGGGTGGACGTCGGCCAAAAGTCACCGGTGATTACACACCATGGACTCCCAAATAATCGCGATTTTGGTGTTGGAGTAATGACCAAATTACTTCAATTTTAGTGGGTCGAGTTCAGTATATCGAGAGAGTTCCCGAGTAAGTGTTGAGGCCTTCTAGAATTGGAGGTCTTTTGTAAATGCGTCTCGTTGAAACATCCCACGCTGGTACTGATATGATCCGCGCACCGAACGCGACTGAAGTTTCCCATCTCTTTGCTTTGGCCGAACATGAGATCGTCAAGGGGCGGTTTACCGAAGCACTCATTTTGCTTCGGTTTATTCGCTCGATTGACCCGGAGCATACGGATGCGGCGGCAAGGCTGGCGCTAACCCTTTTTCGTAGGGAGCAATGGAACGAAGCCTGGGACGCATTCGATATTCGATTTAAGCTCATGGCAGCGCAACCGGCGGTTAAAATTCGAACTGCGGACGGTGGAAGCCGCGAATTGCCACGCTGGCGCGGCGGTGAACCGCCAAAGAACCTTCTGGTAATGGATGAGCAGGGCTTGGGCGATACCATCCAATTCATGCGCTATTTGCGGCCTTTGGTAGAGCGCGGCGTCGAGATTAATTTTGTAACCCATGAAATCCTGTTTGATTTGATCCGCACTATGGGGTTGCCGGTTAATTTATTGCCGAGCAATAAACCCGGAAGCGTGAATGGCGCGACAGGATGGACCCCCTTACTGCATATACCCAGGGCGCTCGGCATCGATCCTAAGTCTTATGGCGATCATGTGCCCTATATTTCAGCCGATCCAGCTCGTGTGAAATCTTGGGCCCGAAAAATGGTCTCGAAAGAGTTCAAGGTCGGGATTTGTTGGGGCGGAAATCGTGAATCGCCAGCCGAGAAGGGACGGTCAGCACCGCTTGAGGCCTTCGCACCCTTAGCGGCCATTCCGGGTGTTAGGCTTTTTAGTTTACAAAAAGGGGAACCCGCACAGGAAATTAAAACCGTTTCGTTCCGTCGTGAGCTTTATGATTTCGGTGATGGCTTTGATGCCAGTGGGCAGGCTTTTCTTGATACCGCTGCGGTCATGATGTCGCTTGATCTGATCGTCACGGTCGATACCTCTGTCGCGCATGTTGCTGGGGCCCTTGGCCGTCCGGTTCATATTCTTTTGCGGGTCGAGCCGGATTGGCGGTGGTTGGCGCGGGAATCCGATACGGTTTGGTACCCGACAGCTCGGCTCTTCCGTCAGCGTATTGCTGGCGATTGGTCCGAGCCGATGGCTTTGATCGCTGCCGATATCATCGCGAGGATATCGAAAGTGGAGCGGCAGCCATCAATAGTGGACTTACCGAAAGTCTCTTTATCCTTTGGCGAATTGGCCGAGCAGATTGCTGATTTATCGGTCAAGGTGAAGTTCGGTGACGGATCCAGTCGCGACTTGGAGTTTAGGCAAGATTACTTAAAAGACGAGTGGTATAATCTCATTAAAAACAATAATTTACTATCGTCTCTTAAAGTTGAAATTGAGCAAACTGCGCACCAAATCGCCGAGGCGGAGCGTAAGCTTCGCGCCCGAGAAGAGGCGGGTAATCTTGATCGGGAAATGCTTGGTCTTGTTCGCGAGATAGGCTCGTTAAAGCAAAAGCGAGAAGACAGAGCGCGTCGGGTTGACGCTATTGCAGGGGCAGAGCTTTCGCCGTCGGTCTCGCCGTCGGAAACGGCCAAGCCAGTCCGAAGCGGAAATAAAAAGAAAGCCTGAGCCTTTCATCCGCCGTGATCTGCGTGATAAGACCTGAGCGTCGAATTGCGACATGATTTGATCACCGGCTTGAGGCGCATTGAGAATGGCTCGTTGGATTTTGGGTTTGGTGATTGCTGCTGGGATGGCAGCGGTGCCGGGTGCCGCCCTTGCAGATAAGATAAAAAATCCAATCGCGATTTTCTCGGCTCTCGACAAGATCACGGGTCGTATCATTTCGTTTGAAGCCGCGATTGATGAAACGGTTGAATTCGGTGCGTTTTTGGTGACACCGCGTGTGTGTTACACGAGGCCGATTACGGAGCCGCAGAACACATCGGCCTTTGTCGAAGTAGATGAAATTACGGTTTCGGGCAGCACAAAAAGCCTTTTTGGGGGCTGGATATTTGCCTCCAGCCCGGGGCTGCACGGGGTCGAGCACCCAATCTACGATGTGTGGCTGATCGGGTGCAAAGGGGGCACTGTCGTCATCCCTGAATTGAACGATGCGACGCCCACTCCGCAGGCTCCTATTCCGTTGCAAAAGCCGGCAACGCCAACCGCGCCAGTGCCCTTGAAAAAGAAACCCTAAAGCGGCGTTTTTTGGTTCTTGCCGACGAGGCTTAAGATGTGCGCACCATCGGCATGCGCTTGCGGATCGAGTGCCTTGAAATCACCCCGTCCCAATACGGCATTCACCAAACGCGTTTGATATTCATCACGCGGGATTTCAATTCCACCAAGTGTAGCCAAATGGGGCGTTAAAAATTGCGTATCCAGCAATTCATATTGGCCGTGGATCAGACGTGCGGCCAAATGCATGAGGGCTATTTTTGAAGCATCGGTAACACGGTGAAACATGCTCTCGCCGAAGAAGGCTGATCCGATGCTGACGCCATATATCCCGCCGACCAATTGGTGGTCCTGATAGACTTCAACCGTGTGCACAAACCCGCGTTCGAAGAGCGCGCCATAGAGGGATTTGATACGGCTATTAATCCACGTATCGCCGGGGCGCGTTGCGCAGCCGGAAATCACCCCATGAAAATCATGATCAACCCGAACATCGAAACGGTTCGAACGAATGGTTTTCGTCAGGCTTTTTGAAACATGAATGGCGTCGATAGGGATAATGCCGCGTATGCGCGGTTCAACCCAATGGATCGAAGGATCATCGGCATTTTCAGCCATCGGGAAAATGCCGATCGCATAGGCGCGTAGCAGCACCTCGGGCGTAATCCTATCCCTATTGGCATCATGACGGGTCATGGAGCGATTGTGTCAGGTGCCCGAGGCTCCGTCCATCCCGCCATCTGCTAAGAAATGCTCCAGCCAATGAATATCATATTGGCCGTTTTGCATGTCCGAATTCCGCACCAAGGTACGGAACAAAGGCAGGGTAGTTTCGATACCATCGACAACAAACTCGTCGAGCGCGCGGCGTAGACGCATCAAGCATTCGTTACGCGTGCGGCCATGGACAATAAGTTTGCCAACCAGCGAGTCATAATAAGGCGGAATCGTGTAGCCTTGATAGACGGCGGAATCGACACGAACACCAAGACCGCCAGGTGGGTGGAAATAAGCAATCTTTCCCGGTGATGGGCGGAAGGTTGCTGGGTTTTCGGCATTCACGCGGCATTCAATCGCGTGGCCCGACAGCTTTACATCGTCTTGCGAAATGCCAAGTGTGGCACCTGCTGCAATTTGGATTTGCTCATTGACGAGATCAATGCCGGTGATCATTTCGGTGACTGGATGCTCGACCTGAATACGGGTGTTCATTTCGATGAAATAGAACTCGCCGTCTTCATAGAGAAACTCGATGGTGCCCACGCCGAGATAGCCTAAATCCCGCATGGCTTGAGCGCAGGTTTCGCCGATTTTGGAGCGCATCTCTTGATTAAGAGCGGGAGAGGGGCCTTCTTCCCAAACCTTTTGGTGCCGCCGCTGAAGCGAACAATCGCGTTCACCCAAATGGATGGCGTTACCTTTGCCATCACCCAAGACTTGAATTTCGATATGGCGCGGTTTTTCGAGAAATTTTTCGATATAGACGGCGTCGTCGCCGAAAGCCGCTTTGGCCTCTGTGCGGGCGGTTTGCAACGCGTCGATCAAATCATCCTGCGTGCGGGCGACTTTCATGCCGCGACCACCACCGCCAGCGGCTGCTTTGACAATTACCGGATAACCGATTTCTTTGGCGATGCGCAGCGCTTCTTCATCCTCAGTCACGCCGCCATCGGAACCAGGAACGCAGGGAATACCAAGCTTGCGCGCCGTGCGTTTTGCTTCGATCTTGTCGCCCATGATCCGGATATGCTCGGATTTAGGACCGATAAAGGTAATGCCATGGCTTTCGAGAATTTCGGCAAAGCGCGCATTCTCCGATAAAAAGCCGTAGCCGGGATGGATTGCGTCCGCTCCCGTAATCTCGCAGGCTGCGAGCAGTGCCGGAATATTCAGATAGCTGTCACGCGAAGCGGGCGGCCCGATACAGACGCTCTCATCGGCCAAGCGAACATGCATGGCGTTGGCGTCAGCCGTGGAGTGCACCGCTACCGTCGCTATTCCTAATTCCTTGCAGGCACGAAGCACCCGCAATGCGATCTCGCCACGGTTGGCGATGAGGACCTTGTCAAACATGGGTAGCGTTCCGCCTGTTATTCAATGACGATCAGAGCTTCGCCAAATTCGACCGGCTGACCATCCTCGACGAGAACGGCCGTTACTGTTCCGGCGCGCGGTGCAACGATCTCATTGAATGTTTTCATGGCTTCAATCAGAAGAATTTTTTCGCCCGCTTTAACCGTCGAGCCAACTTCAACGAACGCCTTGGCATCCGGTGATGGACGACGATAAGCCGTTCCTACCATTGGGGAGGCCACAGCGCCTGGGTGAGATGCGTCAATTTTGCCTGTACCCGGGCCTGGCATCGGTGAGGATGAAGTAGCCGTTGGTGGAGCGACGGCGGAAGCGACCGGGGCTGGCATGTGAACAGCATGAGCAACGGGTGCTGCCATCAAAGTGCGAGCTAATCTAATCCGCAAATCGCCCTTCTGAACTTCGATCTCGCTGAGGTCGGACTTGTTCAAAAGCTTGGCTAGGTCGGCAATCAGTCCGGTATCGATGGCATCCGTAGCTGGAGCGGCTTTCGAGCTTGGTTTCCGATCATTGGCAGGCATTCATATCTCCGTATCGTCGGCGTATTTAGGGCAAATGGGGCAGAATGGCGTCGAACGCAAGCATATAGCTCGCTGCACCAAATCCACAGATAACCCCTTTGGCAACCGCCGAAAGGGTTGAGTGATGACGAAATGGCTCGCGAGCGAACACATTTGAAAGATGAAGTTCAACAACAATCGCACCCGAGCCTTTGATGGCATCATGCAGCGCAATCGACGTATGGGTAAAAGCTCCGGCATTTAACAAAACGCCAGCACCGGCTTTGCCAGCCTCTTGAATCCAATCGACAAGATCTCCCTCGTGATTGGATTGGCGGAAGGTAAGAGCAACGCCTGCTACTTTCGCTTTGGTCTGCAAACTCGCCTCGATATCAGCCAGCGTCGCCGTGCCATAGGTGGCAGGCTCCCGCGTACCGAGCAGGTTTAGATTAGGACCATTAAGGACGTGCACGGCTTTCATGGTAAAACCAAGGCTCTCCCGACGAAACAGGCGATCTGATATATCGCTTCCACTCTTCCATAGCGACTTCACCGCTGTAATGAAAGTCTAGGGCGCGGGATCGCTTTGAAGTGTCCTTCATGTTATTGATATTTAAGATGAGAAAGATTTTATAAGCTATTATAAATCAACAAGATCTGTTGCAAATGCCGCACGCTCTTGGATAAAGGCGAAACGCGCTTCAGGCTTATTACCCATAAGCTGTTCAACCGAATCGTCGGCGGCCACGCGGCCATCTTGCGGAACCGAAACCTTGAGCAACATGCGGCGCTTGGGATCCATCGTTGTGTCTTTAAGCTGAGCCGGCATCATTTCGCCCAAGCCTTTAAAGCGGCCAATTTCGACATTGCTCTTGCCTTTGAAGACCGTTTTTAACAGCTCGTCTTTATGCGCATCGTCGCGGCCATAGACGGTTTTTCCGCCATGGGTTAGACGATAAAGCGGCGGAACGGCCAGATAGAGATGACCATTATCGATCAGCTTCGGCATTTGCCGATAAAAATAGGTGATCAACAAGGATGCGATATGCGCGCCGTCGACATCGGCATCCGTCATGATGATGATTTTCTCATAGCGCAGGTCATCATCGCGATAATTGTTGCCCGTTCCGCAGCCAAGCGCCTGCAAGAGATCCTGCAATTGTTGGTTGGCGGCGAGTTTGTCGCGCGTCGCATTGGCGACGTTTAAGATTTTACCGCGAAGGGACAAAATCGCCTGATTGGTGCGATTGCGCGCCTGCTTGGCCGATCCACCAGCGGAATCGCCTTCCACGATGAAGAGCTCGGAGCCTGCAGCGCCTGAATTCGAACAATCGGCCAATTTGCCGGGCAGACGCAGCTTGCGCACGGCGGTTTTGCGGGCAATTTCCTTGTCCGCGCGGCGACGCAACCGCTCATCGGCGCGATCCACAACCCAATCGAGTAGTTTAAGCGCTTGGCTTGGCGAGGCAGCTAGCCAATGATCGAACGCGTCACGGATCGCGGTTTCGACAATGCGCGAGGCTTCTGTTGTGGCGAGTTTGTCTTTGGTCTGGCCTTGGAACTCTGGTTCGCGGATAAAGACGGAGAGCATCGCGGCGCAGGTCACCATTACGTCGTCGGTGGTGATATTGGCCGCCCGCTTGGCTTGGCCGATGCGTTCGGCGTGGTCCTTTAACCCTCGTAGCAGGGCGATGCGCAGGCCTTGCTCATGCGTGCCGCCTTCCGCCGTTGGAATGGTGTTGCAATAGGAATGGACAAAGCCGTCATCGACACCGCCGAGCCAAGAAATCGCCCATTCGAGCGAGCCATGGCCGCCTTGCTTTTCGATTTTTCCGGAAAAAATCTGATCGGTAACAAGCGGGCGTCCTTCAATATCGGTGGCGAGATAGTCTTTAAGGCCGGATGGGAAACGGAAAATGGCCTCAGGCGGAATATCCGTGCCTTCAACAAGCGATGGTGTGCAGGACCAGCGGATTTCGACACCGCCAAACAAATAGGCTTTTGAACGCGCCATACGAAACAAGCGGGCGGGTGAAAACTTGGCTGCCGCGCCAAAAATTTGCGGATCCGGATGAAAGCGTACCTTCGTGCCGCGCCGATTTTGGACTTTTCCGACCAAGGCCACTGGACCAAGTGGAATGCCGCGCGAAAATTCTTGCCTGAAAAGCTGCTGGCCGCGCGCCACTTCGACTTCAACCTTATCGGAAAGCGCATTGACGACCGAAACGCCAACGCCGTGCAAGCCGCCGGAGGTTTCATAGACTTTTGAATCGAATTTCCCGCCGGCGTGGAGCACCGTCATAATTACTTCGAGCGCCGATTTATCGGGGAATTTAGGGTGTGGCTCAACCGGAATACCGCGACCATTATCACCGACCGTCAAAAACCCATCTGTATCCAATTCAACGGTAATGACAGAGGCATGGCCTGCAACCGCCTCATCCATCGAGTTGTCGATGACTTCGGCGAAGAGATGATGCAGCGCCTTCTCATCCGTGCCGCCAATATACATGCCGGGACGGCGGCGGACGGGCTCAAGCCCCTCCAAAACCTCAATCGATTGCGCAGTGTAGCCGCTCTCGCCGGGTGTGCCGAGCGAACCTTGGTTAGCTGCTTGTGCCTTGGCTTGTGCGGCTTTTCCACTCGCAGTCGCGCGCGCTGCACTCCCCGATTCAGGAAGTTTACGCGCTGCATTGCCACCAAAGAGATCGTCGGACATCGCCATCCTGTTCGTCAAAGCCTTACTGATTCGGATTGGGTTCTTATCGCATGGTTACGCGACAAATGGGAACGGAAAGGAAACAGCTGCGGTGTGATGTCCACGGGGGAGTAAAAAAGCAGGGCCCCGTTTCCGGAGCCCTGCTTGATATCGGTAACCAATCGGGTAGGACGGATCACTCCGCCCCACTCAATCAATACGAATAATACATCGTGAACTCGACCGGATGCGGGGTCATTTCGAACTTCATGACGTCGTGCATCTTCAATTCGATGAAGCTGTCGATGAAGTCGTCGTTGAATACGCCGCCAGCCTTCAAGAACGCGCGGTCCTTGTCGAGGTTTTGGAGTGCTTCGCGGAGTGAGCCGCAAACCGTTGGGATCTTCTTGAGCTCGCGTGGTGGCAGATCGTAGAGATCCTTGTCCATCGCTGCGCCCGGATCGATCTTGTTGGTGATGCCGTCGAGGCCTGCCATGAGCATGGCTGCGAAGGCGAGGTATGGGTTCGCCATCGGATCAGGGAAGCGCACTTCGACGCGCTTGGCCTTTGGATTTGTGGTGTATGGAATACGGCAGGAAGCTGAACGGTTACGTGCCGAATAGGCAAGCAACACTGGGGCTTCATAGCCAGGAACCAGGCGCTTATACGAGTTCGTCGATGGGTTCGTGAACGCGTTCAGCGCCTTGGCGTGCTTGATGATGCCGCCGATGTACCAGAGGCATTCCTGGCTGAGGTCGGCGTATTTGTTACCGGCCATGATTGGCTTGCCGTTCTTCCAGATCGACTGATGGACGTGCATGCCCGAACCGTTATCGCCGAAGATTGGCTTTGGCATGAAGGTCGCCGTTTTGCCGTAGCTCTGCGCCACATTGTGGATGGCGTATTTGTAGATCTGCATCTGATCGGCCATGTGGGTCAGCGTATCGAACTTCATACCGAGTTCGTGCTGAGCGGAGGCCACTTCGTGGTGATGCTTTTCGACCTTGACGCCCATGGACGCCATGGCTGCGAGCATTTCGCCGCGCATGTCCTGTGCCGAATCCTGCGGAGGAACAGGGAAATAGCCGCCCTTTGTCTGGATGCGATGGCCAAGATTGCCGCCTTCGTAATCCGTGTCGCCATTGATCGGCAATTCGGATGAGTCGAGTTTGAAGCCTGTGTTGTATGGGTCCGACATGAACTTCACGTCGTCGAAGATGAAGAATTCAGCTTCTGGGCCAACGAAAATGGTATCGCCGATACCGGTCGACTTCAAATAGGCTTCTGCCTTCTTGGCCATGCCGCGCGGATCGCGGTTGTAAGGCTGTCCGGTCGATGGCTCGAGAATGTCGCAAACGATCGACATTGTGGAAGCTGCGAAGAATGGGTCCATCTGTGCGGTGGATGGATCAGGCATCAAGGTCATGTCCGACTCATTGATGGCCTTCCAGCCTGCGATCGAGGAGCCGTCGAACATTGTGCCTTCAGCAAAAATTTCTTCGTCGATCATCGTCACGTCGAAGGTGACGTGCTGCCACTTGCCGCGCGGGTCGGTAAAACGGAAGTCGACATACTTGACGTCATTGTCCTTAATCGCCTTCAGGACGTCCTTGGCGGTCTTCATGGGTCTCATCCTCTTCGAAAAGTGAACTTGCGTTCGTGGAAAAATTGTTGGTCGCCTAGTTCAAGCTCAGATCGCATCCAATCCGGTTTCGCCGGTACGGATACGAATAGCCTCTTCAACCGTTGATACAAAAATCTTGCCATCGCCAATGCGACCCGTCTGGGCTGCGTTGCGAATAGCATTCACCGCCTGCTCGACAAGCTCGTCGGGCAATACGATCTCGATCTTAACTTTAGGCAAAAAATCAACCACATATTCGGCGCCGCGATACAGCTCCGTATGGCCCTTTTGCCGCCCGAAACCTTTTGCTTCGGTTACAGTTATGCCTTGTAAGCCGACATCCTGAAGGGCTTCCTTCACATCGTCGAGCTTGAAAGGCTTTATGATCGCCTCGATTTTTTTCATCTCGAGTTCCTAGCTTCCGCCTGCCTACCCGGAGGTGTTATTTCTTCCGGAGACGATGCCGATTTAGCACCATGCTTAATTTTTCGCCACGGTGTTTTGAGGCTTATTGACGTCCACTTTTGCATTTATTGCTGAAAATTTAGGCAAACGCACAAAATATGTTCTCAAATGAAATGGGCTATCGTGTTGCATTCGACATTCCATTCTAACCCAACATAAACTGGTTCCTGATCATAGAAAGAGCTGGAACCATTATGATGAACGAACTCCTCACAACCCAAGAGATGGCACGAGCCGACTCGCTCGCTGTGCAAGCGGGAACGCCAAGTCTTGTTTTGATGGAGCGTGCGGGACGGGCGGTTTCCGATGCAGCCGTAAAGCTCGCGCCGTTTGGTGGAACGATTTTGGTACTATGCGGTCCGGGAAATAATGGCGGGGATGGATTTGTCGCCGCGCGGATGCTCGCTGGTCGGGGGTATTCGGTTTCGCTTATTCTATTGGGTGGTCGGGATCGGCTTCAGGGCGATGCTAAGGTTATGGCCGATCTATGGGAAGGCCCCGTTGGCGAGGCAGGCGATTTTGAGCCGACCAAAGCGGATTTGATCATTGATGCGCTTTTTGGCGCAGGTTTAACTCGGCCGCTTGAAGGAGAAGCCGCTGAGCTTGTCAGGGCCATGAATCATTCAGGTAAGTCCATTTTATCGGTAGATATTCCTTCGGGGATTGACGGGAATACGGGACAAATCTGTGGGGTGGCGGTTCAAGCGCAATCAACCGTAACCTTTTTTCGACTGAAACCGGCTCATATTCTCTATCCCGGCAGGAAACTGTGCGGGTCGGTTATTTTGGCCGACATTGGCATTCCGGCAGGGGTTCTAGACCAGATTAGGCCGAAACTTCGTCTAAACTCCCCAGATTTATGGAGTGATTTGATTAGAGTGCCCGATGAAGAGGGGCATAAATATAATCGAGGGCATTTGATTGTTCTGTCGGGCGGCGCTGAAAGTACAGGTGCCGCTCGGCTCGCAGCCCATGCGGCAGCCAGGATCGGGGCAGGGTTGGTAACCGTTGCCTCACCCAGCGAGGCGCTCTTGGTCAATGCTGCCGCTCTATCAGATATTATGGTGCGTAGCTCCGACGGGGTCGACGGCCTAAGACGGTTGCTTGAAGACAGTCGCCGAAATGCTGTAATTTTAGGTCCAGGAAACGGTGTGGGCGAGAGTTTACGCGATTGTGTTTCCTTGGCGCTGGCCTCAGATCGCTCTTTGGTCCTCGATGCTGATGCTTTGATGAGTTTTGAAGGTGATGCGGCCAGACTTAAGTCTCTAATATTAAAATCCCATTCTGAAAAAGTGGTGGCGACACCTCATGACGGCGAATTTTCACGCCTGTTTAAAAGTCAGCCCGACATTTTGAGCGTCAAAGACCGTCTGGGACGAGCGCTGGCCGCTGCGAAGTTTCTTGGAATTGTGGTTGTCCTTAAAGGACCTGATTGTGTCATTGCCTCGCCGGACGGTCGAGCGACCATCAATCAAAATGGTACGCCTTGGTTGGCGACCGCCGGGTCCGGCGATGTTTTGGCTGGGATTATTGGCGGGTTGTTGGCGCAGCAGGCTGAAGCCTATCTGGCTGCTTCGGCAGCGGTTTGGCTCCACGCCGAGGCTGGGCGTATGGTTGGCCCTGGCCTTTTAGCGCATGATCTGCCGTTAGCGCTGAGAAATGTGGTCTCTCGATTAATTTCCGAGCAAGGCCGTCAGAAATAAACTGGTAGAAGTGACGAGTGTCCGCTTTTTTACTAGCGTCTTTCTTCGACCGTGTTATAGAGCCGCGTCCCGACGGGTCTAAACGGATCAGGCGTCGCTTGGTCGTGTGGCTTGTCGTGGGGTGAATTGACCTCTTTGGGATTGCGGGCGTGGCGGAATTGGTAGACGCGCTGGGTTTAGGTTCCAGTGACGCAAGTTGTGGGGGTTCGAGTCCCTCCGCCCGCACCATTTATGAATTTCCGCGCGTGTCGCGGCTTATGAACGAAGGCTTTGAAGATCATGCAGGTTACAAATACGCTCTCGGAAGGCTTGAAGCGCGAGTTTAACGTGGTGCTTGCCGCGCAAGATCTGGCCGAGCGTCTGACCGCCCAGCTCGTTGAAATGAAGGACAAGGTCCGGATTAACGGCTTCCGCCCTGGTAAAGTACCGCTGGAGCATTTGCGCCGGGTATATGGCCGTCAAGTGATGGGTGACGTCGTTCAAAATGTCGTCAATGAGACACATCGTAAAATTATCGATGAAAATGGTATTAAGCTCGCGCTCGAGCCTAAAATCGTGTTTCCGGAAGACGAAGCCGTTATCGAAGCCGCAATCACGGGCAAAGGCGGCTTGGAATTCACTATTCAGATGGAAATTCTACCAAAAATCGAGATCAAGGACTTTTCCGGCATTTCGGTAACCCGCCAGGTGGCAAGCGTTGACGATGCCTCGGTTAATGAAGCTTTGAACCGGATGGCCGAACAGTCACGTCCGTTCGCACCTCGGAAAGAGGGCCAGAAGTCGAAGACGGGCGACCGCGTCGTCGTTGACTTTGTCGGCATGATCGATGATGTGCCTTTTGAAGGCGGCACCGGAACCGATGTCCCGGTTGAAATCGGCACGGGCCAGTTTATTCCTGGCTTTGAAGAGCAGCTTGTTGGTGTCGTTGCAGGCGATACGGTGATTGTTAAGGCAACATTCCCTGCTGAATATTCGGCTTCTCACCTTGCTGGAAAAGCAGCTACTTTCAATACGGTAATCAAGGGCGTTGAAGCTCCAGGCGAAGCAAAGATTGACGATGACTTCGCCAAGGGCTTCGGCATGGAAAGCTTGGATAAGCTGAAAGATGCTCTCCGTTCGAACATCTCGCGCGAATATGAGGCAGCTGCTCGTCGGAAGACAAAACGCGAATTGCTCGACGTCCTTGACGGTCAATATGATTTCGAATTGCCGCCAGCATTGGTTGAGCAAGAGTTCAACGGCATTTGGGGCCAAGTTATGGGCGACTTGCAACAGGCCGGAAAGACCTTCGCGGATGAGGATACGACGGAAGAAGCCGCTCGTGAGGAATATCTTGGCATCGCCAAGCGTCGCGTTCGTCTAGGTCTCGTTCTAGCCGAAATTGGCGTAAACGCTAAGGTCCAGGTGTCGGACGAAGAAATTTCGCAAGGCGTTATGGAGCGTGCTCGTCAGTTCCCTGGTCAAGAAAAGATGGTTTGGGACTTCTATCGCCAAAATCCGCAGGCTGTTGCTGAAATTCGCGCACCGATATTTGAAGAAAAGGTCGTCGACCATATTCTAACCTTGGCCAAGGTAACCGATCAGACGGTGACGGCTGAAGTGCTTTTGGCCGAAGATGGCGCGGATGACGCAAAGTCGAAATCCAAGGCTAAATCGAAGGCAAAGTCGGCGTCGCAGGACGATGGCGATGCATCTTCTGAAGAAAAGCCTAAGAAAGCTGCCCCAAAGGCTAAGGCCAAGAAGGCTGGCGACGGCGAGTAATCTTCGCTCATTGGGATCAGAATTGGTGCGGCGCGTGGAAAAGCTTTCTGCGCGCCGTCTTTTTTATCGGCACACCCATGCTTATATGTCCGTTAGTGGTTTTACCGAATCGGGCGAAGCCGGCATAATTGTTTCTTTATTCAACCTTGGGGTTAGGCATGCGCGATCCGATCGAAACTTATAATCAGCTCGTTCCAATGGTGGTCGAGCAATCCAATCGGGGTGAACGCGCGTTCGATATTTTTTCACGATTGCTGCGCGAACGCATCGTTTTCCTAACGGGCCCTGTTGAAGACGGTATGGCCTCTTTGGTCGTTGCTCAGCTTCTGTTTCTTGAAGCTGAGAACCCTAAAAAAGAGATTTCCCTCTATATTAACTCGCCGGGCGGTGTCGTTACATCTGGCTTGGCTATTTATGATACAATGCAGTTCATTCGTCCGCCGGTAACCACGCTTTGCATTGGTCAGGCTGCTTCGATGGGCTCGCTCTTGTTGGCTGCAGGCGCAAAAGATCAGCGTTTTGCGCTACCAAATGCTCGCATCATGGTCCATCAGCCATCTGGTGGGTATCAAGGGCAGGTAACGGATATCATGATCCACGCCCGTGAGGTCGAAAGTCTTAAAAAGCGGTTGAATGAAATTTATGTCCATCACACCGGGCAAGATTTTGAAACGATCGAAAAAGCGCTTGAGCGCGATAATTTTATGACGGCTGAAATGGCTAAAGATTTCGGCATTATCGATAAAGTTATGGAAAAGCGCCCAAATGATCCGGAACCAGTAGCATCCTGAGTTAATTTCACTCTTGAAATTGGATGTGGCGGTTTTGGTCCGGTTGTTGCAGAATGACCGGATAGAAAAGATTTGTTTAGGAAGCTTGGTTAGGATCGATTCGTAATGGCTGAGTTGCGTCTCTTCTAAAGATAGGCAAGCCAGTCAAATTTGGTTTTTTACCCGGCGCGGGCGTTGTTCGTTATCGGGTAGTACGGAGAAAGATCATGAGTAAGGTCAGCGGAACGGACTCAAAAAGCACGCTTTACTGCTCCTTTTGCGGCAAAAGCCAGCATGAGGTGCGTAAACTGATTGCTGGACCTACCGTGTTCATCTGCGATGAATGCGTCGAGCTTTGCATGGATATCATCCGTGAAGAGAGCAAGTCGTCTCTGGTTAAATCGCGGGATGGAGTTCCAACGCCTAAGGAAATTCGTAAGGTTCTCGATGATTACGTCATCGGCCAAGAGCATGCGAAAAAGGTTCTCTCCGTCGCGGTACATAACCATTATAAGCGCCTAAATCACGCCACCAAGCACAATGATGTTGAACTTGCGAAGTCCAATATCTTGCTGGTAGGTCCGACTGGTTCAGGAAAAACTTTGCTTGCTCAAACGCTTGCTCGCATTTTGGACGTTCCGTTCACGATGGCCGATGCGACGACGTTAACCGAGGCTGGTTATGTTGGTGAAGATGTCGAAAATATCATTCTGAAGCTGCTTCAGGCATCCGATTACAATGTTGATCGTGCTCAGCGTGGCATCGTCTACATCGACGAAATCGATAAAATCAGCCGCAAGTCGGATAATCCTTCGATTACCCGCGATGTTTCGGGCGAAGGTGTCCAGCAGGCACTTCTGAAGATTATGGAAGGCACTGTTGCTTCGGTTCCTCCGCAGGGCGGTCGCAAGCATCCGCAGCAGGAGTTCCTGCAGGTTGATACAACGAACATCTTGTTCATTTGTGGCGGTGCTTTTGCCGGGTTAGAGCGTATCATTCAGGCGCGCGGTAAGGGTACTTCGATTGGCTTTGGTGCGCGTGTTGAAGCGCCTGATGACCGTCGGACGGGCGCTATTTTCCGGGAGACCGAGCCAGAGGATTTGCTGAAATTCGGTCTTATCCCTGAATTTGTCGGACGTTTGCCGGTGATCGCGACGCTCGAGGATCTCGATGAGCCTGCACTCAAGAAGATCCTGACCGAGCCAAAAAATGCGCTTGTTAAGCAATATCAGCGTTTGTTCGAGATGGAAGATGTTGAGTTGACCTTCTCCGATGATGCGGTTTCTGCGATTGCCAAGAAGGCGATTGAGCGTAAGACGGGGGCTCGTGGTCTACGTTCGATCATGGAAGGCATTTTGCTTGAAACCATGTATGATCTGCCAAGTCTCGACGGTTGCGAACAGGTTGTGATTGGGCCTGAAGTAATCGATGGCAAGGCGCGTCCACTCTATATTTATTCGGAAAAATCGGTCGAAACGGCAACTAGCGCTTAAGCATGCGTTGATTTGTCCACCGGTCTATTGAAATTTGAGGTCGATACGGCTTGAAACCGTATCGGCCTCTCGCCATTTATAATAGGCGGAGTTCAGCTCATAAGTGGCACGGTGCCTGAGGGAGTTTCGCTGAGCGGGATTGGTCGGTGCCATTCCTGCCCGCCGCGGAATAGCCCATAAGGGTATTCTGGGGCCATTAATGAGAAGGATAAAGTGCAATGCCTACGGCAAAGAAGCGTCCCTCCGTCGAAACTGGTTCGCGCGCGACCTATTCGGTTCTCCCTTTACGCGACATCGTCGTTTTCCCCCACATGATTGTTCCGCTCTTCGTTGGCCGTGAAAAATCAATCAGGGCGCTTGAAGATGTGGTCAAAAGCGAAAAGCTTATCCTTCTTGCAACCCAGAAAAACGCGGGCGATGATGATCCTTCGACCGATGCGATTTTCTCCATGGGCACGTTGGCAACCGTGTTGCAGTTGCTGAAATTACCCGATGGCACGGTGAAGGTGCTGGTTGAAGGCGTGAGCCGGGCGCGGGCCGAGGCCTTTATTGCCGGTGAATCTTTTATGCAGGCTGAGGCCACGGCGGTTCCGGACGAAGTCTCGAGCGAAATCGAAGCGGAGGCGCTTGCGCGTTCTGTCGTCAATGAATTCGAAGGCTATGTGAAGCTCAACAAGAAGATTTCGCCAGAAGTTGTTACTGCTGTTACGCAAATTGAAGATTATGCCAAGCTTGCTGATACGGTGGCATCCCATTTGGCCGTTAAAATTACCGATAAACAGGATGTGCTCGAAATCACCGATGTGGTGAAGCGCCTTGAAAAGGTGCTTGGCTTCATGGAGAGCGAGATTTCGGTGCTTCAGGTCGAAAAGCGTATCCGCTCGCGTGTTAAGCGCCAAATGGAGAAGACGCAGCGCGAATATTATCTCAATGAGCAAATGAAGGCGATCCAGAAGGAATTGGGCGACGAGGACGGCAAGGACGAACTCGGCGAGCTCGAAGAACGGATCAATAAGACTAAGCTTTCCAAGGAAGCCCGCGAAAAGTCGCTCGCTGAATTGAAGAAGCTTCGCCAAATGTCGCCGATGTCTGCCGAGGCGACGGTCATCCGTAACTATCTGGATTGGATGCTCGCATTGCCATGGGGCAAGCGTTCGAAGATCAAAAAGGATCTCCCAGGTGCGAAGGCTTTGCTTGATTCCGATCATTTTGGACTCGAGAAGGTTAAGGAACGCATCGTTGAATATTTGGCCGTTCAGCAACGCGCCAATAAGCTAACGGGACCGATTGTTTGCCTCGTCGGACCTCCCGGTGTTGGTAAAACATCGCTTGGCAAATCGATTGCTAAGGCTACGGGGCGTGAATTTGTCCGCATGTCACTCGGTGGCGTGCGTGATGAGGCGGAGATTCGGGGACATCGTCGTACCTATATCGGTTCGATGCCCGGCAAGATTATTCAGTCGTTGAAGAAAACAAAGACACAAAATCCGCTGTTCTTGCTCGATGAAATCGACAAATTGGGCATGGATTTCCGCGGTGATCCGTCTTCGGCATTGTTAGAAGTGCTCGATCCGGAGCAGAATTCGACGTTTAACGATCATTATCTTGAGGTTGATTATGACCTCTCGAATATCATGTTCATCACGACGGCGAATACGCTGAATATTCCGCCTGCGCTTTTGGATCGTATGGAAGTGATCCGCATCGCCGGCTATACGGAAGATGAAAAGCTTGAAATCGCCAAGCGGCACCTCATCCCTGAGGCGCGGACCAAGCACGGTTTGACCGAGAAGGAATGGACCGTTTCGGACGAAGCCTTGATGTTCGTCATTCGTCGCTACACCCGAGAGGCTGGCGTACGTAACCTTTCCCGTGAACTGGCCAATTTGGCACGTAAGGCGGTGAAGGAAATCTTGATGGCGGCAGGCAAGGTGACGAAGGTTCATGTCACCGAAGAAAAGCTTCCCGATTATCTTGGCGTGCCAAAATATCGGTATGGCGAGACGGAATCTGAGGATCAGGTCGGATTGGTGACCGGATTGGCTTGGACCGAGGTTGGCGGCGAATTACTGACGATTGAAGGCGTAATGATGCCCGGTAAGGGTCGGATGACGGTTACCGGCAATCTGAAAGACGTGATGAAGGAATCGATTTCGGCGGCGGCCTCTTATGTTCGTTCGCGGGCAATCGATTTTGGAATTGAGCCGCCG
>Ga0114960_10001391_pt1 | contig 19423 bp, 26 predicted proteins | sample C_130625_MF_Meta_FD_92637 | JGI IMG/M metagenome (GOLD analysis project Ga0114960, IMG submission 92637) | Freshwater microbial communities from Lake Croche, Canada to study carbon cycling - C_130625_MF_MetaG | ecosystem: Environmental > Aquatic > Freshwater > Lake | place: Lake Croche, Canada... | reverse complement strand
GGCGTAGACCCAGTAACATCAACTACCCCTAGCCCTAGCGGTACCTTTAATGGAACTTCAACCACCTTTAGTTCTGTAAAAGCGCGCTTAGATAATATTGAAACTGGCATAGTTTCTGATGCCCATACTCAATACATCCGTAAAACTGGTGACTCAGCTAACATTATTACCCCAAGCTCTATCTCTATTAAAGGCCTTATTGTTAAGGCCGCTTCAGGTCAAACTGCTAATCTACAAGAATGGCAAACATCAGGCGGAACAGCTACAACGTACATTGATCCTACAGGCGCGCTAATTGGCACAGCCTCAGGGGATGTCCACCTATCTACGATTACTGCAGCTGGTGACTTAATTGTTGGTACTGGTGCAGGCGCTGTAACTAACATTCCAATTGGAACAGCAGGTAAAGCTTTAGTATCTAATGGAACTACCGCCTCATGGCAAACACAGACAGATACAAGCAAAGTACCTCTTTCTACAGTTACAGCTAAAGGCGATTTGATTGCAGCTACTGCATCAGGTGCTGTATCTAATCTTGCAACTGGCTCTAATGGTCAAGTATTAACCGCTGACTCAACACAAACCACTGGACTTAAGTGGGCTAACACCGTTCAAGGTACACAAGGTGTTCAAGGCAACGTTGGTTTTCAAGGAGCTCAAGGTTTTCAAGGTATTGCTGGTCAAGCGGCCGCTCAAGGTGCGCAAGGTACACAGGGTACCCAAGGTCCATTAGGATTACAAGGAAACACAGGAGCAGGTACTCAGGGAACCATTGGCTCTCAAGGTGTACAAGGGGTGCAAGGTGTTCAAGGAATTCAAGGGTCACAGGGAATTCAAGGAGTACAAGGCACTCAAGGTTTTCAAGGCACTGGGTATGTTGGAGTCACTTCAACTACATTAGTAACACCTTCTTCTAGTGGAACAATCACACTTACCACAAGTGGACAAGGCGCCTACGTATCAGGTAACAGAGTTCGCGCTATTAATACTACTTCTAATTACTTTGAAGGTGTTGTAACAATTACAGGCGGTACTACTTTTGCAATTGCTGCTGATTATAACGTAGGTACTACTCAAGCTAGTAACTGGACAGTTGTACTTGCTGGAACCATTGGACCACAAGGAACTCAAGGAACTGCTGGTTTTGTTGGCTCTAATGGCGTTCAAGGTACGCAGGGCGCTCAAGGGTCTGTAGGCGCTCAAGGAACCCTTGGATCTCAAGGAATCATAACATCTGCGACTGCCCCAGCTTCTCAAGGCGTTTTATGGATGGATACCACTGCCGTAGCTCAATCTTTTACATCCCCTGTTCTTGGTTCTACAACTCTTACATCAGGGGCAACAATACCAACAATTAATGGATTAACTAAGGTAGTATCTAATACATATGCATCATTAGATGCAAACTCATACGAACAAGATATTGTGCTCATGACCATCATGGGCGCTTGGCTCTAGGAAAGGGTAGTAATTAATGGCTACAACAACCAAGGTTTTGGCGCGAGCAGCTGCGTCTTTAACAACAACAACTACTCTGTATACAGTGCCTAATACCACTACAACTACAGTAGTAACTAACATTGCCGTCACTAATACAGCGGGTAGTGCTGGTACTTTTACTTTGGCTATTGATGGTGTTGCTCTACACACCACTACAGCAATCGCCGCAAATACAACGGTCTACATTGACTGTAAGCAAGTAATTCCTGCCAGTGCAACACCAAAAACAATCACTGGTGGCGCTTCAGCAACAACAATTAACTTTCACATTAGCGGGGTGGAGATAGCATAAATGGGTATTAATACATTTCCTGCTCCAAGCGGAGCAAAGTCGCAATACTTTCAAGAGTTCACTTCAGGCACTACAAGCTGGACTGCTCCAACTGGCGTGGCAACCATTGAATGTCTGCTAGTTGCTGGCGGAGGAGGCGGTGGCAGTTCTAGTGGTGCGTCTAATTCAGGCGGCGGCGGCGGCGGTGGTCAAGTAGTCAAAAAATACTTGACTGTTACTGCTGGAACTGGTTATTCCGTTGTGATTGGTGGCGGCGGTTCTGGTGGAACTGGTAGCGCAACTGGAGGAGTTGGAACTGCTTCATCTTTTGGCTCTTTGCTGACTGCTGGTTATGGTGGCGGTGGTAGCGGTACTGGTGCATCAACAGGTACGGCTGGCGGTGCGGGAACAAATGCTTTTGGTGGTGGAAATGTTGGTGGCAACGGGATCTATAGTAACACTGGAGGGTTGGCTGGAACAAATGGCGGTTCTGGTGGCGGTGGAGTTAGTGGCGGTGGCGGAGGCGGTGCTGGAGGTGCTGGTGGAGCACCTGTTGGTATTAACTACAACGGTGGTTCTGGTGGCGCTGGGCTTTATGGTTTTGGTGCAGGTGGTAACGGCGGTGTTAGTGGCAGTAGCGGTTCTGGTCTAAATGTTTCCGCAAATTCAGGAGCTGGCGGCAGCGGAGCGGGAAGTTCTGGTGCATCAGCATATTCAGGCGGCAACGGCGGTTCAGGTTATTGTCTAATTTCATGGTGGGTATAAGGAGAAAAAATGGCACACTTCGCAGAGATTGATTCAAGCAACAAAGTACTTCGTGTTCTTGTAGTACCTGACGAATTTGAAAAAGATGGACAAAATTACCTTGCCAATGAAATTGGCTTAGGTGGAACTTGGGTGCAAACTTCCTATAACGCAAACTTTGGCGGCAAGTACGCAGGAGTTGGTGACACTTGGGATGGAAAAAAGTTTATAGCACCAGAAGCAGTAACAAAATAACTTTAAGGAGTAATCATGTCACAGCTAAAGTACTACGACACCGGTAGTTCTTCTTGGCTGCCTGTTTTAGCTGGCGCGCAGGGCGTACAGGGGCCAGCTGGCGCCCAAGGCGCACAGGGCGTAGCTATTGGCTCTGCCTCTGTTAATACTTGGCGCAAAGTGGCTGCAGGTGGAGAGACTTCTTTATCTGGAACTGATGACTTTACAACCTCTTTATCTTATACAGCAGGCGCGGAACAAGTATTTATTAATGGTATTTTGTTAATCCGAGGTACTGACTACACTGCTACAGACGGCTCTACTGTAACCTCTTTGGTAGCTCTACAAGCAGGCGATGTTGCTGTAGTAATGTCACATAATTCATTTGCTGTGGCTAACGCTGTTCCACTATCTACGGTAACAACTGCTGGAGATTTAATTCTAGGAACTGGCGCCTCAACTGTCTCTCGTCTAGGTATAGGTACTGTGGGTCTAGCGCTTGTATCTAATGGAACTACGGCCACTTGGAGTTCAGTAGTACCTTGGACATCTGCAGCGATTGCCGCAAACACAACTCTTGTATCTCGTTACCAGTACTTCGTAACAACATCATCTGCTTGGACGCTTACTCTTCCAGCATCTCCCGCGCAAGGTGATGAAATTCGTATCTTTGATGCCTCAGGTTCTGCGGCAACTAACAACATTACAGTAACTCCAGGTGCTACTCTATTCATTCATGGTTCTAATCAAACCCTTGTCATGAACGTAGCCTACGGCGCTGTAACATTAGTTTATACAGGTTCTACTTATGGATGGAAGGTTTCTTAAATGACAGTTACATTATCTTCTCTTGGGGCTGTAACCCAAAAAGTTCAAGAATTTACAGCAACTGGTACATTTGTTACACCATCTAATGTAACAACTGTAGATTTATTTATGATTGCAGGCGGAGGCGGTGGGGGTGGATACAACAACGCTGGCTCTACTTCTGGTGCAGCAGGTGGAGGCGGTGCTGGTGGATTAGTTAGAAAAACCCTTACTGTTGTTGCTGGCACTTCATACACAGTAACTATTGGCAATGGTGGAACCGCTGGCGCTCTTAACACTACTGCTGGTAATGGCGGTGATTCAACATTTGGTGCATTAGCCACTGCAATAGGTGGTGGTTATGGTGCTGCTGCTTCTAATGCAACAACTGTTGGTGCAAATGGCGGTTGCGGTGGCGGTGGTAGCGGTACGGGCGGTGGCGGTGGTGCTGCTGGTTCAGTAGGCGGCACTGGTTCACAAGGTGGCTCTGGAAATTATATAAGCGGCACTTCAAGTGGTGGTGGTGGCATTGGCGGCCCTGCACCATACGGTGGTTTTGCTGGTGGTCCTGGAATAGATGGAATTGGTGGCGGTGGAGGCGGTGGGTATCAAAGTGGACCTGCTCAATTTGGCGGAGGACGTGGTGGCAACTTGGGTCTTACACTTACTCCAACTGCTGGAACAGCAAATACAGGCGGTGGCGGTGGTGGCGGGTTGTTCTCTGCAGGCTATCAAACTGGTGGTGCAGGTGGCTCAGGCTACTGTCGCGTTACTTATTGGTCATAAGGAGAGTAGATGACAAAGACGAGAGATAGAGTAGGTGGTTTATTCACCTCTACTGCTGTAAGCAGCAACATATCAATTGCGGCTGGAAACAACTACATGGTTGACACTACCGCTGCTCGTACATTGACTCTTCCTTCTTCGGCATCTATTGGGGCCGAAATTCACATCTTTGATGCAACAGGAAGCGCGGCAACCAATAACATTACAGTTGCAAATAATGGCCTTAATATAAACGGCCAAGCAACATCTTTAACAATTGACAAGGCATATGCTGGAGTCACACTAATCTATGTAGGCGCGGCCTACGGATGGAGAGTCAACTAATGGCTATCAGTTATTCCTCACTTGCTTCTGCGTTATCTCAAAAAGTTCAAGAATTTACAGCAACTGGCACATTTACTGTTCCTGCCAACTGCACAACCGTAGAAGTATTTTTGGTTGGTGGCGGTGGCGGTGGAGGTAATACATATTCAAGTGAACTTGCTGGCGGCGGAGGCGGCGGTGGAGGTGCTGTTATTAAAAAAACTCTTACAGTAACCCCTAGCACTACTTACACAGTAACTATTGGCAGTGGTGGCGGCGGAGGAAGTAATGGCGGAAATACTTCTTTTGGTTCTCTTGCTGGTGGTGCAAATACTGGGGGCGGTGCTGGCGCTGATGGCGGAAACGCGGTTTCAGGATTTGGTTTGGCTGGTGGTTGTGGTGGTGGAGGGGCATGCTGGATTGGTGCTAGTAATTCAAGCGGTGCAGGCGGAGGCGGTGGAGCAGGTCAATCTGGTTCAAATGTTTTTCCTACAATTGATGGAACAACTAAGTCTCGGACTTGGGTTTCTGGCGGACGTGGGTATTTTGGTGGTGCTGGCGGGATTGGGGTATATAGCAGCGCTAATGCTAGCGATGCTAGTGGTAACGGCGGTGCTGGAATAGACGGTTTTGGTGGCGGTGGTGGTGGTGGATGCTTAAATTATATGCAATTTGGCGTTGGCTCAAGTGGTGGTGGTAATGGTGGTTACCAATCCAATAATGGTTCTAATGGAACTGCAAATACTGGCGGCGGCGGTGGTGGAGCAGGTGCTGGTAATGGTGCTGGTGGATTTACAGGCGGCACTGGCGGTTCAGGCTATGCAAGAGTTACGTATTGGTCATAAATTATAAAATGAAAAAGGAGAAATAATGGAACATCTAAACGAATGCGAACACGCATTTATTAAGAATGGTGTAGTAGAGCACATCTTTGTATTTGATGAGTCTGCCCACGGCACTGACTTGCTAGACAGAATCAAAGAAGAACAAGGTTGCGATACAGTCGTGTGCTTATGCGATCACGGCTCAAAGGTAACTCGTTGGTCTACCTATGACGCTAAAACAAAGGCCTTTACAGATCCTACTCTTGACTATCTTTACAGCATTGGTATTTCTAATGAAAATCAAGAAATGCAAGATGCTCGTTTAGCAGCAGAGGCGCCAACCGAATAATCGGCTAAGCGGGTCTTTGTAAGCCCTGACAGGTCTTATTTCCTATTGGATACTTATATTGTCCTTTCGCGCATAGGACGTAAACCATCTATAGATTGGAAATAAATAATGTCAAGTTACGGCTCACCGGCGGCCCAAGGGTCTGCCCAAGGTACTGGGGCATACTCAGTAACCATTGCAGCTCAACCAGGCACCACAAATAACGACGGCCACGCTGTCGATTCCGCAGGTAACATGGTAGTTGACTTTGTATGGGGACAGACACTCCCTATTCAACCAAACGACCAACGCACAGAAACTGCAGCCGCCAACATTGGTGGAGGCACAGGTTCAAGCGCTGTTTCCTACAAGACCGCTGTAGTAACAGCCGCGTCTGGTAACGGAACAACTATCACCTACACAGCAGCAAATTCTTTCATTCCAGGAGACATTGTAACTATTACAGGTCTTACAACAGCTGCAGGTAACCTTACAGCTGCAACAATTGCTACAGCATCAGCTACACAATTTACAGTAACTAACGCTGGTTCAACTTCAGATACAAGTCAAACTGGTTCTGCTAAAGTTGCTATCAATACCCTTCCAGGTGTTGGCGCCGACTACGGTTGGTCAGCAACAACTCAAGTAACAGGTGCTCGCCTTGATTTTGCTGGAACTTCAGCATACTCAGGCTCAAACGTTATCGCTAACAAGACCGTTTATAGCAACCGTCATGAGACTGTAGAGACAGGCTGGGCTGGCTATCCATCATTTACCGCAGCTACAGGTAAGTTCCAAATTACCCAAGTTGACGGCGATGGAACCACCGTTACTTACCAATGCCAAAACTTCTTCCTTGGTGGAGAGACTGTAAAGATTACAGGTTGCAGCGATTTCAACTCATCTTCGGCTACAGTTGCTAAAGCTACTCGTGATTCCTTCACAGTAACAGCCTCAACAACAGGCTCACTTATCAATATCAATAACGGTATTGTAGAGCGCACAGATGCCCTTACAGCAGCTGACGGCTCATATGTAAGCGCAGTTGCTTACATCAACGTACCTTCAATCCTTGGCCTCACAACCGCTCTTGGTCTTGATGCTCTTAAGGATGCTGGTTACGCTACAGCTAATATCACCAATACAACTGGTGCTACAAACACAGCTACACAGCCAACACGTATCAATGTAACAACCACAACTGCAGCAACTGTTACAGTCGCAGGCGGAACTGGTACATGGGCAGTTGGTACTAAGGTAACTATCGCATCTGGTACAGGTATCCCAACAGCACTTGTTGGTACTTGGCTTGTAACTGGCGGTTCAGGAACTACCCTTGTTATCGCAGGTAGCGGTTGGACAGTTGCCGATTCAGGAGCTATCACACCTGGAACAGCACTCACAGGCGCTTCAGGCACAGTCAAGTCACAATCAACTGCAGCGGGTACGGCTTCAGTAGCACTCACAGCAACAATCACAATGACCTCTTGGGCCTAATAGCCTAAGTAACTAAAAAAAGCCCCCGATTACTCGGGGGCTTTTTTGCTTAGTACCAACTATGCGTTTGCCAAAATCTCCACGCGTTACACGCGCCTTGTGGATCGGCTGCAGTTCCGTATCGTTTTTCTATATAACGTAGCCCGTATTTAATTTGAAGCCGAGCATTAGCGGTCTTCGTAACGTTATAGTTTCCCCATGTTGATGGGAGAAACTGTGCTACTCCGTAAGCACCCGAGTGCATATTCAGCGCTTTAGGGTTAAAGTGGCTCTCATGTGTCCACATACTACGAAGGCATTTCCATTCGCTCATTGTCCAGTTGTTTGTGTAAACAGTCAAAAAGGCTCTTGCCTCTACATCAAAGTACTTTGATGCGGGGCTAGCCAATGCTGCTTTAGCCTGTGACTTGGTTGTTGTCACCGTTAGATATGTCAGATTGACTGTTACTGTCTTTTCCACAGGCGCAGTTAGCGCATCCGCAGTCGGAGGTAACAGCAAGTGGGAGAACATAAGAACCGTCGTTAGCCATATAACTCCTACTTTCCTTAAGTCAATACTGAAGTTGAATCTGATATTAAGCATCGCTGCTCCTTTTCAGTTGGCAAAGGCGCCTTATGGGCGCCCTGTCATGTACTAGCAAACCAAAGAGTTACGGCCCATGTCAAGTTGAACGGCCTATGTTTACCTGTTTATTTATTAATTTATCTGTAAACTTATACAAAACGTTACATTTTGTGTAATTAATACGGAAAACTATTCTATAACCCACACTATACATGGAATAGGATAGTAATGTCACCCACCGATATTGCAACAATAATCGCCTCATATACCGCTGTAACAGTAGTAGTAGGTGGTGTTGTTTGGAAGCTCTTTAGAACAGCTGTTAAACAGGCTGTGGAGGCCAATAGAGCCGTTATGGAAGAGCCTATCAATGAACTGCGCCATAACGGAGGAAGCTCCCTCCTAGACGTGGTTAAGCTTCAAATCCTACCCATTGTTCAAGACCTAAGAGCAAATCAAATAGTTATCTTTGATCGCGTTGCTAGGCTTGAGGGTCGGTTTGAACAGCATGTTGACGACGCAGAATAATGTGCTAAAGTAGCTCTCGCGCGGAAACACCGCAATAAGGAGAGATATATGAATAAGCAAATACAAGCAGCCTTGGCATCATATGCCCGTACCGCTGTATCAGCAGCTTTGGGTATGTATATGGCAGGCCACACAGATACTAAGTCAATCGGCTTAGCAGCACTAGGCGCTATCGCAGGTCCATTGCTACGTGCGCTCAACCCAAAGGATTCTTCTTTTGGTCTTGGAGCTTCTAAGTAAAGATTTAAGTAAGGGGCCAAGTATGACTTGGCCCCTTTTTTCATATATACTAAATGCTTTAGGAGGATTAAATGATTAAATGCGATAACTGCTCTACAGTAGCCGCGTACACTTGCGCAGACCCAGGATTAAATCCTATTAACTATTGTTTAGATTGCCTTCCTGTATGGCTACAGGCGCGCGCTGCGGCAGGCCATTTTCCATTAATTGTTGAAACAACCGTTGAAGAGGCAGCCCCTCAAGATGAAGCCCCAGTCACTAGGGCTAAAAAGAAGGCGGCGCCTTCAGATGCGAATAATTAATAAACAAGCAATACAGGTACACCCAGTTCCAGATAAAATAACAATCCCTAGAGGCCCATTCCCACCAGAATTAACTTTAGGTAACTCTTTATCTGAACCTACTATTATTTATGAGTATCCAGAAGCCTATGCGGAAGATGGTTCTGAGTTCTTACCAGGCGCTACTGCGCAAAATGATTACAAACCTTTACGTTATTTAAGATGTTCGGTATGCTCTGCTCGTGTAATAGAGACAGAGACCGAGTTTCATATATGTGAGGAATGATGGCACCGACTCCTAAACTACCTTCGTGGGATGAGATTAACGCTACCCCTAACACTTCTAATAATCCAAGTGCCCCAACATACGATGAAGTTATGTTTGGTAGGCAGGTAGCAAGCCGAACAAAGCGCAACGAAGCTACAGCCGATGACTGGGATGTAACTATTCCAAAAGATATAACAGATGCCAATGAGGTAGAACTAGAATCTGTTGGCAGTGAACTTGTAGTAGCTCCTACTAAAAACCCTAAGCGACCTCGCGCTTTAACTGTTGGGTATAACCCAAACACTCGAACCCTTGTTGTTGTTTTTAGAGATAACACTTGGTGGCAATATAACGATGTGCCAGTTCATATGTGGGTTGGGCTACGCGATAGCGGCTCTACAGGTGCGTTTCTTAGAACTGAAGGTTTAGACACATGGCCAGATATGGGACCTGCTGACATGGATGCTTTATCCTCTGGTGTTAAAGCTCAGATAGCTGATTCGGCTCAAACGGCTAGTAAGATCCAAAAGGGTAAAGAGTCAGCGTTTAAAGCGTTAAACTTACAAAGCTTTACGGCAGAGGAGATATTTAAAGATTACTTATGAAAACACTTGGACCACTATACGTCGGAACACTTCAGTACTACCACACTAGGTTCTTACCTATTATTGAAATAGGCACCACTCAAGAAACAGAGGGCGCATACCGCCTTGGTAAATGCTTGGTTTTTAGGGTACCTTTTACCAAACCTGGGTTTTTCATTGGATTGTTTTACCACACCCCCAATATTCATTGGGATGACGCAGAGTCTATTGATGACCTTATATTTAAAGCTATGAAGGGAAGAACGGCTTGGAGACCAGAGGATGGAGATTACGATGAGTTTTTTAAAAAATAATAAGAAAACATGGGATAAGCCTTTTTCTGAAAAGGTCGCTAAACGGGTAGCTAAAATACCTACAGGCGAATTAGAAATGTGGATAGACCAGTCATTATTTGAAATAGGAAAGTGCATGTCTGGTTACCAACGAAGCCGTGATAAATTCTATTTAGAAGAGGCGCGCCAAGGTTCTGAGGCCCTTCATGCTGTGGTTGAAGAGTTGTATAAACGTATGAATTAGTGTTAGACTACGCTTGCCTCTCTTTCCTCTCCCCGTAGGTGGCATCAGACAAGTCTGGGTTTAACTACCCAGGCTTTCTGTTTACTTCTAAACTAGGGTTTATATGGAACATTTACTAGATGATGAAGATGAAGAATTTAACCCTGATACAGATGGGGTACCCGCGCCCGAAGATGAAGAGATTGAGCTTGATGAGCTCTCTAAAGAGTTTGTTAATAAGTTAATTGATCGTTGCATTCAGTTTATGGATGCCCTTGTAGGCCATAGCCTGCACCCCTATCAGATGCCTCTTGCACGTCGTATTATTGAATCGGTATTAATTAACGACGGTGAAGAGGTGACTGCTCTTGCCGCACGCCAGTCTGGTAAATCAGAAACAATTGCTAACACAGTAGCCACGCTTATGGTTCTGTTGCCGCGCCTTGCAAAGATGTACCCAGACCTTCTTGGTAAGTTTAAGAATGGCATTATGATTGGTATGTTCGCGCCAGTAGAGGGCCAGGTTGAAACTTTATTCGGTAGAACAGTAAATCGCCTCACCTCTGAGCGCGCTACAGAGATTCTAGGTGACCCTGAAATTGATGATAGCTTAGGGCGAGTTAGCGGCGTAAAACGTAAGATTATATTAAAGACCTCAGGTAGTAGCTTAACTATGATGACTGCTAACCCACGTGCAAAGATTGAATCGGAGTCTTTCCATCTCATCGTTATTGATGAGTGTCAAGAGGCTGATGACTTTGTAGTATCTAAATCTATTTCTCCTATGTTGGCGTACTACTCAGGTACTATGGTTAAAACTGGAACCCCTACAACAAGTAAGAACAACTTCTATAGGTCTATTCAATTAAATAAACGCCGCCAAACTACTCGCGGAAAACGTCAAAACCATTTTGAGTGGGATTGGCGTGAAGTGTCTAAAGTAAATGCCAACTACGGTAAGTACATCAAAAAAGAAATGCTTCGCATTGGTGAAGAATCTGATGAGTTTCAAATGTCGTACAACTGCAAGTGGCTTCTTGAACGCGGTATGTTTATTACCTCATCTATTATGGATGAACTCGGTGATACTTCTGCTGAAGTAACTAGAGCTTGGCACCGCACCCCTGTAGTAGTAGGCATTGACCCTGCTCGTAAATTAGACTCTACAGTAGTAACTGTGGTGTGGGTAGACTGGGATCGCCCAGATGAGTTTGGTTATTTTGACCACCGCGTATTGAATTGGCTTGAGTTACAAGGTGACGACTGGGAAGATCAATATTTTCAAATTGTTAACTTCTTATCTAATTATGATGTCATGTATGTCGGGGTAGACGCTAATGGCGTGGGTGATGCAGTAGCCCAGCGGTTAAAGTTACTACTACCTAGAGCTGAAGTAGTATCTATGACATCTAGCCAACAAGAACAATCTAAGCGTTGGAAACACCTTAAAGCCTTGATTGACCGCCGAATGATTGGGTGGCCTGCTAATTCAAGAACGCGCCGTTTAAGCTCTTGGCGACGTTTTTATCAGCAGATGACCGACCTTGAAACAAAGTTTACGGGTCCTAACTTTCTTGCCGCAGCCCCTGACGAGGCCCACGCCCACGACGATTACGCCGACTCTTTGGCTATAGCTTGCTCTTTAACCCTAGACCAAACAATGCCTTCAGTCGAGGTAACAAGTTCCCCATTCTTCAATTAGCGTTTAGCCTGAAATTTAACTAAATACAGGTCAGACTTTACTTGAAGTACTTCACACTTTAGGAGTTATAAATGACAATAGCACCAGACCCAAAGTTCCCAGAACGCCCAGGCACTGTCTACGATCGCAAAGCGTCACCAGCTACACCTGGCCAACGCGGACCTCTTCGTTTTGAAGAAGGTATTGCAACAGATACAGATGTCCCACAGGAGTTCACACTAGGCGCAATGCAAGGATATGCCCCTGCACCTGGCCGTCCAAATCGTAATCAGAATGTGTTTGAGAAGCTACCAGAAGAGACAATGCGTGAGCGCGCTCACGTTGGTTCTGCTGCATGGGTAGAAGCTACAGACCATCTTACTGAGTTCGCAGCTGGTGGTTTTGCAGACCACGGTGACAACCGCATTGAGGAAGTATTCCGCAGCGGTGGTTTACAAAAGGCTGGCAACCCAGCAGTCGTAACTGACTAATTAGGAAACTAGTTCCCCGCCATCTCTAAAGATAGGCGGGGCTTTTCCCAAAGGACTATTAATGGCACTTATTAAAGGTAGGGAAGTTAAGCAGGGTCCTAAACAAGAACCTGCTAATCCTAAACTTTGGAACATGATTACAACACAGGCTTTAACTCGTTTTTCTAAAAACTCCCCTGCGCGAGGCCATTGGATTCACACCCGTTACTTGCAATTAGGCGGAAAGTTTGTACCTTCTAAAAAAGACATTGATCCTAGATTTAGAGACTACAAACAAGAAGAATTAGATAAGAAAGAATCATTAGAAAAGAAAAAGGTTACCAAGCCGGTAACTAAACCTATCGCTAGATAGCTTTTCGATGTTGTACTTAAGTAGTAATTAGTGTTAGTATATGCTTGTTATTAAAGCGAAAGAGGTGATTGGTGAGCGGTATTGATTTCTCGCCCCCGAGTTATCGCGCAGCCTCGTCTGACTTAACAATCTCTATTTCTCCCTTAGGTCTTGTAGAATTAGCGGATGAAGAGTTTGAAGTTCACGGCCCTCGCCTAAACCGTTATAGCCTTAACTGGGCTATGTATCTAGGCCATCATTATTCTTACCGCCGTAACACTGGCGAAACTCAGATGGTGCTTAATTATTATCGCGCCTTTACAGACTTTATTACTAACTTTACCTTTGGTAAAGGGGTTAACTTTCGTAGCGTAAAAGAAACAGAAGCCATTGTCCCTGATCTACTTGAAAGAGTTTGGGAAGTAGATAATAATAAAGCTACTGTTCTTTGGGAAATGGGGCAACAAGGTGCCGTTTCTGGAGATGTATTTATTAAGGTGGCATATGAAGAAGGCTATCAAGACCCTAGCGGCCGTCAGCATCCTGGCCGCGTTCGCATACTACCCCTTAACTCATCTTTCTGTTTTCCAGAGTTTCATCCTCATGACCGCGAGCGCCTTGTTCGTTTTAAGCTCAAGTATCGTTTCTGGGGCACTTCGCTTGAAGGCACGCGTCAAGTCTTCACGTATACAGAAATCCTGACAGATGACGTTATTGAAGAATATATCAACGACGAACTCATTGACTCTCGCCCTAACCCGCTTGGCACTATTCCTGTTATTCATATCCCAAATGTTCGCATTAGTGGTAGCCCTTGGGGTCTTGCTGATTGCTTTGATATTATCAACATTAATCGTTCTTACAACGAAACTGCTACTGATATTGCCGACATTGTTAATTACCATGCTGCACCAGTTACAGTTATTATTGGAGCAAAAGCATCCCAACTTGAAAAGGGAGCAAACAAAGTATGGGGCGGGCTTCCTAAAGACGCCAGGGTTGAGAATCTTGAAGGCGGCGCCCAAGGACTAAAAGGCGCTATGGAATTCCTTGCAATGATGAAAAAGTCAATGCATGAAATGATTGGTATTCCAGAGACTGCTTTAGGCCAAGCAATGCCTATTTCTAATACCTCAGGTGTTGCCCTTTCAATTATGTTCCAACCTTTGATGAACCGGTACCACCAAAAGATTATTCAATATGCACACGGGCTAGAGCGCGTCAATGAGCTTATTCTTCTTAACCTTGCCCTTAAAGAACCAGAGACTTTTACTTGGGACCCTAATACCAGCACGGTTCCATTAAAAGAAGGCCAGCTAGCGCAACTTGATTTTAATGACCCTATTACATATAGGTCTTATGTTCATTTCCCACAACCACTACCTCTTGACAAGCTTATTGCTATTAACGAAGTCCAATCTATGCTTTCTCTTGGACTTGAGTCTAAGGAAGGCGCTTTGCGCATCCTTGGAGAAGAGTTCCCAATTGAGAAGCTGACTGAAATACGTCGGGAGCTTCAAGATGAGGCTGTTGCTGACGGCGCGCTTAAACTTATTCAAACTCAAATTGAACAAGACATTTTAACTCTTACTGGTCAAATGCCTGAGCCAGTAGGCCCTGGCGGGGCTCCTGGGGGCGGATCATCTGCCTCTTCAAAGAACCCAGCCCAGCCTATGGTCCCAACACAAACAGAACCATCAATTATGGATGACGCCACAATTGACGCGCAGATAGGCGATCAATCTATCCGCAACAGACTGGTAACCGAAGCTTACGGAACAAAACTCCCACAGAGAAGGGTTCCGCAAGAATACGAGAAATAATGCTATTTAAGCAGACATTTTCGTATTAAATTGTCAAAATAAAGACAGTACTAAATACGTTCGGTCATATGTGCTACGAGATTAATCTCATTTGGAAAACGACCCCTAGGATAAGGACATACTCATGTCAGATGCAAACAACATGGCTACCGCTTTTGAAGCAGAAGCTGGAACCGCTCCAGTCGTAAATGTGTCGGGCGTTGACGCGCCTACTGTTACTACTGAAGAACCTGAAGTTAAGACTCCTAAGTTTTATACTGATGAAGACTTAGCAAAGGTTCGGTCTCAAGAGAAAGACAAACTCTATCCAGAGATTGAAAGATTAAAGGATGAAGTTAATTCTCTTAAGAAAGATAAGGAAGAAAAAGCAGCTCGTAAAGCCGCCGAAGCAGCAGAGCAAGAAGCCGCTAAAGCAGCTAAAGACCGTGAACAGCTTGAAAATGACTTGGACGCCAAGGCATTTGCAAAGCTTACCGCGGATGAGTTGCGTGAGCAGTTGGCTCGTGAGCGTCAAGAACGTGAAACGGCCTTCGCTCTATTGGAGCGCGAACGTCAGTTTGCAAGCTTGAACGAGTTTCGTCGTCAGGTTATTGAACAAGAGCGCGAGAATATAATTCCGCAACTTATTGGTTACATTCAAGGAGATTCTCCTGAAGAAATCCAAGCAAGTGTGGAAGCGCTTAAGGAACAATCTGCAAGCATTATGCAAGATGCATTATCTGCAACACAGAATGCTCGCAAAGAGATGACAGGAACAAGGGCAACCTTACCTGCATCTGGACCGTTGGACACATATTCGGAATCACGTCAGTTCACGGCGCAAGATATTGCGTCAATGTCGGTAAACGATTACGCCAAAGTACGCGACCGACTCATGAGCGATTCTGCTCGTGGGAAGACCCGCGGACTACTGGGTTAAACAAAACACATAAACCCCAAATAATTAAGGAGTCATAGCTAAATGGCATCAGGTATCACAGGAACCGGCAATATTGCCGCAGCACCTACAGCGTACTCAGGTACAAACACACAGCTAACTCAAGCGATTCAAACGATCTGGTCAAAGGAAATTCTATTCCAGGCCATGCCAATTCTTCGCTTTGAGCAGTTTGCAGTAAAGAAGACCGAACTAGGAGTTGCTCCTGGTCTTCAAATTAACTTCATGCGTTACAACAACCTCGGCTTCGCAGCCCCATTGGTTGAAGGCGTACGTATGCAGACCAACGCGCTTACAGCGCAACAGTTCTCAATTACTGTAGCTGAGCATGGATATGCTCTTGCAGTATCAGAACTTCTACTTAACGCATCATTCGATGACGTAATGGCTTCAGCCTCACGTCTTCTTGGTCGTAACATGGCTATCTACCTAGATCAGCTTTCACGCGACACACTATACGCAGCTACTTCAACCATCTACGGTGAAGATCGCTCAAACCTAACAGCTGTTAACAACTGGTACGCAGACGGTTCAAAGGGCACAACTCGTGCTTCAATGACTGGTGCATACTACTTGACACCACACACTGTTAAGGATGCTGTGGAAACACTAGCAACCAAGAACATCCCAAGGTTGGGCGAGACTTACGTCTGCTTCGTTCACCCACACCAATCTCGTAAACTTCGTGACAATCCAGAATTCATTGAAGTCACAAAGTACGCAGCACCAGGAAACTTCATGCTAGGTGAAATTGGTCGTCTATACGACACAGTATTCATCGAAACAACACAAGTTCTAAAGGTTGCTGGCGGAGCCGGTGCATCATACACAACAGATACAGCAGTTGCTTCACCTGTTGTTACTGCTGGTGGAGGTTACACAACCCCTGCTACCTACACAGGTAACGGTGGATCTGATCGCTACTCAGCTATCTTCATTGGAGATAACGCATTCGGTCACGCAATCTCACTTCCAGTAGAACTCCGCGATGGCGGTATTCTAGACTTCGGTCGTGAGCACGCACTTGCTTGGTACTCAATCTTCGGACTTGGCCTAATCACTGACCAATCTGTAATCATTGCAGAAACCAACTAATTACAACTAAATAGCTTAAAGAGCGGGCTCGCAAGAGCCCGCTTTATCTAACCGAGATATTGAATTGGAGAACTTTAATGGCAACAAAAGCAAAGCCCACTGATGCAACAGGTCGTGTACGCGAACAGCTTTTAGCAGATAATGCTCAAGCGCAAGCAGACCGTGCAGCTGAAATGTCTATGGCAACAGCCCAGGCAAAGATTTCATTAGACGTTGATGTTATTGACGCTACTACCCCTGATCGTCAAACAGTTATAGTAGATGAGCCAGTAACTGTAGGCGCGCCAAGTGATGAAAATGTTGAAATCCGTGTAATTGAAGATATTGAAAACATGACCCTTGGGGTCGGTAACAACTTCAACTTTAAAGCTGGTCAACGTTACAAAGTAACTAAAGCTGTAGCCCTTCATCTTAAAGAAAAGGGATACCTCGCAGGAGTTATTTAAGACATATCTATCGGAGTGGGCGCCTCGTTGTTTACGGGGCGCTTCTTCGTTTATACAAGTATTATTGTTACAGTAGCGTGAGGAGCGTCAGGTGGCCCTAATAACAGACCTAGTATCAAGAGTTAGACTCGAACTTGGCGACCAACCTGTTCAATTTACATATACAGCCACAGGCGATGGCGCCACCAAAGACTTTACTCTTGAAGGAAAGCCTGTAGACCCAACTACTTTATACGTTAAGGTAGCCAACGTAGTAAAAGCTACCCCTACTGACTACACTCTTGAACAAGATGTTGGTGTAGTCCACTTTGTTACAGCCCCAGCTTCAGGCGCCCCTATAGTCATCACAGGGCTTCGATATCGTTATTTTACTGATACGGATATAACTATTTTTATTACTACCGCCGTAACCCAGCACACATACAACCGCACTGACTCTTACGGCTCAAGCGTTAACATCAGCTCTATTCCGCCTGTAGAAGAATATCCTCTTTCTATCCTGGCCGTCATTGAAGCCCTTTGGGTGCTTGCTACAGACTCAGCATTTGATATCAATATAACCGCGCCAGATGGTGTAGTAATCCCACGCGCACAGCGATACCAACAGCTAACAGATATGATTAGACAGCGTTGGGATCAATATAAAACTCTATGCGCGCAACTTAATATTGGTTTGTGGCGGATTGAAATGGGCACCTTGCGCCGAATCTCACGCGCAACTAATAAGTTAGTTCCTATTTATATGCCTCAAGAGATTGATGACGCACGTCGTCCAGAGCGCGTATACATACAAAATGACCTGTTAGGTAGAAGCCCTATGCCTACGTACGGTCAGCTATACGACCTTGTACTTTATCAGGGCGATTCATTTACATGCGAGTTTGATTTTCCATTTGATACTACAAACTATATATTTAAATCACAGGTGCGCACTTATCCAAACGCGCCTTCGCTATATGCAACATTTACAATTACAACGCTTTCAACTAGTTCTACTTTAAGTAAAGTTCGACTATCCCTTACAAAAACTGACACTGCGTATATGCCCGTCCGCGCTTTTTGGGACCTACAGGCCACCTCTGTTACGGACCCTAACTATGAGGTCACATATATTCATGGTCAGGTATTCACCGTACAGCAGGTGACCCTTGAGTAATTGTTCTACATGTAACTGCTCTCCTTGTGCTTGTGGCATTACTGTAATACCACAGGCTCCAATCGTAATCAGCGTACAAGCAGTATCTCCTTCCCAATCACCTGGCGGCACTATTGTTGTAGGCCCAGGTCAAGGCGGGGCTATTGGCGCGCAAGGGACTCAAGGAACCCAAGGCACTCAAGGAACTCAAGGCTTACAAGGCGTTCAAGGGTTACAAGGAACACAGGGCGCCCAAGGCACACAGGGTGTCCAAGGAACGCAAGGGTTTGGATACGCACAGCTTCAAGGCGTACAAGGAGTTCAAGGTACTCAAGGCGTTCAGGGTGTGCAGGGTTTGCAAGGCCTTCAAGGTGTGCAGGGTTTGCAAGGCGCACAAGGAACGCAAGGTGTGCAGGGTATTCAGGGAGTTCAAGGGCTGCAAGGGTTGCAAGGTGCTCAAGGCACACAAGGCGTACAGGGTGTTCAAGGATTGCAAGGCGGTCAAGGTCTGCAAGGTACGCAAGGTTTTGGTTACGCTCAATTACAGGGTGTTCAAGGTACACAAGGTGTTCAAGGTACGCAAGGCGTTCAAGGACTACAAGGTACGCAGGGCGTTCAAGGGTTACAAGGAACACAAGGATTACAAGGTTTACAAGGATTACAGGGAGTTCAGGGAGTTCAGGGAGTTCAGGGCCCTCAAGGAACTCAAGGTATTCAAGGTGCACAGGGGCTACAAGGGGCGCAGGGCGTACAGGGGGTTCAAGGTCTACAAGGTGCTCAAGGCCCACAAGGCGTTCAAGGGTTACAAGGTGTGCAAGGAGTTCAAGGAACACAGGGGCTACAAGGTGCTCAAGGCTTACAAGGTGTTCAAGGTTTACAGGGTATTCAAGGGTTTGGTTACGCGCAATTACAAGGCGTACAAGGCACGCAAGGATTACAAGGTACACAAGGCTTACAGGGTGTGCAGGGCGCACAGGGCACACAGGGTGCTCAAGGAACTCAAGGTACACAAGGAACTCAAGGACTACAAGGCACTCAAGGTCTGTTAGGCGCCCAAGGTACATTTAATATTGGCTCTGCTCAAACAGTACCTCCATATGTTGGAGAAGTTTGGGTAAACACTAATGATGGTAGAACTTATACATATGATGGTGTTGAGTGGTTTGAAGCATATGGAAATTATCAAGGATTACAAGGACCAACAGGAT
>Ga0114960_10001390_pt1 | contig 19440 bp, 20 predicted proteins | sample C_130625_MF_Meta_FD_92637 | JGI IMG/M metagenome (GOLD analysis project Ga0114960, IMG submission 92637) | Freshwater microbial communities from Lake Croche, Canada to study carbon cycling - C_130625_MF_MetaG | ecosystem: Environmental > Aquatic > Freshwater > Lake | place: Lake Croche, Canada... | reverse complement strand
CGAAGGTTTGCCCTCAGGGGCCTCAGCGGCCCTGACGGCTTCATAGGCTTTTTTGATCTCAGGGCTGCTCTTGAGGACCTCATCTAGCTTCTTCTGAGCTTGCTGTTTGACCTCAGAAGTCTCGCGTAAACTGTCTAACTCCTCAACTGTAGCTAGCTTATTTTTAAGTAACCTATCTTCTATGGTTTTACTGATTTCTTGTTTGCTTTGTCCTGCTTCTGGAGCCTTTTTTATATTCTCAATATCTTCCTTAAAGCTGTCTTCAGTAGCCTTTTTGATTTTCTTGGTTTTCGCTAGCAGCTCCTTGGCGCCCTCGCTGCTTATCATACCGTCTTTGTCTTTGATTCCTTTGATTTCTTCCTGTGTGGCTACACCGTAGTGAAGCAGCTTCTTTTCAAGGCTTTCGGATAGATCTTTTTTAGACGTTGATTTTGGAGAAAGCTCTAAGTGGATAATATCTCTATCGATATTTTTTGTGAATGTCTGCTCTCTTTCCTCGTATCTATCTACAAGCTTACCTGCTTCTTCTTTAGAAAAAGCTTTGGTGGGTTTGTCACCGGCGCGTTTCTTCTCTTTACTGCCTGCACCTAGAACACGCCTTTGCTGGACCTCTTCAGGTGTGGCTACCTCGAAATCCTGTATGTTCTTCTCGAGACGTTGTCTGGCTGCTGATCCCGCGTCTCCCTTGTCGTCGAAGTGTGCTAGGTCTTCCCTCAGTATAGAGACTCTCTCTTTCTGTCTCGCCTTTAATCGTTCACTAAACTTTGCTGCGTCGTTGTACCCTATGACTCCGGCTTTTTTGCTTCCCTGTAGCTCGTCTTGCGTGACGATTTTCTCGGCTACTAATTTCTTTTCAAGGCTATCGCTGAACTGTTTTTTATCTGGTCTATTTCGACCTTTGAAAAAATCGGCTATGGGGTGCGGCTCTAGTTCACGGGCACCGTCGAGAATATCTTGTTCAGCTGCAGCGTTCTGCCCTTTAACTTCACGCACGACTTCTTCTGCTGACTTATTTTTTAACCTTTGGTATAAGTCTTTGCTGTCTACCTTACTATACGAGAAATCTGCTATCTTTGTACTTAGCTCCCTGCGTAAGTCATTCTTGAGTGTTCCGGGTGCTGCTGAGGCCTTGTTTAACTGGTCTAGATCTGCCGGGATTATTTTAACTAATTTCTCTACAGCCTTCCTGCTAATTTCTTCGTTCTCATGAAGGAGCTTCAACGCTTCGTTGGGTCTGATACTTCTATCATGCTTACGCAATCTCTCCACTTGAGCTGGAGTAGCTAGTCCTGTTTCGACTAATTTACTAGCTACAGCATCACTAGAGGCTTTCTTATCTATGTCTGGAGCTTTAACCATCCTATGCATGTCGGAAGTTATATCTTTAGCTATACTTTCTCTTGCTTCCTTGGCTTCGGGGCTGGTTAAGTCTCCTCCGGCTCTCTGATATCTATTCAAAAGAGCTTTAACTTTTGCTGGGTCTGGGCGCCCGTCAGGACCTTTGGCTTGCTCTAATTCTTTAGCTGTAGCTGCTCCAAAAGCTTTCATCTGTTCCTCAAATCTAGAATACAGTGTGCTTTGAATCTTTTTGTCAGCTTCCCCTAGTAGTTTAGATACGTTTGTCCTGAGTGCGGTAGATCTGGTATTCTTCGCCTCTTCATTGATTTCTTCTGCGCTTTTGCCTGCAGTTATATCAAAGGACTCCACTTTTTTCCTGGAGGCCTCATCTAGGTTGCCTGACTCGTCTACGTTAACTTCGAGACCCATGTCTTTTAGCTTTTTACGACCTCCCTCGGTTGTGGAGAGCTCGTTTACGCGAGCTTTCATTTTATTTCTGGACTCTTCTCTATAGCCCTCAGGTCCTTCGTAGCTCTGGGTTTTATAGAAATTATTAGCCAGAGCCTGCATGGTGTCTTCAGTCTCTCCTGTGGATATGTTGTCTGTCCTTCCAAAGGCTCCCATTGTAGTTGTACCTGCAAGTCCTGCGAATAGACCCATCGATGCAGCCATTGGGTTTCCTCCCAGTAGAGGTTGCATGGCCCTCCCTATAGAACTATCCGGAGAGCCTGCCATTCCTCCAAGCATCTGAGAAAATGGGCTACCACTTAAACCCATTTTTTTGAAGAGCATATTATTCGAAAAGCTGGACCTCTGTAGACTCATGAACTGCTTTGATCTCTCTTTCATTAAAAAAGAGTCATGTACATCTTGGCCCCCTTCAGGCTTCGGCATGTATTTGTGCCCGAAGGCTACCTGCATGAGGGCATTAATGACAGGATTGCCATAATTTCTACCCATCGGAGAATACTGTGAGAATAACTCAAAAGGATCTCCCATGCTTTGTACGTCTTCATTCATTTTTTATCTTTAGCTATCCCTGCTTTTGCAAAAATAGCTTTCCACTCAGCTATTTCAGATTTACTCATACCTATCGCTGTTTTTTCTTCTACAATTTTAGCTTTTGCTACAGCTGAAGGCAATTTTAATCCGATCATATGTTTTGAGACATCGAATATAGGTTCCATGGTAGCTTTTGTGCGTCCTTCCATTGTTCCACGCAGCACAGTCTCGATGAGTAGCCTGTTCTGAAGTAACGCATACAAACGCTCATCCTGTAGGTAATTCAGGACGATCTCTTCTTTAAGTCTGGATGTATGGTTCGGGTATTTAAAGGAAAGCCAGCCACGCAGATACCCTTCTGTAAGGCACCTTACGCGCTGGCTTTCCAAAAACTTGGATTTTGTACCTCGCTAGCTAGTTTTATCAGCTTGCTTTCAAATATCTGATAGGCATCCAAAAAAACTGAGAGTTTGGCTGTGGGCCAGCTAAGCATCAGCTTTGATCTGGCTAGAACATAAGAGTCATCTTCGCTAGAGGCTGTGAAGTTATCTTTTGTGATTGAGCTATATGGCTTTCCGTCGACTGATAGTAGAGATATACCCATCCTGTAGGCTGAGATGGTTATAAAATAGGCGTCATGATCTGCAGCAATACCTAATCGTCTATCAGCTACTACCTGGTTAACAACATCAGTATTCTCGCTGACTGTCATTGCCTTGAATCTTACTTTAAAAGAACCATTCAGTAGTGCGATTGTTTCTTCATAAGGTTCATCGACCATGAGACATTTAAAGAAGCGTTCCTTATCTTCTTCTGAGATGCTCGGTGTTTTAATTGGGTCTCTGGACATGTCCATTGATTCTGTTATGTCGGGTATTTTTTCCATATTATGATTGTACTTTATATAGGTCTAATGAAACCAGGGTTAAACTCGGTGGTGTGGGAGTAGCCTCGGCTATATTATTAAGATCTTCACCTACAATGCCGGATTTTTCAAGATTATTCAGAGGCTGGGTATCTAAATAAAAGTCAGGCCACAAAGATTTCCCTGGATAGGGTAGGGTGCCATTCACTTCGACTTCTATCCATGGGGAAAGACTATACAGGTTGGTGAGTAAGTTATCTTGCTGAGCTAGTGTGGCTGGTATATGGTCTTGGTTGGAATTGAGCCCTCCATATTGGTCGGTTTCAAGAAATCTAAATTTAAGGCGCTCCAGCTCCTCTTCCGTTTGCCAGATAGTCTGTTTTAGTAGTTCCTCTCTAAATTTTTTGTTGGCTTCTGCTGCAGGGTTAGCCGCAGCAGGGTCTAGTACCCCGTATATCAGTCTGAAGGGGGCTTTGCTGTTAGGATCGTACATAACTGCCAATTTCTGGTCTTTCTGCCCCAGTGCTGTCTTGGCTACACCGGCTACGAGTACTTTCCCGTTAGCATACACGTCTATATCTTTCTGTGCATGTATGAACATGGTTTTGTCTGAAAACAGCTGCAAGTATTTCTTACCATAGGCTGTGAGGGTCTTATCTGAGACAATATCGACGTTACCTATAGCCTGAAAAAGGATCTTTTTCTTGGCGTATTGTAGTATGTTAGTATTTGCGTAGCTATAAATACCTAGATTGGACTTGAGTACTACGCCTCCGGTATACTCAAGAGCTGCTGAATCGGGGTCTGGGATATAGGGCACGTCTCTCGTACTTTTAGACTCAATTACAATACCTCCAGTATTGCTGTAGATATATTGAGCCTTTTCAGCTTTAATCCGAATACCTTCCTTCGTGGAGGACAAATCCACATGCTTCTTGGCACACATACTTATGTTACCGCCTGCCTTTACTATGTTATTTCTGAGAGGCTGAGATATAAGATCTTTTGCAGGCTGAATATAAATATTGCCTCCTTCCATAACTATGGCTGAGCTCCAGGCATCTCTAATGGTTACACCCCCATTAGGCATTAAGTATATTCCCGCTGTTGTGAGTTTGTAACTCTGTAGGTGTAGATCGGTTTCTTTGTCTATCTTGTTTATGGTAGAGATAGGGTCTGACTCACCTATACTATCGCTTACTTTGAAATCTTGTGTATGCGCCTTGTAGTTTTGATAATTTAGCTTCTCGTTAACAAAGGATACATAATCTCTGATCTGCAAGCCGTATGAAAATGGGTTGCCTACATAGCTGTAGCTATCATTAAAGGCAAACTTGGCTTTGTGCTGATACTCCAGAGTCTCTGCGTCGTCACCTTGAGGGTCTTCTGGAGCTCTTTTCCTATTCGGTATGCGTATCCAGTTTGTTTTTTCAATAAACACTTCTTTAACGCTTCGTAGATGCAGTCCTCCATCGGTACCTATGTGAAAGTCGCACAAGCCTGTATCATCTCTACCTCCCGGATTACCATTCAAATATCTTTTAGCGTTGGGGTCTGGGCGAGCTAGGAACATATGTAGGAAGTCCCCGACACTACCCACCACTATCTTAAGCCTTTCAATAGCCCTTATACGTTCATCGTCATCAATATCGTAAAAATCTGAAGCGTCCTTGATGTCTGGTTGCCCTCCTTCTGAAAATGTTTTACCGGCACCTTCGTCAGAATTTACAGCGGGTTGTCCGTAAGTTTCTGCAGGTTTGTGTGTGGCTCCGAATTCGGCCATTATACGCTTGCCGTCGTGGTAGATATTATACTCACCAAGGGCTGTATAATGCTGGTAGTTGTGGCTTATTACACGGACCAAGTCGTCTAAAAGGAAACATTGCACCTGTGCAAGGTCGGAGGCTTTTAAAACGGCTAGCTGCTGAAAGAGCCCTAGCAGTACACCGAACTCGTTAGCTACGACATACTCTCCATCAACAATGTCTTGAGGTCTTCTGTTGTCAAATACGTGAGGTGTGTATTTCTCGTGTCCCTTACACTGAGCTTCATCAGCTCTAGCGTAGCCTGCACCCAGCAAGGCTCTGGCTGGTATATTTTTAACCCCTAGGGTTTCTTGTGGAATAGCCCCTAGGATATAACAAAGATCTCCGCTATCGGCTACACACAGCACTCTTGTGCCCGGCTGAGGAAGACTGCAGTCTGAGAAGCCTAGGAAATGCGACAATATTGATGTTACAGGTACTGCCTGCTGCATGTACCCTGCGTGGGGCGAATTTCCCCCTGCATTGGATTCTGCAATGACTGTGATAGCTCTTGTGCCTGCGTTTGAGTTGATTACCTGGGCTGCAAAAAATGTAGTGGTGGCCATATATGTACGTTAAAAAACCTCAGTCCTGATAATAGGATGCTGAGGTTTTTTAACAAGACTTATGTAAGTTATTTTTAAATATTAGGAAGCCATAAGCTGAACGAAGTCGATCACAATATTTTCCATACATGTAAGACCTTCAGCTTCGGCTGATGCTGTAAAATTAGATACAAGGCATCCTCTGGCTTTAACACTGTAGGCCTTTGCGCAGCCTACGAAGTCCAGTGTCACCTCCCCGAGGTCACAGCAATTCCATCCCTGATTATCAAACATTCCGCCGCCTTGCGTGATAAGTCTCTGTATAGTGATCTGTCCTCCTGGAGAGGAGCCCCAGACTAGTGTGTGTTCCCCTCCAATGGTTCTCCGGCGGTTTACTTGTTGTTGGTACGATACTTGTACTTGCACTGCACCATAAACCTCGCCAGACCAAAGCAGGATAGCTTTGTCCGCTGTTGCTGGGGATTTGATTGTTTGCGTCTTAAATCCATATACTTCTTCATTTGCCATAATATTTTAGTGTTTAATTGTTTATTTCTTATTATAACCGAGTCTGTGCTGTGCTGCAATAATTTATTTTGTAAGCCCTAGAGATTTTGCTATGTGATCGAAGTCGGCATCTTCTCCTTTTGTGTATCTTATCCAGCCTTTACCGTCAGCTATTATTCTATACACAACATTTGGAGAACCGTCATCTGCACATATAAGTAGTCCTGTGGCTTTATCTGTGTTTAAAAGAATAGGTTCTCTGAAGTCTCCAGTTACAACGATTTTCATTTTGATTGAATACTTTTAGATATCTCGCTGTAGTATTTATCTGCAGAATCTTGCTGTACTAGATTTGCTAAAGCATCCAGATCTGCAGGGTTCTGTGTGTCATCCTGGTCCGGTAGGTGCTTGAACATTTCTGATGTTCCGGGATGATCTAAGGCTCTCTTTAGAATGTGGGCTGCTTTTTTTTCAGACAGCCCACATTCCTCAGCGTATTGTTTAAACCCCGCTTCAAAAGAGGTCATAGCTAACTTACACTATGAGTTTGAGGTTAATATAGTTCAAGGGGTACGGCACATTTAGTTTCACTTCAACATTGATGCGATCTTTGTAGGTACTATCCTGCTCAATCTTAATGATGTCTGTTGCTGGGGTGAAGCTGACAAGCTGATTGCCGGCACGTACTGTTGCTGTTTCTGTGGCTCTGAAGGTTAATTCAGCTGCAATAGCGTTACGGACAACTGCAATGTTCTTAGGATTAATGTTATAACGCCCAATGAACGGTGTTAGCGTTTTCTTGAGTGCATAACTGATCGAATCCACGTTGGTGGTGATGGAATCTTCCGATGTATTCAGTCCGCTTGTGTCTGTAGTGAGCTGATGTCTCACGTAGGGTGTGGCGTAGAGCACTTCCTGTGTGATGATCCAGATGCCCTGCTCAGCCATTGTATTCAAGTCATCCTGAGTGAACTCGACGACAACTTTGCTCAAGTCGTCGGCACCGAGGAACTCTGAGTTTGTCAACCCTTGATGAGGGACAACACCTGCACGCAAACCTGCGAGGCCTGCAGCGGCGAAGTAGCCTTGCTTTGTAACGCCACCGTATTTGTAAGTGTCGGGGAACACTACGCGCACACGGCGGTTGTTGTAGTCTCCACCGATGTGTGCAATGTTATTAGCGCGCTCAGACTTTGTGAAGTTTCTGACAATATTCACCCTGACAGGTACGTTAATAGGTGCATGCAAAGACTTAGTAACTGTCAATGTTGTGTTCGAGCGTACGTGATCAACAACATACTCATCATAGATCACCTTACCGTCAGCGTCACTACGGAAGTTGAACCTGACTGTGTCGTTGGGTCTAACATCATCGTCGATAAATTTAGCTCCTTCGACAGTGACCAGGCGATATTGAATGCCTGAAACGGCCGGGTCATCTGTGATGGTGGCGTGATAGGGTGCGAGGTCTTCTTTTAAGTCGTAGATAACTCTTGTTTTCTCGTCGCGTACAGAGAGCCAGCAAATTCTCCAACGCCCAACTTCAGCTGTACTGTAGGCGTTCACATGAGAAACAACAGCGTCTTGGATGGTTCTGTCGAAGGTGAGCGGAACGAAGCTGTAAACCTTATCGCTCTTTTCAGAGATCTTGATGGCTTCGGTATAACCGAGTAGATCATCTGTACCTACACCGATGAAATAAACGATCTGGTTTTGGGAGTTGAGTACTGCGTCATACACGCCTTGAGCAAGAGGGTTGTCGGGATGCACAACACCAAGCTTCTTGCTGACATCGGCGAGGTCCCGTAAGGAGTCAATTGCGTTAATATTTCCCTGTAGAAGGTCGCGGTGTTCAACGAAGATCTTACCTGCAGCCAGAGGAAGTCTGGCAGGGTTGCCTCCAACAGCCATACTGTTGCTATAAGTAGTAATGGATGCGTTGATCGTGATGTACGAAGCTTCTTGGCTCCAGTTTAATTCTCCGGTGACGGAGTCTCTGACTTGAGGAATCTGAATAGACTTCTGTGTGAGGTACAGTTTAGCTGTACCTTCAGTTTGAGTAGCAAGCATAGCTGCAGGCAAATTTTCAGAGAGCTGAACTATGGTTCCCGGTCCTTTTTTGGATGCTGTTACAGGGATGTAGTACACATCACCAGCAACGAAACCTGCCGCATTTACACCAGAACTGAATGCTGCTTGTACCCCAAAGCTACCTACATTGAAATATGTCTCGGACTGTGGGAGCACGATTGCAGAGGATTCCAGATCTGAAGCTGAGATTAGCAATTTTGCGCATGTGTCGATGTTGGACTCGTTGTAGAATGCTCCTCCACGGATAACAGAGAGCTTATAGGTCAGATCGAAGATACCGGCGTACTCGCCGCTTGTTTCTGGGATGACTTGTGTTACTGGAGCCACGACAGTCACAGACCAGGCATCTCCGACAACATATGTTGAGGCGGCGCCGTCGGGTGTGAAGTCTAACTCGACGGAATTACCGAGGGCGTCATCAAGCATGAGTTTATCCTGCGCGGCGAGAGGTACATTAGTCTTGGTTGTGAAGGCTCCGTTCTGTGAGCTGATAGAGAACAGTGCAACAGCTTTTAATCCTCCCTTGGTCACTGTTGCGGTGTAAGTGTCGCTAAGGACGGCTTTGGCGAGATACCCAACATACGCTTCGGAAGTGTTAGCGACGTTGACTGTGGCGTTGGACCCGTTGCTTCCGGCGTACACAGGTACTGCTGAAGATGATCCTGCGTTGTAGGGAGCATTACCCTTGTCGTTATACACACCACCAATGTAGTAGGTTAATCCTGTATTAGTTGCAATAACGGTATCGACAATAATTGAGGTGGGGCTAAGCACACCTACAATTTTACGAACACCGAGGTTCTCGATTGTGATGAACTGTCCGAGTGCTGTGGCTTCAACAAAAGCTGCGCCAGTGGATGTGAAGGTGGTTGTACCATACGATACACCATCATTAAGAAAAAAATCTGCAGAGTTAAGGTCAACGACAGGTCCGATGACTGCTCCTAAAGCCATATTTACGGCATCGGATTCGGGCTCGATGGCTTTAACGTGGGCGCGTACAGAGTAACCGCCTTCAGAGCTGACTTCGATAACATCACCGATGGCCACGTCTCTGTCAGCGAAGACTTCGGAGCGGTTATAGCCGTATTCTGTCTTGAGAACAGCCTGAGTGAATCTTACTTTGTTAGGATAAAATTGACCTGCTTTGAGACTCGGAATGAATTCGACTGTGTCTCCAGCCATTCCCAGCGTGGAGAGCGTTTCGTTAGGAAAGTACTGAGCTTCCACGGATTCGACAAAAACCTTAGTATAGGTAGGATCGACATCGCCGCCTGCAGGAATATTCGGGATATCATAACGAGTGTCGACTTCTGGAAGATAACTATTACCAGAGTTCAAGTATTCGCCATCGATGGTGGCCAAAGCTGTGAACGGTTTTTCGCTGGCTAGGCTATAGCGGGTTAGCGCATAGTTAGGTCCGATGATGAACGCGGGTAAAGGAAATTCACTATAGACTGGAAGCTGCGTGAACTCCTGACTGATTAGGACTCTTGGTGTAATGTACATATGTTTGTTTTCTCCGGTATATTTTATTTACTACTCTAAATTAATTGTATTTTAAAATTTGCCCAGCTGCAATACTTTTTTAGTTTATTGCTGCAAAAGGGGACTTTCATGACAGCTTGTGAATACGGTGTATGCTATTGTCTTTAGTTTCAGATGATCTCCCTTAATTACGGCACCCATATCAAAGACTGCTTGCATTTGTACTGTAACTACGAAGTGATCCTTACTTTCTAAATATAGCATAGGTGCCGTGAGGTTGACTAGCTTAAATTGTCGAATGCAGAAATCATTTTTTATAACTTCTTGGTACCTGAAAAATATCTTGAAAACATACTCAGCTAGCTGTTCTGCAAAACCTACATTAGTAGCCACTACTGAAATGTCTATAGGCATGGTCAGCATACCGAAACGGTCTGTTTCAGATTCTCGATTATTTCCTCCGACCATCTGGTTTATGCTTGGAAAAGTGAACGATGTATCGCCTCTTGCTACATATATGCTAGGTCTTCTTTGTATGACACTATCTTTATAGTGATAGGCAATCTCCAACCCTATTCCAGTTTTAAGCTCATCTGGATCATACTTCTGGGAAAAGCGGTAGCCTTGGCTTTGAGGAGAGTTATGAGTCATGTAGTTCTTCAATATCTCATAGCATATGTTCTGTACTGTCCAAGGGGTCAATACCATTACGCGCTCATCACGTTCCTCTAGTTCTCTAGTTTCTGGGGAGACATAGGCTATATCCGGACTATTACAAAAGTCAGCTGGAGGATCTATCATATTTAAAGAGGTATCGGGATAGGTATAGCGTAGATGGTGTCGCTAGGTGGTATTAAATTCAACGTAGCCTTTTGAGTTAATGTTATATTTGTACCTGGAAATTGTTTCGAGGATCTTGCTTGTATACTGTAGCGATAACCATCAGTAGCTTCACAGAGCACGTCTCTTACTTCAAGAATAGGATATCCTGGCATTCTTATTGTGGCTGAGTAATTTTCTTTTACTCCCATGCCGTGCGGGTCCATCTGTTTGTCTTGAGTAGACTGCTCTATATAGAAAACACACGGTACTGGGGCGTAATAGCCTTCATCTATACCAACACCATAGTCTTCATCTTTAGTGTCTGTTATGGGTACACCAGATACAGGATCTATGTTAAATGAGGTTTTTTTATTCTGTCCTCCGTAAGACTTTCTTCTCAGTAGCCATGCTTGCGTTCCAACGTACCTATTTAAAAGTATTTCTTTCCTGATTATTTCAGCAGCCATCGCAAACTTTCTCTGCTCGTGCCTTGTGGAACCGAACAATACAGGGAAAGAGCTATACTTGGTCCCGTCTCCTGTTCTGAGTATTACCCTATAAGAGTAGTTCGGAGCCCATGACTGTTTCATGTGAGTGTCATCTATGGCATAGAACACTTCCCCAAGGTTCTCTTTAATAGGTATAGGTACTGAAAAGTCAGTTGTTTCTGTGGCTTCAAGTGAAAAGTTATAAGGTCTAACTCCGTTAAAGAAAGGATCTAGCTGCCATTGCACAAAATGACCATTAACCCAATCCGGGATAATATTTATAGTCTTAAATACTTTCCGGGCATCGGTCATATTTTTTTATGGTGATTCCAGCCACGGCCTCTATTTCTTACCTTTTGCATGTGTCTTTTTGCCTGCTCGATCTCCTTTGGCTTTCTCAAGGCAGCTGAAGGTAGTTTATCTCTAATCCTGTCCAGGGCTTGAGGATTAAATGCAACATGCTGTATTACTCGTAGTAGTATCTCGAGTCCTTCGTTTACAGTAAGAGGCTTCATTAGTATCTGCGTCTATAGATGTATTCGGAATGTTTGACTCCGTAGATCTGTGCAATGTTTTGATTCATCTTCACTTGCTGCCCAAGTTCTTTGAATTCTTGTTGCATGCTTTGAGATAAAGACATGAATATTTGAGCTTTGTCTTTATCGTTAACCTGAATTCCATCAGCTGAGTAAGAGAGCTGATTTGCAGCCTCATTGATAGCTCCTGACCTTAAAAGATAGGCAGAGGCTCCTAACAGGAGTAGAGACCTGTACGGGAACTCTTCTAGGCTATACATGATGCCTGTAGGAGGGTTCATGAGGTTGTAGTAGTCCACGGCGTTAATCATTGCCTGCTCTATCATTTCTGGAGTAAACCTTACACCTAGCAGGAGAGGGTTTAACTCTTCTCTATCTTGCAGGAACATCCTGACTTCCTCGCTAGTTAATATTGGCGTAGCCATATATAGTATTTATGGTAGTGTATAGCGAATAGTAGTTAGGCTATGTGCGACGAGAAGTTTTTCATATTCTTCAACGGAGCATTAGAGGTGTGATTCTTCAGAGTGCTGTTATTAGAGGCTGTCGGAGGATTAACATCTGCAGATAAAGGGCTCTGATCATTCACCCTGGGTTGGTTGACTGGCATGTTTGTGGGGGCTACCTGAGGAGGAGGTACAGTCATTAGTTCTGAGGTTTTAATGAACGCTGCAAATTCCTCTAGTATGTTTTTTTCACTCATAAAAGATATTATAAAGTCTATTGCCTCCTATATCAAGTAGCATATAGGCAATAAAAAGGGGACCCGGAGGTCCCCTTTATTATTTAGCTGCTTTTAAGGCTTAGCCGTTGAAGTCGACCTTCACGACACCCTTCACGTTGCCGATGGCAAGCGAGAGGTTCATGTACTGGAAGTACTCGAGGAAGTAGGCTTCGTTCTTCATGAACACTGTGAGGGGCTGCAATCTGTAGTACTTACCGAAGAACTCTTCGGAGGAGAACAGGTAGATTACGCCGTCTGGTACGAGGTCACGTTTGATGGTGTAGATAGGCTTCACACCCAAGAGAGTCTTGGAGGGGAGACCGTTGACCCACATTTCCTGGGCCATGTCGCCACCGACTTCAGAACGGCTCATTTTGACGAAGTCGTCTGCAGTCACGTTGTTCATGAGCATCACGCCTTTGGTTTCTCCGCCGTCTGGCTGAGAGGGGCCGAAGGGTACGCGGAGACGCTTGATAACCTTGAAGGCTTCAGCAACATTCTCACGAGTAATACCACCACTGATGGTAACGTTTTGAGGGAGGCCGATACCATTCAGGGCATTAGCGGTATTGACCGTGCCGATGATGCTGTTGACGCGTTCCATGAAGCGATTGTCGATTTCGGAAGCGATGTCCTTGGTCGACAACTCAAGCATGATGGCACGAATGTCATAGTCATAACTACGGAGCTGGTCAATGTCCTTGTTGTACTTAGGGCTTGTGATACGTGTGAAGTAGGAAGGATAGCGTGTACCAGCGAACTGGAACATGTCAGGCACAACACCCAAGGGGATTGTGACAGCAGGGGCAGTATCAGGTTCACGATCATTCCACTTAACGAGAAGCTCAGGATTTTCAGACTTATCGAGGTCATCATTGCTGATGTCGATAGGAGTGATGATCTTTTCTGTGAAGGATTCTTCACGAAGCTTGTTACGTGTGAAGGCCTGTGCGCTCACAGCTGCTTTCTTTTCTTCACCGGCTTTAACCATTTCAACGAAGGTGTCGTTGAAAACTCTCTGATTTGCGATTTTTTCCATAGTATTATTTATTAGTTAGCGGCTCCGGAGCTGAGTTTGACTGCCAACACTGTGGTAGGCAACTGAACTTTGTATGGGTTACCGTTATTGTCGGAAAGAGTCTGTAACGTACCGGGGATTGTGCGGATACCTTCGACTTGCCCAATGATCTGGCCTGTGTAGTTGTTTGCAACTGTACAGACAGCGCCTGTGGCTGTGACAACAGACAACCTGGTACCGATAGGGTAATTGGTTGCATTGATTGCGTGTTCGGTCTGGTCTGTTTCAATAACAGAAGAGCCGTCGAGAGCGTAAACTCCGATAACTCCAGATTCGATGACGTCGCCAGATGCCTGGTTATTGATAGCGAAGCCGAGCAAGAGATCCTTGTCGACAGCGGAATCAGCAATGGTGGGTTTGACTACTTGACCGCTGCCGTTAATGGTAACAACCATACCTGCAACGATTCCTTCATTGGTCTTAGCCTTACCAAGGTAGTTAACCTGGTGCAAGCTGAGAGCCGGTCCTTTTTTGAAATTAATCATATTAATTTTCTCCTATTTGTTTGTTTGTTTTGTTGATTTGTTTTGGGTGTTTACCCGGTTCGCTTAGCACTCCGATTACCGGCCAAGGTTAGTTCAGAAATGGTCTGCTGAAAGCTAGTATTTATATTCTCTTATAAAAAAATATATTCGTCAATAATATTATTGAGCTCCTCCGCCAAGATGGGCTCTATTTGTGTCCCTGTATTTATCGTAGGCGTGCTCTAACCTATCGGTCTTGGCTGCTCTGTACCCTGTATATCCAGGGATCAGTGCGTATTTGAGCGCTTTACTGATGGAGGGATCCTCCGTGTAAGCCATCTCTTGTTCAAGTTCCTTGTCGCTGATAGGTGCATAGTTATGCCCGATCATGGCTCCCAAAACTGAGGGTAATCCCATAGCTCCGATGTCTGCTGCTGGTCCTAAGACGGCCTCTTTATTGAGTGAGGAATAATCTGTATACGCTTCTTCAGCGTACTTGTTAAGCTCAGCAAAATTATCTTTGTTGAGGCTTCCTGTTACTTGGGCTTTCTTTAAGAAGCCTGAAATGAATGCTTGTTTGCTCATAAAATTATTCGTCTAGTAAGCTGTAGCTGGTAGAGTATCCGAACGCTCTACGCATAACTGGATCTGTGGTATCGTCTGAGGATTTAACACTAGCTACCTTACCCATGTACGCCACATCTGCGGCGGTACACACACGTTCAACGATTGTAGCTAGATACTTGGAGTCTTCCTTAGCCTTCTTGATGAACAGCGCCTTCTCGTCTTCATCGGTTATAAAGTCAGAGCTATACATGGCTTCAGCTGCTTTTCTAAGTGCAACATCCAGCTCTTTGTCTTGCTTGCTTTTTTCTGCAGCTTCTTTGACCTGATGGGCAGCTAACTGACCTCTCAGGTCATTGATTTCTTCAAGAGCAATTTTAACGAATTGCTCAATTTTCTGTAGCGCTTGCTTGGTCATTTTTTATTTTCTCTAAAGTAACTAAACTTTCGATATACTTAAGCGCTTTGGTTTTATCCTCAGGGCTTAAGTGGTTTAAAGCACTTATGGCCTGCTGCTCTACCGAAGACTTGCCGGATGCCTCTAGAAAGGAAGGATCATTCGGAGCTGATGTGGTAGAGTCAGCAGGCATAAATATCAGCTCAAATTACTGAGCTGAAGAGGAGCTGACCATCTCGGTCTTGAGCTTACTCAAAACGATATCAGCGACAGATTCAGCCAGCTTAACCTGCTGCTCCTGCAAGCTAGCTTGAGCTGCTTGTTTTGCGTATTCTTGCTGGGCTTGATTAATATAGGCTTCGTATTCAGCCACCTTGGTAGTCAATTTTTCATTTTCTGTAACGGCTTCTTCGAGAGCTGCTTGTTTCAACAATTCGTCGAAATAGGCTGCGCCTGCTTGCTCTGCCTGTTTTTCATTAGGCTGAGAGACCTTTTCGAGGTTTTCTGCAGCTGTAGAGATCAGCATGTCAAAATCTCTGCGACCTGCTTCCTTCATGAGCTCGTTTTCATTGGTTTCAAATCTATCTCCAGCAGACTTCAAAAGAGCTGCACAGAACTGACGGCCCAATTCATAGGAGGCGACTTTAGAGACCAAGGTATCGACATCATCTGAAGCTTTCTTGGCACTAGCGAGGGGCTTAGAGCTGTCGGAGGAAGGGTTTTGCTTGAATTCCTGCTTGTTTTTCTCAGGCTTCACGGCATTCTTGTCGACGTTTTCTTGATCGTCCCCAACGCTCTCAGACTTTACGTTGCCGGGCTTACCTGTGACGGTGGACTGGGCTTCTGCCTGTTTGCGGATGATATCCAAGATCTCTGTACCCAAGTCGTTAGCTGTCTTGGTTTTTGCAAGAGGCTCAGAGGGATCGTCGGAAGGTTTCTGATGATAACCCTGAGCAACATTTTCAGGACCCACAGAATTCTTGTTGGTGGTTTCATGCTCGTCGCTTACGCTGACGGATTTAACATCTCCACCTGGGGTTCCGGAGATATTCTTCTGGGCTTCTTCAGCTTGCTTCTTAACCATCGAGTGAAGCTGGTTCAATACTTCTGCGTGTTTTGTTAGTTTTGCCATATAGTTATATTTTTTGGGGTTTTCTAGATATTATTTGAGATTAGCTCGATTGTAAATGTTTTTTATTACTAACCTACGGATGCTTGTGGATTTCCTCCTTCAAGCATACCTTGCATCATCTGGAGACGTTGTTTTTGTTTATCTCTTTTATTCATCATATGAGAAATTCCTAAAGCTCCTGCAGCTCCTACTCCAGCTCCTGCTCCTGCGAGCTGCAGAGGGGAGGCTGAGTTATAGGCGTTTTGGGCTGTGTCTTTGAGTCCGTGAAGTTTCTCTCCGATGTTGTTGCCCATGCCTTGAAGGGCTTCTCCCCCTTGGCTTTGTATCTGCTGTAATACAGCCTTTAAAGAGTCAAAGGCTCCTTCGTTCGCTTCCTTGACAAAGGTTACAGTGTTATGGTCCTGGAAGCCGTACTCCCGTGAGCGTTCGAGTATGCCTTCATAGTAAGCAGCGACTTTAGTTTCATCCTTGTGGTTTTTGCCTGCGCGAAGCTTCTTGAGGTCAGAGGCTTCGATCTTTCCATCACCATCAACATCAAGCTTGTGCTGCTTGCCTTTAAGTTCTGCCTGTTTGAGCTGGCCTATGGTGGACGAAAGAATATTGTCGTACATCGAGACGGCCTGGTCTACAGCGATGCCACGCTCCACCGCCTGCTTGATAAAGCCTTCAATATACGAAGCGGACTTAACCGAATCTAAAGCGGCTGCCTGTTCTTGATCTGGTAGGTCTACCGAAGCTTCAGGATTTTGTGAAAGATGTGCCTGGATTGCATGTGCGAGTTGTGTGATATCGTCTCCACCTTGAGAGGCTTGAGGATCTTGCATGTCTGCGGACAGTGCGGTAGCTAGCTGTTCGAGTTGCTCTGGAGGGAGTTGTGCCAGCAACTGTTCGATACCTCCGTCTTCCTGTTCTCCGCCTTCGGCTCCGCCCATCATCGCCTGTTCCATACCTGCAGGTTCCTGCTGTTCTTCCATAGCTTCATGCTCAGGGGATTCTGCTTCTTCATGTCCTGGAGCTTCGGCTGCTTCGTGTTCAGGAGGGAGAGGCATACCGGTGGGGGCGCCTTCTGCGATTTTAGCTTTCAATAAAGCTGCGATTTGTTTGACGGTAGATTCTTTTTTCATATATGTGGATATTTTCAAATGTTAACTTAATTTCTGCTGGGTTCCAAGTATTTTTATCTATTTTGCAACAAAACATTGAACAATGTTTCCTCGTCCAATTTATCGTTGGCATCAAGATATCTCACAGCAGCTAGTTTATAGGTGGCATACTGCTTTGCAAGTTCTTTAATAGAGCTTTCCTTGGAGAGCTCTTTTTCGTCTGTTTTTGACTTTAGTTTAGTTCCCGGCATCTTCTTCATTATCGTGATTCTCATGATTCTTCCATGAGTTGGTTTATCAAACAAGGAATGGTCGTCAAAAAGGTTCTTAACCATCTTGAGAATATCTTTGGGGATTATATCTGAGGATGATGGTTCATACTTATCGTCGTTGATGATGTCATCTCCATGCTCTTCCATATCAGAGAACATAGAGGGTAGGTGGCTTTTAACCTTACTGAACATGTCTTCTGTATTCTTTAACTTGTTCGAGCCAAAAAGATATTTAATAAAGTCTTCAGGAGAGAAGACAATACCGTGATCTGCTAAGGCTTTGAGAAGCTTGGCTGGCTCATATTTTCGGAGTTCGTCTAGCACCTCTGTGGACATACCTTCCGCGTTCTTCAGCTTGGACTTTTCTTCAACAAGGTATTTATCTTTAGAGCTCTTTGGGCCTCCGGTAATGACTCCTTCAATATGTTTTTCGAGAGCTGCTAATTTCCTAACCAGTCCTCGTTTATCTGCAGCATATTTTGAAATCTTTAGGGTGTCGTCCGTGTCTTCAGGAACAACAAACCCTGGGTACAGGCTCTTGTAGTCGCTTGCTGTTTTTATATATGAATTATCGGAGGCTAGCTTGAGGGACATACCTATTCTGTCCGCTGGTCTTCCAACAATAGATAATTCAAACCACTTAGGATTGATGTTGTCCATGCTGCACATCTCTCCACGTTTGTTCACTTCTCCAAGCTTTGCTGGGATGTGGGAGCAGCGATGACTATCGTCCTTGGCCTCAAAGTCACACCAAGTACATTTATCGAAAGCTACCTTGGCTGCCATGCTTACGTTTATTTGTTTTCCTTCTGCAAGCTTTTGAATTTCTTCAGCGCATTTGTCGTTATCTAACCCAATAACTAGCTCAACCCTACGCATCTTATGGTTGTAGGAAGCTGCTTTAATATTCCCGTATTTGGGGTCAGTAGGCTTGTTCTTATGGTGGCGATTCAAAGCTCTGCCGTCATAAGAACCGTCTTTGCTTCTGCTGCCAGATTTGACGAAGGTCTTATAATGCTTAATGCACTCAGCCTCTTTAAAGATATCCCCATTCCTGTTTGCTCCTGTGCCTTCATAGGCTCCTAGAGCAATTACCAGTGCGTCTGTTTGACCTGCTGACTTTTCGAAATGTAGATCTGACTTATCAGAGCCTGCTTTCGTGAGTGTGTTTAAATTATGAATGAGTTGTACAGGGTCAACATCCCAACGCCAGTCGTCCGTAGAGCTAAATTTAATTAAGCCTTTATACATATTATTGGGGTTCTTCGTATTGTTTTGCTCCTTCAAAGTCTCCTCTAGACTTCAGTAGAGTACTTTTCCAATCATTCATTTGTTTTGGAGCATACGCTTGATTTTGTATGGATTTGATCAAATGGTATAAGGCTGTGCCTCCTAGAGCTGTGCCTGCTCCTATAGCTAGAGGTCCTTTGGCTCGACTGAAAGCTTTTCTTAATCCTGAAGACTGGTGTGAAGGGTCACCTATTTCTTTTAATGTGGTTTCCCTAAACTTTTGCCACTCAGGATCGACTAGGTGCGAACCAAGGTTCTCCCTGATAGTATTCTGTAAAAGCTCTTCATTGAAGTGCGGGCTTGCTCCTGTGATGTTGCCCTTCTCTAAGAGATCTCCTACACCTCCCAGGTGTTTAAATCCTTCTCCTATACGTCCCTTTAATCCGCCTTTTTCTTTAGCTCTACGAAGAGACTCACCCAAGTTTACGTAGTTCTCAAGAGCTCTGGCTCCTTGAGATTGATGGGCTGCGTTATGGAGATTTTTTCTGGCTCCTTCGATCTTGGCTAGTTCTTGAGCGTGACCTTCGCTGTGTGTGTTTAAAAGTGCCTTTATACGCTCTACATCTTTAGGATCTCCTGAACTTTCCAGCATGCTCTGCAGCTCTTGTCTTTTTGACATATGCCGATTAACAGCGTCAGCTTTTTGAGCTTCCAATCCTTGGTGGGCTTTTAGAAAAGAACTCGAGTCGTCTGCCTTATTGAGCTTGTCGATGATACTCAACCTGAGCTCAGGGTTAGCTTCCATGTCTCCAAAGACTCTGGCGATGTCAGGACGAACATCCGAGCCTTTGGCTTTCAACAGATTTGCGGGGTTTGTATTGTCTACAGGGTTGTCTGTCCTAGACATCTTGGCGGGCTCTGTCTTGCGCATGTTAGCCATCTGCCTAAGGTAATTAACACCTAGGGCTCCTGCACCTGCTGCTGCTCCT
>Ga0114960_10001389_pt1 | contig 19441 bp, 17 predicted proteins | sample C_130625_MF_Meta_FD_92637 | JGI IMG/M metagenome (GOLD analysis project Ga0114960, IMG submission 92637) | Freshwater microbial communities from Lake Croche, Canada to study carbon cycling - C_130625_MF_MetaG | ecosystem: Environmental > Aquatic > Freshwater > Lake | place: Lake Croche, Canada... | reverse complement strand
GTTACTATTTTTATAAACCATTTAGTTACTATTTTTTTAACCATTTAGTTACTATTTTTTTAACCATTTAGTTACTATTTTTTTAACCATTTAGTTACTATTTTTTAAACCATTTAGCTAAATTTTTAAAAAGAATTTGGCTCCACCTTTTCTAAAGGTGGATTAAAGGTGGATTAAAGGTGGATTTTTTTTGTATATGTATATCAATGAACCAATCTTGTACAAATTCAAATGATATACAAAGTGTTGCACAAATGCACCAAGAAACTAATTCAAGAATTTATGACAGAAATATTCCTTCGCAGATCCTACAACCTTATATAGATGTGAGACCAGTTTTAACAAAATATTCATATTTTCCTATTGTTGATCCTAGAAAAGAATTGAGTGTTGCACCATTACAAGTACCAACATATAATGTACACAAAGTGTTTAACCCAGGAAATACTACATCACCATGGTCTGGATTTGCATCTAACATTAATAAAGAATCTGAATTAAGAAATCAAATTTATGCTCTGCAAAAATGCAGCCAGGCTGTATATGTTCCATCTAGCAAAAGTGATTTATATGATTATAAATTTAAAACAGTTACTCAACCAAATCCGCATCAATTATTATTTCAAAATGATAGTTTTTCTAGTTTTAACCCAAATCCTGATGAAAATGTAGTAGGTACAAATCTATTTAATAATAGCACAAGAGTTCAAGTAAAAGATTTGACAAAGCAAACTTGCTAACCCACATTTGAAAAAGGTTGATTTGGCTCCACCTTTTCTAAAGGTGGAAAAGGTGGAAAAGGTTGAAAAGGTGGAAAAGGTTGAAAAGGTGGAAAAGGTTGAAAAGGTGGAAAAGGTGGAAAAGGTTGATTTGGCTCCACCTTTTCTAAAGGTGGAAAAGGTGGAAATGCGGATAATTATATATTTTTTTGACTCAATATTTTCTAAAATGGATTTCGTTGATCAAGTAACTTTAGATTTTCTTTTAAACAAAGAAATGTACAATGACCATGTTCAAAATAAGAAAAAGGCAAAAATTAAAAAAGAAGAGTGTAGAATTTATAAAAAAAGAATTTTTCAATTGTTTAAGGATATTATAATAGGTTGTGAACCAGAAGATTTACCAATGGATATAAAGTATGCGTATAATAATTTTATTACATCCTCTATACAACATTTTAAAACAAAAGATAGTAATAATATTATACAATCAGAATTCAAAGATTTTATTTTTACAGAAGAAAATGAAGTAATTCAAGATATATCATTAAACCAAATAAATCAAACAGAAAATAATTTAGAAGCAGATAAAATATTACTATTATCCACATCCACCTTTGAGAAAGGTTCTGCAAAGTTAAGAGCCAAATCTAAAAATGATTCTGCTAATTTTATGTTTGCAAAAATTGAAACAAAAGATAAATAAGTCAAAGTTTAGAAAAAAGTTGATTTTTTAAAACTGGATAATATATATGAAGACACAAAGGAAAAAATCAAGAATGAAACATAATAAAAGTATCAAAAAATATAATGGTGGAAAAAAACCTAAAAAACATATAAAATTAGAAAAAGTAAATTGCAGTCCAAAGTCAAAAGGTGAAATAAATGAATTTTCTTGTTATTCAAATAAATCATTGTACAAACTACGAGATTTATGGAATGCACGCCATCCAGATGCAAAAATTACAAGTAATGCTCCAAAAGAAATACATGAACAAATTAGTAAACAACTAAGTGGTATTTGTAATAAAGAATCATGCTGGTTAAAACAAAAGTCACAATTTGGCAAAGTAGATAGTGATGTAGCAGACTCATTTGCTCCAGAATCACCTCCTGAATGGAAAAAAAATCCAAATACATGGTTATCAAGTGTGGATATTATGAATGTGATGAAACAATATGAAAAAGCTTATAAATGTTTTGATTTTATTGGGCCTTCTCCTATTGATTTTGATACAAAAAAATTATATGGTGAATGCGTTTGGGATGAATTATGTAACTTTAGTGTAAAAGAACAATTAAAAAGTAGAAAGACCAAAATTGGTATAATATTTAATACAGATCCACATAATAAGCCGGGTGAACATTGGATTTCTATGTTTATTAATATAAAAAAGAAGAAAATATTCTTTTTTGATAGTACAGGAGAAGGACAACCAAAACAAATTAAGGTTTTAGTAGATAGAATCATTGATGAAGGTAGAAATCTTACTCCAAAAATAAATTTTGAATTTGATAGCAATGAAGGAACAGAACATCAATATGGTAATACAGAATGTGGTATATATTCTCTCTTTTTCATAGTTCATATGTTAGAAGATAAATTTACTTCCAATTATTTGAAAACACATATATTAAAAGATAAATATATGGAAAATTTCAGAAAAATTTATTTTAATGATTCTTTATAAAAAATATATAAAAAGATAAATCTATATTTATATATTTTAATGAGTATTCAAAATTTTACAGGAGTTCAAAATTTTATTAGAAAAGATAATATTGAAACAATTTGGGATGTTATTATAGATGAAGAAATTTTTAAATTTTTATCAAGAGATATTCAAAGTAATGTTTTTAAATTATTTACTGAAAATATAAAGGGTTTTTTTGAAGCAGAGAGAATAAAACAAACAAACCTAGTAGAAATGAATAAAAAATATATATTATTAATTTTAAATTATATAAAAAAAAATTATCCAAATAATATGCCAAATAAAATAAAAATATTTGATGATTCTGAAACAAAAGAGGCAATTACTTATGAAGAAATACAAAATGAAAAAAAGTCACAATTTGAAATGGATTTAATGAAACGTCAGCAAGAATTTACAAAAGCTATGTCTTTACAGGTCCCAGAAGTGCCAGAATTTAAAGATAATTTTACAGATGAACCAATAAGTGAAATGGATAAAATGATAAAAGATATGACTGCAAAAAGAAATTATGATATAGAACAAATTAATCGTTCTTATAACCAAGGGAATGATAACTGGTTAAAACCACAAGAAACTTCAATTAAAAGTGAAAAATTTATTATTCCATTACAAAAACAAGATAAAGATAAAGAAGAACAAAGAGAGAAAAATGTCAGTTGGGGAGAAAATGAAATATTAGAAATAAAAAATGAAGGTTTATTTTTAGACCAACAAGAAGATGAAGACAATATTTTTAAAAAACTTAAAAAAGTAAAAAGTTATGAAAATATAAATCTTTCAATAAATGAAAATGGTGGTATAAATGAAAATGGTGGTATAAATGAAAATGGTGGTATAAATGAAAAAACTTTTGAAGATCGTCTATCTAGTATTGAAGATAAAATAGAAATATATAGTCATAAGATAGATAAGATATATGATATATTACAACTATTGCAAAATAATAGAATTTAAAATAAAAATGAAATAAAATAAATAGAATATAGATAATATACACTTTCATAATGAATATTATCCAAATAGTTTTGTTGTTTAATTTAATTGCTACTGCTTTATCAGTATGCCACATAAATTCAAAATATGGAACTCGTATTATAGGATTTAAAATGATAATATTAAATAGACTTCATAAAAAAAATTATCTTACCTTAGTTGATAATATAAAAACAAAATACGAAAAATATAAGGATACGTCATTTGGAATCATGAGTAATATTATGTTAGAATATGATAAAGTAAGTGATGATGATAAAAAAATGCTTGAATTAATACTCTCCAATTTACTATAAAATATTATACAACTAATAGTTTTAAAACGTCTTCTCCTCTTTCATTCTTTCCATATGTTCCTACTTGTATTGGAGTAATAGAAGGGTCTTCTAGTGCTGCTTCAAAACTTGCTTTATCATACAGATACAATAATGATTTGCTCATTCTTCTATAAATATAATCAACCTGATTAAGTCTAATAGGTTTCCCAACCCATTCAATAGCTTCTTTATTTGCCTGTAATGTAGTATCGTTTTGTTGTTCTGCATAATCAGGAACATATGTAAATTTATCATTTGTTGGATCTCCAAAATTCATACATTTACCATTTGAGTATATATAACAATCAAATGCTGATTCTTTAATAGCATCTGTTAATTGAGAAGTAAGACCAGCTTTAATCTCAGATATTTCATAAAGATATTGATCACTTGTTTGAGGAGTATGAGGTATAGCCTTACTTAAATCTTTTCTTTTTAACTCTACAGCTTCATCTGATTTTAATTGAGCTTCAGTAAATATCATTAAGTAAACAAATACTTCAACTGTTTGTAAAGCAGGTGGCAACGATTTATGACTACAAATACGACGTGCGCGACCAATTACTTGTTCTGTGCGTACAGGATGCCAATATGGCTCCATAATATGAACATATCTTGTATTCCTCAAATTAATACCTTCTGATCCAGAAGACGTAATCATAAAAACCTTGATTACTTCTCCCATGTTGTTATTAATATATTTTGCTTTCAATTCTGATCCAATGCTTTCAGGGATATCATCCCATTCACCATTATAAATATGTCTTAACATCTCTTTTTCCTCAGAAGTCTCAGTACCTGTATATAGTGCATAAGTAGGTTTCCCTTCATCTACTTCAGGAATATCAATTTGCCATAATCCCATAGAATTTTTTTTAATATTAAAACGTGCAAATCCATTTTTTTCCAAGGTTAAACTGAATAATCCAATACCTTCTAACGTTCTAAATTGACTATACACTAAGTGTAATCCTTCATATTCAGGATCCTGAATATTTTCAAGCATATGAAGAAATTTTGGACTATATGTTTGTAAAGCTTCAGGTGTTAGAAATTCAGATGCATGTTCTTTTATATTTCTTGAAAATGCATCTAATCTCTCTTTATATGTAGTTCCTCCTATTTTTTCAAGAATTTCATCACCCTCAATTTCACCTTCTCTTTCATCGTCAACATCTTGTCTTCTTTCTTCTTTTCTTGCTTGTTGTAATAAGGCTGTCATAGTATCGTTTTCTTCAGGTTTATCTTCTTCAACTTTGTGTCCAGATTCTAGTAAGGCTTGTTCTAGATCAAAAGCTTCTAATCTTTTGCCAATATTTTGAATTTCTTCTTCTTTTTTCTCTTTTTTTCCCTTTGTTTTTGTAACAATATCTTGAACTTTTTGAAGATCACTCATAATATTCATAAATTTTTTATCAGAAGCTTTTTTCCCTTTTTTATTAGCATTAATCACATCTTTCACATAAGAACGTAATTCATTATCTATTTTTATTTCCCAATCTCTTTTTTCTCCTTGATCCGGTATTTGATTCAAAATAGTATCAATTCCAGGTTTCATTTGTTCTTTTAATTTAAGAAATGCCATGTCAACACCCATTTCATCTTTTAATCTTTCAAATGATTTTTCCATTTTAATTGTTTTAGGAATAGGTCTATCAGGAATAGCAAAATTACAAAACAATCGTGAAAAAATACGATAAGTAGATGCTTTTTCTTCAAATAAATCAGCAGAAACAGATTTAGGTTTTACTTTTTCTGATTTTCTCTCTTCTATGCGAGCTGATTCATATATTTTAAATTGAGTATCACTCATTGGTATTCTAACTATATGATAATCTACCCCTAACAATTTATTATACTTAGGTAATAAACTTTCTTGTGCACTTTTAAAGTATGAGGATAAACCTACTATGCGCCGTTTTAATGCATCGGTATTTTTAAGCTTTTTATCGCTATCATTAATATAACGCGTCATAAATGTGGTTAAATCATCAGGTAACGCTTTTTTATTAATAATTTCAATTCCTTGAGCAACTACTTCAATATCATTTCTTTTTAAAATATTAATGATTTTTCTTTCAAATTCATCATCAGAAATAAATTCATCATCTAATTCAAACCCATCTTTTTTTGTATTTGTAACACCTTGATATCCTGATTCTACTTTAATTTTATTTTTAAATCCAAAAGGGTTTCTAGTAATAGTCATTATTTTGCTAGAAGGCGAATAATCTAAATAATCAAGAGTTTTCTCTCCAAATAACATTCTTTGAAGTGATTCTTTATCTATTTTATTTGCTGTTTTAATGGTTAAAGGTATTCTCCATGTTTTGATGTATCCTCTCAAAATATTAAAAAGTATTCCAAACTCATTAGGATAATTGATAACTGGAGTTCCAGATAATAACACTATACGTGCATTTTTTGCTCTTAATAACATATAGTATAATTTAGTAGCTAAATTTACAGGTGTGTGTTCACCAAAAAGGCTTTCTTCTACTTTTTCTTCACCTTCTTTTCCCTTTTTTTTCCTATTTTCTTCATCAGGAATGTTTTCTTTTTTTAATTTATTCACAATTCTACTTATTAAGTTATGAGCTTCATCAATAACGATTACTGCATTGTCAAAAATATTACGGGTAAAATTGTTTGTCATTTCAGATAAACGCTGTGCACGCAAACCATTATAATTTATAAACTGATATTTTGCTCGTATCATTTCATTTAATTGTTCTTCTAATACTTTTCTATCAGTATCATTTAATTCATCATAATTGGTTGGCTTTGATACGTTTATAAAAAAAGCGCCTCCGTGTTTGCGAATGTATTCTTGTGGAAGATTTAGTACTGCCGACATTGGTTGTAATGCTTCTGGATACTGATCAAGAGAAATCCATTCCCAAAATTGATTTCTTTTATAAAGCAAATCTCCTGCCTTTTTAAGCTCTTCTACATAATTTGCACGTAAAGAAGCAGGTGTCATAATGATCACTCTTTTTGAGTCTTTCATACCCTCTGCAATTGCAATAGAAGTGGCCGTATTATGAGTTACTGAAAAATCACCCATTAAATATCTACAATTTTTATCAATCATAAATCCATAATAGTCGTCTTCTTTTACATATTTCACATCTATTCCAGTAACTAAGCAGTCTTTAATCTGTTGTATTGGATTTGCCTTTTTCCTTGGAATTTTTGTTGGTATTTCTTCTAATCCAAAACCATTAATATGAATTCTAAGCGCAGTGCCATAATTCTTAACTCCATTATATGTCCATGATGTATTCTTTTCCAATTTATAACAAGAAAAACCTAAACTTCTAGCTAGATAAATAACGTCATCCATTAATTTTTCATTTTTTTGTGTAAATTCAAATTCATTTTTAAGTTTATCAAAATATCCATCACTATCTAATAATCCTGCAAGGAGTTTTAAACGATTCTCTCTTGAATTGCACTTATAAATATAAGGTATATGTTTGTTGTTAATAAGATTTAATTCTTTTAAAGTATTTAAAAAAATATTGTTATAATATTTACCATTTCCAGTTATACCATAAGTATATTTATCTCTGTGCGATAAAAATAACTTATATTGTGGTAAATTTTTTGCAAAATAATATAATACCGCAGAATCTTGAGTTGTTATTTCAGATGTATAACTAGTACCATCACCTAACCAATAACCTATCATGTATGGATCTATTTGTAATTCTTTTTCTTCAAATTCAACAGGAACTTTGTATCCTTTTAAAAACTTTTTTTTCTTATCTGATAATTTTAAATAATCATTAACTGAAATTTCAATAACATTATCATTTGTTTGTTTTCCACTCAAAATTTGTCTATAAAAATTATAAGCTTCTTCTTTGATTTGTTCTTCATTGTTTTTTTTACTATTGAAAGTAAATGTTTTTGATTCAAACTTATTCTTTTCAATCCATTGTACATTATAATTTGTGTTTTTATTGTGGTTGTTTCTATAAATTTTTGGAAAACCAGAAGCACGTAAACATAATATATGTTCTTGATTTACTCTATATGTCTCTCCTTTAATAGGTATAATATCATACATTTTATCTCTTCCTCTTGCTAAAGATATTACTTTTCTTGGTTTTGAATCATCGCCCATTAATAAATCGCCTTCTTTAATATTTTCAACTAACTTTATTGACCCATCTGACATCATAATTGGTGTACCTTTTGCATGACATTTACCAGATCCTAAACCATGATACAATAAAAGTCCGCGATAAGGCGTATATAAATTCATATAGTCGCGGACTATTTTTTGGTGTGTTAATAAAGAAAAATTTGTACTAGTTTTTCCTATTATATCACACGATATACTTTCTTCATTTGACAATAATTCTTGACGATAAGGTTCAAAGAGAGAATTAATAAAATTAATATATTTCTCTCTATTGTTCATATAATAACTTGAAACTTTGATGATGACTGGTGGTGTCTTTCTAGGAAGACGTTTTCTTAAATCAGTATCGCCAATTTCTACAAGAGATTCTGGGCCTAAAATTGCAATTCCTTTTTCCACTTTACCTGTAATTCGTGACTTCTTTTTAGGAACCTTAATAGGAATTACTTCTTGTTCTTCAAAAACAACCTTCTTTTTTGGTCTTAAAATAATTTCTTCTTCTGGTTCTTTTTCTCCTACTTTGACTTCTTCCATATCTTCATCTTCTGATTCAATAATTAGACGTTTTTTTGCTTCTATTTTTTTGGCTTTTATTTGAGGTTCAGGTAAAGGAAGAGGTTCAGAAAATCTTTTTTCTTCGGTTATTTCCAAAATTGGTTTAATAGTAACTTTAAGTTTTTTACTTTCTGCTAATTTAGCTGTAAGAGCTTTGCGGTCAAATCCTACATTAGTTTTCATTTCAATAATAGGTCCTGCAACAACATCTTCTTCCTCTGCTTCTGGTTCTTCTGCTTCTGGTTCTTCCGCTTCTTGTTCTTCCAAATTTACTTCTCTTTTTTTAACAGATTTTGTTCTTATCTTTCTTGGTTTTTTTACTCCTTTTATAATAACTGCGACACGTTCTTTTTCTTCTTCAATAACTGGTTTTAGCATCATTTTTTCTTTAATCGCTAAAGGATTCATTACTTATATAAATTAAATATATAAATTTTTATGTTTTTATTTATTAACTAAATTTATAAATGTATTCTATTTTTATAAATTTAGAAATATGTTTAGGTAGAATATTTGATTGTTTTTTTTCAAGAAAAAATAGTGAATCATTATTACAAGTAAACCATTCTAGTGATATTTTAGAACATCACCTAATATATCCTAACAAATAAAAATATCTTTAATTTTTTATTCTTCTGTTTCAATTACTTGTAATGCCTCATTACATGCAATTTGTTCCGCCTTGCGTTTAATCTTATGTTGCCCTTCCCCCAAAAATATAAACGCCTTTCCATTTGCAGAAACATAATCTTGAATACTTTTAAAATTCATTTTTACTGCATCTGATGTTACAACTTGATGAATTTGTTGACCTAGACATAAGTAGACACCCATTTTGTATCCTAAATCAATATCATGTTCAATTTCTAAATAATGAGGTGTCACCTTAAATGCCTTCTGTATTTTCACTTGTAAAATATTTTTGTAATTATCATCATTTTGGATAAGAGCAACCCAGTCAATGTGTTTTTCAAATACATTTTCAATGAATTTTTGTGCCATTTGGAAGCCAGGTCCTGTTACAAACATATTCTGAAACCAGTTATCTTCGTCTTTTACAATAACTTTATTAAAGTCTAAAAATAGCGCACCAATAAAGGACTCAAATAGACAGCCTAGTTTCTTCAAGTTGGTGCGAATTTTCTTTTCTTCTGCATGTTTAGACAAGATAAGCCACTTATATAGTCCCATTTCAAGTGCAATTTTTCCAATGGCTTCATTCTTTACAATTGCAATTTTTTTTTCTGTCATGAACCCTTCATCTGCTTTTGGAAATCTTCTATAAAGTAAATATTTGGTTACGCATTCCAGAACGCCGTCCCCTAAGAACTCTAAACGTTCATTAGATTTACTACTCAGTGGCATACAATCAGACGGCTTATCTACAATTGTAATGTTTTGTTGTATATTTTCAAAACCAGGTCGCTTAGTATAAGAACGATGTACAAATGCACGCTCATATAATGCCATGTTATCCACTTCTGCTGGAATCCCATATTTGGTAAGAATACATTGAATATCATTTAATGTAATCTTGACATTGTCTGGGTTATAAGGATTGAAGACTAGTCCGTCTTCTGTTCTGACAATATCGTCATCTCTTAGTAATTGTTGCTCTGACATCTTTATATATATTATGGTGCGATGGGTTTAAGTTAGTTTTAATATATATTAATGCTTTAGAAATATTTATAATATTATAATATTTTATGGCATCTGTAGAAAATAGTTACAGAATTGTAGCAAAGCAAGAAGAAGAAAAAAAAAAATTTATACAAGAGGTATCAAACTTTACACAAAATAATGATAATGAATGGAGTACCCGTGTGACATTTTTTAAAAAAAAAGATAAAGAATGGGACAAAAATGGATGGAGTGGAAGTTTGAGTACTAATTTAGAATGTCCTAAAGTGTTTGGTCTTTTTGAAGTTTCACAATGGGGAGGTACTGGTGGGTGTGGTTTTGATATTTGGTTTGATGAAAATGGAAAAAGAGAAAAAAGATGGATAGACTTAAATATAATATTTAATGTTATAACTGGTGTTAAAATGCCTGGATTATTTGCAGGTAATGATGAACCAAGAAATGAGATACTCAAAACATTACAACATTCACAAAAAACACCTCAATGTTTAATTACACTTTTTCCAACTGGATATTATCTTTCTGAAGATGCACAAGAAAAAGTATCAGTTGAACCAGTAGCAGCCGCGGCAGGAGGTGGATACAAAAAAAGAACACATAGAAGAAAAAATAAATCTAAAACAAAACATAAAAAATCTAAGAAAAGTAAAAAAGGTAGAAAATCTAAGAGAAAAGGGAAATATTAAAAATTTAAAAGCAACCAAAAATTATATAAGCTTCTTTAGGAAGAATTAAAAATATAAAACTATTATAATTAAAAAATAAGTAAAGTATTTCTGAAGAATTAAGAAAAAACAAAATATTGATAGAAGATTTATTTCAAGTATTTAGAAGAATAAGAATTAAAATCTTTTTTTAAAAAAAATATTATCTTCATCTAGTTTATAATCATGGTTTATATGTCTGGAGGAAAAGCTGCTCGAAATGCTGCTTCAATTGTTAATCGTACAAATGTTTGTGGAGGAAATAAAAAGGCGGGATTAGCCCCTCGCGTAGGTTGGTTTTTATCTAGCAACACAATGTTAATTGGAGCTCCTCAAACAATCCCTCGTTTCTGTATCCCTAACAGAACAATTCAAACACAACAAACCGGATATCGTGCTACAATTAGTGGACATATGGGTTAATTATTTTTTGAAATTTATCGTTCAAATATTTTTTTTAAAATGATTTAATAATAAATTTATTAAATCATCAATAATTCTTTTTTTAATTTTTTAAATATTAAATTATAGTATAAAATGTCATATAGAGATATTTTAACTTTTAATGTTTTTGATCCCATAACAAATAAATTGCTATACACCAAGTATAATTTTAACTTTATATTATATTCATCTTCTAGAAATTTAAATTATTCTTTATCAAAAACTGAAATTTTTAAGGAATTTTTAAAAGAAAATGGTACTACTTTTGATAAACCTTATACTTTAATATCTGGTTTAGAAAGATTTTTTACACCTATTACACAAAAAATTATTGATTATGTCATTTACGTTGGTAATATTCACTGCAACTATATGTCTTTTTCAAATCCTAGTACTTATGTTTCTACTACTTACTTAATAGATAATCAATTTGATTTAGTAGATTATAATGACACTCAAATTCGTTTTATTCAAGATTATACATATACAACCAATTCTAATAATCTTGATTTTACAAAATATAATTTTGATTTTGATACTTATTCAAAAGATTTTATTGTATTTGGAACTAAGTTACTTATTTTTACAGATTTTGTCATTCGTTGTGCTCATTTATCAAATGCAACATATGGTTATGGTTTACCAGAACAATTTGTTAAATATTTTATTGTTAATAATGAAGTAGGTGACTATTTAGTTAATTATGGTATTTCTAGTAATAATTTAAAATCTTATAAAAATCCTGCAAATATTGATTTTATTAGTTATGGTAAATTAAATCCTGATTTAACAAGTGATGATGTTAATATTTTAAAAGATCATTATTATAAATATGGTCAATTTGAGTTAAGACCTTTTAATTTTATACCATCAGCTACTATATTAAAGAATTCAGATTTAATTATAAATTCTGTAGCATCTATTTTTTCAATAGATGGATCAACTTTTTCACAATCTATAGCATCATGTTCGGGATTTTTATATTCAAATGGTGACGGAAATATTTATCTTGTTAGCTGTTATCATATTATTGCTAATGAAAAAAATGTTGATGTTTTAAGAGCATCATTTGGTATAACTAGCAATGCTACAAATGTACAATCTTCTACTACCACTGCGGATTTTACAATTATTGGATATGATATAATGGCAGATGTTATTGTTTGTTTATTTGATCCAACTTTACCATATAATTCTATAAATAATGTTGATTTATCATCTTATAGAACAATCCAATTAAATTTTGATTATTCATTAAATAAAGGAGATAATGTTTTCTTTTTAGGCAATGTTGGAGATGTTGTAAATAATGGTTTAATTTCAGCAGATGTTATGAATGAAAATTATAATGGAAATATGTTAGCTTCATCTTTTAGTATTGGATCGCCAGATTCTATACTTTTAGATTCACAAAGTATTAGCGGTCTATCAGGTTCACCTATTTTGACAGGCGATCCTGAAGGGACAGATGGCAATATTACATGTGTAGGTATGATAAATAGTAGAAGTGTTACTCCTAATGAAACTGCATCATTTCCTCTAGGTATTCAAAGTAGAATATTGTTAAATATTATAAATAATATTATTGAAAATAGGACATATTATAATTCGGATCCAATAATTTCAAAAAACACTATTTTAACTAGCTATTTATTAAAATTTTCTAATAAAAAATCATGGTTTGGTACTATATGTTGCTATTTTAATTCTAGTATATCTATAAAAAAATATCCTATCTTGAATAACTTTCCTTATACTGGTGGATTAATAGTCGAAGATTTTATACTTGGATTTAATATTATAGAAAAAAAATATATTACAGATGTTGCAGAACTTGGTGATTTTTCAACAATAAAAATAAATACACCATTATTAAATACAAAAATGTATAATAGATTTATTGAGTCTTCAAAAACACCAATTGTTATAAAATCGTTTCAATATTTCAATAGACTTACTTCTGAATATAATAAATTTAATGTTGGTATATATGGTAATCAAGTGTCTTATTCAAAAGTTACATATGGATTACTACCTATATTTAATAAACCATTAACAATTCCTGATGCAGATACTTATTTATTTCCTACATACGAAGTGTATCCTAAAGTTCAAATAGAATATTACTATTACAATGGTAGAAATTGGATATTAGAAAAAGAAGTAGTTGGCGGAGATGATCCTTCAAATTATTCTACATATACAGATGAAATTGGAAATAAGTTTTATCAACATAATTTTATATTACCATATACTTTATATAACTATGCATCCACATATGAAGATGGAAAGTTATTGGGGTTAGATTTTGTTGCAATTGCTAGAGCAATTATAAAATCTGGTGTTCAAATTAACAATGCGAAAAAAAAATAAATAAAAGTATAATATTAATGTTTTTTTTTTGTAATTTTTATAATATTTTTGTATATTATAAAATGTCATTTAGTGATATCCTGACGTTTAACGTATTTGATCCTGTATCACATAACCTTCTATACACAAAGTATAACTTTAATTCTACTTTATACGCTACTTCTAGAAATTTGAGTAATACTTTAACAAAAGTTCAAATATTTAAGGCATTTTTAACAGAAAATGGAACTACATTCAGTTCACCTTACTCAGTAGCGCCATCATTGAGACAATTTTTTACTCCAATTACACAAGAAATGATTGACTACGCCAATTCAAATGGTAATATTCATGGAAATTATATGTCTTTTACAAATCCGGGTACATATGTTTCTACAACATCACTTATAAATAATCAGTTTAATTTGGTTGCATATGATGATACTAAAATTCGTTTCATCCAAGATTTTACATATACTACAAATACAAATGGATTACAATTTACAAAATACAATTTTGATTTTACTACATATTCTAATGATTTTAATGTATGGGGATCTAAATTATTAATTTTTACCGATTTTGTTATTCGTTGTATTAATTTATCAACCGCAATATCAGGCACTTTTGGTTATGGTCTGCCTGATCAATTCATTAAATATTTTCTTGTAAATACTAATTTAACTAATTATTTAATCAGTAATGGTATTACAAGTAATGATTTAGGAGCTTATAAAAATGCTAAAAATATTAATTGGAATAGCTATGCCTTATCATATCCTGAATTGAATACTACTGATCCAGTTGTTCTTAAAAAACATTACTATATGTATGGACAATTTGAAGTAAGAACTTTTGAATTTATAACTTCTATTTCTGAGTTACAAAATTCTGATTTAATTATAAATGCTACTGCTACTATTTTTTCTACTAGTGGAGAAATGTGTTCTGGATTTTTATATTATAATAACGATGGACGAATCTATTTAGTTACTTGTTACCATATTATTGATGATTCAAGTAACAAAGATATATTGCGAGCATCTTTTGGATTAAGCAGTAAAGTTTCAAATGTTCCATCTGCTACTACTACTGCGGAATTTAGAGTTGTTGGTTACGATATAATGTCAGATATTGTTGTAGGATTATTTGACAATACATTACCTTTTAATAATATCAATAATGTAGATTTATCTTCTTACCAACAAGTAGGAATAACAAGTAGCTATTCTATAAATAAAGGGGATCGTGTGTTTTTTATAGGTAATATTGGTTCTATTGGTAATAATGCTTTAATTGAGGGAGAAGTTATAACTGAAAATTATTATGGAACTCTTGATTCATCATTTACTATTGGAGCACCAGATTCTATCCTTATAAATACTCCAAGTGTAGTTGGATTATCAGGTTCTCCTATTTGGATTGGAAACCCAACATCATCAGATGGTGATCTAACATGTATAGGCATGTTAAATAGTCAACTTGGATCAAATTTTACTCTAGGAATTCAAGGAAAAATGATGACAAATATTATTAATAATATTATTGGAAATTGGTTTTATTTTTCAACAAATCCTCTTTATGCTAACAATAGTATTTTACTAAGTTATTTATTAAAACTTTCTAGTCAAAAAAGTTGGTTAGGTACAACTTGTTGCTATTATAATTCTAGTTCTATTGCAAAATTTCCTATATTAAATAACTTACCTTATACAGGTGGATTAATTATTGAAAATTTTATACTTGGATTTAATATGATTGAACAAAAATATATTACAGATGTTTCAGAACTTGGTCAATATTCAACAGTAAAATTAAATACACCATTATTAAATTCAAACATGTATAATAGATTTATTCAGTCTTCTAGATCTCCTATTGTTATTAAAACAATTACATATTTTAATGCTCTTACATCCGAATTTAATAAGTTTTCTATTGGTAGATATGGTAATCAATCATCATATGGTTCATTTGCTTATGGTTTACTACCTTTATTAGCTAAGCCATTAACAATTCCAGATGCAGATACTTATTTATTTAAAACATTTTCAGTATTTCCGACAATTGAAATTGAATATTACTATTATAATGGAGCAAATTGGTTATTAGAAACAGAAACTATCGGCGGAACCGATCCTTCATTTTATTCCACATATACCGATCCAATTGGTAATAAATTTTATCAAAATAAATTTGTATTGCCATATATCCTATATCCATATGTTACTGGATATGAAACTGGTACACTTTTAGAAGATAATTTTTCCAAATCCGCAATTGGTAGTACTAATAGTTCAGGTTCTTCTACTGTTCCTAGTATGAATATAGATCGTTGGAACGACCGACGGAACGACCGACGGAACGACCGACGGAACGACCGACGGAACGACCGATTGAACAATCAATGGAATCTAACGAGAAGGCAGTACCAAAATCCAGTGGTGGACCCCAGGGACTCTCTTAGTTGAGACGCCGAAGCGTCCGTATATTTAAAATTTATAGAGAATCAACAACAAAATAATAAAATATTTATATATTAAAAAATGATTTAATAACAAATTATTAAATGATTTAATAACCAAAGAATGATTGTCAAGATTGATATTAGAGAAAACGATTTATTACAACAAATCAATCAATTAATAACAAATATACCTATTTTTAAGAACATTATTGTAAAAAGTGAGGTACTACCTATTGGCGATATTATTATATCAAATGAAAAAGAAGACAAATTAATTATAGAGAGAAAAAGTGTCAGTGATTTGTTAGCCAGCATAAAAGACGGCAGATACGAAGAACAATCTTACAGGCTAAATGGGTCAGAATATCATAATCATAATATTGTTTATCTAATTGAAGGTGATGTAAATAAAGCGAATCGTTTTAAATCGGAGAATGGTCTTGGTTCTGAAAAACTTACTCTTTACTCCGCAATGTTTTCTCTAAATTATTACAAAGGTTTTTCAGTATTTAGATCTTTTTCTTTAACTGAAACAGCGACTATCCTTTGCAATATGGCTTATAAATTAAGTAAAGATGAAACAAAACAACCCTTTTATCAAAATACTTTTTTGAAAGAATCAGTAAAAACTTTAGAATCAGTAAAAACTTTAGAATCAGTAGAAAAATCAGAATCAGTAGAAAAATCAGAATCAGTAGAAAAATCAGAATCAGTAGAAAAATCAGAAAAAGACTATGTAAATGTAATAAAAAAGGTAAAAAAAGAAAATATTACAACTGAAAACATAGATGAAATCATGTTATGTCAAATTCCAGGGATTAGTGCAGTTACTGCATTAACTATAATAGAAAAATATAAAAGCTTATCAAATCTTATAAAAGAATTAGAACTAAATCAAGATTGTCTAAAAAATATAAGTGGTATAAATTCAAAAGGTCAATCAAGAAAAATAAATAAAACAAGTATAGCAAATATTGTAAAGTTCCTACTTAAAAAATAAAAATATAGTATATGAACGAAGTATATTTGAATTTATTACTATTTGCAATTATTCTTTTAGGACTATACTTTTTTTTCAGAAATTACGACATGCAAGTAAATAGAGAGGGTTTAGAAAATAAAGATTCAAAAACCACTACTACTTCTAGTAATGGAGTTGCAGGAAATTCTCAAACATATTTAATCGGTATTAAAGATATAAATATGAAAATGAAAGATGCATTAAATATAAGTAATACTGAATATCGTAAAAATTATGAGGATATTATTTTGAATATGGATGAATTGGTAAATAATGTTATGTTAAAAACAACCTTAAGCATTGATAAAAGTAAACCCGAAGAAACTATTATTAAGTTATCACAATTAAATCAAGCAAGAGCTGCATTAAATAATGTATTAAAATTTGTTGATAAACAATAAATAATAAATAATGTATTTAAACTATTTATTATTTCAAACTCTTATTTTCACTTCATTATCCTTATAATATCCTTGATCCACTAATTTATCTGTATATTCTGCACCACCCCAATTAGGATTCATTGGGTCTGGACTGATTGGCGCTTTTTCTGCTTGTGTATTCATACCATCTAATGGTGTAGTAGTACCAATATAATAATCAGTTTGGTCATGAGCAGGATATGAATTTTCGTTATAAGGAGGATCATTTCGAGTAGCATCTACAAGTAATGTTGGGTTTGGATAAACTGGAACATCAGGAGTTCCTAAATTACTTTCTAAAATTATTTCACCAGATGAGGAAGTAATAGATGGTGGTAGTCCTGCTTGAGGTTCATGAACATTAGGTCTACTCTTATAGACTTTATTACCCTGAGCATCATATGTTTCTTGTAAGTATAATACTGGACATCTAATATGTTGGCTCCTTTGCCAATCTAAAAATTCAGAATAATCTTCTAAATTATTAAATTCAACTGGATTTACCCCAGGAACATTGGCTAATTTAGAATTATACAAGTAAAATCTGGAACCTTTTTGAATTAATAAATTAGGACATCTTGGACCTTTGGAATCATCTGGTGTAAAACCTTCAGAAAAAGTATATGTTAAATCATTTCCTTTTGCGTAAAAAAATAAACCAATTAAAAATAATACTATTAATAAAAAGGTTAGTAATGACATTATATTATATAAGGATAAAATTTATAAGGATTAAAATATAAGGATTAAAATATATTAGAATTTTTATTTTCTATTTATTTAATATAATGGTTTTTATTCATATTGATAAAAAAAATTGTATAAATGGAAATTGTAATATGATTAAAAAATTAGATACTATTCTTGGTAATAAAAATACAAAGACATTTTTATTAATTTTTATGGAAGGTTGTGGTCCGTGTAATGCTACACGTCCTGAATGGTCTAAAATTAAAAATGTTTTACAACGTAATTTTTTAAGAAGAAAAGATATCGTAATTGCAGCTATTGATAATCAATTAGCAGATAAATTAGTAAATCTTAAAACGAAACCTTCTGGTTTTCCAACTATGAGATTTATCGCTGATGGAGGCAATACTTCTGAAAATTATGAAGACAGCAATATTGTAAAAAAAGATCGGACAATTGATTCTTTTATTGAATGGATTCATTCAAAAACTGGTCAAAGTGTAAATATGCAAAAATCAAATAACACGCATAAAAGTAATAAATCAAATAAACCATATAAAAATCAAAATAATAAGACACATAAAAAACAAAACGGTGGTAAATGGTCTAGCAAATATAAAAAAAGTATAAATTGTAATAGACCTAAAGGATTTTCACAAAAACAACATTGTAAATATGGTAGAAAATAATATTTTTATATTCAACTTTTAAAATTTTGTTTTGAATACCCAATCACTGCACACGCTATTCTTTTTCCAGAATTACCAGTTTTTAAACTATCTTCATTGTCGCCTTGTCCACAATCATCCGGATCAGCATGAATTACTAGTCCCCTTCCAATAATATTACACTTATTTCCTCTAAGTTTAATAACATCATCATAAAAAGTATATTTTGATTCACCTTTTGAATTTGTATGAATATTTCCCAAATCACCTACATGTCTATTTTTTGAACCAGGACAACCATGTGTTTTACCGTATGGATTAAAATGTGCACACATACTTGTGCAACTATCTGTTAAGTCACCTGCTTCATGAACATGAAAACCATGTTCAGAACGTGATTTTAATCCAGTTAAATTTAAATCAATACGAATTTTATTATCATGTTCAGTAAAAATCACATATCCTTTTACTTTGTCGTTAAATACAGCAATTGCTTGAATTGTATCACTATTCATGATATAAATATATAAATATATATATATATATATCTTTATACATATTTATATAACATATT
>Ga0114960_10001388_pt1 | contig 19445 bp, 18 predicted proteins | sample C_130625_MF_Meta_FD_92637 | JGI IMG/M metagenome (GOLD analysis project Ga0114960, IMG submission 92637) | Freshwater microbial communities from Lake Croche, Canada to study carbon cycling - C_130625_MF_MetaG | ecosystem: Environmental > Aquatic > Freshwater > Lake | place: Lake Croche, Canada... | reverse complement strand
TAATATCCGTCATAAGAGGCCCAAGAGGCGCGAGAGGCGCGCCAGAGCGCGCGAAAATCGCAAGAGCGCGCAAGAGCTCTCTTGAACTCATTGGAGCTCTTTGTGTCTTGTAAATTTGTTGGTGGCAAAATGGGGCATAAGATAATCTATTGAAACTTCTGAATGTCTTCTGGTGCGCCAGACTATACTCTGGGGCTCGTGAATCTGCGCGGGCGTATAGAGCCTACAAAGGATTATATAGAGGCGATAAGATAGATCTTGCATCTAATAAGCTTATAGATTAAATCTCTTTTTATAAGATGAAATATTTGTAGCCCTACTTGTACTATCCCCCCACAAAATGTAATAAGAAAGAAACCCTGCTTTTGTTGGATCCCCTGTTTCCAGATCTTTCTTATGGCGCGTTCTATACCGCTCCCGCTGTGCTTTATCTTTTGTGATCGTATAATCATCCATTCCGGAAGCACCGAAATGCGTTGTTTTCTTTCTACCAGTGTCGGACTCAAAAACAGCCATCATCTTTTTATCTGCTTTTGTAGAATCCTTGATTTCGAGGAGTTTCATTTATTCATGTGTAGATTTTTCTACGCATAGATAAATGGTTTCGCAGACAGAGTTTCCAGAGCACGTTTTCAAGCCCCTTTTAGATGCATATAATAAATACACGATTCCGGTGTATGGTGAAAGATTCAACTCCGGAAAGGGGAGGACACAATCGATGGGTATTCTGTCGCGCAGAAACTATGGCGTAGGCGAATCTCGCAATAATGACACATGGCCGGATATCCTCCGGGAAGCCAGAGAACTCGCGAAAATCATTTGCCCCGATCTGAACTACACCACCATTATGGTCAATATAGATTACACTGCAACCCCCCACATGGATAAAAATAACGACGGGGAAAGCGTTGTCGTCGGCTTTAACGATTATTCTGGTGGGGAGTTAGTAGCAAATGGTGGTGCATACAATATACGCCATCGCCCACTACGCTTTCGCGCTTCTGAAACTCTTCACGCAGTTAGTGCTATTACTTCAGGCACTCGGTATTCTATTGTTTTCTTCAGACCAAGATTTCCCAAAGCTTTCCAGGAGAAATACGGTACTACTCTTACTTATGACGAGCTGCATGCTCTTATACCTCTGAGGCAGGCAGATCAGCCAGCTTCGGCGGTTCGGATTCCGATTTAGCTCCAGGTATCTTTATCTTCAACTCAGTCGGCGGTGTCGTAGTCTCAACATCAACAGATAGAACGAGTGGGATCCCACAGCAGTTGGATCGAATGCGCCGATGATTTATAACTGCTAGAGCAGATCCCCCGATAGAGACTATTAGACCCACTATAGCTATTATACCAGTATCCGCGGAGTTCATCTAGCCGGGGGGCTTAAAAAAAAGATAGATGATTACTTCCGGGCCTTCCATGCAGCCATCGCCTCCTTGTGGCTCATCCCCCGAGCCTTCTTCTCTGCCAGAAAAGATGCATACGCCGCCAACCCCCCCTTGGCATTTTCAGAAAAAGATTTCTTGGGGGGGGCGGGGGGGGTCTTAGTCTTCTTGGGCTCTGCCTTCTTCACCTCTGGCTTCTTCAGCTCTACAGGGAGCTCTGCCTTCTTAGAAGAAACGGGCACAGCAGCCGTAGTAGCAGACTTTTTTTTTTGAACCGGAGTAGCTTCCGGTGGGGGAGATGGAGGGAGGGGCTTCTCCACAGCCTTCAATAAGCCAATCTTAGTCGCATACTCCATCAGCTGTGGCTTCTTTGCAGAGAGACGGGGCATCGAGGCCTTGTGCTCCTTCAGCATAGCGCGGAGCTCAGATGCAGAGTGCTTGGGGGTTTCCATATATCCGGGGAATAGATATTATTCTCTGAGAATATATTTTCTCTATACTAGATATAAGATGCCTTGGACTAACGCTTCCATCGTTCTCAACAGCAGAGATGCTACCGGCGGCGTTCCGCAGAATGGGATCCTTTACAACAATCTTAAGTTCAACGCAGAGAACCAGAACATCATACAGGGTCAGATTGATAGCGTCAGTGTCGCAGAAGTAAACTTCCCCTACGACATCCCCAACGTGCAGAGAGGTCCTATTCTCCCTGGTCAGACGGTTCCTGTTGGTCAGAGGGGTGGAATATACAATACATTCTCAATGCTCGGCTACGATTTCCCACCAGACACATTCGTAGTAATAGAACCGGGATTTTATACTGGCACCGAGTTGGCGGCAGCCATTAACGCTGCTATCACCGCGATTGGAACTACTCTCGGCATAGTAGGAGCCGACTTACCCGTATTCGTATATGATGACACCACTAACAGATTCATCATAGCGGCACCGACAACAGCGGATAGGACGGTGAGCTTCAACTCACCTTTCACGTTTCCTGGAAATGCCCCGGCAACGGTCTTTCCTCTTCCTACTAATGCACTGGGTAAGGACATCTTTAGTATCATGGGGTTTCTGCCAACGCAGGGAGATCCTAGACCATACGACGCGCTGAGCGTATCGAGTTACGCTGATCCGGCGCAGGGGCCCCCACTCGTAGTCAGTGCTCAGTCTGCACCCCTTTCTTTCACCCAGTATGTAGACATCTGCTCTCCGCAGCTCTGCAAGTTCCAGTTCTTCCGCGATGGATCTACCACCAATCTGGCGCGCCGGTCAGATGTCATCTGCCGCCTCTACATCTCCAACAATGTGGCGACACAGGAGCAAGAGGGGGTGAGGCCTTTTATCATCAACCGCCAGTTTTTCAACTCCCGGGTAATGAGATGGACAGCCGACAATGCAGTGGGCACAATCGATGTGAATCTGTATGATGATGTTGGCCAGCCTCTTACGACATCATGGGCCCCCCGCCCCTTTCAGATCACCTTCAACTGCTATGAGAACGCAAAAAGAGGATCCAGCCAATAACATGTAGATGTATTAACGCTTCTTCTCCTTAACGCTCTCTAATACCCGGAGCTGCGCTTCTGCCTTCCCTTTAGGGAGGGGCTTCTCGGAGTGGCGACGACCAGTAGATATAGTTTCCACAAAATAACCACCGGTTACTTTGACGAGTCTATAGGGCATTCTAGTAGCGTAGTAGAAAATATTTAGAACACGAACTCAGCGCTGCCACGGCTCGCCATCCAAGAGCAGTTCAGCACATACTCGCAGTGCACCGTGTACTGCTTGGAGCCCACAGGCATGATGCCGGACAGATTCATCACGGAGTTCATCACCGGCACACCGTGCACCAGCGCCACCTCCTGGCTGTCGCCGTTCGTGTGGGGCTGCGAGAGATCAATCTCGCACCAGGCATCCGCCCAGGGGGTCGCAGTCCACACCGTCGCAGGAGCAGCAGGAGCCTGCAGGTCGGAGTAGGTCACCACCGGGGGCTGGCGGCGGCGCAGCAGGTTAGTCAGCAGCCAAGAGCCGTTGGCGCTGTCCAGGTAGATGAGACCATTGATCGCAAACGTCAGCTGGCTGGGTGCATACGTCTTGTACACAGACACCCTACCATCCGCATCGGGGCTCTGGTCAGCGTCCAGCGTCACCCACACACGGAGCTTACGTAGGTCGCCCGCCTTACAACCAGTCAGAGAAACCTGGAACTGGCCGTTCGCCCCCACAGACACGGGGAACTGCACCTCCTCCTGCGTCCAGCCGTCAGGAAGGGGGATGGTCAGAGCGTGCTTGCTCATGTCAAAGCGACGGGCCACCAGGTCGCCAGCATCCTGCATCGTCACCTGGGTGAAGTTCACCGTAGCAAACTCCAGGGAGGTGGGCACCACGCCACCAGTCACAGCCGTGCTCTGGCTAATCACGCGGCCAAAATCGGCCAGGTCAATCTGCAGCTGCACAGGGGCCGTCAGCACATCGCTGGGGAAGGGCAGAGCACCACCGGACAGGGCGGGAGAAGAGTGGGGGAGGCGCAGATAGATGTAGGCAGTGCGCTTCCCGGCATCCGCCCAGTCAGCGGGGGTCAGCAGCGCCTGGCCACCCAGAAAGAACATCTGCTGCTTCTTGCCGGAGTCCTCGCACAGAGACAGCGCCTGGATCAGGTTCTGCTGGCCACTGATATAGTAGAGCTGGCTGGAGCCATACCTGTACCCAACACGGCGCAGCATAGAGTAGCCCCACCCCTCCTGCAGCGCCAGCCCAGCAGCGTCAGATGGTGCGGAGAGGCGCAGAGTCATAATCACCTCAGCCAGCCCCTCGTTGGGGTTAAAGGTCACCGTAGAGGAAGACCCGGAGTTCAGAGACGGCAGTGCCACAAAGAAACGGTTATCCTCCACCGTCGCATGCGCCTGCAGCTTGCTGTTCTCCTTGTTGGCATAGTATGTATCCATCTCCATACCGGGACGGATAGACTGCTGAACGTTCAGAGCAACGGCACCTTGCATTATATTGGGTAGTTAGTTTTTATTTTGCGGGAATAATATATTTCCCCTTATTATAAGATGCCTCGCCACCTCCACCCAGACGTTCACCGGCCGGTTCAGGATAATGTTGCACATGCTGCGCCCAAAGCGGCCAAAAGGAATCGGGGAATGGATACGCCCCACGAGGGGAAGCCCAGCCATTCTCCACAAGCCTCTTCTCTTCCGGGGAGCCTCCCCGTCATTCTGGATGTGAGTCGCCGGGGCGGCGCGATCGTTGGGATTCCAGGGATTATCTCCTCCACCACTACTTCACCGGAGACTCGCCAGCGCCTCGTAAGCGGTATTCTGGACATGTCCGACCGTGGCTCTGTCGCGCAGGGTCCCGTGCACACCGTCATGGGGCACGATGCCACTGCCTACAACGCCGGTATGGTGCACATCCGCGGTAGCCACTATTAAGAGTTCGCCAACTCCTCCGCCGTCAGCTCAGCTATACGATCCCTAAAATACTCCATTACTTTTGGCTTCCCCGGTGCTTCTTCACACAGGAGGGCAAAAGCATCACCATTCGACACCTCCTTCTTCCCCGTCTTCGTGCCATGCCGGGACTTGGTGCGCCCCTTTTTATCCACCTTATCATTTGCATTACTGACTGCCGCCATCTTCTGCTGATTGACGATGAAATCGTTAAGGAACTTGTTCTGGTATGACATCTATTTACTCTATACATTTTTTCTCACACCCTTAAACTAGAGTTTTCCATGGCATCAGTAGCAAAGGTAGATCCGAAGACACTTGGTATTCCCATACGCCGTCTTGATAGTATATCCCCACCAGAGAATGGCTGCATGTCATTTGGCCTCGTTGGCTCCACCCGATCCGGGAAGACGGTTGCATTATTATATATCTGGGAGACATGGTTCCGGAATAGCCATATTGGGGTGATGGCCACCGGCTCCGCGCAGGCAGACATCTATAAACCCCTACAGAAGACATGCGCAGTCAGCCCCTCCTTCTACCCCGAGCTCATCAAAGAGTCAATGCTGCTGAACCAGAAGACCAAAAACAAATATAAGTTCCTGCACATCTTCGATGACATGTTGGACGGCAAGAACAGCAAGGCGCTCTCTAAGCTGCTCTGTATAGGACGCAACAACGGAATGAGCACCATCATTTCGGCACAGGAGCTCACCATCTTAAATGCAGTGGGGCGCACCAATCTGAACTACATGCTGCTCTTCCGGCTGAATTCTATGATGGCAGTAGAGAAGGTAGTAAGAAACTACCTAACTCACATTCTCCCGGGGAAGAACATTGATGAGAAATGCAAACTCTACGTAGCACTCACGCAGGACCACTACTGCTTCGTCTGCGACTTCCTCGCCAATGAAGTGTTTATGACAAAGATAGATTTGGCAGAAGTACCTGGCATGGTCAGTTAAATAATATCGCAAAAATAAAATATACTGAATAACTATAATGTCCAGCGCACAGGCCTCGTCCGCATTCTCGGCAGATGCTCCCCGCTACGGCAGTGAGCCAGCATCCGCATACTATGCTCTCCGTGATGACAACGGCAGCACGGGCGTAGATTCCCTGGTGGTGGGTGCGACTAGCCTCACCGGTGATGTGACACTGGCCGCCGGCACGGGTATTACTCTGACCCCCAATGGAACCACCGGTGTGACGATCACTGCGTCCGGTGCTGGTGTCGCCTCCGTGACTGGCACTGCAAACCAGATTACCGCAACCACTGTCTCCTCCGCTGTGACTCTGGCACTGGCCCCACCTTCCCCGGCCCCCACCGCCGGCAGCTACAGCAACGCCAACATCACCGTAGATGGTCTGGGCCGTGTGACTGCCGCCGCAAATGGCCCCGGCGCACTCAGCAACGTCGTCGCATTTGACATCAGCTCCAACAACATCCCCCTGCCACCTGGCCCCACTGGCGGTTCCTCTAAAAGCATTGTTTTGCTTACTGGCCTCACTACCGGCTCCGCATACTACATGAGCTTAAACTTAGTCGTGGCTGCGCCTCCTGGTGGTACGTCTGGGTGGTCAGCGGGAAGTGGTATGCGGTTTAGCTTCGTCGCAAATAGTGGCGCAAATGCTGCGATCCCACGTATCTATCCCGCAACCGATGCTTCATACAATCTGACACAGCTTCCACCTCTATATGGTGCATATCTCACCAGTGTTAGTGCCGGTTCGATTGATAGTACAGCTTACCTCGTGCAGTGGAACGGCATTATTCAAGCGCAGAGCCCCAATCTGGTTCTGTTCGTCAACAACACGAGCAGCACTGATACTACCGCCATGAATCTAGTCTGCAGTCGCTCGGGTGGTCTCAACTCCTTCATCCAGTTTCAGCAGCTCAGTTAAATATCTATCGCCATTTATTTTATACTTGGAATATAGATATGGATACTCAGACTATCGGTGGGTTCTCGTGTGATGCGACGACACCATCGGGCAATAGTCCCTACTATCAGCTCACATCACAACCTACGGCACCTATCTACCAGCCCCTCGAATGCGAGAGCCTCTCAGCACAGGGACCATTCCCCTACTACGCACTCAACACCTCCCCCGACATAACCCCAGTCCAGCTCCAGCCTCACCCCGATACAGGTGTTGTACCCAACCCCAGCGGTGGATCGGAAGCTGGTGGCCCCCTCTTCTTCCCAGTAGGCCAAACCACCTCCCAAGCATTCAGTGTAGGCCCCTACGGTGGCGCTGCACCCGTCAGCTCTGGACAGGCGGGATTTGGCATCTCCGCAATTCAATATGCTAAAAACTCCTCCTACTTTGTCCCGGCATCTAGCACTATACCCCCGGGACAGGCCCCCAGCGAAGCACCATATGGCCTCGCACTCGCCGCCCCCTCCACTGAAGACAGGATTCCCGTCTTATTCAGTACGGCTGGTATTGTGGGCTCACCTACGCTCATCTATGAGATTTTCTGGCAGCCCGCCCAGTTCCCATCCGAGTTCTGGAGCAGCGCAGTCGCTCAACCCATTCTCACGCCAAACGGTCCTACTACTGATTATACGGCTAGTGCTACTAACCTCTCAACTGCAACGATATATAAGATGTATGCAAGTGTGCGCAATGGGTTCGGCGCTCGACTCTCTCCCGTCACAACATTCAGCACTCCTGGCGGCGGCGTGCCTCCTGGTGGATCGCTCAGTACACCGGTGCAGGTGCCGAGTGGAAATAACTCCACAGTCCAGGTGCAGTTTTATACGACGGGCCTGACCGGCAATCCCTATCCCGCCCTCTACGTGGACTGGGGTACGACAACTACGCCCACTACCCGTGTCCTAGCCAATATAGTTCCAGGCACTCCAGCTACATACAGAGCCAGTGTGTCTGGGCTCACACCAGCAACCGACTACTACTTCAGAGCAGTCGCAGACAATGGAAACGCCCCCGCCATTACGACTGCCGTCGCAGGCCCCTTCCGCACCGGTGGCAGCAATTCCCCCTCTGCAGCACCCCCTGCGCCAGTCGTCAGTGGAACTCCAACCATATCCTCCATCAGTGTCACCGTCAATGTCGCAGGCATCACTGGTACTCCCACCCCAAGCTTCATTCTATCGTATGGCACCACTATAGCGTGCTCTGAGTCATTTGGACAGATGACCCGGAATGGCAACGTCGCCTCCGCTACAGTGACGGGGCTCGTCGCCAACACAGCCTACTACTTCAGAGCCACCGCCACCAACGGTGTACCAACAGACAAGCCCGGCATCATCTCCGCCCCAATCTACACCGCCGGAACACCTGGTGGCACCCCCCCTAGAGGTAATGCAGTGCAGTTTACTCCATATAAAAATGCGACCGTATCACCAAATCCCACCGATACTACTATCTCACTCATCTGCAATCCCGCAAGCATTGTAGGCAGTCCCAACCCCCAGTTCAAGCTTCTGTATGGCCTCACTAGCGACCCCGCAACCGATCCCAATGCGCTGTCAGTTCCCATTACCGCCTATCCCATCCTCCCCGTCATTACTGGGCTTATTCCCGCTACGAAATACCATTTCCGTGCCGTAGCATATAATGGTGTCTCACCCGATTTCTTATCTGGCATCAACAACTATACTACTACTGGGTCTGGTGGCAATACACCCCCATCTGGGCCACCCACCGTCCCCGTTGTATACACTCCAGCACCTACATCTACAACCATTACCGCAAGCTTCAGCGCTGCAAACATAACTGGGAGCCCAACGCTGGCATACACTCTGGGCTTTTCGGATGTCTCTGGCGGCCCCTATCAGTTCGCCCCAGCTCTGCGTGACGGCACGACTGACACGTACTACGCTACTATCACGAACCTGACCCCATCAACCCCCTACTACTTCGTCAGTAAGGTGTCCAATAGCTTTCCACCGGACCAAACCAGCGCACAGTCTGCCCCAATCTCAACAACGGCTGGTCCGGCCCCCACTAGGCTGAAAACAAATCTGGTCACCCCCTTCTTGCTGCAGGGGCCACGGTTCGGCGCAACACCCGGTGCATGGACTGCGATTGACTACTATATTAACAACGCCGCAGTAGGTGCGACGTATCAGGTGGGCGGAACGACAGCAACAGGTCAGCAGATATTCGCATCGATGTATGCCGGTACAATAGGTGATGCTGGTAATGCCACTGGCTCCACCCCCCCATGCCAGTATGCCGGTGCGTGTATCGCCGATCAGCCCTTCGCAGCGCTGGGTGGAACGGGAGCCGCCAACTATTCGGACGTATACTTGAAGCTTGTCCAGCAGCACATTAAAGGGAGTGGTAGAGTCTTAGCATGCTGGGGTGGCTTTTATGCAGATATTCTGGGGCTCTTTGGTCCCTACGTTCCGAAGGGATTTCCAGGCACTACTCAGCCAACAGCTGTAGAGGTGGTGAAGTCATTCCTCTATAACTACTGTGGCATAACCGCCGGCAATACCAACCCCCTCGGCTGGGTACGAACGAACGCAAGTGGCAATAGCGGCTACACGTTCAACTATGATGGGCTCATCTTAGACTTTGAAAATGTAGGAAATGGCAACCCCCTTAACTCCTGGCCCTACCCACCCCCCCCAACACCCCCAGATTCCAAGGAGCTCATTCAAAATCCCATATACCCCCCCTACATCCAAGCTCTCGCCGATATTCCCGCTGCATACTACTCCATAGCACCAACTCTCTTTCTCGGTAATGCACCTGTCTCCCTGTCTATCGTGCAGGACGAAGGCCAGACGAACATCTGCGCTTCCAATACGGCACTTGGCACATGGTTCCCCTTCCAAACCGCTACTGTGGCACCTACTGCCGGTGCATATAACCCAAGCCCCAGCGCCGCACTCAACCACCCCAGCCAGCTCTGCTATTTTGATGACATCTTCGTCCAGTTCTATAATGAGTATGCAGACTACTACCTGGGCGGTAAGTACTTTGCAAATCTCCTCGCCTGCTGGGGCTACGTGGCACTGGAGGCGCAAAAGCTGGGTAAGAAGAAGACAACAATCAATCTGGGCCTCGCCAATGGCGAAATCTTACCTGGTGGCAGCCCCCCCTGGAAAGCAGCTGCACAGGGACCCACGCCACAGCTCAACAACCAGAGCGGCCCCCCGTACACCTACTGGTTCCCTCAATACTGCAAAGCGTCTCCCCCCAACAACACGAGCAATACTGCGTATGACACATGGCCCGACACGGGTGTCACTCAAGACCCCACTAGTGTCTCCACCGCCATAGCAGCCGCAAATACTATCTTGCGCACTGCACAGAACAACCAAAATCTTCAACCATCTGATTGGCTGTCCGGTATGGGCTTCTGGGCCGGCGGCGGGGCCACCACTACTGCTAAGGCAGTCTACACCGCCGGCAACCCCCTATCGCCAGGCAGCATTCTCCCCGCTGGCCAGACGTACTGCTGGTCCGATGCACAATATCCCGCCCCCGATCCCCAATGGTTCGTCGGCAGCACATTCAATGTGCCAATCAATAGCACCTTGTAAAACTAAATGAGATAATAATGTAAAGCCTGGTTAGATGTTTTCTAAAACCCCCACACCAGACTTCTCTCCGCGACCCCGCTATGTGCAGGCTGTTTATACGCCGCCGCCCCCTCCGCAGAAACAGCTAGTGCTCCCAGAAAAAATCATCATCTCAGAATCTGCCAAACTTCCCATCGCGCCTCCACCCCCCATTATTACCCATCAGGCGGCACCGGTGGTGGCTCCAAAACTCATCACGCTCAGCCAACCCCAAGCCACCCCCCTTGCTGCTCCCCCCGTTTTTCTGCCAACCAGCGCATTCAGCCCCAGTCTAGAAACATTTACAGGGAAAGACCAATCGTATTTCAAGCTCTCCTCTGCACCATCTGAAGGAGCAAACTGGTGGCAGTTCCCCGCAGGAGGCAATGTAGATATGAGTGGGAACAGCCTCCGTGGTGCAGAACAAGTTGTCGCCGGTGATGTCGCCGCCATTACGGGGTATATTAGAACTCTGTCTGCCCTAGAAGTAGATACAAAGTACATCTCCTGCGCAATGGGCATGATCAGCTCCTTCAGTACCAGCGCCATCAATTTGGACGGAGCCACTCTAACTACCGCCGGCGGCACGGAGCTCCTTCTCAATGGCATTCCCGTCGCCACCACCTCCAATATATCTTCTCTGTCAGATTGGTCACTCGATCCAGCCATCAGCACGCTCAATATGAATGGCAATCCCATTCTAGGCGCATCTGATATTGAGGTGAGCTCCATTAACGGCGGCGGCATCAGCAGCTTCTCCGCCGCATACTGGTCAGCATATCCCGCCGTCCAATACGTAGATTTCAATAGCTACAATCTATCTAACGTCAGCACCATCAATTCACTCCCCTACCCCCCACCCGCCTCTGGAGTGACATCTCTAAATGCACAGACAGGCACCGTCGCAATAACATCCGCCGGCAATACAGTAACTGTCACAAACCCCACTCCCGGCACGATCAATCTAGAAACGGCGGCCGGCAGCGGCGCAGCATCGTGGGCAAACTTTCCCGCCATCAGCACCGTGCTCGTCCCCAATCAAGATTTCAACATGTCCAATACAGCGGGGGGGCTGGGCACCTTCAATACTGCCCGCATCAATGCTAATGTAGAGATCGGCGCACTCTCTAATGCGCCATTTAGACCCACATTTAATGCCTACCCCGACTACTTCAACGTGGGTTCGATTGGCTCCCCTGCACTGGGCATGACGTTCACTTCTCTCGGCGGCGTAAATATCAATTCCGCACTCGGTGTCTCCCTAGCAGGGGGTGGCGGCGTAGCGATAACCGGTGTCGGTGGCATCAATCTACAGGGTGGTGGCGCGATCAACGTCGCGTCTGGCGGCATTCTCGTATCAGGAGGGGGCATAGCCATCACAGCAGGGGGTCTAGCCGTCAATGGCGGGGGGCTCCTCGTCGCAGCAGGGGGCATGTCAGTGACAGGTGGTGAAGTGACATTGCCCAGCGCATCTACTATTATGGGCACCTCTTCATCACCTGGTGGCGAGATGACAATGTATGGAAACAATATTAAGCTCCTCCCCTCTGGCCCAGCACAATCAGCGCTCTTAACCGAGAATATTGGCTCCACATCATTCACTAATACGATGCGCATTAGCGGTGTATCTACAATCAATAACGTGCCCTTCCCACCCCCCATTCCGGGCCTCGCAACAGATTTAATCTGCAGCACTCTAGTCGCCGCCAACTACGTCTCCACCCCCACTACATATACAAACAATATCACCGGCACCGGTGTCATAATAGGTTCCACACCTGGACAGGGAATCACAATAGGCACCAACGCCACCGAAGTGAATATGACCGCCGATGTAGCTATTAGGTCCCCCTACTTACTCTCTTCGAACGAACTAACCGACTGCGTGCAAGCCAGTGTATCCACCATCATTAATCTCTCCACCATCAATGCCGCTCCCTACAATCTCGGCACAGCAAATGACACTATACCCGCCGTAACATGCTGGGGCACTGCCAATGCTGCTCAGACACTCGCCAATAACGCCCAGATTAATGCCGGCGTAGCACAAGCAACCGCTAATACTGCTATTTTACAAAGTGGGACAGTATCTGTAGCAGGCGCAACAGGCGCAGTGGGAGTGACTGGTGGGACGGGCATCTCCGTAACAAGACTTGGAAATACCATTACGATAAATGCATCTGGTGCTGGACCCACTGGAGCCACTGGACCCCCGGGCCAATCATCATCATATTTCAAGTACCAAGCGCAAACATCTGGAACTACACCCTCTTCTGGTCATATCACCTGGCAAACTCCCGGAGCACAAACCACATCTACATATATTCAAGCGAGTCATATCAATAATGACGGCGTAGATGTAGAGCTGTTCTTATCCACCGTTGTAGTCGGCAATACACTTATCATACAGAACCAAGATGATTCCACGAACTTTCAAAAGTGGCTAGTATCTGGAACTCCCGTCATTGTTCCAAACAACTACGTCCAATATCCCATCACACTCATATCATCGGCTGGCCCCGACTTCACAAACAACCATAAAATCATCTTAGCGATACTCTCACCGGGGCCGCAGGGACCCACTGGACCCACGGGGCCAGTCAGCACAGCACTGGTGAATAGGGTGATCGCAAATTCGGTTGGCATACCCACCTCCACCCCCCTCACATGGTCAGCAGGCTCTACAGCAAATCAATACGTTCCTCTTGCCGCCGACACACAAATAACGTATCGCCCACCCACTGCACCAGCAACTGGGACGGGGTGGAGATTCACTAAAACGTATGCTCTTATCACTGTAGCAACATCTGGTCTCACTACAGGCTCAACATATACTATAGTAACGCCTGGCATTATTAACTGGACAGCTATTGGCGCAGCTGCAGCAACAGCCGGCACCCAGTTCACTTACAACGGAGTCGCTATAACGGGAACAGGCGGCACAGCAACTGAGAACTCCAAAATCTCCTGGTATGCAATAAATGCTCTGTATGGCCTCTCTCTCCCACAAACAGTCGCACCCGTCGGCTCCTTCTCAAAAGCGAATTTGCAGAGCGCCTGGTTCCTCGTGAAGTTTAATGCTGATATAGCGCTACAGGGGTCACTGGCGATTCAAATAGACACATACGCATACCAATACACCGGTAATACGACGAATAGCTATACGGGGCGCTGGGCATACTCCTTCCCTCTTCAGCAGGCGGTGGGGTTTAACGTAGGCGCTGCTACAAATATTACCGCCGGGGGGTCTCCGGGCCTATTTTCGCCTCGTCTCCGTTCTGGTTTCACCTATCTCCTCTATGCAGGCGACTACAGCTCCTTCGGAGCGGCGGGGCCACTACAACCACCAACTAACCAATATCTTCCTGCGGGGTCTGGCCTCTTTGCACCGTCACAAACTCTCCTCACTAATACATTGAGAGACCCCTATGATATTTATCCCGAATATCCCCACTTTGGCCTAACTTCCTGCCTCTACAGTGCCAACGCCACTCAACCCCCCTACGGTGGTGCAAATCCCTATTCCGACCAAGCAGCAGTAGAAGTCGCATCCATCTATCTCAACACTTCATCGACCGCCCCCTATAGTGGCACCGGTCAGACAGTGACGGACTTCCAAGTGCTGGCTATGGGGTTTACGTCATCTACTAAATCACTCACATTTCCTCTGAGCTATGTCTGATTAGGAAAAATATTATCTCCGGCAGAGCAGATGCCCCGACCCAAAATCCTCTCTAGCACTCCAGCACAGAGTGAAGTCGTCGAAACAGTCAGCACCCTAACATTCAAGATCGCTCTGGGTGAACAAGCAGCAAGAGTAGGCGAGATCATCTCCACAGAGCGTGTTGGTGATAAGCTGGTAGTACGATGCAAGGTTAGACAAGAAGCCCCCCTACAACCATCTGGCCCCTTCGTTGTTTCGTTTAGCTAGAAAAAAATCTCATCTACGAGCATAAGATGCCCACGACACATGAGGTTTTAGAAGCGCTCTCGCGCATACTTAAGGATCTCCGCGGCGATGAACCCCTCCCGCTATCGTTTCCACCATCTACACCAGCCGGAAGAGCCTATTATGACCTATCATCCCTCTATATGGCTATACTACTGGGCGGAGAGATTAAGAGAGTTGCGGGATCTTCTTAGCTTCTTCCTGTGCAATGCGCTTGAAGTTCTGCTCGAAGAAGTCATTGCGTTCAAAGCGCCGCTCCTCTTCATACGGCGACATAAACGGCTGCCGGAGAATGTCAGCATCAATATGGAGTTCTCGGAATGATGGAAGATATTCCACCCTTCTGATAATCAAACTATCTTCCTTCCTCATAGTGTCAAGAGGTATTTGGAGCTGTATCCTATTCCCTACACCCAATAGAGTGATGGCGGGGTTGTGGGACCAACGAAACAACATCTATATCTTACTCTTAGATTTCTTCATAGAGGGATTTACTATACCGCGCTGAATATGGTCCCATGCAACACACCGGCGCTCTCCACATGATACTAAGACTGTAGTGTTAATATCAATGTCTGGCCACTTCATCAACATCAATGTACGGGCCAAAGAGCCCTGATTACCTTGCACACCCAATAACTTTCCAACAGCAACAGAACAGCGTGGTCGATCCACCGACTCCTTCTTCTCTCTATAGAGTAAACAAGAGCCGCTAATATCACAAAGAGGATGTAAGAGGGAATCAGAGCTATTCATTCTATAGGAAGTGATGAGAAGCGTTAAAGTGGTGGGGCAAGTTTTGGGGCAAAAACGGCGGCCCCATTATACCCCAAAGGGGTGTTAGAAGGTTTCATGACATAGAGATGTCATAACTCTGTAGGGGATTTGCAGTTAGTATCATTCAAGAAAAAATATAGCCATTTTGGCTTTTCCAAAACATTCTAGGATCTCTCAAAAAAATTTGTAGAAGTATCCTGGAAGCTCTAAAAAGCTAAAAAATATGTTAGATGACTAAAAGTGAAAAGAAGCTGCAAAACCGCGTCATAATGATGAGCAGCGGCGAAAAAATACAAAATGGGGTGTAGTGGGGCCGCCGTTTTTGCCCCGAAATACACCCCGGGGGCGAACGCGGGGGTCGGAGCAGTTTCACCCCGGCTTAAAAACTATTTTCACATATACTAGTATAAATGAGCACCGAGATCGTTGAGCACCTTGTTGACCCAGAGCTGCTAAAGGACTTTGAGCCTAGTGTGGGGACCATCAGTGGCATCAATAAGCGCTATTGTCCAAGCTGTAAGAAGGGCTGCAAGGTGGAGCGCCTCGGCGAACACGTCAAGAAGACGCATCCAGAGTTCTGGGAGGCCCTCTTCACTATTGAGACACTCCAGCAGTCTATTGATACTAAGAGCCTCGTCCGGTGCACTATCGCGGAGGGAGATCACGATCAGAAGTTTCTTATCTGCTTAGCATGCGACTCTGTTCGCACTACTGATCGTGATCACTTCAAGAAGAATGGCGATGTTCACGCCAATCAGCACTATGAGATCGCCACTAAGATGATCGCGAAGAAGCAGGGTGTTAAGTATGTGCCTCGTGCGACGACAAATATGGAGAAACTGCTTACACAGCTAGAGAAATATAAGAGACGCGCCTTCGAGTGCGACCGCGATCATCAAGACATCTGTGTGATGGAGTGTGATCGCGACGATGCCCTTATGAATCTAGCGGAAGTTCAAACAAAACTGGATCACGCTGAGAAAGATGTAGCCTTCCTAACCAAACGTCTTGAGTATAAGAATAAGATATTGTCTGCGATGGCTAAGGCGGTAACGGATGCTTTTAAGAATACACCAATGAATGCATCCGAGAAATATCAAAGAGAGATTAGTAGCCTCTGTAACTTAGTAGCAACCGCTGCAGCAGAAAAGTAAATAGAATAAAACTCTCTATTAAGATAAATGTCCGGTTGTGTCTATCTCCTCACTCATATTGAGTCTGGAAAGAGATATGTGGGTCAAACCACCCAGCATGATACGCCTGCGAGACGGTGGGCACGTCATGTCCGAGAAGCCAATAGGGGGTTGGATCTCCCTCTCCACCGCGCGATTCGCTTGCATGGCGCAGATGCATTTCGCGTAGAAACACTCTATTCAGGTCCCCGATGCCTCTTGAACCATCTTGAGAAGTTCTGGGCTGAAGAGCTCAATACCTATATATGGGATACGCCGAACGAGGATGGCCCCGGCGGCTACAACTGCGCTTGGTGTGGGGCGACACCCCGGATGTTGGGGCTTAAGCACACCCCGGCCGCCCGGCAGAAGATTCGGGAAGCAAATCTCCGGCGGTGGGCGCGAGCGCGGGGCGAGGCGGTTTCACCCCGGGGTGAAGGCCTAAAATAAAACCTATACTCATTGTAGAAATGCCTCCCCGTAATCACTTCGCCGCCGTGCATGCTGCTATCGCTCTGGATCGTAAGATTAAAGTGCATTTGGACCGCATTGAATTTCTTAACGATAGGTTAAAAACTGTCGGCACTGGACCTGTCGATCTAGATGTAGCGAAGATCCTACTAAACGATGTTAAGAAGCTGTGGAAGAAGGTTGAGACGATGCGCGCAAAGAGTAATAGCCTCGTGCCACCGGCAGAGGAGAGCGAGGAAGAGGAGGAAAATCCCCCCGCCGTTTTATCTGATGCCATATAAATGAGCCCGACGATCAAGATAGTTATTCCTTCTTACAAGAGGTCTGAGACCATTTGTAAGAAGACACTCAAGTTCCTACAGAGCAATGGGGTGCCTGCAGATTCAATTTACCTTTTCGTGGAGCCAGATCAGCGGAAGCGCTATGAGGCTGCTCTGGCCCGATACTACCCTGACTACCTGCCGAACATGTGCGAGGGGAGGCCCGGCACGAGTGGCCAACGACGGGCAATAGAAGATGCATTTCTGGGTGAGCGGATTGTATGTTTGGACGATGATGTTAGGGGATTGAAGATGAAGGAGCCGATGCCGCTCTTGCAGCTCTTTGAAGAGTGTTTCCGTATAGCGGATCGGGAGGGATGCGCGCTCTGGGGGTTCCATCCCAGCGACAATGGGCTCTCCATGCGGGATGCGGCGACAGTGGGGCTCTCGTATATCATTGGATCCTGCTTTGGTATGACGTGTAAATATCTCCTCGATTATCCCAATAACTTGACGGAGGATTTTGAACGCACCCTACAGTATTATATGCGGGATGGGAAGGTGATTAGGTTCAATGGAGTTGGTATTAAGACGCGTTATTTTGCGAAGGGAGGGTTAGAGGAGTTCCGCGGAGATGGAGCGCAAGAATCAGCTATGCGTGCGTTTCATGAGCGATACCGTGATTTCTGTAGGATCCGCGAGAGGGATGGGAAGCCCACTGATGTCGTCATAAAGACTCTTGTTCAGAAGAGGGTTCTTCTACCATTTCAGAGCTCTCCGTAGAGTCATCGTCCCCATCTCCGTTGTACGAAGTGGCTGTCGGCGTATACTCGGAATCAGAATCATGTTCTGACGGGAAGCATACAGAGCAGTCGTGGTGCGCAGTGCATGCATTACAGAGGATCTCATCGCATTCTGTTACGATCAGATGCTCTACATCTATCTCTTCGTTACAGCTTTGGCATATATCTCTTTCTTCTTGCATCTACCCCCCGGAGAGATTTTTCTTGGGGGATAAAATTGCTGCCGGCGGGGGGAGTTTATTTTCGCAGTCCCCGGTAGAATGTTTACGCTCCCCGACACGTTTCGTAATAAAGAGCTGTCTCCGAATACCCAGAAGATTTATAAGAGTAAGTTAAATGCTTTGGCGAAGGCGGGGTATGATACGGCTGACGCGCTTCTTGCAAACAAGCTACAGGTGATCAGAGTGATTAAAGAACTTGTGCCAGGCGATGATGCTGCATCGCGCCAGAAGAAGCGCACATTCTTATCGAGCATATTCTGGGTTCTTCCAGAGAGTGTCTTACCCGCGAAGAATGCATATTACTCCTACTATCAGAAAGTGCTGCCGACGGAGGTGGCGGGATCGGACGCGGATTGGACTCCGAAGAAAAAGATGAAGTAGAGTAGATGAAAACAAGTTACACAGATGTTTTTATGTTTCTGTTTTTTCTCTACCTCTTTTTCGGGGGTAAAGAACATACACCGTGTTTCCGAGGGGGGTTATAAATGATAAAGCGGTGGCTAGACTTTCTCCCCCGGGGGTAGATGGACCCGCTGACTGACTCCAAACGCGTAGTGCTCTTCCCTATCGAGCATCATGACATATTTAAGATGGCTAAGTCGCATCTGGCTGTGCAGTGGTTCGCGGAGGAAGTGGATCTGTCAAAAGATATGGTGCACTGGAATGCGCTCAGTAATAACGAGCGGCACTTTATAAAGCATGTGCTGGGTTTCTTCGCGGGATCAGATGGCTTAGTGATGGAGAATCTGGCAATGCGGTTCAGCCAGGAAGTCATGTGGCCAGAAGTTAAATACTTCTATGCGGTGCAGAACCAAGCGGAAGCGATCCACGCGGAAACGTATTCGCTGCTGATAGATACATATATCCACGAGCCGGCGGAGAAGCTTAATATCTTGAATGCGATTGAGACTATACCATCTGTTCAGAAGAAGGCGGTGTGGGTGCAGCAGTGGATAGATTCAGATGCAAGCTTTGCCACACGCCTCTTAGCATTTGCGGTGGTAGAGGGGATTTTCTTCTCTGGATCGTTCTGTTCTATCTTCTGGTTAAAGGAGAGGGGGGTGATGCCTGGTCTAACATTGTCGAATGAGTTCATCGCGCGAGATGAGGGGATCCATACTGACTTCGCGTGTCTCCTCTATAGTAAGTTACAGAATAAACTATCAGCAGAGGAGGCTAAGAGGATTATTGAAGAGGCGGTGGCTATAGAGACAGAGTTCATTACAGAGGCACTGCCGTGCGCTCTTATAGGAATGAATGCGGGTCTGATGGCGCAGTATATTAAGTATGTGGCAGATAGACTCGCTATGCAGTTGGGATATGATCCCATCTATTCTATACGTAATCCCTTTTCCTTCATGGAAAAGATTTCTCTTGAGAACAAAGATAACTTCTTTGAG
>Ga0114960_10001385_pt1 | contig 19456 bp, 15 predicted proteins | sample C_130625_MF_Meta_FD_92637 | JGI IMG/M metagenome (GOLD analysis project Ga0114960, IMG submission 92637) | Freshwater microbial communities from Lake Croche, Canada to study carbon cycling - C_130625_MF_MetaG | ecosystem: Environmental > Aquatic > Freshwater > Lake | place: Lake Croche, Canada... | reverse complement strand
TATTGTTATTATATTTTGCTTTTAATTCCACTGAAATGCTTTCTGGTATATCATCCCATTCACCATTATAAATGTGACGAATGATTTCTTTTTCTTCAGAAGTCTCAGTACCAGTATATAGAGCATATGTTGGTTTCCCTTGGTCTATTTCATTAATATCAATTTGCCATAAACCCATAGAATTCTTTCTTATGTTAAATCGTGCAAACCCATTTTTTTCCAATGTTAAACTAAATAATCCAATACCTTCAAGTGTTCTAAATTGACTATACACTAAATGAAGACCTTCATATTCTGGATCTTGAATATTTTCAAGAATATGTAAAAATTTAGGGCTGTACATTTGTAAAGCCTCTGGTGTCAGAAAGTCTGCAGCATGTTCTTTGACATTTCTAAGAGTTGTCTCTATTTGTTCTTTGTAAGTAGTGCCTCCTAATTTTTCCAAAATTTCATCACCTTCTATTTCACCTTCATGTTCATCTTGAATATCTTGTTTAGATTCTTCACGTATTCCTTCTTTAATAATTTTAGCAATATTTGATTGTTCTTGTTCATTTCCTTCCTTTCCTTTTTCTTTTATAGATTTTCTTTTTCCCTCTGGAGTAGGCCTTTCAGGTAATGCAAAATTACAATATAAACGACTAAAAATACGATAAGTTGATGCTTTCTCTTCAAACAATTCGGCTGTGATCTGTTTTGGTGGCTTTTTCTCCATTTGTCTCTCTTCTTTACGAGCAGATTCATAAACTTTAAATTGTGTATCACTCATTGGTATCCTAATAATATGGTAATCTACACCAATTGTTTTGTTATATTTTGGTAATAAACTTTCTTGAGCACTTTTAAAGTAAGATGATAAACCCAGTATGCGTCGTTTTATCGCATCTGTATTTTTCAAACTCTTATCAGTGAAATTTATATAACGTGCAATAAAAGTGTTCAAATCATCAGGAAGTGCCTTTTTATTAATTATTTTAATTCCTTGGGGTATAACATCTATATCATTTCTTTTTAAAATTCCGATAATTTTTCTCTCGAAATCATCGTCAGAAATAAATTCATCATCTAATTCTAATTCACCTCTTTCATCCTTTTTAGTATTTGTAACTCCTTGATAACCTGTTTCTTTCTTGATTTTATTTTTAAAACCAAATGGGTTTCTTGTAATAGTCAATATTTTACTAGCAGGTGAATAATCTAAATAATCTAATGTTTTCTCTCCAAGCAGTATTTTTTGAAGTGTTTCCTTGTCTATTTTTTTTTCAGTTTTCACATTTAATTGTATTTTCCATGTTCTAATATATCCTCTCAAAATATTAAATAATATAGCAAACTCATTTGGATAATTAATAACGGGTGTTCCTGTTAATAAAATAATACGTGCATTTTTTGCTCTTAATAACATATAATACAATTTAGTAGCCAAATTTATTGGAGTATTTTCACCAAATATGCTTTTTTCTTTGCCATCTTTCTCTTCTTTGCCATCTTTCTCTTCTTTCTCTTTGTTCTCTTCATCTGGAATAGATGCCTCTTTTTTTAATTTGTTAACGATTCTGCTGATTAAATTGTGTGCCTCATCAATAACTACCACTGAATTATCAAAAATATTGCGACTATAATTGGAAGTCATTTCTGCCAACCTAGTTGCACGCAACCCATTATAATTAATAAATTTATATTTTGAGCGTATCATTTCATTTAGTTGTTCTTCCAATACTTTTCTATTAACATCGTTTAATTCATCGTAATTAGATGGTTTTGAAACATTAATAAAAAATGCACCTCCATGTCGGCGAATGTATTCTTGTGGCAAATTTAGAACCGCTGACATAGGTTTCAATGCTTCTGGATATTCATCGAGAGAAATCCATTCCCAAAATTGGTTTCTTTTGTAAAGCAAATCGCCAGCCTTTTTGAGCTCTTCTACATAATTGGCTCGTAAAGAAGCTGGTGTCATAATAATAACTTGTTTAGAGCTCTTCATACCCTCTGCAATACCAATAGAAGTAGCAGTGTTATGCGTTACTGAAAAATCTCCCATTACATATCTGCAATTTTGATCAATCATAAAACCATAATAGTCATCTTCTTTTACATATTTAACATCTATTCCAGTAACTAAGCAGTCTTTTATTTGTTGTCTTGGACTAGCTTTTTTCCTTGGAATTTTTGTTGGTATTTCATCTAGACCTGAACCATTTATACTGGTCCTAAATGCTTTGCCATAGTGTTTTTCTCCATTATATGTCCAAGATGTATTTTTAAATGATTTATAACAATCAAAACCAAGACTTCTAGCTAAATAAATAACGTCATCCATAAGTTTTTCATTTTTATCAAAATTCAATTCAAAACCATTTTTAAGTTTATCAAAGTATCCATCACTATCTAATAATCCTGCTAGAAGTTTCAAACGATTTTCTCTTGAATTGCACTTATAAATATTGGGTATATGTTTGTTATTAATAAGATTGTGTTCCTTTAAAGTATTTAAAAAAAGATTATTGTAATATTTACCATTTCCAGTAATACCATAAGTATACTTATCTCTGTGTGATAAAAATAACTTATATTGTGGTAGCTCTTTTGCAAAATAATATAATACCGCGGAATCTTGACTTGTAATTTGCGATGTATCACTAGTCCCATCACCTAACCAATAACCAATCATATAAGGGTCAATAGGTAACTCCTTTTCTTCAAAATTAATAGGGACTTTATAACCTTTTAATAATGCTTTCTTATTTTTTGATAATTTTAAATAATTATTCACTGAAATTTCAATAACATTATCATTTGTGTTTTGATTACTCAAAATTTCTCTATAAAAAATATAAGCTTCTTCTTCATTTTTTTTTTTAATATTGAAAGTAAATGTTTTTGTTTGAAATTGATTATTTTCAATCCATTGCACATTATAATTTGTGTTTTTGTTGTGATTATTTCTGCAAATTTTTGGAAATCCAGATGCTTTTAAGCATAATATATGTTCTTGATTTACTCTATACGTTTCTCCTTTTACAGGTATAATATCATACATTTTATCTCTTCCTCTTGCTAAAGATATTACTTTTCTGGATGTAGAATCATCGCCCATTAAAAAATCACCTTCTTTGATATTTTCTACTAATTTAATTGAACCATCTGACATTATAATAGGTGAGCCTTTAGCATGACATTTTCCTGAACCTAATCCGTGGTACAAAAGTAATCCACGATAAGGTGTATAAAGATTCATATAATCGCGGACAATTTTTTGATGTGTCAATAGAGAGAAATTTGTATTAGTTTTACCAATAACATCACAAGAAATATTTTCTTTATTTTCCATCAATTCTTGTCTATAAGGTTCAAAGAGTGAATTAATAAAATTAATAAAAATCTCTCTATTGTTCATATAATAACTTGAAGTTTTGATAATAATAGGAGGTTCCTTTCTTGGTAATCGTTTACGTAAATCAGTGTCGCCGATTTCGACAATAGTTTCAGGACCCAGTACAGCAATTCCTTTCTCTACTTTTCCAGTAATACGTGTCTTCTTTTTAGGCACCTTAATAGGTATGATTTGTTGAACATTTTTAGGTTTTAAAACAAATTCTTCACTTTCTTCGTCAAGTTCGCCAACTATGACCTGTTCCATTTCTTCGTCTTCTGGCTCAATAATAATGCGTTTTTTATTGGTAATTGGTCTAATTTTAGTAGTTGGTTCAGAAATAGGTATAGGTTCAGGAATACGTTTTTCTTCAGTAACTTCTAAAATAGGCTTCATTGTTACTTTTAGTTTTTTACTTTCTGCCAATTTTTTTAAAAGAGCTGCTCGGTCAAATTGTCCATCTGTTTTCATTTCAATAACAGGACCTTCTACCCCTTTTTCTTCTAAGACTACATCTTTTTCCTTTATTTTTCTAGGCGGTTTATTTCCTTTTATAACAACTGCAACACGTTCCCTATCTTCAATGTTTGGTTTTATCATTAATTTTTCTTTTAATGCGACTAAAGGATTCATTACTTATATAAATTATATATTTATTTTATATAAATTTTTAAATATCTTTCGTCACTTTATTCTTCCATTCCAATAACTTGTAATGCTTCATTACATGCTATTTGTTCTGCCTTGCGTTTAATCTTATGTTGCCCCTCTCCTAAAAAGATGAACGCCTTTCCATTTTCTGCTACATAATCTTGAATACCTTTAAAATTTTTATGATGTGTCATATTTACTGCATCTGTATAATTTACTTGATGGATGGGTTGTCCAAGACACAAATATACTCCCATTTTGTAACCCAACTCTTGATCATGTTCGATTTCTAAGTAATTCGGCGTGACCTTGAATGCTTTCTGTATTTTGACTTGCAAAATGTTTTTGTAATTGTCGTCATTTTGTATTAAAGCAACCCAGTCAATATGTTTTTCAAAAACGTTTTCAATAAATTTTTGTGCCATTTGGAACCCTGGTCCAGTAACAAACATGGTCTGGAACCAATTATCTTCATCTTTCACAACAACCTTATTAAAATCTAAAAACAATGCACCTATAAATGACTCGAATAAGCAGCCGAGTTTCTTTAAATTGGTACGAATTTTTTTTTCTTCAGCATGTTTCGACAAAATGAGCCATTTATATAGACCCATCTCGAGTGCAATTTTACCAATGGCTTCGTTTTTCACAATAGCTATTTTCTTTTCCGTCATAAAACCCTCATCGGCTTTAGGAAAACGTCTATACAGCAAATATTTAGTGACACATTCTAGCACACCATCACCTAGAAACTCAAGACGTTCATTAGATTTGCTACTCAATGGCATGCAATCAGGTGGTCTTTCGACAATGGTAATGTTTTGCTGAATATTTTCAAAAGTTGGCCGCTTGGTGTAAGAACGATGAACAAATGCGCGTTCATAAAGAGCCATATTATCGACTTCCGCTGGTATGCCATATCTAGAAAGAATACATTGAACTTCGCTTAATGTAATCTTAACATTGTCTGGATTATACGGGTTGAATATTAAACCTTCATCCGTCTTAATAATATCGTCGTCTCGTAGCAAATGTTGTTCTGTCATATATTATAAATATGGTGCGATGGCTTTAATCTGTTTTATAATAATAAAAATGAAAGAAACTTAGAGATTATAAGGAATGGTATATTATATATCCTATTATGGAAGAATGGAAATCAATCAATGAGTATCCAAATTATCATGTTAGTAATTTTGGAAATATTAGAAATAATAAAACAGGAAAAAGTTTGAAACTATGTATTAAAGGAGGATATTATCATATTGGATTAACAAATGAAATTGGTAAAAAAACTAAAAAGGTTCATCGTTTAGTAGCATTTTCTTTTATCGAAAATCCTGAAAAAAAATCAGATGTAAATCATAAAGATAAAAACAAATTAAATAACCATTTTACAAATTTAGAATGGATGACAAGGAGAGAAAATAATATTCATAGATGTTTAGGTATTAAAATAACATGTAACAAAAACAAACCTTTATTTAGAATTGATAAAAATACAAATGAAATATTAGAAAAATATAATTCTATAGAATTAGCAGGCACTTGGGCATTTCAAAATGGATATACAAAAACAATACATAATGGTCGTAATTCTATAGGTAATTGTCTAAATGGGTTATCACAAATAGCTTACAAATTTAAATGGAAATATGAAGAAAATAATGAATTAGAAAATGAGATATGGAAACAGGTTGTTTTAGAAAATATAGATATGAAAAATAAACAATATTTTGTTTCTAATTTAGGAAGATTTAAAAATAGTTCTGGAACAATTATGAATAACTATAAAGTTAATGATAATGGCTACATAAGAGTTTATATACAGAATAAAACATATGCATTACATCGTTTAGTTGCTTTAACATTTATTGAAAATCCAGAAAGTAAAGAACAAGTAAATCATATAGACGGAAATAAATTAAATAATGCGATTACAAATTTAGAATGGAATACATGCTCCGAAAACATTTTACATAAATTTCAAATTGGTTTAGGAAATAATTTTACAAGAAAAATAATTCAGTATGATTTGCAAATGAATAAAATAAACGATTTTAAATCTATTATAGAAGCATCAAAGGATTTAAATATAGGAAAATCTAATATTAGAGGTGTGTTAACAAATTATAGAAAAACCGCAGGAGGATTTATTTTCAAGTATTTAGAATAATAAAAATTATAATATTTTTGTAGTATATAATGGTTTATTATTCAGGTGGACGCGCAGCTCGCAATGCTGCTTCAATTGTTAATCGAACAAACGTTTGTGGAGGTCCATCCAAAGCCGGACTTGCTCCTCGTGTTGGTTGGTTTTTATCGAGCAATACCATGTTGATTGGTGCTCCTCAAACTATCCCTCGTTTCTGTATCCCTAACAGGACAATCCAAGTCCAACAAACTGGATATCGTGCCACTCTTGGTCCTGGTTAATAATTTTATGTCTAAAATATTATACTTTTTTCTAAAATATTATACTTTGTAAAAATGATTTAATAACAAATTATTAAATTATTTAATTATTTAATAGCTAATGATTGTCAAAGTGGATGTCAGAGAGAGTGATTTATTGCAACAGATAAACCAGCTTATTATAAATGTGCCTATTTTTAAGAACATTGTTGTTAAAAGTGAAGTGCTACCGATTGGAGACATTATTATTGCAGATGACAAAGAGGATAAGTTAATTATAGAGAGAAAATCGGTGAGCGATTTATTGGCAAGCATTAAGGATGGTCGTTATGAAGAGCAATCATATAGGCTCAATGGTTCGGAATATCATAATCACAATATAGTTTATTTAATTGAAGGAGATGTAAATAAAGTTAATCGTTTTAAGTCTGAAAATGGTTTAGGTTCTGAAAAACTTACATTATATTCAGCAATGTTTTCTCTCAATTATTACAAGGGGTTTTCAGTATTTAGATCCTTTTCTTTAGGAGAAACTGCAACTATACTTTGTAATATGGCATATAAACTTGAAAAGAATGGTGATTCAAAGAATGCCTTTTATCAAAATACAACTTCTTTGACAAATTTAGAAGAAACAACAACAACAAGTCAACCAACAACAACAAGTCAATCCGAAATACAAGAAAAGGACTATGTTAGTGTGATTAAAAAAGTAAAGAAAGAAAATATTACACCAGAAAATATAGGTGAAATTATGTTGTGTCAAATACCAGGAATTAGTGCAATAACTGCTTTAACAATTATGGACCAATTTAAAACTCTTCCAAATTTGATAAAAGAATTGGAATTAAATAATGAATGCTTGAAAGATATATCTTCTACAAATGCAAAAGGACAAACCAGAAAAATAAATAAAACTAGTATCGCAAATATTGTAAAGTTTCTCTCGAAAAAATAAAAATATATAATATTATATGGAACAACAACAATGGATGAATTTATTTTTATTTTTTGCAATTCTTTTAGGAGCATATTACATAATTGTAAATTTTAATTTGGGTGATTTTTATAAGCAAAATACAACAATCAAAGAAGGTTTTTCTGCAACTGATTTAGATAGTATAAAAAACTTAAATGAGAAATTAAGAAATAAATTTGATTTAAAAAATAGTGAAAATCGTAAAAATACTGAAGATATTATTCTACAAATGGATGAATTACTTAAGTATACAATGTTACAATCAGTTGAGACATTAAATGGAAATTTATCAATCGAGATTACAGCAAAACAAAAACAGGATACAGAGAATCCAAATAATTCGGTAAAATATCCTGATACCATGAATTTATTTTTAAAAAATTCATTTAAAGAATTATCTGAATTATCTCAGGCTAGAGCAGTATTAAATAAAACCTTAGAATTTGTAGATAAACAACAATAAATTATTTCATTATATATATATATTTACCTAAAAACATATATATAATAATTTTAAGTGATAGCTATTGATACTTCATTGTCTTTATAATATCCTTGTTCTACTAATTTATCAGTATATGCAGCCCCACCCCAATTTGTATCCATAGGATTCGCACTTATAGGTGCTTTTTCTGACGCAATATCCATCATATCTTGTGGCGTTGTAGTGCCAATATAATAATCTGTTTGATCATGAGCCGGATAAGAGTTTGTATTATAAGGTGGATCATTTTGTGTGGCATCAACTAGTAAAGTTGGGTTAGTATAAGCTGGCATACCAGGTGTGCCTAAATTTGATTCTAGAATTACATCTCCATGCGAGCTGGCAATAGAAGGAGGCAACCCTGCCTGTGGCTCAAATACACTAGGTCTAGTTTTGTAAACTTTATTACCTTGCGCATCATATGTTTCTTGTAAGTATAAAACAGGACATCGTATTTTTTGACTTCTTTGCCAATCTAAAAACTCTGAATAATCTTCTAAATTATCAAATTCAATAGGATTTACTCCAGGCACTCGTGCTAATTTAGAATTGTATAAATAGAATTTAGAACCTTTTTGAATTAATAAATTAGGGCATCTTACGCCATTTTTTTCGTTTGGTTTAAATCCCTCTGAATAAGTATATGTTAAATCAGTTCCCTTTGCGTAAAAATATAAACCTATTAAAAATAATAAAATTAATAAAAAAGTTAGTAATGTCATTATATTATATAGGGATAAAATTGTAAGATAAAAATGTTATAATAATTTATTTTCTATTTAAATATAATATAATGGTTTTTATACATATTGATCAAAAAAATTGTATTAATTCAAAGTGTAATATGGTAAAAAAATTAGACTCTTATCTTGGTAATAAAAATACAAAAACATTTATATTAATTTTCATGGAAGGTTGTGGTCCATGTAATGCTACACGTCCAGAATGGTCTAAAATCAAAAATGTATTATCACGAAATTTATTAAATAGAAATGATATTGTAATTGCTGCAATTGATCACAAATCAGCTGAAAAACTTAAAAATATCAAGACTAAACCTGTCGGGTTTCCTACCATGAAGTTTATTACAAATGGAGGAATAACTTCTGAAAATTATGAAGATAGCAATATAATTAAAAAAGACCGCACAATTGACTCTTTTATAGAATGGATAAAATTAAAATGTGGTGAAAATAAAACGAATAAATATAATAAAACGAATAAATATAATAAAACGAATAAATATAATAAAACGAATAAATATAATAAAACGAATAAATATAATAAAATTGGTGGTAAATGGTCACTAAAATATAAGCGCAGTATAAATTGTAATAGACCAAAAGGATTTTCACAAAAACAACACTGCAAATATGGTAGAAAATAATTATAAATAATAAAATATAATAAAATATAATAAAATATAATAAAATATAATAAAATATAATAAAATATAATAAAATATAATAAAATATAATAAAATATAATTTTATATTATATGTTAGATTATTTAATTTATACAATATTTGGACTGATATCTGGTATTTCTCTTGGAACAATAGGTTTTAACCCAGTAATTTTAGTTTTATTAATACTTAATGTATTTAATATTGGAGACTATAAAAGCAATCTAGGTAGCCTTATGGTTTTAAATATGTTCCCTATATCTATAGGTTCAGTCTTTGAATTTTATAAATCAGGACAAATAAATTGGTCACTAGCATGGATACTTACGTTTAATGTCATATTGGGCAGTTATTTAGGTTCAAAACTAATTACAAATAAAAAATATAGTTTAACCAATAAAACAATACAATATTTAACCGGGATTATTAGTATAATATTTGGCATAGCTTTTTTGATTTCTGCATATTACGAAAAAAATTAAAACAAATTATATTATATATATATATTTGGTGGATTATATTCAAAATGTTATAAATAAATGGTATAAATAAAAATTGAATGAAAATAAAGGAAATAAATACAAATTATCATACTAAACAAATGGAACACGTTTTTAGAATTTTTGACTTTAATGTTTATAATGAATCATCTTCATCTTCAGATAATGATACCACTAATAGAAGAGTAGATAGTTCTTCTTTTGTTATTCAAATGTTTGGTGTAGATGAATTAGGTAAGACGTATTCTTTAACTGCTGAAGGATTTAAACCATTCTTCTATGTCATGGTAAATAACAAATGGACCATACAAATAAAAGACGAGTTTTTAAGTCATTTAAAAGAAAAAATGGGAAGTTATTATCAAGAATCTATAACAAAGTGTAAAATAATAAAAAGAAAAAAATTGTATGGTTTCGATGGTGGGAAAGAGCATAAATTTATACTTTTAGAATTTGCAAACCTGGCTGCCTTTAATAAGGCAAAGAATTTATGGTATTCTAATTATAATGCAGGTCATACTTTATTAAAAAATGGTTATAAATTTAAAGACACTAATATTATTTTATATGAGGCAAACATACCACCTCTTTTGCGGTTCTTTCATATTCGCGATATCAGTCCTTCTGGATGGATTGCAGTTCCTAAAAAGAAAGGGATTATCATTTCTAATTACGATAAAAAAGTCAATTGTGATCTTATACTAAATGCTGATTACAAAGACATTATTCCACTTAACGATAAGGAAACCAGAGTCCCTTATAAAATTATGAGTTTTGATATAGAGGCTAGTAGTAGTCATGGTGATTTTCCCGTTCCAATTAAAACTTACAAGAAGTTGGCTACTAATATTGTAGAATATTTTGAGAGTTTAAAGATGGTAATGTCACAAGAACTCTGTAAAAACATATTATGTCGCATTATATTAGCAGCATTTGGGTATGAAGAAATGAATCAAATTGATTTAGTATATCCAAAAACTGCACCAAAATCTAAAGAAGATGTGATAAAACTATGTGAAAAATGGTTAGCAGAACCTGTTCGCAATTTAAAAACAGATGACTATAATACATCAGATGCATCTATAGAAAAATTATTTGAAAAAATGGGAATGGAAGAGGAAGATGAAATTGAAACGAATAATCATGTCAAACAATATACCGACAAAAAAGCAACAATTACAGATATTATTTGCGATAAGAATTTTGAAAGGGAAGGTAAATTAAATGAACTAAATGAATCACTTAAAAAAGTGTTTCCCAAGTTGGAAGGAGACAAGTGCACATTTATTGGTTCTACATTTATGAAATATGGTGACACTGAACCTTATTTCAATCACTGCATTGCACTAAATACATGTTCTGATATGCCTTTAGAAAACTCTGTAGTAGAAAGTTATTCTACAGAAAAAGAAGTCTTACTTGCATGGCAACAACTAGTGCAGCGTGAAAACCCAGACATTATTATCGGCTACAATATATTTGGGTTTGATTATGAGTTTATGTTTAGAAGAGCAGAAGAAACTGGATGTGTTGAGGATTTCTTAAAACTATCGCGTAATATAGATGAAATTTGTGCGACTCCTATAAAAGACGAAAGAGGCTACAATACTGGAAAATATAAAATAGAAGAAAGCACATTACAGATTGCTAGTGGTCAACATGATTTGCGATTTATTAAAATAAATGGTCGTCTTCAAGTGGATTTATATAACTTTTATCGTCGTGGTGAAAATTTAACAAGTTATAAATTAGATTATGTTGCTGGTTATTTTATTGGTGATTTTATTAAATCTATTGATTATACTGAAGACAATTGTAGTATCATTAAAACCGGCAACATGACTGGATTATTGGTTGGCAGCTATGTGCATTTTGAAGAAATCGGACATTCAGTAGATTATTATGCAGATAGTGCAAAATTTTCAGTAACAAGTGTTGATAAATCAGCAGGAACTTTTATAATAAAAGGCCATGTTGAACCCGATTTAATTTCTAAAAAAGTTCGCTGGTGTTTAGCTAAAGATGATGTAACCCCAAAAGATATTTTCCGCATGACAAATGGAACGGCAGATGATCGCGCTGTAATCGCAAAATATTGTATTCAAGATTGTAATCTAGTGCATTATTTGTTTAATAAATCTGATATATTGACTGGTTTCATTGAGATGGCAAAGATTTGTAGTGTACCGATTAATTTCCTAGTGATGCGTGGTCAGGGAATTAAGCTGACAAGTTATGTGGCCAAGAAATGCCGGGAAAAACGCACATTGATGCCCGTCATTGAAAAAGGCGGTCTTGATGAAGGTTATGAAGGTGCTATCGTGTTGGAACCAAAATGCGATTTATATTTGGACAACCCGGTGGCATGTAATGACTATGCTTCTCTGTATCCAAGTTCTATGATTAGTGAAAATCTATCACATGATAGTAAGGTCTGGACTAGAGAATATGATTTAGCTGGTAATTTGGTAGAAGAATGGGGTGAAAAGGATGCGAAAGGAAATTATATTTATGACAATTTACCAGGTTACGAATATGTAGATGTAAATTATGATACATATGTGTACAGAAGAAAACATCCAAAAGCAGCCGCTGAAAAGGTTCTCAATGGTCACAAAATGTGCCGGTTTGTGCAACCATTGCCAAATGGTGAAGGTGTGGGAATTATGCCTTCTATTTTAAAAGAGTTACTTAAGGCGCGTAAAGATACACGAAAGATGATACCACAAGAAAAAGATGAATTCATGAAAAACGTCTTAGACCAGCGTCAGCTCGGTTACAAGGTTACTGCAAATTCTCTTTATGGGCAGTGTGGAGCAAAAACAAGCACATTTTATGAAAAAGATATTGCTGCATGCACGACTGCAACAGGACGAAAACTGCTCACATATGGTAAAAGAATTATCGAAGAATGTTATGGCAACAAAATATGTGATACTACAAAATATGGTCAAGTAAAAACACGCGCAGAATACATATATGGTGACACGGACTCAGTGTTTTATACATTTAATCTAGAGGAGATAAATGGCACACCTATTCGCGGGAAAAAAGCGCTGGAAATTACAATTGAATTAGCTCAACAAGTCGGTGATGTCTCGGCTAAATTCTTAAAAGGACCTCATGATTTTGAATACGAGAAGACATTTATGCCATTTTGTTTACTATCCAAGAAGAGATATGTGGGTATGCTTTATGAAACTGACCCTAATAAGTGCAAGAGAAAGGAAATGGGAATCGTTTTGAAACGTCGTGATAATGCACCTATTGTGAAAGATATTTATGGTGGAATTATTGACATATTGATGAAGAAGCAGAATATTCAAGAGGCAATAGATTTCTTAAAGGTATGTCTACAAAATATTGTGGAAGAAAAATATCCCATGGATAAGCTAATTATTACAAAATCGCTGCGTTCAGGATATAAAAATCCAAATGCAATTGCACATAAGGTTTTGGCAGATAGGATTACGAATCGAGACCCTGGTAATAAGCTAGGTCCAGGAGATAGAATACCATTTGTTTATATAGCATCAAAAAATAAGAAAGCACTTCAAGGAGAGAAAATAGAAACTCCTACATTTATTACAGAAAACAATTTGAAAATTGATTATTCATTTTATATTACAAATCAAATAATGAAACCAGTGCAACAAGTATTTGCATTAGTACTGGAAAAAATATGGGAAATGAATAAAAAGATACCAAAAATAAAACAATTTAAAAAGGCTATACAAGCTTTAAGAGGTGAATATTCGGATAATTCGGAAAAATTTGAAGAAAAGTTGGAGGCAATGCGTTGCAAAGAAATAAAAGGGTTACTCTTTGATGAGTATTTAAGAGAAACCAATAATGAAAAATCTGGTGTCCAAAGTCTTACAAAATTCTTTGAAAAGAAATGAAATATTTATATATATTATTTTATATATTATTTTATATATATAAATTATATATAAATATGTCAAGAGAATCTGAATTTGAAAGGTTACAAAGAGAATTATATAGTTTACCACATGTAAAAAATTTTAAGGATTATATAATTGAACGATTGACGAACCCTATTTTTATTAAAGAAGGAGGAGAAATCGAAATAGATTGCAATGATTTTAAAGAAAAAAATAAAAAATTATAATCAGAAAAAATTATAAAAAAAAAAGAAATATATGATTATTTTTTAGATACATTTACTGAAATTATAATTTTAAGAGATAATCGTAAAAAAAATAAGCGTACAGGCACACTAGAATATAAAAGTATGAATGTACAAATTGCTATTTTACATCACGGGATAAAAATTTTAGAAAAATGTTTTCCAGAATTAATTTCAAAATCAAATACAGAATCAAATGAAAATAATAATAATGACCGCATTGAAGAATTACAAGAATGTGTAGATAATTTAATAAGTAAACTAGCTTCCCTTAATTTTAATGAATTAAAAAACATAGAAGAGGAAATAACTGATGTGTTTAAAACAATTCCTGATTCTGATATTGAAGACTCATTTCCGAATCATCGTTCTAAAAAGTTAAGTTATGGAATAATTGATAGATTAGCTTTAATGTTAAGTTTAAAACGCCAAGAAAAATCTAGTAACAATGATTTTTTTTTAGAAAGAGAGGCTGATATATTACAAGATGCTATAGTTCCTTTTTTTACAACTCCAATAACAAAACAAGAAGAAGATTATATCAAGCGCTTATCATATGTAGAACCAATTATAGATGGTGCAACAAAAATAGATGAAAAAGATTTCTACAAAAGATATCCAGAAGCAGATTCATTAATGTCATATTTTAATTTAAAAGCTTATACTTCTTATTGGACATACAAAAATTTAATAAATAAAATAAATGAAAAAATAGAAAGAAGAGAAAAATATCATAAAAATCAAAAAACCGAAATAGAAAATTTAGAATTTTTAAAACAAAAATTAACAGATTATGTAACACCTATTACACCAAGTTTAGGAATGGTATTTGTAGTTGATATGTTATCATCTGATATTAAAAGTAGAAGATTTATGGGAGGAAAAAGAAAAAAATCCAAGAAACGCCGTTCAAATAAAAAGAGAAGAAAGACTCGAAGATATTAATAAAGTATTTCAATTATAAAAAATATGATTATATTTTTTTAATCATATTTTTATTTATATTTATATTTATATTTTTATTTTTCAAATTGTCGATTTTTTAAGAGGTGCTAACTTCTGTTGATCAGTCAAATGAACAAACAGCTGCTTCAATACATTATTAATTTCTCCAACACTTGTTTCCAATTTCCAAACACGTTTTGAAAATTTATCAACAATTTTATCTACAGAAGTATCATCTTCTTCTTTGTCTTCGTCTTCGTCTTCTTCTTCTTCTTCTTCTTCTTCTTCTTCTTCGTCTTCTTCTTCGTAATCAGATGAAGAATCATTATCATCGTCATTATCCTCATGTTGTCTACTACCCTTAATAGCTTTAAATCTCTTCCTCTCAGGACCACATAAATTAGGTTCATAAAATGAGTTTGAAATTCCCTCTGAATGAAGCTTAAATAAAATAGAACTTACTGACCTTTTATGCTTAATAGCAATCTTTTGTGCATTCCATTCTAAAAGATCGTACTCTCTCTCAAGAGACAAAATCTCATTAGTTGTCCATTTATTTCCATTTCTTTTACAATCAGTCATCGTAATATACTATATTATATGTATTACCTTTAAATCTTTTTATAAAATATATTTTTGTCTAACTTAAAGGTGTTGATGTACTCGTAATGTCTTTATTTATGATTAAAAATGTTGAACAAATCCAAGCTCCCAATATAATCCACATATTATTAATCATATTTGCAGCATTATAAACAACCCAACGTAGACCTTGGCAATGTGGAGTTGCAGTCATAAATGGCGACATTAAAAATCCAGCAATTGTGTTTGGAACACACAACTTTACATATAATTGTGATGCAAAATAGTGCAAACAAATCCATGATAAATAAACACCAGATACCTGAATAATTACTTTGATTCCTTTATAAAAATACTCAAAGCAAAACATGCTAACATTATAAATAACCATGATAAATTGTTTAAAAATATAAAATATAGAATATGATTTATCAGTTTCATATTCAGAATTTACTCCATCATTACAACATGAACGTAATAAATTTGGGTCTTCATTTATAATCTCTCTACTTCGTAATATCATAGTTTCTTAATAATATTTTTAAATATATCTTTATATTGTATTTATATATATAATCATGACCTTCTTTGAAGCGTACTTAAGAGAGAAAACAATGCATTTGCGTCAGTAGTTTCTGAAAAATCAATATTTGTAGTATCTAAAATTAAATCCAGATAAGAGGTCAAGCTATTTGACAATGAATTAGTAGTGGCTTGAGTTCTCTCTTCAGAGTTATTTTCATTGGTTAAATTGTTTGATATATCAACATCAGTTGATTCAGAAAACAATGATGATGAAGTATTTGCATTATAATTGCGAATATCATATCTGCATATGGGACACCTACAATTAGACCTAAACCATGTAATTAATTGATCTGGTTTAAATATGTGCCCACAAAATCTAATAACAGATACCATATCTGAATCTGTAAAAGTATCCAAACTAATAGGACAAGACCTATTAACTGGGTTAATAATATCACAATATTGAACATTTCTTGTAGCGTTTTCAATTTGAGATTGTGTAGGATAAACTTCAACCGGTTGAAAAAAACTCTGTATTTGTCTTGAAAGTTGTGTTGTGTTCGTATCATTCGTTTGTTCTGTTAAAGGTATTCTAAATTGTTGAATGCTATCAACCACATAAGGAATATTATCTAAAACAACTCTATTTAAATTCTCTCTTATTGTTTCTTGTTGACGTTGATTTCTGTTCAAATTCAATCTCGTTGATATTGGATGACGTTGATTTCTATTTAAAGTACTAGAGGTGTATAATACCTGTATAAGTAAATTTCTTATTTGATTATTAGTATTTCGAAGATTATTTATAGAGTTTGTCATGTTATTTATTTGATGAATATTATCTGTATACATTTTTTTCAATATATCAACTAATAGAACATGCTCGTTACTTATATTATATGAATTATTGCGACTCATTGATAATAATATATATTATATTAAATCTGTTTAAATGCATTCATATAATATTAATATTAGAAAATGAATATTGATAAATATAAAGAAAAAGGATTAAGTGGTCTTGCTAATTTAGGCAATACATGTTTTATAAATTCATGTATGCAAGTTCTTTCTCATACATATGAATTAAATTCTTTTTTAGAAGAAGAAACTTATAAAAAAAAATTAAAAAATAAATGCGATTCTGCTTTATTATTGGAATGGGATAATTTAAGAAAAATTTTATGGAATTCCAATTGTATTATATCACCAGGAAAATATATTAAGACGATTCAAAAGGTTGCACAATTTAAAGAAATGGAAATGTTTACTGGATATTCACAGAATGATTTACCTGAATTTCTATTATTTTTAATAGATTGTTTCCATAATTCAATTTCTAGAGAAATAAAAATGACTATTTCAGGTGAAACACAAAATGAAACAGATAAAATTGCAGTTAAATGTTTTGAAATGATTAAAAATATGTATTCCAATGAATATTCTGAGATTTGGAATTTATTTTATGCAGTGCATGTTTCTGAAATAACCGACTTAGTAACAGGAAAACAATATCAAATAACACCAGAGCCGTATTTTATGATTGATTTACCTATACCTCCAAATAATAAGTCTCCATCATTAATAGATTGTTTTAATCATTATGTAGAAGGTGAAGTTTTAGAAGGAGATAATGCATGGTATAATGAAAATACAAATTGTAAAGTGGATATTAGAAAAAAAATTCAATTTTGGTCATTTCCAAATATTTTGGTTATAGATTTTAAAAGATTTAATAATCGTTCTGTGAAAAATCAAATTCTCATTACATTTCCTTTTGATAATTTAGATTTATCTACATATGTTATAGGATATAAGAGTGAAAGTTATAAATATGAGCTTTATGGTGTATGTAATCATAGTGGAGGAGTTATGGGTGGTCATTATACAGCTTATGTAAAAAATGCAAATGGTAAATGGTATCATTTTAATGATACAAGTGTTTCAGAGGTAGGCATAATTGATTCTATTATTTCACCAAAAGCATACGTTTTGTTTTATAGAAAAAAATCAATGTAAAACCAAAATTAAAATAATTATTTAATTTACAGCTTTTTGAAAAATTTAACTATTTATAATTATATTATTTTAACTATTTATATATTATATATGGAAGTAGTAAGCACAACATCAACAACAGACCCTGTAAATATGTATAATTATTTAAATGGATTTATCATGAATCCTATGATTTTTGTTATAATATTATTGATTATTGTAGCATATTATGTATTTTCATCATCTTTAGGAAACAATCAAGGTTTTTCAATATCTAATTCTAGTTCTAGTTCTAGTTATGGTTCTACGACAATGGGAACTATCATTATTGTTATCCTTATCATATTAATTTTAGTAAATGCTTTTCAATACTTTTTTAGTATTAATTTAACTGCTTATATTAAAGGTTTGTTTACACCAGAAACTCAATTTAATATTGTAGTTGGTAATAATACTGCGACAAATACAAATACAAATACTATGACAAATAATTCAATAATAGAGAAACCTAAGTCTGAGCCCACAAACTTTGGTTCAAAAATAAAATTAAAACAACAAGTTTTTAATATTCCTGGTAATTATTATAACTATGAAAATGCTAAGGCTATTTGTAAAGCATATGATGCAGATTTAGCAACATATGAACAAATAGAACAAGCTTATAATAATGGTGCAGAATGGTGCAACTATGGTTGGTCTGCTGACCAAAAAGCATATTTTCCTACACAAATACAAACGTATAAAAAATTACAAGCCATAAAAGGTCATGAAAATGATTGTGGGCGACCTGGTATAAATGGAGGATATATTGATAATCCTAAAGTACGCTTTGGTGTAAATTGTTATGGTTTAAAACCAAAAATAAGGCAAGCCGAAGAAGAGCTAATGAAAAATTCTACACCATTTCCTGAAAATGAAAGAGATAAATTATTTCAAAAGAAGGTTGATTTCTGGAAGGGTAGAATAGATGAAATACTATTGTCACCATTTAATTATAATATGTGGGGTGCTATTTAAAGGGTTCTAAATTATAAATTTTCAATTATATTATATATATTATATTAGTTTTTATTAGAAACTATTATAATATTTACTTTTTATTTTTTATTTTTTTTGTTATATTTTTCTTTTCACCTTTAAAGCTTTTCTTTGATTTTTTTTGCTTTGTTTTAACTTTATTTTTGTGTTCTTTTACAAGTTCCAATAATTTGTCATGTAAATCATCATCAATATCACTATCACTATCACTATCACTATCACTATCATCTTTATCACCTTTATATTCACCACCATACATATCATAAATAGTAGCCCAATTTGGAACTGCTAAATTCTGAAATAAATCGGACACATTAGTTCCTCCTCCTGATTGTATATTTGACATAGTAATAATTGGTGAAATTTTATATTTCTTCATAATATTACTAACACTAAACCCTCCT
>Ga0114960_10001383_pt1 | contig 19460 bp, 13 predicted proteins | sample C_130625_MF_Meta_FD_92637 | JGI IMG/M metagenome (GOLD analysis project Ga0114960, IMG submission 92637) | Freshwater microbial communities from Lake Croche, Canada to study carbon cycling - C_130625_MF_MetaG | ecosystem: Environmental > Aquatic > Freshwater > Lake | place: Lake Croche, Canada... | reverse complement strand
GTACAAAATCCACATTGGGAGGAATGATTCTCAACCATCGCCTTTTGCACTTTATGCAGCCCGTCGGATGAAGCTAAATCTTCAACAGTAATAATTTCTGTTCCATCGACTTGGCCTAAAAGCAAAATGCAGGCATTAACTGGTTCGTAGACCAATTTTCCATCGCGTTCGCGTGCTAAGACAACTGTACAAGCACCACAGTCTCCTTCCGCGCACCCTTCCTTCGTACCGGTCGATCTCTCCTGTAGTCGCAGCCAATCGAGAAGAGTAGTTTTAGGATCTATGTTGTCAACATCGACCCGCTGGCCTCGTCGAATGAAACTGATCGTAGACCGAGGCATCGGTTAGCTCCCCCTATAGGTTGAAAAGCTAAATGGGGAAACCAGCAAAGGAACGTGATAATGGCGACGTTCAGAAATACCAAAACGAATTGGGACCTGGTCTAAAAAGGCCGGATCTGGAAGGGAAATGCCACAATTTCGAAAATAGTCACCAACATCAAAAAGAAGTTCAAATTTTCCGAATTGGAATTCATCCCCTTCTAGCAGGGGCTGATCCACCCGACCGTCAGAATTCGTCACGGCTTGCTTCATAATCTTTCCATCAGAAAGCCTAATTAGCTGTAGCGTCATTCCCGCTGCTGGACGCCCATGGGCTGTATCTAAAACGTGAGTCGTAAGTTTCATGACTACTATCCTGCACCAATTAAGATGCTAGCTAAAGAGGCAAGATGGTCTCGGTACTTTCAATTCTATCCGAACCGATATTCCGTAATTTGGCGATAAATCTGCTCCGGACGCAAGATTGGACTTGGAAAATGTGCAATATTTGGACTATTTGGAGCGTTTTGCGGCTCTAAACACAGCCCCGAATGTGGTTTAAGAGGCTGATCGGAAATGCCTAAGACGGGAATATCCAAGTTTACTGCATCATAAAATTGGATGCAGGGCTCCGTTGTAAAAACCTCCATAGAAAGTTGGTTCTTTGGAGAAAATACCGTCGCTGCGTGCCTTAGACCTTGATCAGCCGCTCTAAGGAAAAAATTTTGATCATAAGCAAAATGGCGTCCATTAGCTCTGGGCATCATGATTGGCCGAAGTGAGCGAAAATCATAAACAGTTTCAGAAACTTGCTTAATTTCTCCCGTTGGAATGAGTTCATGATCTAAACAAGAAATAAAATCAGCGGGGAGCATTAATTGATGGCCCAAAATATCCGACGATCCATCAAGGTTAAAATAAGAATGAAGGGCAAGATTGATAATTGTCGGAGCATCCGTTGTTGCCATTAGTTCCGTGCGTATCGTTCCCGGTTCCGTTAAGCTGTAGCGGCATGTTACGGTTAAGTTACCAGGAAATCCTCCGTCTCCATCCTTGGAAAATAACACCAAAGTAGCCGAATTTTCATTAAAATCAGCTAAATTCCAAAGTCTTTGACCAAATCCTGAGGCCCCTCCATGGAGAGAGTGTTTGCCGAGAAAATTCTGCTCGACCTGATGCTGAACGCCATCAATCGAAAAACGCCCGTCGCGAATTCGGTTTGCAAAGCGCCCGGCAATGGCACCCAAATGGGGTGAATGAGCAATATAATCTTCAAGTCTATTAAGGCCCAAAACCACGCGCTGTTCCCGCCCCTTCCACGGTACGCGGAAATCACGAAGAACAGCACCCCAGGACAAAATCTTGGCTTCGGCGCCAGAATTATTTCGGATCGTTACTTCAAAAACAGGCTTACCGTTTATTTTGCCGAACTCAATCATGGTCATGGCAAGAATCCATCATCACCCCATATAGTTTTACCAAGTTCCGGTGTTTGGCATCGAAATCCATGGCTCAGATAGCGGGAGAGCCTCACCACGCTGTAGAATTTCAAAAGAAATACCGTCCGGGGATTTAATAAATGCCATCCGCCCATCCCGAGGAGGCCGATTGATAACAACACCTTTGTCCATAAGATCTTGGCAATACTCGTGGATATTATCCACACGATAGGCCAAATGGCCAAAATTTCGCCCGCCTGTATAATCGTGCTCGTCCCAGTTATACGTTAACTCTAAAGCCGGAGCTGAATTCTTCGAAAAGGCCTCGACATCGCCAGGTGCAACTAAAAAAATTAAAGTAAACCGACCCTTTTCGTTCTCATATCGACGAACTTCAACAAGACCCATTTTATTACAATAAAAATCAAGAGATTGTTCAATATTTCCAATACGAACCATCGTATGTAGATATTCCATCATAGTATAGCCTCCCCAACGCAAAAAAAAACTACTTTCAACATGGACGTGACGCAAGAATGTTGCAAGAGCGATATCAAATGCAAAGTTACCAATTTCTGCTAGATCAATCGTTGACCGACAGGTTGAGGCGCGCTAGGCGGGAGCAAAAGGGGTAATCCAATGTCTGATGCCAAAGAAAATGCCGCCCTGTCGTCCATTGCAGCCAGCGTTATCATTACGCTCGGAAAAGGTTGGGCCGGTCTAGCGACGGGATCACTCGCACTTATTTCGGATGCAGCTCACAGTCTATTGGATGTCGCCGCAACAACGATGACTTGGTTAGCGATCCGAGCGGCGGCAAAGCCAGCGGACGAGGATCATCATTACGGTCATGGTAAGGTCGAGTCTGTTGCAGCTTTAGTCGAAACAGCATTTTTATTTCTGCTATCGGGCGCGGTGGCCATTGAAGGAATCCGGCGGCTTTGGGAAGAACATTCGGTCGTTAAAGTGAACTGGCTGGCAATATTCATTTTAATTATATCAATTGCAATTGATGGTTGGCGCTTCAACGCTCTAAGACGAGTTGCAAAAGAAACTCACAGTGAAGCCTTAGCCGCAGATGCTCTGCATTTTTCATCGGATCTAATAAATTCAACTCTCGTATTGGCAGCATTTGGTGCTTCTGCACTAGGATATCCGCAAGCCGACGCTCTAGTAGCAATTGGTGTGTCTATCTTTATCGCCGTGGCAGGTTATCGTTTAGCACAAAGAACTTTAAATACATTATTAGATACTGCCCCTATAGGTTCAGCCGATCAAATTAAAAAATTGACTTTGGCAGTTCCAGGCGTTGTAAAAATTGAAGATATAAAAGCTCGACAAGTTGGGGCTGATCTCTTTGTAGAGATCGAAATTAGCGTTGCACGGTCAATGCCATTCGATCGAGTTGGTATACTCAAAGAATTGATCATATCCGCTATACGTTCCGATTTTGCGCAAGCAAGCATAACGGTAACAGCGACACCCGTAACGCTTGACGAAGAGACTGTTCTTGAACGTGTAATTATTATTGCTGCTCGCCGGCGAATTCCTGTTCACCATGTTACCGTTCAGGAAATTGAGGGAAAATTATCAGTAAGCCTCGATTTGGAAGTTGACGGTAAGATGTCTTTAAGCGATGCGCACACCGTAGCTAGTCAACTCGAAAATGCAATACAGGATGAGCTTGGTCAGGAAACAGAAGTAGAGACCCATATTGAACCGCTTGTCATTTCAAGTATGATTGGACGTGATGTTGATGAACGGCGTCGGCAACATATCGCTAGTTCTTTAATAACTAATGCCTTTGCAAGCCAAACGATTACCGACATCCACAATGTTAGGGTTCGTGAAACAGAGCATGGATTAATCGTTAATTATCATTGCCGCGTAGCCCCGCAGCTTAATGTAACTTATGTCCATGAAGCAGTTGATCAATTGGAACATATGGTACGAAAAGATAATCCTAATATTTTAAGGATCGTTAGCCATACCGAGCCAACACGACAATAAGTACCCTTACGTCAGCGTATTTAACAGACAGTTAACGTAAAAACTCCATAATAATTGAATACAGATTTCATCAAAAGGCCAATCGATGCGTACCGATACCCCCCAAGTCGTCCGTTTGTCGGAATATAAAAAACCCGATTGGCTCATTGATGATGTCCATCTCGATGTAACGCTTGATGACGGACGTACAAGGGTAATCGCAAGCATTTCCTTGCGAATGACAGACAACGGAACAGATGGTCCATTGGTGCTCGATGGCGATGAGTTAGTCCTCGAAAGTATTGCGATCGACGGGAATACGCTGCCGGCATCAGCCTATCGCATTGGACGTAAAACACTAACTTTGCTAGAAACGCCTAAGGTACCTTTTGTTCTTACAATTATTACTCTCCTAGATCCGGCTGCAAATACCCAGTTGATGGGGCTGTATAAATCATCTGGCATTTATTGCACGCAATGTGAGGCTGAAGGGTTTCGTCGAATAACCTACTTCCTTGATCGGCCCGATGTGATGGCCATCTACACAACACGAATTACAGCCTACAAAGCCGATGCTCCCATACTTCTTGGCAATGGAAATAAAATTCAATCCGGGGACCTTGCCGACGGTTGGCACTATGCCGTGTGGCATGATCCTCACCCAAAGCCTTCCTATCTTTTTGCATTAGTCGCTGGAAACCTCGGAAAGGTTGGGGGCTCATTTACGACGCGTTCGGGCAAGCCTATTGAATTAGGAATCTATGTTGAAAGTGGTAAAGAAAATAGAGCTTCTTATGCACTTGATGCCCTAATTCGGTCGATGAAATGGGACGAGGAGATTTTTAATTGCGAATATGATCTTGATGTATTCAATATTGTGGCCGTTTCCGACTTCAACATGGGTGCGATGGAAAACAAAGGTCTAAATGTTTTCAACGATAAATATATATTAGCAAGTCCTGAAACAGCCACCGATTCCGACTATGCCAATATTGAAGCAATCATAGCACACGAATATTTTCATAATTGGACCGGAAATAGAATTACCTGCCGTGACTGGTTTCAGCTTTGCTTAAAAGAAGGATTGACCGTTTATAGAGATCAAGAGTTCAGCGCCGATGAGCGTTCGCGCGCGGTTAAGCGTATCGCGGATGTCAAGACGCTGCGCTCGCAGCAATTCACGGAGGATTCAGGCCCCCTTGCTCATCCTGTTAGACCTACAGAATATCGAGAAATAAATAATTTTTATACACCCACTGTCTATGAAAAAGGTGCGGAAATTATTCGCATGCTAAAAACATTAATTGGTGAAGAAAAATTTCGTGAAGGCATAGCTCTTTATTTCTCAAAATATGATGGAACTGCAGCCACAATTGAAGAGTTTTTAACTTGCTTTGCTAAAGTAAGTAATCGCGATTTGGCACACTTTGCGAAATGGTATGATCAAGCCGGAACCCCACGGGTGTCTATTGTTGAAGATTATAACCCCGAAGAAAAGTACTATAAACTTATATTTAGCCAAAAAACGTTTGCTACTCCGGGGCAACCAATTAAAGAGCCTCTCGTTATTCCGATAGAGCTCGGCTTTATAAATCAAAATGGAACGGAGGCGGTGCTCAAAACATCTCATCGCGATTATACCAACAATATTTTCGTTCTAACTGAAGCAAGCAGTGAACTGATTTTCAATGATGTTAGTACAAAGCCGATTTTGTCAGCATTAAGAGGATTTTCTGCTCCGGTTATTTTAGAAACAAATACTTCTGATGATGATCGTTTGGTACTTCTTTCATATGATAGCGATACATTTAATAGATGGCAGGCCGTACAAGGCTATGCAATGAAACTATTAATATCGGGCGCTGATCAAATTCGTTCTGGTCAAGCGCCTCAATTTGACCCACGCTTCGCCGAAGCACTTTCGCAAGTTTTAAAGGGCGATGATCATGCCTTTATCGCGCAACTGCTAACTTTGCCAAGTGAAGGTGATATCGCACGTGAAATATCCATGAACATAGAACCAGATTCTATCAGAGATTCCAGGTACCTATTAAAACAATTCATAGGCAAGCACATAGGTCGCCAAATTGAGCAAATTTGTACTAAACTGACCACTACGGAGAGTTATAGACCCGACGCAGAGGGTTCAGGGCGCCGTGCTTTGCGCAACGTATTGCTTGATATCCTTTCGACTGGATATCCAGAGATTGGCCTTAAATTAACGTCCGAACAGTATCAAAACGCCGATAATATGACAGATCGATTTGCAGCCCTGTCCATCATCGCTCAACACGCTGGTGATGTCCGAGAAGATACGCTCAATCATTTCGCTCAAATATATGGTAACGATCCTCTTGTTCTGGATAAATGGTTTTCATTACAGGCGGCGATTCCGGAAGATGGTACGTTGGCTCGCGTACTTAAACTTATGGAACATCCAGGCTTTTCAGCCCGGAATCCTAACAGGCTTCGATCATTGGTTGGGTCTTTTGCTGCATCAAATTTATCTCAATTTAATCGAAAAGATGGCGCCGGCTACGAGTTTGTTTCAAAGATCGTAATTCAGACAGATCTTTCAAACCCGCAAGTCGCCGCACGCCTCTTAGGCGCCTTTAAGACATGGCGGTCCTTGGAACCAAAACGTCGCTCTTTGGCCCAGACCGCTCTCCAAACTATTGAGCGACAAGAAAAGTTGTCGCCCGATGTTAGCGATATCGTCATGCGTACATTGGCTGAAAATTAACTATTTGATTCAAAATCTTAACGTAAGGCTCTGCAATAATTTGGCTCGAATAAAAAAATTCAGATAATACATTATTAACCTCTAGACAAATCAGCCTAACACGATTCTTATCGCACTGATTCGGGGGCGGGCTGGCGGCAGCCCTTCTCAGTTCTATCAAGTTTAAAAGCCAAAGAGGTTAATGATGGCTCGTGCGCGCACGGCCAGCACGCACTCGCGTGCGGCTACGATTCAGGGAATGGCTCGATCTGTAGCCCATCCAGCCTATTCTAAAATCATCGCGGCAGAACCATGGCTTCGTAAATTAGTACCCGTGCTCGTTGTTATCGTCGTACTAATCCTTGGCACATCGGCGTGGTTAGAAATCCAGACTTCGGAATTGGATGCCATTAACGCACTTTCAATTGAAACTGAATTAGCAACGGCGCTTTCGCGCGACGAGATCCTTAAAACGATCGGCGAGCGCGCACCAATCTCGATTGAAAATCCTCAGGCGGTATTAATGACCGCCATACCTTCTATCCTAGCAAAGTCAGGGCGTGTCATCATCCTGACGGACACAAACGGCATAATGAAGGCTGTGATACCTAGCAATGCTGCCGTTCCGAACGATATACCAAACTTTGATCTTTTGAAATTCACCCACTCACCCTTCGGCGTGGTGTCTACCGTCATTGAAAGCCTTTCGGGACGCACCCTTGTGTCTGTAACGCGCCTACCAGCACCTCTTGGCGAATTGGCAATTTATACGCCTATCGATCAAAATCTTTCCGCTTGGCATAAGCGTTCGGGCTCACTCTTATCGATGCTGTGTGCAGCTCTACTCACGATAGCAGGCTTGGGCGCCGCCTATTTTTGGCAAGCCTATCGCGTGAGGCAATCCGATGTCATCGTTGAAAAAGTCCGTGAACGCCTTGACCTTGCTCTCAATCGCGGTCGATGCGGCCTATGGGACTGGGATATTTCACGCGGCACGATCTATTGGTCGGATTCGATGTATGACATGTTGGGATTAAAACGGCAGGCAGAGTTTCTATCCTTTGGCGATGTAAACAGTCGCGTCCATCCTGACGATCGAGATCTATATGCCATAGCCGACCAATTAGCAGCCGAACAAACGAACGCGGTAGATCACGCCTTCCGAATTCTTGATGCCCATCAAGATTGGGTTTGGGTTCGTGCGCGCGCCGAATTAGTTTATGATGATGCCACACAATCGGCTCATCTGGTTGGCATCGTGGTTGATATAACTGAGCAGCGCCGCACAGCAGCGGAACGCGCTACCGCTGATCTTCGCCTCCACGATGCCATCGAAACTATTGGTGAAGCCTTCGTCTTATGGGACGCGGATAACCGCCTCGTAATGTGCAATTCAAAATTTCAAGATCTTCATTATCTGCCACAGGAGTTAACCCGCCGCGGCACACCCTATGAAGCACTTAAGCCATATCTTGCACATTTTATTCCTAATATACGTCGTGAACAATTGGACGAAGGTGATTCCAGCGCGAAGAGTTATGAAATGCTCTTACCAGAGGGCCGCTGGCTCCAAGTGAATGAACGTCGCACTAAAGACGGCGGCTATGTGTCTGTCGGAACCGACATTACAGCGCTAAAAAACGAAGAGCAGCGCTTTCTCGAATCCGAGCGAAAATTGACTGCAACAATTTCTGACCTTCGACGTTCCCGTGTTACCTTGGAAACACAAGCAGAACAATTATCACGCCTTGCGGAACGATATTTAGAGCAAAAGGCTGAAGCCGAGAGCGCAAACCGCGCTAAATCGGAATTTTTAGCAAAAATGAGTCATGAGTTGCGTACGCCTCTCAATGCTATTCTTGGATTTGCTGAAATCATGGATGCTGAAATCTATGGGGCGCTTGGTCATCCAAAATACAAAGATTACAGCCATGATATTTCACGCAGTGGACAAGCGTTGCTAACGATTATCGCAGATATTCTGGACATGGCCGAACTCGAAGCCGGGCGTATTCGAATTAACAAACATCCTCTCATTTTGAACGACGTGGCACAAATGACCATCGATCAAATGAAAGAATTCGCCGAAGCAAAATCACAAAAAATCATCGCAAATCTTTCGGCTGAAACACCGCTGCTCGCCGATCAGCGTGCGGTTGAGCGTATTATTTCACATTTGCTCTCGAATGCCATCAAATTTACCCCGGAGGGTGGGCGTATAACCGTTACGACCCGTGAAGTATCAGGCGCCGTTAATCTGTATGTTGAAGACAATGGGATAGGCATTCCAAAAGAGGCACTTGCCAAATTAGGACGCCCATTTGAATGGGTCGAACTTGATGCTAAAAAGCCGACGGAAGGTGCAGGCTTAGGTCTTGCCATTGCAAGGTCCTTTACCGAGCTTCATGGCGGGACGCTTACAATTCGCTCGACGGAAGGTTCGGGTACGACAGTTCTCGTCAGGCTTCCCATACGTCTCGATGCACCACTAGAACAGGCAGCCTGAAGTCAATTCTGATTTCAAATATTAAACAACGAGCGTCTTTTCAAAAATCATTCTAATCTTCGCCTGCATCTGTTTGAGATGGCTATCAAGCAAGCGAAAATCTGGTAGCCCGATTATTGCTGCTAGTCGCTTTAAAAAAGAATGGTCGGCAGTTGTTGGATTAAACTCACCAACGACCATTGCCCGTTGCCACTGGATTAAATCACGCATGAGGCCGTAACCCTCCAATAGGCAAACGGCATCTTCGATAGCAATGATGCTTGCCTCACGTGCGGCCATAAGTATGTCAGCGGTATTGTATTGCCTGAGTGAACTTACAGAATTGGCGTGCAGAAGCACGAGCGTCTGGGCGATAAACTCAATATCCATAAGTCCGCCTCGCGCGAGCTTTAAATCCCATGAATCCGCGTCGCCCTTTTCCTGAGCAATTAAATTACGCATTGCAATGACATCGTTGACCAATCGATTGTGATTTCGCTGCATTGAGATGATGTTTTGGAGATCGTTAGCAACGAGTGCCATAAACTCTTTTTGTCCTGCCACCGGCCTCGCGCGAACCAAGGCAAGATGTTCCCACGTTTCAGCTTCTCCCTCGGCATGATAGCTTAGAAAGCCATGATATTGCGTTGCAGCCGGCCCTTTATTGCCCGAGGGTCTTAGTCTCATATCAACGGCATATAGGGTGCCCTGCCGAGTAGGAACCGTAAGAGCACTTATTAATCTGTTTGTTAGGCGTCCATAATAGACCACAGGGTCAAGCGGCCGGGTGCCATCACTTTCACCGCCAGACACATCAAAATCATATAGCACAATCAGATCAAGATCCGATGTAGCCGTCATTTCACGCGAACCTAGCCGCCCCATTCCTAAAACAGCTATTCTACCACCCTTAACCTTGCCATGATCGCGCGCAAATCGTGTCTCAACCTCGACCAAGGTGATCCGTATGATTGCCTCGGCAATAGCCGAATAGGCCTCGCCTGCCATGGCAGGTGATATAACACCCGAAAGCATCCTTACACCGACGAGAAACATTTCATGCTGACCCGTTTCACGAAGTCGATCAAGGAAGTCTTCAATTAGTTCGTGGCTCCCGATAGCTGCAGAGATGCGTTCAATTAAATCATCCAATCGCGGTGTTGGTTCTACAAAGGCAGGATCGATGATGGCATCTAAGAGATGCGGACGATGAGAAACAATATCGGCAAGTCGAGGTGCCGAACCTAAAATATCGGCAAAGAGCGCGAGAATTGGACGATGTTCGCGTAAGATCGAAAAAAGTTCCACGGCTGCGGGCATACCACCGAGAACACGATCAAAGGTATTAAGTGCACCATCGGGATCGGCACTCTCACCAAAAGACTTTAGCATCGATGGAACAAGCTCGGTCAACACCTCACGTGCGCGTGGACTTGTAACAGCGCTTCTCCGGCCAAAATGCCACCCACGAACAATTTCTATTGCTTTTTCAGGTTCCGAAAATCCCATTCGGCGCAGCGTATCAATAGTGTCAGGGTCATCAACGGTGCCTGTAAAAACAAGGCTGCCTTCACCAACCGCGAGATTGGCGCCCTCCTCAAACAGTCGGGAATAATGGCGCTCCACCCGCTTAGCATTGGCAATTAGTGCTTTTGAAAATGCCGCTACTCCGGAAAAGCCGCAAAACCGCGCGAAGCGATTTAGTTCATCAATATCGGATGGAAGTCGCTGCGTTTGCTCATCAGCGATCATCTGCAATCGATGTTCCACTTCCCGCAAAAAGCGGTAGGCGACTGAAAGATCATCACGTGCCTCGATCGAGATCCAACCGTCGGTACAAAGAGCTTGCAACATGACGAGCGTCTTTGGTCCGCGTAAAGCTGCGCGGCGGCCACCAAATACCAATTGTTGCGTTTGAACAAAAAATTCAATTTCTCTGATACCGCCGCGACCTAGTTTAATATCATGCCCTGCGACGGCAATCGCCTCGTGGCCCCTAACGGCATGGATTTGTCGCTTCATGGCATGAATATCGGCGATGGCTGCGAAATCGAAATATTTCCGCCATATAAAAGGCGCTAAATCAGCCAAAAACAATTCGCCTATCACTTTATCGCCCGCGACAGGTCGCGCTTTAATCATTGCGGCGCGTTCCCAGTTCTGACCTACACTTTCATAGTAGGCAAAAGCTGAATGAACCGATATCGCAATAGGCGTTGATGCAGGGTCTGGCCGCAACCGCAAATCAACCCTAAAAACATAGCCATCCGGCGTGTGTTGATCAATAATTCTAACGATCGATTTTGCTACCCTCACAAAAAACGGAGCAGCGTCTATACCTGGGGTAAGCCGCGCACGTTCAGGATCATATAGCATCACGATATCAATGTCAGATGAGTAATTGAGCTCCTTTGAACCATGTTTTCCTAAGGCCAGAATAACAAAGCCGCATCCTTCTTCAATTCCATCGGATAATTCTATTTTATCAAGAGAAGCTTCGACCTGAAGAGAAAATTTCAAAGCGACTTTTAAAGCGATGTCTGCGAGCCGACTAAGAGCTTCCGTTATCTGCTCAAGCGCCCAAACGCCGCCAATATCCGCTAGGGCGATCAATAACGCTGCCTCTTGCTTCACCTGCCTCAGGCAGCGCATTAAGCCCGCCTCATTACCTGCAAATTTGATCGGCGCTTCATTACATTTGGCAACGAGATGATCAAAAAGCTCACCTGGCTTCGAATTTAAAATTCGCACAAGCCGGTGCACATCACTATGCGCTAATTTCCAAAGATAGGGAGAATGAGATGCAATCCCCATCAGGAGATCGTGCGCTTTAGGAAATGCTGCTAATAATAAGACCAATTCATTAGAAGCAGGATCATTGGGATCAACCCTGTCAAATAGACTTGAAAATCGAATACGTGTTTTTCTCGCCTCCGATATCTGCGGCATTTTTGTCAAAAGGCTAATGAGAACTGGTGCTTTCATGGCACACTCGGAACAGAGATAATCGCCTTTAGACCCGGTCTATTGTTTTCAAGTTTAAGAATTCCACCGTGAAGCCGCGCGACAGCGGCAACGAGCGAGAGCCCAAGTCCTGATCCTGTCCGGGTACGGGATGTCTCCAAACGAACAAACCTCTCCAAAACCCGATCCATTTCCGCTTCCGGAATACCTGGCCCATGATCAGAAACACTTAATAATGCCTGCTTATCTTCTATTTTTACCGATACAACAACGGAACGAACTGTCTCGTTGAAAATGGATTCAGACGAATACTTGATCGCATTATCAATGAGGTTAGCCAAGGCTTGGCCAATGAGTTCGCGCGAGGCGTGGATAGGAACCATTTCAGCGGCATCAATTTCGAGATGAATACCAGCTTCCTCCGCAAAGGGTTCGTAGAGTTCAACCACATCACGAGCAATCTTGCTGGCATCTTCTATGCTCATGCCTTCTAAAACATTGTCGGCTTCAGCCCTTGCAATCATAAGAAGTGCATTAAAAATCTTTATAAGATTGTCGGCTTCTTCAATCGTATGCTCCAACGCATCACGATAAGAATCAGACGAGCTACCAACGCGTAAAGCCTCTTCTGCGCTGTTTCGTAAACGTGTTAAAGGGGTCTTCAAATCATGCGCAATATTATCTGAGACTTCACGCAAACCCGCCATCAATTCGCCAATACGATCAAGCATCGCGTTTAAACTTTGTGCCAATCGATCAAGCTCGTCATTCGTTCCGGTGACCACCAAACGGCCTGAAAGATCACCGGCCATAATGGTTCGTGTCGTTTCCGTCATATGATCTACACGACTTAATACCCTGCGTGCGACAAATACGCCGCCCATCAAGGCTAAAGCCAAGATAAGCAGGATGGACCAACCGGCCGCCCTTAAAATAATAGTATGAAACCGATCAGTTTCATCAAGATCACGGCCTACAAGCAAACGAAAACCACCGGGCAATATAACCGTTTCGACAATAGCGCGATGCGGCCTAGGTTCACCTTCTTCAACAACCCGATAATAAAGTTGATACGACCCCGCTTCGAGCAGTCCCTCACTATCGACACCTGAAATATTTCCGGCAAGGGTCTCACCGGCAGCCGTTGTTACGAGGTAAAGAGAAGACCCAGGTTGATGCGAACGGCGTTCAATCTGCCTAACCAGTCGAAGGACACCACCGGAATTGAATTGGGATAGTAGCCCTTTTATTTCCTCATTAACCGTAAGATTGACTTGCTCTTCGAGCAGACGCCGCGCGCTAAAAGCGACATAGCCCAGAATCGACCCGGCAAAGATCGTAAATATAAAAAGAAAGATCAGCGCTAGCTTAAACGCTGTTGTGCGAAATAATCTACCGAGCGCTGTCACGGACCGTATATCCGGCACCGCGAACCGTATGGATCAGCGGATTGTCGAACCCTTTATCAATTTTGGCACGCAGCCTTGAAACATGAACATCAATCACGTTTGTCTGTGGATCAAAATGATAATCCCAAACATTCTCTAAAAGCATCGTTCGTGTAACAACTTGCCCCGCATGGCGCATAAGATATTCTAAAAGTCTAAATTCACGCGGTTGTAAATCAATCTCTGTATTGGAGCGTGTAACGCGGCGGGTTAATCGATTAAATTCGAGATCAGCGACCCGGTAAACGGTATCTTCAGTCGGAATTGATCGGCCTCGCCGTGATAAGATTTCGACCCGTGCGAGCAGTTCGGAAAATGAATAGGGTTTTGATAAATAATCATCGGCACCCGCACGTAATCCTTTTACCCGATCATCGACTTGGCCGAGTGCTGAAAGAACTAAAATAGGCGTATCAATTTTTTGTTCGCGCAATCCATGAATAAGAGAAAGGCCGTCCATGCGTGGGATCATACGGTCGACAATGATCGCATCATATTGCCCCTCAGAGGCTAGCGCATAACCATCAAGACCATCAGACGCGATATCGACTACATGGCCTTGCTCTCGGAAGGCCTTGTCCAAATAGGCAGAAGCTGAAGCGTCATCCTCAACAATTAAAATTTTCATCGTATTAAAATGTCGACTTATTTTACGGTATTGGTCAAGGGAAAAGGCGGTGGTCGAAGCCACCGCCATTAGATCAAGCCTTCGGGAAGGCTAACGCAACAAAGCGCGTTGTTTCCTCGTTTCTTATCCGAAGAATAATGGCCTTACGCCCCTCTTTGCGGGCGTCATCGATTGCCGAACGAACTTCCGCTGGCTTTACAACGGATTTGCCTCCAATCTCAAGGATTACATCGCCCTTCTGCATTCCCTGCTCATAGCCGACACCCGATGGATCAACATCGGTAACCAGCACGCCTGAACCATCTTTGGCCGGCGCCAAAGTTAGTCCAAAAGCTGGGGAAGCTTTTACAACAGCTGCAGGATCAGCGGCTGCTATTTTTTGTTCAGGAATTGCCGCGAGCTTTACCGTAGCGATCAATTCCTTGCCGTTACGAATATAAGTAATTTTCGCAGTCTCTCCTGGCTTGACTTGCGATATGCGCCGAGAAACTTCGCGCGGGCTGGCCATGATCTCGCCATTGACTTCCGTAATTGTATCGCCAGGTTTTAGGCCCGCCTCTGCGGCAGGTGTGCCAGGCTGCGCCTCTGCAACGAGAGCGCCTTTCGTGCCCTTCAAACCTAGGCTCTCAGCGATATTTGCCGTAACTGGCTGAATTTGTACACCAAGATAGCCACGTGCAACCGAGCCGCCATCCTTTAACGAACCGATAACGCTCGAAACTGTTTCGGACGGAATGGCAAAAGCAATACCAACACTGCCGCCCGACGGCGAATAGATAGCCGTATTCACGCCAACAACTTCACCGTTTAGATTGAAGGTTGGCCCCCCAGAATTTCCCCGGTTAACGGGCGCATCGATTTGCAGATAGTCATCATAAGGCCCTGAGCCGATATCGCGTCCGCGTGCCGATACAATACCCGCAGTAACCGTACCACCAAGACCAAAGGGATTACCAACAGCGACAACCCAATCACCAACGCGTGGCGAATTATTGGCAAATGAAACGATAGGGAAAGGACCATTCTCAACGGTTTTGAGCAAAGCCAAATCCGTCTTGGGATCGCGGCCAATAATTTTGGCGTCTAGCGTTTTTCCGTCATCGGATGTCAGTGTTACTTCGATCGCATTTTCAACAACGTGGTTATTCGTTACAACATAACCGTCAGGTGTGATAAAAAAGCCGGAGCCTTGCGCCATGCCATATTGCTTGGGGGCTCCTTTTTTTCCCGGCTTATTCTGATCACGAAACTGCTTGAAGAATTTTTCAAGCGGGTGACCGGGGGGAAGATCAGGCATTGAAAATTCCTGCCCATCTTCTTCATTCGCCGCGGATGCTTCAAGCTTCACCTTTACCGATACAACAGCCGGGCGAACTTTCGCGACAATATCTGCAAATGACGGCATTGATTGCGCAATTACTGGCGTCGAATTCTGGGCAAAGGCTTTTACGGCACCAAGCTCGGCTACCATTGTCATGCTCAGGCCAATGAGACTCAATGCCGCGATGCTTGATAAAAGCTTCGTACGAAATTTTGGCCCTTTAGGCGGCAAAACGGTTGAAATTGTCATGTCATCTCTCCATTCCGGTCTTCATTTGGACTATTCGGCCCAATATATGAATTTGGTCTAAAGAAGATCAGATTACCGCAGTTTCAAGGCCACATGACATTTCGGTAACCTCAACTACGGGTTTGGTCATTGGCCTTAAGCAACTCATTTAAATGAGCCTGTTCCGTGCGATCTAATCTCTCAACTTTAGCTAAGGTTGAGCGTCGGGAAGTCCGCAATAACATCCCACCACCTATAACAAGTAAGGCAAAGGGGCTTAGCCATAGCACCAAAGTGTCAATCGAAAATCGAGGCTTTAGAAGAATAAACTCGCCATATCGTTCCACAAGAAAGGCACGAATAGCATCATCGCTATCGCCAGAAACAAGCTTTTGCCGAACAAGCACCCGTAGATCGCGCGCCAATGGTGCGTGCGAGTCATCAATCGATTGATTTTGGCAAACAAGACAGCGCAGTTCGGAAGACAATGTCCTCGCGCGTTCTTCAAGCCTTGGGTCTTTTAAAATTTCATCGGGCTCGACAGCCAATACGGGTGTAGCCGCCACAATCAGCAATAAAACGCACCCTAAAAGCCGTCTCACGCTTTGGCCTCCGCGTTTGATGGCGAGGCACGTTTTGTCTTTGTTGAAAGCGCGATCCTCACACGTCGATCCGCGAGCGAAATAGCTCCACCCAGCGCCATGATAAGTGCGCCGCCCCAGATCAAAGTGACCAAAGGCTTCCAATAGAACCGAATGCTTACACGGCCATCGGGCAGAATTTCATTCACACTCGCATAAAGCTGACCCAAACCATATGTCACAATTCCGGCTTCTGTGGTTGGCATTTCGCGGCCTGTATGGATCCTTTTCGAGGTTTCAATTAGACCTCGGGCGCTCGCGCCTTCCATCACTGAAAACTGGGCTACGTCTTCGCGATAGCCCTCGCCCTTGCGCTTAAATGCCTGTTCTAATGAAACAGTGTAAGGACCAACCATTAAAGGATCATGTTTGGCGACAACAGCCAGTGACTCGACACCCCAAGCGGTTGCCGAAATTCCAATCACCGTTATGCCCATTCCCGCATGCGCCAAGGCGGTACCCCATGCCGAGCGCGGCAATCCGAAGGCGCGTTCAAATATAACGCTTAACGACGAACCACGGCGATAGCAGCGGTTGATGATGTCTGTTGCTGATCCAGTAATCAACCACACGCCAAGGCCTAAGCCCAAAGGCGCAGCAACTGGGCCACCACGCGTCACGGCGAACGTCACAATCATTGCCAAAAGGGCCAGCCCAAATGCAGCTAAGAGGCGCTGCCCAACCCCCGTTAAATCACCGCGCTTCCAAGCCAAGGATTGGCCAAAGGGAATAAGCACCAAGAGACACACAAACAGCGGGACAGTGGTCAAATTAAAATAGGGTGCGCCTACGGAAATTTTACTGCCATTGATCGTTTCAAGCACGAGCGGATAAAGCGTGCCGACCAGCACGGCAACGGCAGAAGTCGCGAGGAATAGATTATTGACGACCAATGCACCTTCGCGTGAAACGGGAGCAAACAAGCCGCCCTGCTTCAAACTAGGCGCGCGCCAAGCGAAAAGCGAAAGGCCCCCACCGATAAAGAGCGTTAAAATTCCTAAGATAAAAACGCCGCGTGTAGGATCGCTCGCAAAGGAATGAACAGAAGTTATAACGCCAGATCGCACAAGAAAAGTGCCCAAAAGCGAAAGCGAAAATGTCAAAATGGACAAAAGGATCGTCCATACTTTTAACGCATCGCGCTTTTCCATCACGATGGTGGAATGAAGCAACGCCGTTCCCATCAACCATGGCATCAGCGACGCATTTTCTACGGGGTCCCAGAACCACCAACCGCCCCAACCCAATTCATAATAGGCCCAATAAGAGCCCATCGCGATTCCAAGTGTCAAAAAGATCCAGGCTAGTAAGGTCCACGGCCTGACAAACCGCGCCCATACCGCATCAATACGCCCATGCACCAATGCACCCACGGCAAACGAAAATGCCACGGAGAAACCAACATAACCGAGGTAAAGCATCGGCGGATGGATCGCGAGACCGGGATCTTCCAAAATAGGGTTAAGTCCTTGCCCTTCCATGGGCACATCTGCCAAGCGCAAAAACGGATTGGAGGTTAGCAGAATAAAAAGCAAAAACGCGCCAGCAATTGCGCCTTGCACCGATAACACGCTTGCCAATAGGCGCTCTGGCATTCCACCGCCTCGCAAAGCAACGAGTGCCGCGAACAATACGAGGATCATCACCCATAGGAGCATAGAGCCTTCATGATTGCTCCACACCCCGGAGATTTTATACATCAGTGGCTTGGTCGAGTGCGAATTCATCACAACATTCACAACCGAAAAATCAGATCCAATATAGGCCATCGTTAAGGCTAGATAAGCGATGAGAACGAGTGCAAACGTAACAAAGGCCGAGTAACGCGCCATTCCAGCGAGGCCCGGGTCACGCACAATAGCTCCCCACATCGGCAAGATAGTTTGGATCAACGCCGTTGCAAACGCCATAATAAGCGCAAAATGCCCAAGCTCAACGATCATTGGCTTTTACCCCCCTGCCAAACGCCTTTTTTCTTCAACGCATCGGCAACATCTTTTGGCATATAATTTTCATCATGCTTGGCAAGCACCGTATCGGCCGTCACATCATTGCCACCTTGATAGACACCCTCGGCGACAACACCTTGTCCCTCACGAAAGAGATCAGGCAGCAAGCCCTTGTAGTGCACCGTCAAGGATGTTTCCGTATCGGTCACGCGAAAAGTGACGTTCATCGAAGCGTCGCGCACAACACTTCCATTCTCAACCAAGCCGCCAATTCTTACCCGACTACCGGCCGCAATATTTTGTTTTGTAATGTCGCTTGGCGTATAGAAAAAAACAATCTTATCGCTGAGCGCAAATAGAATGAGGCCCGCGGCAATGGCCAATACCGCGCCAGCAGAAGCAATCAAAGCAAGACGCTTTTGTTTCCGTGTCATCGCCATCAGTTTGCGATCCCTAATTCCTTAGCTGCAGCCGAAAGTTTAGCCATGGCTTCGCCATCATTCGCTTTTGCTATTTTGGCGCGTGAAAAGGCATCACTCGCCTTTGTTCCATCACCAAGAACCTGATAAGCCCGCATTAATTTGAGCCACCCTTCAAGATCGGATCCATCTGTCGAAAGCCTAGCATCAAGACGCTCTACCATTTGGCGGATCATGGCCGATTGGCCAGCATTCGGATCAAAAACGGGCTTCGCTTGTTCTCCCGATAGGGCAGCAATACGGGTAGTAACCAATTGGCCGGGTTCGGAATCGGGAGGCAAGGTTTCAAGCAAAGCGCGATAAAGCATCAACGCCCTTACCTTATCGCCATCTTGTTCGGCAGCCATTGCACGGTAATATTGCGCGCGCTCGTTCTTGGGGTCATTCGTATACGCTTTCTCGAAATCGGAAAGCGCATCCGCTGTAACAATGCCATCGGCAGCTGCCATTTTGGCTTCACCCAAACCAGAACGCAGATCGGCGGTTTCCCCTACGAGGCGAAGCGCATTGCCAAACGCCTTGATCGCATCATCATAGCGACCAAGTGAAAGATAAACAGGCGCAATCGTTCCCCACCCAAGCCCGTCATCAGGATGTTCCAATAATCGCGCTTCGACCTTTGCAACCATAATCGATAGATCGGCATTTTCGTCGGCGGGCACGACGCGCTGAGCGAAAGGCTGATCCGGCATGGTGGGCGAACCAAGCTTTACGTAAAGCGAAAGCGCCAATATGGGCACGCCAATTAAGGCTACAAGCGATGCCACTTTTCGCCGCACTGCCATTGACGAGCGATCTGCTTGAGATTCGTTATTTTTGGCAGCGGAGAGAAGTCGGCGCGCAGCTT